>Ga0157372_10000975_pt1 | contig 31228 bp, 20 predicted proteins | sample C55metaG_FD_115307 | JGI IMG/M metagenome (GOLD analysis project Ga0157372, IMG submission 115307) | Corn rhizosphere microbial communities from Kellogg Biological Station, Michigan, USA - C5-5 metaG | ecosystem: Host-associated > Plants > Roots > Rhizosphere > Soil | place: USA: Michigan...
CGCAGGCGCTTTGTAATTGTCCTTGCTGCAGGCCGCTGCCGCGCCACATGCCAGGAACAATAGTATATATCGATAATTACGCTTCATAATAATGAATTGATGGGTTATACTTATTGGTTAGGTTGTTTGACGATCTTTGGATTGGCCGCACGGACGTCATCCCCGATAAACGTGTAATAATTGCCAAGAGTGAATCTGTTGGTGCCCGTGACCTTCGAAGGCAGCACTTCCCTGAACACCCATTTGCCATTGTTCGGACTGGCAGGATTGTAGTAGCGGTAAGGCCACAAACCCCAGGGCTGTGTACTCCGCTTGCCGGCAGTGCCGATGTTGGAGCGAAGATCGCTCAGATTGGTGGCAGTGCCATCCCATACCGATGTCGCCAGTCTCCATCTTCTCATATCATACAGGATATGACCTTCGAACGCAAGCTCCACCCTGCGCTCATGCACGATCCTGTCGAAAGTGATCTCTGCCGGCGTCAGGTCCGTGGTAAAGCCGGCCCGCTGACGGACCTGGTTGATATAACCCGCCGCAGTGCCGGGATCGCCCAGCTCAAAAGCCGCTTCGGCCGCATTCAATAAAACTTCTGCATAACGATAGTGGATCCAGGGTACATCGCTGCCTCTTCCACGACGGCCCGATCCAATGGTAGGATCGATGAACTTACGAATATAAAACCCTGTCTGCGTATGATACCTTACCCCATTGATGGGGCCATCTTTCCCAACGACCTGCACCTTGGTGGTGGTGCCGGGCAGCGCCACCTGGTCAGCCGCATTGCCGCTCGTAACTACGCTGCCATCAGCCAGCAGATAGCCGGCCCAGATGTCCAGTACAGCGCCTTTGTACCGGTAGGGGTCCGCCTGATCGAAAGGCGTCATCACCGTGCCCCTCAAGCGTGCATCCCTGCCGGCAAAGATGTCCTGCGGATGATCATAGTATATGGGATTCCCGCCGCCATCCACCGTGGGAATGGGGGCGAACGTATTATCCAGCATTTCGAAAGATTCCACGAGGTTCAACGAAGGATCGATCCTACCCGCATCATCCGGCTCATCCGTGACGGAGAAGGGCTGATTGTTGGTCGTGAACGAGTGCGTTCTTCCGCTGAGCGCCTTGTAGTCTGTGATAAAGATCGACTCCTGGTTCACCGAGCTCTTGTCCAAAAAGATGGCGGCGAAATTGTCGGATAGGTCAGGCAGCACTTTGTACAATTTATACGGTCCGGCGTCACCGTTGATGATGGACTGCGCCGCGGTCAGCGCCTTTTGATAATAATCATTGGCCTTGCTGGCAGGAATACCTACCTCCCCGCCGGGCAGTGACACAGCCGGCGTAGTAGCCCCATACTTGGCGATGGAGCCCGCATACAAGGCAGCTCTTGCCTCCATGGCCAGGGCCGCAGCCTTGCTGGCACGGCTTTTATCGTTTTGATTGGCGGGCAGCTGGTCCTTGATCGCCTCGGCCTCGCTGATGATAAAATCATACATATCGGACTCCTTGGCGCGGGGATGCTGCAGATAGGTAGGATCGCCCTTGTAATCATAGGTCTCCGAATGCAGGATCAGGGGAACGCCTCCATACCGCTTGGTCAGCTCGAAATAATAGTTGGCGCGAAGGAAACGGCCTTCCGCCAGGAATCGCGCCTTGTCCGCGTCAGTCAGCTTCGTGGAGGCGCTGTCCCTTTCGATAAAGAGATTCAGCTCACGGATATAGGTATACGCCGCCTTCCAGTCCACGCCCCAGGCCCCATAACCCCAGCCCGTATTTTGTACATAACCATACGCCCCGTCGTCTGAAATCAAGCTTTCGCTGAAATCCGCGAAAGAACCCCAGCCCTGATCGAAATTGGAGAAGTCCAGCTGCCGGTTGTAAAGATCGCCCAGCACCGACAATACCAGCGCAGGATCGGAGAACATCGTCTCCGTCGGTATGATGCTGTTCGGTGGTATTTCCAGAAAATCACTATCCTTCGTACACCCCGTAACACCAAGGACCAGCGTCATTGCGAAGAGATAAAAATATTTTTTACTCACGTTCATAATTTATTTTTTATGCTGTTCGTAAGATCATTTTTAATTAAAAGGTAAGGTTACATCCTATGTTCACGACCCTGCTTTGTGGATGCTCCAGGCTGTTGTCGTCGATGACCTCCGGATCGATATTGAACTGATGCAGGTTGTCGATGGAGAAGAGGTTATACGCATTGATATAAACCCTTGCCCTGTTCATACCCGCCTTTTTTGCAATCTTGCCCGGCAAAGTATACCCGATCTCCAGCGTACGCGCCCTGAGATATCTTACATTATGCAGCCAGAAGGTAGACTGCACGTTGTAGTCGCTATGGCCGTTGCCTGGGTTATACCTGTTTGCAGGGTATTTGCCCGGGATCCATTTGCTGTTGATGTCGAAGGGATCTGCTCTGTGCCACCTGTCCTTGAAGATCGTGTTCAGGTTGCCGTTGCCCTGGAAGGCCCAACGGGATTCCCAGTTCTGATACCAGGTATACCCTGCCGCCCCCGAGAAGTCCAGGTGCATGTCGAACCCTTTATAGGCCGCGCCTATGCTGAACCCGAAGTTGATATTTGGCTGCGTGCCATATCCATATCCAATAGGTCGCTGGTCAGCTCCGTCGATCTTGCCATCTCCGTTGACATCCTGATAGATCAGGTCGCCGGGCAGCAGCGTCCGATTGCCTTGTCCGTCGATGTCCACCTTGTAGCTGTTGATCTGGTCCATGGAAGTGAACTGGCCAATGCATTTATATCCCCAGCCAATGTCGGTATAGCGGCTCTCACCGGAGTTGCGATACCTGTCCAGCGAGTTGTTGAAAACAGGTCTGTAGCTGTGCAGGAATTTTTTCCGGCTGATGGAGAAGTTGCCGCTGACATTGATCAAAACCTTGCGGATATTCCCGTTGTACGCAATCGACATCTCACCGCCATACTGCGCATCGCTGTTCACGTTCTCCTGCGGAAGGTTATATCCGAGCTCCAGGGGCACGACGACGTCGTTCTTCGACGCGATGAGGCCGTCACGTTTGCGATAGAAGTAGTCGAACGTACCGGTGATTTTTCTGTTCAGCAGGCTATAGTCGATACCGATGTCCGTCACCTTGCTCTTCACCCAGGAGAAGCGTGTAGAGGGTATCCCCTTGTCACGGCTTACGGTCACCGGATTGCCGCCGATGATGGCGGTGCCCTGGTTGTAGTTATATCCGGCCAGGTAGGAATACGGTGTAATGATGGGATCCGTACCGTTGGGGGCCCTGTCGTCGCCCAATTGGCCGTATGAAGCCCTGATCTTCAGATCGGACAGCGGGGAATGATTACCCAGCAGCCGGCTGAACCATTCTTCTTCCGTAAGCCTCCAGCCCGCGGATACCCCCGGGAAATAACCTACACGGTAGCCCGGTGCAAACAGATAGCTGGCGTCCCGGCGTACAGATGCCTCGAAGAAATAGCGACTGGCATAGCTATACGTTACCCGGGCAATATAGCCAAGACGGGCCTGCTTATCGTCGCTGTCCTGGTATTGGTCCGCCGTGGGGAAATAGATCAGCGGCAGACTGTTCGACACCGGTGAAGCATGGATCCAGTTCCTCGTCCTCCGGCTGCTTATCCTTTCTGCTACCACCGTTGCCCCAACGTTGTGGTCTCCAAATGAATTGCTGTAATTTATCTGCGCCTGCTGCGTGACGTTGATCTGCTTGATCTGCTCCCGCTCACGCCAGGGGTTGGTGCTGCCGTTGGTTACCTTATATGTCTTCGTGCTGTCTATATACGTATAGGCATTATAGGTATACTCATGGTTGTTCAGCAGATAATCCGCAATATAGTACGAATATAGACCCCTTACGCTGAGCCCCTTTACACCGGGAATGTCGTAGTCCACATGGAAGTTGGATTGGAGCACCCGCCAGTCGCTGTGGTAAACGCCTGCCAGCCTCTTATTGAGATAGGCATAGTTCGTTTGCTGCTTGGAACCCATATCCGCCAGATAGTTAGGATTGTCATTGGCATAAGGCCTGTCCATCGGCGTATTGTTCAGGACGGCGTAACGGGCCAGCCAGTAATCGTCCAGTCCGGGTACCCCGGGATTCTCACGCGTCTCGATACGTCCATTGATATCCATGCCTACTTTCAACCCATCTGCCAGCTTGGCCGTGATATTGGATTGGATATTGCTCCGGCGGAACATATATTCCTTACCCTGCTGGGAGTTCTGATAAAAAGTGGTTCCCGATACATAATACTGTACCTTGTCGGTGCCGCCATTGATATTGACGTTGACGGAATTTTGAGGAGCGTTCTTATTGGCGAGGATAAAGCTTCTCCAGTCGAAGCTCCGGTAGGCAGGGTCGGTACCCGATTTGGCCCTGTCCAGGATATCCTGTGTGATCGCGGTTCGCTTGGTAGGATCGGCCACATGTATATTGCTGTTCACTTCCGCATCGGCCTTGTAATACAGATACTCGTACGTATTGTTAAGCACCTTGGGGAATCTGAACCAGTTCTGCCATCCCGCATAGGCGTCTACATTTATATTATTACGTCCTATAGAGCCTTTTTTCGTCTGGACCACCACTACACCATTGGCGGCGCGCACACCATAAATAGCGGCGCTGGCGTCCTTCAGGATAGTGATGCTTTCGATGTCGTTGGGCGCCAGGTTATTGAACTGTCCCTCGTCCTGTTGTATCCCGTCGATGACATACAAGGCAGGTCCGTAGTTGCGGATCTGAATAGCCGCCGATCCACCCGGCCGGCCATCCGCCATTCGGTACGTAACGCCCGGCAATTTACCCGCCAGGGTTGTACTTACCGTAGCGCCTCCATGCACGCGGTCGATGTCCTTGGAAGTGATGGTGGCAATGGCGCCGGTCAGCGACGCTTTCTTCTGCGTACCATAACCTACGACCACCACCTCATTCAGGTCCTTGTTCGCCTGCTGAAGCGGGATCTTTAGCTGGGTTTTCTTTCCGACCCTCACCTCATACGCCGAATACCCCACGGAGGTAAATAATAACACGGAACGCTCGCCGGCCACACGAATGGTAAATTTACCGTCGGCGCCAGTGATCACCGCATTGTTAGTGCCTTTTTCGGACACCGTCACCTGGGCGATACCCGCTCCGACGCTATCCGTTACGATGCCAGTGACCGTCACTCTCGTGTCGTTCTGTGCATGTCCGGCCAATGTAAAGGAAAAAAAGAGGATCAATGAAAACAACAGCCTCTTTCTGTGTAATGCCAAATACGCTGTTGATGCGCATTTTTGTAGAAATGTCCCTTGGTAGGATTTCATACAGCAATTAATTGTTGGTTTTTTAATAAATATACCCTCCAGCAACGAATCTGTGCGGCGGGTGTAAACGTTTGCATGGATATTCAAGTCTTATTGACTATTTTTATCCTTTGTCGAAAGTAGAAGTTATATACGACGGCGCTGATTCACTCCGTATCATAATTTTTGCAAAATGTTACATTCGAAATCCCTTGCCATATCAACCCTCCTGGTCATCATCTGCCTCTCCAGGGTGGAAGCACAGCCATACTACTTCCGGCATTTCCAGGTAGAGAACGGGCTCTCCAACAGCACGGTCTTCTGCACAACGCAGGATAAGAATGGCTTTCTCTGGTTCGGTACAAAAGATGGGCTCAACAGATTTGACGGGTATCATTTCAAGCTGTTCTCACATACGGGCGGCACCGGCTCCGTGGGCAGCGATATGGTCTACTGTCTCTTCAGCGACCCCAATGGAACACTCTGGGCTGGCGGCCAGAACGGCCTCTTCAGATTCGACCAGGAACAGGAAAGGCTGGTCCGCGTCATCGACTCGCTGGTAGAGATCAACTGGATACAGACGGACGACAAAGGCAATCTCTGGTTCCTCTGCCTCAACAACGTCTACCGCTACAACCTCACTACCCATCAGCTCAAACACTTTCCCGAGGCAAAATATTTTTACGCCACCTGTATCTGCAAGACCGAAAAAGGCGAAATATGGTTTTGCGACAACAACGGCCATATTTGGAGATACAACGAAGACAGCGAAGACTTCACTTCCTTCGATGTCTTTTCCCATTCTCCCACTCCCACCACACGCTGGATGCAGCGCATTCGCTACGCGGGCAACCACCGGTTCATCATCGGCACCAACGACCAGGGATTGAAAATATTCGACGCCTCTACAGGTCAGTACAAGGATATACTCACCTATAATCCCGATGGGTCCACTATCTATGTGCGGGATATATTGCAATACTCCGACGACGAATTCTGGGTGGCTACTGAGTCAGGCATATACATTGTTAATACAACTACGGGCAAGGTCACCAACATCCGAAAGAAATTCCTCGACCCCTATTCCCTCTCCGACAATGCGGTGTATTCCCTTTGTAAAGATTCCGAGGGTGGTGTGTGGGCAGGCACCTATTTCGGCGGAGTCAACTATTACTCCAGGGCCATCTTCGAAAAATATTACCCTGACAATTCTCAGGGCTCCATCAGCGGCAGCGCCGTCCGGGAGATCTGCCAGGACCCATACAATAATATATGGATAGGCACCGAGGACGCGGGGCTGAACAAGCTCGACATCCGAACGGGGCATATTTCTCACTTCATGCCATCCGGCTCCCCGAAGGATATAGCCTATACCAATATCCATGGCCTCCTCTCCGCCGGCAATGAGCTATGGATCGGCACCTTCGAACATGGGCTGGATGTCATGGACATAAGGACGGGCAAGGTCATACGTCATTATATGCTCGGGCCGCGCCCGCACGATCTGAAAAGCAATTTTGTCCTCACCCTCATAAAGACCTCATCCGGCAGGATAGCGATGGGCTCTTCGGTCGGCGCCTACTGGTTCAACGAAAAGACAAATGACTTCACTCCCCTGCCCGGCGTCCCGCTCAATATTTTTGTCGCGATTATAATGGAAGACCATGATGGCGTACTCTGGCTGGGCACCCACAACAGCGGGGTCTATTACCTGGACCCTAAAACAGGACGCACAGGCCACCTCGAAGGAAGGGCCGCCGATGGAAAAGGCCTCTCTTCCCCCATTATCAACGCCATCACAGAGGACAATGACCATAACATATGGTTCTCTACGGAGGGGGGAGGGCTTTGCAGACTGGGCCCGGACAGAAAGACATTCTTTTCTTTTACGACCGCCAATGGAATGCCCAGCAACTTTATATTCCGGATGATACAGGACAATAACAACGACTATTGGGTGACCACTTCCAAGGGCCTGGTCAACATCCATAAAAGCAGCAATGACATCCGGGTCTATACCAGGGCCAACGGTCTGCTCAACGATCAGTTCAATTACAATTCGGGATTCAAGGACAAAGATGGGCGGCTCTATTTCGGCAGTGTGCGGGGCATGATCACCTTCCATCCCAACGACCTGACCACCCCCGGCTTCGAACCCGCCATTTATATCACAGGCTTCCAGGTGGACAACGTCGAGCTGAAGATCAGCCCGGACAGCTCCTTCCTGAAAAAATCGATACTCTACACGGACAAGATCACACTCCCCTACGATCAGTCTTCCTTCAGCATCGACTTCGCGGCGCTGAGCTATGCCTCCCCCGAAAGGACGGAGTACAGCTACTTCATGCAGGGTCTCGACAAAGCATGGACCCATATCCCGACCAATCGGAAGGTTTACTTCACCAAGCTGGCCCCCGGACATTATACCTTCCTGCTAAAAGCCGCTGTCGGCGGCCACTGGGGTCACCAGGTCAAAGAGCTGGCTGTGGAAGTCCTTCCCCCCTTCTGGGCTACTGCCTGGGCCTATCTGCTTTATGCGCTGCTGCTCATTCTCCTCATCTGGTACATCGTGCGCAGCTACCACCGTCGCACGGAGATAAAAAAGGAAAAAGAGATCTACGAGGCCAAAATAGACTTCTTCACCAACATCGCACATGAGATACGCACGCCGCTGACCCTGATAAAAGGCCCCGCGGAAAATCTTATAGAAAAGATAGATGAGCTCCCCGGGATAAAAGAGGACGTCATCACGATGGACCGGAATACCAACAGGCTGATCGCCCTCGTCACACAAATCCTGGACTTCCGGCAGACGGAGACCAAGGGATTCAGCCTCGACTTCTCCCGGGTCAATATTACAGCCGTGCTGCAGGAGACCTGGCTTAGCTTCCAGGCCCTGGCCAAAAAGAAGAATATTCATTATCACTTCGAACATCCTGATGCGGATGTTTATGCCATGGCCGACGAAGAAGCCCTCAACAAGATCTTCAGCAACCTCTTCAGCAATGCGGTAAAGTATGGACAAGAAAATGTCTATGTGAAACTGCTGGCTCCCAAGGCCGAAAGCGCCGACATCGTCATTGAAATAGCCAATGACGGTCCAATCATACCCGCGGAGATGAAAGAACGTATATTCGAGCCTTTTTACCGGCTAAAGGAAACCATCCGGCAGAAAGGGACAGGCATTGGACTGGCTCTGGCCCGATCGCTGGTAGAGCTGCATAAAGGACGGCTTTTCCTGGATGAGCCGCCTTCAGCGGCTCAAGTTTGGCCGGTCATGAATAAATTTGTGCTTGTGTTGCCCGCAAACCTATAAAATTCACCACTTATGCTCCCACTGATCTTACTGGTCGACGACGAAGAGGAGATACTGGAGTTCCTGGAACGGATACTCAGCAGCCGCTACTCCATTTTAAAAGCCGGCAACGGAAAAGAGGCCCTGCAAGTGCTGGAAGCAGAGGCCGTCCAGCTCGTAGTCAGCGATGTCATGATGCCCGGAATGGATGGATTCGAGCTGTGCAGGATCATCAAGTCCACCGTGGACCACTCCCATATCCCTGTCATCCTTCTCACTGCCAAAAATACTATCCAGGCCAAGGTGGAAGGGCTTGAGCTGGGAGCCGACGCCTATATTGAAAAGCCGTTCTCGAAGGAACATCTGCTGGCCCAGATCTCCAGCCTCCTGAAAAATCGCAATATGGTGCGGGAGTTCTTCGCCTCTTCGCCCCTGGTGCATATCAAGAGCATGGCCCATACACGCAGCGACGAGAAATTCCTGGAGACGCTGCACGACACCATCATGAAGAATATGGACGATGTAGACCTGGATGTGGAGAAGCTGGCAAAGATCATGATGATGAGCCGTATCACCCTGTACAGGAAAATAAAGGCCCTCTCCGACCTGTCCCCCATCGAGATCATCAATATCTCCCGCCTCAAAAGGGCAGCCGAGCTGCTGGCCGGGGGTGAGCACCGCATCTATGAGATCTCCGACATGGTGGGGTTCAGCTCCCAAAGCAACTTCGCCCGCAACTTTCAAAAACAGTTCAATATGACGCCCACGGAGTACATGCATTCCAAGCAGCAGACGCATTGACCATCACACAATAACCTTTAAACCCCGAGCATGCGCCCACACTCCTTGATCGCGAAAACCTTCTATGTGATAGTCCTATGCAGCCCGCTTATCCTCCGGGCCCAGCAGAATAAGGACGCAGGTGAAATTGTGCCTGCAAAAGAGGTTTCGTCTATTTTTAGCGATTCGGTAAAAAAAGCATTCAGGATCGCCTGGCCTATTTACCGTGTGTATAAATATGCGGATACGTCAGGGCAATATTTTTGCGTGCTGACAGAAAGCAATGATTCATTTGCCACGACTGCCAAAGGCGAGCCGGATACAGCACATCGCTCGATCAGGGCCATCAATATACGTTCAGACCATGGGAAGATGTCAAAGACATGGGAAATAAATGATTTTATCCTGAAGGACGGCTCGGAGATCTCAATCTGGTTTTGGTCAAGATTTTGCGAGTTTCGGGACTTTGACAATGATGGTCTCGTTGACCCCATTATCGTTTATGGTACACATTCCATGGATGAGATTGCAGGCAATAGAATTAAATTTATCATCTATTATAAGGGTCAAAAGATCGCCATCCGCCATCAGGACAGCGATCTGGATGAGGGAAGACGTACAGAGGTGGATAAAGGGTTTCAACCCCTGCCGCAAAAACTAAAGGATGCGGTCAGCGCGAAAATCGCAATAATGAATAAGGAGAACTTGGCAATCTTCGAGAGAACTACTTTTTGAATCAGCTACCGATGGATCGAATAGGCCACGGACAGGTCCTGGGCCTTCCCGCCACAAACTCCCCGATCTTCCGTCCTTTATCCAATTAGCAGATGGCCTGTCGCAGACCACAGGTAAGAATGTCGCAATTGCCACAGGTCTCCTTTCTCAAATTTGCTCAATTTTGAAACAGCATATCGTAAACAATTTCTTATGCACATCGCGATAGCATCGCTCAAAACCAGCAAAAAAATAACCTATGGCATCCGTCCCGCCACAAACTCCCCGATCTTCCGCCCCTCATCCAGCCCGTACTGAATGGCCGGCTTGAAGTGTATTCCCCCATAAAATCGGCTGATGGCCGCCTCTTCCGCCGCATGCTGAAAAGAGGTAAAGGACCGTGGTGGCAGTCCAAACTCCACTTCCGTCGAGTCTGTAAAAGCAAAATGCTCTCCAAACAGCCGGGTGAGCACCACGGCCGCACAGGCCGATACGACGCTATGTCCGCTGGTATATTCCGGGAAAGGCGGTGTTTGCAACAACGGCATCCAATCCTGGCTGATATATTGATTGATATAGGTCTCCGGCCGGATGGCATTGCTCCGGTATTTCTCATCCCAGCAGCTGATAAACGCGTCCGCGATGACGACCGAGACCCACGCATAGGCCTGCAGGCTCCGCACTACGTCCGCTCCCCCTTTCTCACAGGCCACAGCGGTAATATTGATCCAATGCCCGCCAGGCGAGATCTTCTTCGTCGCAAACATCAAATGCCCATTCACATTCATCTTGAAAGGATTGCAATCCCAGAAGTTCGCGATCCACCGCTGCTCCTCCGTCAGGTGCAGCCCCGCCTCATACACTTCCATCGCATCGTTATAAAAAGCGCTCCCCTTCTCCTGCGAGAAAGGCGTGGGAGGATGAGGTATGAACTGCCGCGCCGAGTCGATGACAAAGGTCCGCATCTCGCTCCAGTGGGGTTCCACCGCCTTCATATACGCGGGCGGAGTAGGTTTCCAGGTTGCCGCATCACCGCCCGGATCATATTTGGCCAGCGCCCTTGTCTCTTTATAATGGTCCTTCCCCGCCCAGGCCAGAATGTGCGCCGCCACCTTGTTCCCATATTCTACTGAATTCATGTATACATCCGCTGGCAGACTGGCCTTCATATCCGCCAGCACCTTTGTCCTGAACTCCTCTACTTTATCCTCCGAAATGACCAGCGCCTTGCCCACGGTCAGAATGGACTCTATGGCAGCCACGGTAAAATCATATTTTTTGCCGGCTTCAGGCTGAGGCGCCGTGCTCAATCCATGCAGCCTGCCTGCGAAGGAGGCGTAGGAAGTATTACCCTGACGGGCTGCTTCATAGCCGGCTACCGTCAGATATGCGTAGGTCCGGCTGGCTACAGGAGGAGAAAAAATATCATGTACCATCACATCCGTCACTTCCTTGATACACCGGTGGATCAGGGACGGGTCGCCGGCACGAAGGGACTGCCCCAGTACCCGGCCGCCCAGCAAAAAGGACAACAACAAAACAACTAATGTCTTTCTCATACGCGGGTCAATGGAGACCAGGACCGTCGTGGCAAGCTTCTTCATAAACGTTTACATTGCATCCGCTGGCAACTTACCGCAGGAAAACCTACCCACCTATCCAAATCCGATCATTTTCTAGTCGATTTGTTTCAATTTTTATGCAAAAAATTGCACGGCGTTCGGTTTTCCTATCTTGCATGACCAAAACGAAGCAAAAACCATATGAAATTCCGTCTCCTTTTACGGTCGTTTGCATTACTTTTTGCATTGCCTGCCCATACAGGATGGTCCCAGCCAAAGGCGGCACAGACCAGGCCCCTCTTCCAATTGCTTCCTTCCACCCGTACAGGGATCACATTCACCAATAAGATCTTCGAAAGCGACTCGCTCAATATCCTCAATCAGGCCAACATCTACAACGGCGGCGGTGTGGGCATCGGCGACTTCAACCACGACGGACTACAGGACATCTTCTTATCCGGCAATATGGTCTCCAGCAAGCTATACCTGAATAAAGGACATATGAAGTTCGAGGACATTACGGACAGGGCCGGCGTGACGGGAGAAGGCCATTGGTGCACCGGTGCGTCCGTGGTGGATATCAATGGGGATGGCCTGCTGGACATCTATGTGTCCGCCTCGTTCCGGAAAGACGCCCGTCTGCGAACCAATCTGCTTTATATCAACCAGGGTGTAGACAAGAACGGCATTCCTACATTTAAGGAATCCGCCGCAGCATATGGTATTGCGGACACGGGCTTCAGCACGCAGGGAGTATTCTTCGACTACGACCATGACGGCGACCTGGACCTTTACCTCGTGACAAATGAGATCGACGACCCGCGCACACCGATACGGTTCAGGCCGAAATTAAAGGATGGCAGCGCCCTGAACAACGACAGGCTCTATCGGAACAACGGCAACGGCACATTTACCAATGTCACCAAAGAGGCGGGCATACTGATGGAGGGATGGGGGCATGCGGGGTGTATCTCCGACTTCAACGGAGATGGCTGGCCCGATATATATGTCGCCGATGACTTCGTCTCCAACGATCTTCTTTATATCAATAACCATGACGGCACGTTTACGGACAGGCTGGGAGAATATTTTCATCACACAGGCTGGAACGCGATGGGGACGGATGTGGTGGATATCAACAACGACGGGCTTCCCGATATTATCTCTTTGGAGATGCTGCCGGAAGACAATCTCCGTAAAAAAAGGATGCTGGCCGGCAATGAATATTACAACTATTTCAACAGCCAGCGCTTTGGCTATACACATCAGTACATTCGAAACGTGCTCCAGCTCAACAGGGGCATGTCGCCGGATGGGCATCCCGTATTCAGCGAGGTTGGCTTTATGGCCGGCGTCTACGAGACGGACTGGAGCTGGTGCCCGCTGGTGGCAGACTTCGACAACGATGGGTACCGGGACCTGGTAATTACCAACGGCCTGCCCCGCGACGTCACCGATCTCGATTACATCGCGTACAACAACGGGCAGGGAGGTTACGGGCATTACAATCTCGGCATGGTGGACTCTTTACCCATCGTGCGGCTGCCAGGCTATTCTTTCAGGAACGACGGCGGCTTCCGGTTCTCCAATACGAGCATGGACTGGGGGTTTACACATCCCAGCTTCTCTAACGGCGGGGCCTATGTGGACCTGGACAATGACGGAGACCTGGACCTGGTGATCAACAATATCAATGACAACGCATTTGTGTATGAGAATACGCTCAATGCCCCGGGCAAATCGGTAAAAAGCCATTGGCTGAGCACAAGCTTCGCCGGCACGGGTCAAAACCCTGATGGCATTGGCGCTTCCATGCGGGTGTATTATGATCATGGGCATCAGCAATTCTATGAACATCAGCCCTGCCGCGGCTATATGTCCACCGATGACTACCGGGCGCATTTCGGACTGGGCGCCATCACACATATCGACTCTCTGCGTGTCAGATGGCCGGATGGCAGGACACAGCTGCTGACGGATGTACCCGTGGATCAGCACCTCACGGTGTCTTACAAAGATGCCTCGGGCAATATCACGCCCTACGATTATCATGCATCCGCACCGCTGTTCAAGAACGTTGCGGACGACTATGGCATCCATTTCAAACCGCGGGAGAAGGACGTCATCGACTACAACATACAGCCTTCCCTTCCCCACAAGCTGAGCCAGTATGGACCCGGCATTGCCGTGGGCGACATCGATAACAATGGCTACGAGGATTTTTTTGTAGGCGGCGCTGTCGGCCAGAGAGGCATCTTCTTCATGCAGGATGCGAAAGGCAATTTCACCATCGACAGCACACGCTTGCCCGTGGAAGAAGGCCATCCCGGTGAGGATATGGGGGTGCTGTTCTTCGATGCCGACAACGATGGTGATCTCGACCTCTATGTGGTCAGCGGCAGCTATGAGCTGGCGCCCAATAGCATCGCCAGCCAGGATATCCTGTATTTCAATGACGGTCACGGCAGGTTCACGCCCCGCTATGACGCCCTGCCGAAAATGTTTTCGAATGGCAGCTGTGTGCGTGCCGCCGACATGGACGGGGATGGAGACCTCGACCTGTTTGTAGCGGGACGTGTCACCTCGGGCGGCTATCCGGCTCCGCCCCAGTCCTATATATTGGAGAACCACTCGGGCAGCTTCTTCGACGTCACCAACCGATGGTGCTCCGAACTACAGGATATTGGAATGGTGACGGATGCCCTCTGGTCCGACTTTGACGGGGACGGAAAACCCGACCTCGTGCTGACGGGCGAATGGATGGCCCCCGCCTTTCTGAAGAACACGGGTAAAAGTCTCGTGGACATAAGCAGCTCCACGGGCATCGCCGCGCATAAGGGCTGGTGGAACAGCCTGGCGGCGGGTGACTTCGACAACGACGGCGACATCGACTATATAGCCGGCAATCTGGGGCTCAATTCCAATTATAAAGGCAGCCCCGCGGAGCCGATGACATTGTATGCAAAGGATTTGGACGACAATGGTCTGCTGGATGCGATGGTATTCTGCTATATGAAGGCGGAGGATGGGAGCCGGAAGCCGTTCCCAATGACATGCAAGGATGATCTGGCCAGCCAGATGATCTCGATCCGCAAACGCTTTCCTACCTACAAATCCTATGGCCTGGCCACTATGGATGATCTCTGGAAGCCGAAGGACAGGGAAAATTCCATGATGTTCCAGGCTACGGATATGGCTAGCAGTTATATCGAAAACCTGGGCAATGGGAAGTTTGCTATACATGCGCTGCCGGCCGATGCGCAGATAGCGCCTGTCTACGGAATGGATGCTGCTGACATCGACGGGGACGGCAACCTCGACCTGCTGATGGTGGGTAATGATTATGGAATGGAACCCTATAGCGGAAGACACGATGCTTTTATGGGTCTGTATATGAAGGGGGATGGCAAGGGCGGCTTTACTCCATGGTCCCTGCCCGCCAGCGGCTTCTATGTAAAAGGCGATGCCAAAGGTCTGGCCCGGCTGCACACGGCGCGCAATGAGGATATCTGGATCGCCACGCAAAATCAGGACAGCCTCATCGTCACCAGCCTGTCTGCTCCTTCTGCCCGCAAATGGATCGACCTGCAGCCCGGGGACTTCTCCATCGACATGTTTTATGCAGATGGGCAGAAGAGGCATGAGGAAGCATACTACGGATCTACTTATCTCTCGCAGTCTTCCCGCAAGCTGCCGGTGAATGGGAATATAAAAAAGATCGTCATCACTGATTTCAGGGGAAATAAAAGAGAGGTGATTCCTTGATCCGGAATGCCTGCCCCACTGTCAGCCCTCATCCATTGGCCGGCCTGGGCTCTCCAACTGACGGCGCATGTTAGTCGCCCGTGGTCCGCACATACCGCTCGATGATCTCATGGTTGACACCCGTTCCCTCCACCTTCTCCAATCCACGCTGAACCAGCGTATCACCATGCAGGCTCACGGTGAAGGTAAAGGTTTGCCCTTCCCATTTCCTGTCGGCGTAAAAGTCGAGATGCTCGGTATATTGGTCGCCCTTGATGGTATAGCTGCCACCGCCTGCGTCAAAGTGGTTAGCCGAGTCTTTAGGGAGATGGATGTCATGTTTTAAGAAGGCAAAATGTGACCCATTGATGATCTTGATCATGCGGGTCTTTGTCGTATCTACCGTCGAGGCAGAAACGCCGTTGGTGATACTGGTCGCCGATATCAGTTGCCATGTTCCTTCGATGGGGACATGGGAAGAATGCTGGCAGGCCAGAAAAATAAGACAGGGCAGAAAGGAAAGTAGTCTGTTCATAAAGGAAATATACTGAAAGGCCGTCCCCCGGACAATTTTTATATCAAAAGCGTACACCGAACATATCAGGATCGTACACCCTCCTTCCCACCAAAAATCTCAACTGACTGATTTTCAAGCTGGGAAAAAAGTTGGCACTCGGCTGGAAACTGTATTGGCATACCAGGGACGCCTGGTAAGAACAAAAAACGATAACACTTTAAAAAATAATTTTATGACCTCTAAGAAGCACGAACTCCTTTCAAGATCAATTATGACTGTGAGTAACACGACAACTTTCCTCCGCCGCACAGCCATCACGATGGCGCTCTTTTTAACCCTTGGTATCAGCTATGGTTTCACCAGCCCTTCCGTCGAGCCCGCCCGTTCCAATGATGAGATCAGCATTGCCTTTTCAAAGAGCTTCCGCAATGCACAGATCATAAGCAAAGAGTCGCACAAGACCTACACCAAGCTCACGTTCAGGATGAATGACATGATCATGTTCGCCTACTATTCCGAGAATGGAGAGCTGCTGGCCGTCACACGCAATATCCTGTCCTCGCAGCTGCCCGTGAACCTGCTGGTTAGCCTCCGGACGGACTATAGCAACTATTGGATTTCCGACCTCTTCGAGCTCTCCGGAGACAGCCAGGACTGCTACTATGTCACTGTCGAGAATGCAGATGTAAAAGTCACCCTGCGCAGCGCCGGCGAAGAGTGGGAAGTATTCTCCAACACCCGGAAACAATAATAACTCCATATATATAAGGTCAAGCCCCCCTTCGGGGGCTTTTTTGTCGTTCGTCCGGTCCCTCACCCCCTCCGCCCCCTTTTCCGCCGGTGAGACCCCCACTCCACGCACTTCATCCTGTCTTTTCTACCGTTTAAACAGGTATTATGCCATTCACTGTACTATGTATTGTATAGTACCTGTTTTGTTCATTATCTTTGTTATGTCAACAATCAACAAACTCAACATCTTAAAAAGATAATTTTATGAACACGACAATCAATTTCCGCCAAACTCTCCAGGAGCCCCTTTCAGAGGCTCGTCCGAAGGACAGACATCAGTGGTCTGGAAGTAAAAAAGTAGCCATCCTTATGGCCATCTTATTGACCCTGGGCGCCAGCTACAGCTTCGCCCGCACCCCTGACTCCCTCAGCAGCGACATAAGGGCCTCTTTCAGAAAAGATTTCCATAACGCCCGGATCATAAGCTCCGAAGTCCGCAAGAACTTCACCAAGCTGACCTTCAAAATGGACGACGTGATCATGTTTGCCTACTACTCCGGGAATGGAGAGCTGCTGGCCATCACTCGCAACATCGTATCCTCCCAGCTGCCTCTGAACCTGCAGATGACCCTGAAGAACAACTACTCAGGTTTCTGGATCACAGAACTGTTCGAGCTCAGCGGCGACAACGACAACTGCTATTATATTTCTTTGGAGAACGCCGATAGCAAGGTGGTCTTGCGTAGCAACGGCGACACCTGGGAAGTCTACTCCAGTGCCATGAAACAATAACTTAAAAAACCACTCTTAGGGGTGGTTTTTTTGGTCGTCACTGGCGTCGTATATATTCCCGACAAAGCTCCCGTCGTAGTGTAGTCAAAGGCCCGGCCTCCTGCCTCCACCCGGAAGGCATCTCCCCAATTAAAAAGCAGCTCGGGGTGTAAAAATGGAATGCTCATACATCGGCAGCGGAGCTCATCCTCGGCATGATACCATATATGGTCGACGCTGTCCCGCAGCTCATTTTCCGGTATGTAAACATAGACGCTCATTCTTTCAAAATTACAACAGTTTCCTGTGGCCCAGTGAGCATTCTCTTGCATTTACGGGGTATAGACCATCCATGACAAATGTCTTCAAGACAATAAATAAATATATTTTTTACCTACATTTTTTCTTTAATATAAATAAATATGATAAATTCATGCAGGCCTATCCTTAAACCACAAACCTGTAGTGAATGGCAATCGATAGTAGCATCAACAGCGATAGGCCCGACCTCTCGCTCCCATCTTTTTCCCTCATGGGAGAAGACTTTTTTCCTTCGATACTCAACTCCCTGGAAGAGCCTTTTTTTCTGCTGGACAGTGCATTCAGATTCTTCTGGCACAACAAGGCCTGTAACGATCTCTATCACGCCGTGTCGGGGAAGGACATCGGCAGAGATTTCGACTTTAATGTTTTGCTGACAACAGAACAACAGGATCTGTTCAGGCAACACCTGGAGAAAGTGGCGGCAGGCGAAAAAGTACATTTCGAATGGAGATACGAGCTCACCGTCATAAAATGGGTCAGTGTCTCCCTGTATCCTTTCCGCTCCACCAACGGGGCGTTCGCAGGAGTCTGCGGCAGCCTTCGTGATATCACGGAAAAAAAGCTCACCGAGCTGGTGCTGCTCCGCAATACAGCCGTCCTCAACAACATCGGTGAAGGTGTCCTGCTCGTCGATGCTCAGTTCAGAGTACTTACGTTCAACAAACAGGCCATCCGGATATTCGGTCTCCTCGATGCGGAAGTACATACAGGCGCGGATTTACTCAGCCTGCTTCCTCCCACCCGCCGGGCCACCGTACGCTGGTACCTGCAACAGGCCCTGGCAGGCGCCCAAAAAGAATATGAAATAGAATATCCCGACGGCCTCTGGCTGTTCATAAACTATCTGCCTGTCAACAATCCCAATGGGAAGATCGAGCAGGTGAGCATCTCCTTCCGTGATATCTCTAAAAGAAAAAAAGCCGAGGAGCAGCTCAGGGCCGGCGAGATAAAATATCAGACCCTCGTCGACTCGCTCAACGAAGGCGTTATCCTGCAAACCCTCGATAAACAGGTGCTGGCAGTCAATAAAAGCGCCGTCGCAATATTGGGCCTGGGGCCAGAAAAGCTAAAGGCAACGGCCTTCCCTCCCCCGGACGCTGTCCTCGTCGACGAGCATGAGAACGAGATAGGACCCGAAGAGTTTCTTTACAAGCGTAATGGACAGCTGCACGGCATCCGAAACAAGATCATCGGCATACGGCACGCCAGCCGTATACAATGGCTCAACGTGAACACAGCCATCGTTACGAATGCCCGGCAAAAGGACCCTTATACCCTCCTTATCTCTTTCGACGACATCACCCGGCAGAAAAATATATCCAGCGAAATGGAAGTGCTTTCCCTGCTGGCCCGCGAGACCATGAACGCGGTCATCATCCTGCACCCCGAAGGAGAGCTGCTATGGATGAATGAAGGATTTGCCCGGCTGACGGGGTATTCCGACGAAGAGCTCATCGGCAGGAGCTCAAGGGCATTTTTGATGGGACCCGACACGGACATGAACACCGTGAACCGGGCAGCGCATTGCAGACGGAACGGCCTCCCCTTTTTAGAAGAGTTTCAGATCTATACCAAAGGCGGCAAAAAAATATGGACAAGGGCCCAGGGGCAGTCCATCAGACAGTCAAAAGGGGGCATACCCAATTATTTCCTCATCATCACAGACATCACGGAAGAAAAAAAGATCCAGCAGGAGCTGGAAGTGTTGTCACTGGTGGCCAAGGAGACCAACAATGGAGTGATCATCTTCAACAAGCTGTCCGGCAAAGCGCTCTGGGTCAATGAAGGGTTTACGCGGCTGACAGGCTATACCGCGGCGGATATCATTGGAAAAAATCCCGTACAGATCCTGCAGGGGCCGGACACCGACCAGGACCAGCTCAGATACTGGGCTGACAGGGTAGAACACAACCTCTCCTACAACGGCGACTTCATCCTGTATACAAAGGACGGAACAAAAAAGATACACCATGTCACCGGACAGCCCTTTAAGAATGAGAATGGCGATGTCCTCCGCTATTTCGTCGTCGGCTATGACGTAACGGATCAGCGACGCATGGAAGAGGAGCGGCTGCAGTATGAAGTCGAGCAGCAAAAGAAGATCACCCGCGTGATCCTGGAGACAAGGGAGCTGGAACGCAATCTGCTGGGAAGGGAGCTGCATGACAATATCAACCAGATACTGGCAGCCACCTGTATGCAATTGTCCTATTGCCTGGAAAATTTTTCCGGCTGCGAACCCGTTCTCAGCCAGTGTCGGGACAATGTCGCGGCGGCCATAGAAGAGACCCGCAGGCTGTCACACAGGATGGTAATGCCCCAATTCTCGGAACGCGCTCTGCCACAGGTGCTGAAGACCCTGGCCGGGCACTATCAGTACGCCCAGCCCATTCAGCTGGAGATGGCCGGCTGGGACGATGGCAAAGTGAGCGTTCCCGTCAAGGAAGCTTTTTTCAGAATAGCGCAGGAGCAGCTGAGCAATATTTACAAACATGCAAAGGCCACACAGGTTACCCTACGGATTGCCTGCGAGCGGGGTATCGCTGTGCTGACGGTTCAGGACAACGGCGTGGGATTCGATCCTGGCAGGAAAAAGGATGGCCTCGGTCTCAGCAATATCCGCAGCCGGGCCGAATGCTGTGAAGGCACAGCTCAATTCATTTCCGCACCGGGTAAAGGCTGTACGCTGCTGGTAAATATTCCCTTAATATAACGTTTTATCCCCCTTCTCTTTCCATTGCCCGAACAAGGCAGTTGCTTCCGCCAGTGACTGGTAGTCAAAAGGTATCTTTCTTTCTCCCGCAGCAATATTGATCTCCAGGTAGATAAAGGCGTCATCAAACCCCGCCTCGGCAGCCTCATCCCGGGTGCTGGCATATACCACCCTTCTTGGCCGGGCCCAATACAATGCCCCCAGGCACATGGGACAGGGCTCACAGGATGTATAGACGTCACAATCCGTCAGCTGATAATTCCCCAGGCTCCGGCACGCATCCCTTATCGCCACCACCTCCGCATGCGCCGTCGGATCATTGGTGGATGTCACCTGGTTAGCCCCCTTTCCAATGACCTGCCCATCTTTGACGATGACACATCCAAAAGGTCCGCCTTCCCCGGCCTCTATACCTTGTTTTGCCAGCTCTATTGCCTGTCGTAAGAATTTTCTATCGATGTCGGTGGTCATACATTGTATTTAAACTTCAAAAATACCCTTTCCATCAGATTGTTCCACCAGCCGCGCCCGTATTATCCCGCCCGCCGGTGTTACACCATGCCATTCTGTATCCGGTACAACAGATCCAATCCAAATCCAGCTATCAGCAATCGCTCCTTTTTATCCTCCAGCAGCTGCTGCGTCCAGTCGACAAAACCTCCATCCGCAATCTCCCACTCCCGCCCGGCCCCTTCGATGATCATTTTGAACTGGATGTCCTTATAATACGCATTGGGCGGCGGCGCATCCTCCCTTGCCACCTCCAGCCCTTCCTTCCCAAGAGATTCTATCAGCCGGTCGATCGATGACCTTCCGAAACCGGCCTCTGGCCCGTTATCCGGAGCCGGGCCTTGTGAAGCCCCCTCCCGCCTCAACAGCTTGAACCGCACCTGTCCCACCCCAAATACCTCTCTGAACAGGGACGACAAGGCCAATAGCTGTTCCTTCAAAGCCTGGCATTCCCAAAGATGATCACCCTGATCACGCCCCGCGCTGACCATACACCCTATCTTAAAATGGGGGGAAAATCCCTTCCCCTTCATCTCCTGCGCCCGCACATGCCGGTGCACCGTACACAGCCGGACCTTGTGGCATAATTATGTCCCAAAACGGGCATTGGATAAATGTAGCCCGTTTTTCGGAAAGATCTAACGTCTGTCCTGGCGAACAACGAACCTGTGGTTCATTTTTGGTAAACTGAAGAAATTCATCCACTTCTGAGGAAAATTTTCCCCAATTTTTTCCCTTCTCCACACCATTTCCGGCCTAAAAATGAATTTCCAGGCGGGAAAATCTTCTGGACCATCTTTTGCCTGTACTATTTCGGCTTTTAATAGGATATTGGATTTTAGCAACGGCCTGGATATCTATCTGGGCTTTTTTGTTTTTTCAGCCCTCCGGCTTAAGGAAAAAATACCTCCGGGCTGAAAATGGCTAATGATGGCCCTTCGGGCAACCGACCTGTAGTCGGTTTTGTCCAGCCCCCGGCCAGTCGCTACATTTGTAACATGTACCAACCCTCGCCCAGGAACCGCCCATGGCGGTTCGTCCAGAACCGTAGGTTCCGACCAAGGAGGACCGTGGCGAAGCAGGTCCGACGATGGCCTGCAGACATTAGCCGTATGCGTGAATTGGGCTACTTTTTCTTTAAAGCCAAATTCACGTGTATTCTTGCCGGACTGTTGCTGACCTTATCCCTGGCCGTCCGCTGCCAAAACAATACACCCCCATCCCCTACGCTGGCCGACCTCAACCAGGCCATCGAGCGCTCTGCACAATATGACGACGAAAAGGAAAGAGCCATTGCCTTGCTCAAGTCGGATCTCCTGGCATCCCGCCCGGACGATCTGGAATTACTCTTCCACCGCTACCAGCCTCTCTACGAACAGTACAAGGTCTTTAATTATGATTCCGCCTTCCGTTACGCACGGGGATTATTACGGACAGCCCTTCGCCTGCATGATCCTTCCCGCATTGTCTACGCCCGCCTGAAAACAGGCTTCTGCCTCCTCTCCTCCGGCATGTTCAAAGAAACCCTGGACTCGTTGAAAGAGATCAATATTACAGGCGCGCCAGACAGCCTGAAGGCGGAATATTACGCCCTGATGGGCCGCTATTATTATGACCTGGGAGATTTCGACAACGACGCGTACAACACTCCCGTATACATCGCCCTGGGTAATAAATACATCGACTCCGCTCTGCAGCTCTATCCGCCCGGCTCCTTTTCAGCCACCTATTATAAAGGACTAAAGGCGATCAAGACGGGCAACAGACAGTCCGCCATGAACCACCTCCGCGAATTGCTCTCCCGCTCAGATCTCTCCGACCACGAGCTGGCAGTCACCGCCTCCACGCTCAGTGATATTTATATCAACAACGGTCAGCCGGACACGGCCATACAGCTGCTCATCCGGGCCGCCATTGCCGACATCCGGTCCTCCACCAAAGAGACAGCCGCCATTTTCAACCTGGCCCAGCTCCTCTATAAAAAAGGGGACGTAAAAAATGCTTCCTCCTACATCGAAGCCGCCATCCGCGACGCCAGCTTTTATGGCGCCCGTCAAAGAAAGGTACAGGTCAGCGCTATTCTACCCCTTATCGAAGGCGAAAAGATCAGTCGCGTGGAGGCGCAAAAAAGGACCCTCGTCACCTACTCCGTCATTACGACGCTCTTGCTGCTCATCGTCATCGTCCTGGCCATCGTCATATTCCGGCAGGTGAATAAATTGAAGATCGCTCAGCGCAAGATCACCGAGGCTCATGAGAAGCTGCAGGCGGCCAATGGACGATTGTTGGAAGCCAACAATAAACTTTCTGAAGCCAACAAGATCAAGGAAGAGTATATTGGCTACTTCTTCAACGCGGACTCGGAATTTTTTGCCAAGGTCGAAAAGTTCAAAAAATCCCTGGAACAAAAGATCGCTTATCGAAGATGGGAGGACCTCATCAGCCTGGTGAACAATACCGACCTGAAAAAAGAAAAAGAAGAGCTTTTGCAAAACTTCGATAAGATATTCCTGAAGCTCTTCCCTGATTTCATACAAGGCTTCAACACCCTTTTTAAAGAAGAAGACAGGATACAGCTGAAAGACCATGAATTCCTGAATACAGATCTACGCATATTCGCCCTGATCCGTATGGGGATCCATGAGAATGAAAAGATCGCGCGCATCCTCGAATACTCGGTCAACACCATCAACACCTACAAGACCAGGATCAAGAACAAATCCATCGTCCCCAATGAGGAATTCGAACAGCGTATCATGGAGATAAAGACGTTGTAGCGCCCTGTCCGGGCCCTATTTCATGCTCTCTTTCAGCCGGTGATAATCTATCTGTTTGAAAACATCCAGCATGGCCTGCTGCAAATAATCGGGATCTTTGGCAAAACCGACCGTAGGCCAGGCATAGTATAATAAGATCATTTGCACGGCAGGTGCATTCGGCCTCTTGTCGTAGAAGCCGGGATTCAGCTTGACAAGCAATACGCCTTCCCTGCGCCCCATGGGTACAAGCCGGTCAAGGCTTGCCATGCCTGCTCCACTGCTTTTTTTATCATAATCCAGCCGCGCCGGCGCATTGGCTTCCTCTGGGGTCATCTCGCCAAGGAGCGACCTGCAATTTCCCATCTCTTCCCGCAGCCTCGCTAAATTCTTTTCTCCCTGATCGATCGAGTAATCCATGCTTTTGAGCGTCGAGGCGGAATAGGCCTTATCGCTCGCATTTTGGGTCGCCATCATTTTTTTGATCCGATCCTCGCCCTCACGGGACCCTTTGAGCGCCTCGTTATCCTCCCTTACAGCCAGCTCGTCATCGGCGATCAGGAACTGTATGAACTCTTTCCGGGTCAATGGCACATACAGAGGCCGGGACCCCGCCGTCACAATACGAACCGGGTCTCCTTTATAATGGAACTCTATATAGTCGGCGGTCGAGTCGGTAAGCGACGGAGCCTCAAAAAATAACGGAAAATGAAGCTTGCTGCACTCCTCCCAATAATTGCCCATCTGGTGAAAGAGATCAAAGGCATTGATCTTCATAAAAAGGTCGGCCCCGTCCATCGACTCCTTTATCCCCGTGTAACGTGAATCTCGTATCAGGTACCTGAAATAGCAGTATACCATAAGCTTTGGCGCCTCATCCTTTATCTCCATCGCAGCACCCGCCACGTTGACCTTTGCATTATAGCCAGTAGGCCCGTTCACCTGGGGCAGGATACACAGGGCGTCCATTAATTTATTGGCAGTGCCTGCCAATGAGACGGCCTTCGCGTCCGGCAGCGCATTGAAGTGACGGATGAATGCCAGCACCTGGGACTCCCTTTTTAACGTCCCCTGAACATGCGGAGCATGCTCGATCCTTACCTGGGCGGCAACCAGGATGCATGACAGCAATAAGCAACAAAACAAAGTGAATTTTCTATATAAACCTTTCATCGCAATAAAAGTTTATGTTCAGATCTTTACAAATTCCACTCTTCTGTTATTTGCCTTCCCTTCCGCCGAGTCGTTCTTATCGATGGGCCTTGTTTCACCAAACCCCTTGGCAGTCAGCCGGCCCTCATCGATGCCCATAGCTGCCAGCCGGGCTTTAACAGCGTCTGCACGGCTTTGTGATAATTTCATATTGGCGTCATCGCTGCCATCACTGTCGGTATACCCATCAATTTCAAACTCAAGGTCCTTATGCTCCTTCATCAGCCGGACGATTTCATTCAGCGTACCCATCGACTCCGGCTTAATGGAAGCCTTGTTGACATCAAACAGGATCCCATGCGTTATAAATTTCCCGTCAGTGACTATTTTATTGTACTTATCCTCACCGCCGGCGGCAAGACGCAGGTTCTTGATCTTGATACCATACCTGTCGGCTTTGATATAGAACTTACCCGCTCCGGTGGGTAATGCATTCGTGGCGCATACCCGATAGGCATCAATATACGCCTTACCGATGTTTTTACGAACATAAATCGCAATATGATGCCAGCTATTGCCCCCGGCAAAGGATTTCTGGAGCGCCGCCGGGAATTGTTGGGCGCCCGTCTTGCCCAGCGAACATTGCGATCCGCCGTTAATAACGAATGCAAATAATCCGCCATTATAATAATTTTGATCGCCCCTGTTGCTAAAGCCCACCCTAAGGTCGCTGGCATATTTAAAATAATCCGCATTCGGGTTTTCATAAAACACATCGAATTCCAGGGTAAACTGTTCGGGAAGATACTGGTCTGTGCTCATTAACGGCTCAACCGCCGTCTTGGCATCCGGCTGCAAATGCAGTATTTTCTCGCCTTCGTAAGACTGTATCTCCGCCGTTCCGGCCTTAATGGTAAAACGCGCCGGCATCTCCGCATCAGCCTCGGTGCTGAGGTCGGGTTGAAAAATGATCCTGTCCCCAGGGACAAAATCATAGTTCGTATAATCCGGAACCGTCTTCAACAGCTGGCCGCTGGCATCCGATGCGATCAGTGTGAAAGAAAACAAGGCTGAAATCGAGAAGAGCTTTAATGTTATTGGTCTCATATATTTTTTTTCATCTGGTTCACCGGCATGTATATTCTTTCTCAAAGGTCATACGGATCACCCGACTTAACAATCCTGAAAAGCGGGATTTTTAAATATCCCCTAAAAGGTGGATTTTCACAAAAATGTTCCCTACCGCGCCTTTTTACAGTATTTTGTAGTCAAATACCTCGCAGTGAAATATTTCCGGTGGCTCTTCCTGACAGTTGTAATATCCTGTTTTTTGCAGGAACAGACAGCGCCGGCACAAACGCCCTATCTGGACAGTCTAAAGAATGAATTGAAAAAGAATGAAGCACCCGGCCCGCATTCTATCGACATCTTAGTGGAATTAGGAAATAATCTCAGAAACTCCGCCCACCAGGAAGCGAATGCGTATTATAGGAAGGCCTATCGGCTTGCTGAACAAATAAAGGATCCTTTCCGGCAGGGGCTGGCCATGGGCGGCGTGGGGGTAATATATTATTATGAAGGGAAATACGATACTGCCATGTACTATTTGGAACTGGCAGACAGCCTCTATGCTTTATCCAGCTCCCAGGATGCGAAAGAGTCGGCTGTGACCAATCGGACGGACATCGGCAATGTCGAGCTGGCACGAGGAAATTATATGGCGGCTACCCGCTATTATCTGGCCGCTATGACAACGATGGAGCAAAGCCATGCAGATAATAAATGGGAAGTGCTTGGCACCCTGTATGGTCAGCTGGCCACCGTCTATAGCGATATGAAGCAGACGGGCAAAACGCTCGAGTATGATCTGAAAGCCTTCGATGCAAGCAAAAAGCAAAAAAACAATCCGGAGCTGACGGGCTTTGTGGAACTATATGTGGTCGACGATTATATTGACTTGAATGATTTTGAAAAGGCCAGGGCGCATCTTTCAGACATAGAAGCAGAGGCGCATAAGGTCCAGTCGCCGGCGCTGTTTCATAAATTGTACCTGGGTTATGGCAGGTACTACCAAAAAACGAAGCAGTTGCCGAAAGCGATAGAAAGTAATAAGGCAGCTGTGCGCTATGCCCGGCAGACAGGCAATATCTTCGACCAGATGAATGCTTTCCGACAGTTGGGCTATGCATACCGGGATGCGAAAGAATATGAAAAAAGCGTTGCTTCGCTGGAAGTCGCATTGCGTTTGATCAGGGAACTGCGAAACAAGAGGCTGGAAACCGAGATAATAGGCAAACTGGGAGATATTCAGCATCTTCAGCAACACTTCAGGGCGGCAGCGGAATACTACCATCAATACATCCGGCTAAATGACAGCCTGAATGAAAACGAAGCAAAAAAAAAGATCAATGAAATTGAGAATCAGTATCAAAACAAACGAAAGGCCGATAGTATCCTCGTGCTGCTGAAGGACAACCAGCTCCAGCAATTGATGCTGCGCAAAAAGGAACACCAAAATATTTTCATAATAACCAGCGCCCTGCTGCTGTTGCTGATCGGCTTTTTGCTGTATCGGCATCTCCTGAACAAACATCGATTGGCAGCGGCCCGGTCATTGATGAAGGGCCAGGAGCAGGAGCGCAGCCGCCTCGCAAAAGACCTGCACGACGGTGTCGGGGGGTTATTATCGGGCATGAAACTAAGTTTATCGACTATGAAAGGAAATGTATATTTATCCGAAGAAAACGCCCGGGCAGTCAATAACATCATCGGACAATTGGACAACTCGATCAACGAGCTGCGCCGGGTGTCGCATAATATGATGCCGGAAGCCTTGATCAAATACGGGTTAAAGGAAGCAATCGAAAACTATTGCGAGAGCATCGATCGATCCGGCGAGCTGAACGTTCGATTGCAAACCTATGGGCTGGAACGGCGCATGGAACAGGACACGGAGATCATTCTTTACCGCATCGTACAGGAACTGCTGAATAATGTCATTAAACATGCGGAAGCAAAGGATGTATTGATCCAGCTGGTCAGAGAAACAGGTAAGTTCAGCCTTACGGTGGAAGACAATGGAAAAGGATTTGACATTAACCGCGCCCGGGAAAAAGGAGGCGCAGGGCTTCGGAACATACAGGCCCGGGCGGAATATGTGAACGGCATCGTTGACATCCGGACAAGCCCGGGTGAAGGCACTTCCGTCACCATTGAAGGCACTGCAAATTAAATTTTAATATCGTGATCTCTATTTTTATTGTCGATGACCACCCCATTGTGGTAGAAGGTTTAAGATCCGTGATTGAGAGATTGGAAGGTCATCAGATCGCCGGAACCGCCGGTAATGCCATCGATGCCATCGATTGGCTGAAAAAAGTGCAGGTAGATGTTTTACTGCTGGACATTAACCTGCCGGACATCAACGGCATCGACCTGTGCAAGAAAGTGCGCACCGAATTCCCATCCATGAAGGTATTAGGCATCAGCACCTTCAGCGAACGCAGCTATATATCCCGCATGATCCAGAACGGCGCTCACGGGTATTTGATCAAAAGCGCATCCCGGGAGGAAATCGCCGAAGCCATAGCCTCGGTGATGGAGGGCAAACTGTATATGAGCCTGAATATGGAACACTTGTTACGGCCAATATCCGTTGTGGCGACCGACGGGCTGCCGGAGCTTACCAAAAGGGAGAAGGAAATATTGCGGCACATCGCCGAAGGACTGACGAACAGCCAGATCGCTGCAAAGCTATTTATAAGCCCATCCACGGTGGATACCCACCGGAAAAACATGCTCACAAAGATGCAGGTAAATAACACGGCGGCATTAATACGACTGGCCGTAGAGAACGGGTTAGTCTAACATTGGCGTAATACCCACCGCCGCCCCCCCGCCCGCCGCCAATTTCACAGCCAGCCTGGTCTTGCTGGTCACCGGCACCTTCTCGATGACGTATGACTCGGGCTTGCTGCTCCAATCCGCATCCGGTCCATCCTTATAGATAGTAGCCTGGTATTTCTTTCCCGGCTCCAGGAAGTCCAGCGTCAAGGTCGCCGTACGGCTGTTCTCGTCCGTTATAGCCCCGATGTACCAGTCGGGCCGCCCCTTCGCCTTACGGGCAATGGTTACATAATCCCCCGGCTCCGCCTCCAGCACCTTTGTATCATCCCAATCCACCGGCACATCCCGGATGAACTGGAACGCATCCATATGCGCCTCATAATTCTCCGGCAGATCAGCCGCCATCTGCAGCGGGCTGTACAACGTCACATACAATGCCAGCTGCTTTGCCAGGGTCGTATGCACCTGCCTGCCAGGCACGGTCGAGTATCCCTTGATCCGAAAGATCCCCGGCGTATAATCCATCGGTCCACCCATCAATCGCGTAAAAGGAAGTATCGTCTCATGCTCGGGATTATTCCCAATACTGAACGCATTGTATTCATTACCCCTGCCCGCCTCACAGGCCAGCCAGTTGGGCCAGGTACGCTGCCCACCGGTAGGACGCTCGGGCTCATGCGCATCCACCATCACATGATAGTAGGCGGCTTTCTCGGCCACACGGTTGTAATGATTCACCATCCACTGCCCGTCATGATGCTCACCCCTCGGGATGATCCTTCCTACATATCCCGTCTTGACAGAAGTGTATCCATACTTGTTCATAAACCGGAAAGCAGTGTCCATCCGCCGCTCGTAATTGGTGGCCGAGCCCGATGTCTCATTGTGCATGATGATCTTCACCCCTTTGGAAGCCGCATACGACGTCAGCTCCGCAACGTTAAAGTCCGGATACGGCGTTACGAAGTCGAATACATCCTCCTTCCAATTGCCAAACCAGTCTTCCCATCCTGTATTCCAGCCCTCTACCAGCACCCCCTGTATATTGTTCTTAGCCGCAAAATCGATATACTTCTTTACATTGGCTGTACTCGCTCCATGCCTGCCGTTGGGGATCAGCTGCCCCTGCCCGTTGAGACTGTCCGCGTAATCTGAGTAGCTCCAGGTGGCCCTGCCCGTCTGCATTTCCCACCATACCCCCACGAACTTCATGGGATGTATCCAGCTGGGATCGGCTATCTTCGAAGGTTCATTCAGATTCAAAATGAGCTTGCTGGAAAGTATATCCACCGCCCGATCGCTGACGATCACCGTTCGCCAGGGTGTGGCAAAAGGTGCATGCAGATAGGCCATATTCCCTATTGCGTCCGGCACCAGCGCGGAGGTCAGCACCCGGGAATCTCTATCCACATGCAGCTGCATCGCAGGATAATCGATCAATCCCGCCTCATGGATATTGATATAAAGCCCATCCTCACTCTTCATCATCAGCGGCGTCTGCACTGCATAGCGGTCGGGAGCCACCCGTACGGCGATGTCCGTGGACTTCTCTACAAGCGCTTTATTGTCTATCTCGCTGATCCGGGAGGTAGTATACGGATACTCGTTGGTGTCATAGTCCCCCGGTATCCAAAAGGTCTTGTGATCCCCCGCCAGCGCAAACTGCGTCATCTCCTGCCGAACGATAAAATAATCCAGCTTCGACTCACGGGGAAACACATACCGGAAACCTACGCCGTCCTCAAATACACGGAAAATAATATCCAGCCGGCTGGCCGCAACAACGCCCGGCTTTTGCAAATGAACGGTCAGTTGTTCATAATGGTCTCGTATGCGGCTGACCTCGCCCCATACAGGCTGCCAGCTGGCATCTGCCGGGCTTCTCCCCACACCCAGCAGCTTGAAATGCGTAAAAAAAAGACTGTCCTTGTCCAGCTTAAATCCCATATGCGAGGGCTTGATAACAGGCCTGCCCGAAAAGGATACTTCATACATCGGCGAGCCATCGCTGTCCAGCATAAAGGACAGCTTTATCTTATTCATAACTACTGTCTGCACACCGTCGTCAGACCCGGCTTGGTGCGGCCCCCCCATTGACTGGTGCAGTCCTCCCACGGACAGTTGCGGTCCTCCCGGGCCTTCTTCGGCCCCTCCCTGATGCGGTCCTCGCTGTGTTCGTTGAGCACGGACGTTGTGTAAAAACAACACAAATAGTGTTGCAAGAAATACTCTGGATATCATATGCATAAGTCAAATTAATACGATGTCAGTCCTGACAGACAACAAACCCCGGTTCGTTTTGAAAACTTTAAAAAGTGACGGAGTCTCCCCCGCCACTTTTGTTTGAATGGTCCAGGCTTACGCCTGAGTCGGACGCGAGAAAAGCTGCGTCAGTTAATTGTACCCCGGATTCTGATCCGCTGTCGTAATCTTATTATTCGAATTGATCTCATTCAAGGGTATGGGCCATGCATAGCTCTTATCCGGGAAGCTCAGCGGTCCACTGTGCATATTCAAAGCCGC
>Ga0157372_10000976_pt1 | contig 31186 bp, 19 predicted proteins | sample C55metaG_FD_115307 | JGI IMG/M metagenome (GOLD analysis project Ga0157372, IMG submission 115307) | Corn rhizosphere microbial communities from Kellogg Biological Station, Michigan, USA - C5-5 metaG | ecosystem: Host-associated > Plants > Roots > Rhizosphere > Soil | place: USA: Michigan...
CCCACTGGATTTAACAATCAAAGTCATTGCTAATCAGGTGGCAGCACCGGCTGAAACGAGAACGCCCAACTTGCACCGAGCGAACCAAGATCGCTCATCAGCGTGCGGATGGAAGCATGGCGACAGTGGCACTCGGCGGGAGAATCCACTTGACTCCGGCCGGCCTCCTCATAGGAAGGCGATTCCACTCATTGAGCTGGATCCGTTCAAAAGTGAAGTACGGGTATGTCCGCAAGTTCCTGAAAGGAATGCATAAAAATTGTTGGTCGGGGAGAGAGGATTTGAACCTCCGACCCCCTGGTCCCGAACCAGATTCAGGACGATAGTGAAATCAGTTGAAATTTGTAGTTCGTAAGTGATTGAAGTTGAACCTGTTGCTTGCCGCTCGTTGAATGCTGTTGAATCTGGTTGAGCTCGGGTGCTTCCGCAGCTACAAAATCGTCTACAACTTTGATTGTCGTCAATGAGTGCTATCGGATGTTTCGCCAACGGTTCCAACTAGCTTGATTTTTGCTTTCGGTGTAAATTGAAAAGAACCATTCGTGGGAAAGTAGTCCATGCAATCATTCTCCAAAGTTGGAGCATGGCTTTGTCTGCTGTTGATGCTTGCGTCAACGTGGGCTATGGCTGTGCATCGCCATTCGAGCGAAGACAGCACTTCCTCATGCCAGATTTGCGTTGCGGCACATTCCAGCGCTCCAGCAGTAGTTTCTGTAACACCGAAGCCTGAATTTCACCAGGTGTATGCCGTCCGGCATCAGCCACTGGATGCCCAACAACACTTGGTTGCCTTCGCTTTGTATGTTCGCCCGCCTCCCAACGCCTAAGTAAATCACAATGTGAGCTGAGTTTGGTTTCGGACCTTGTGTCCGCGAACTAGTGCCTTCACTTTAGAACGATTTCCTTAGGAGGAATTCATGCTGGCTTTTTATAACAGGCTGCTTCTCGCGGCTTTTATGGTTTCGTTTTGTTTGGCATCGAGCTTGTTCGCTCATGGTCAGTCTTCCGGCAATTCAAGTTCGGTTGTAGGCACCGTTCTCGATCCGTCGGGCGCAGTTGTACCAAATGCCACAGTAGAAATGCACAATCCTGTAAGCCAATTTGAACGCACGACTACAACCGACGCTAGCGGAAGGTTTGCAATTCCGAATGTACCGTTCAACCCCTATCACCTAATTGTAAGAGGCCAAGGCTTTGGTCCCTACGTACAGGATGTAGATGTGCGCTCGGTGTTGCCCGTGACCCTCAGCATCGCTTTGAAACTGGAAAGCTCGGAGACAATTACCGTCGAGAGTGATGCGGCCGACTTGATTGAGAACGATTCCACGTTTCATACCGACATTGACAAGAATTTGTTTGACAAACTCCCGCTGGAAAGTCAGTCGTCTTCGATAAGCTCTTTGATCACACTTAGTGCGCCCGGAAATGCGGCCGATTCAAACGGTATGTTTCACGGACTTGGGGACCACGCGGAGAACTCGTTTTCGGTGGACAACCAGCCCATAACCGACCAGTTCAGTAAAACCTTCTCGAACCAAATTCCTCTCGATGCGGTCCAGTCCCTTGAGGTCATTACCGGAGCGCCACCGGCGGAGTACGGTGACAAAACCAGCATGGTGATTAATGTCACGACTCGCTCCGGTCAAGGCATAACTACACCTCACGGCAGCATCAGCGCATCCTACGGCAGCTTTGGAACGTCCAACACCACCTTGAATTTGGGGTATGGGGGCGCGAAGTGGGGGAATTTCGTTTCCATCAGCGGTTTGAATTCGGGCAGGTTTCTTGACCCACCGGAGTTTGCGGTAATGAACGATAAGGGAAATCAGGAAAACCTGTTCGATCGGGCTGATTATCAATTTTCCACTGCTGACTCCATTCACCTGAACGTGGGCGTCACCCGTTCTTGGTTTCAGAACCCGAACTCATTCGATTCCCAAAGTGCCTCAGCGTGGAATGGAGCTGTTGTGAGTAACGGCGGTCTCGGTCCGAACGGCCTTCTTGTGGGCCCGACCGATCAGCGCTCCCAAATTAAGACTTTTAACATCGCACCATCGTGGACGCACTTAATCAGCAATACGACCGTCTTCACGCTCGGAGCTTTCGTGCGTCATGATCAATACAATTACTATCCCAGCACGAATCCGTTTGCCGATCTGGCGCCGGATTTGCAAGCACAGACCGTCGGACAGAATCGAACCCTGACCAATACAGGAATTCGTCCGGAGATCACCTACGTAAAAGGCGTCAACAATCTGAAAGTTGGCGCGGTTTATCAACAAACCTTCCTGAATGAACACGACAATCTCGGGATTGTCGATCCAACATTCAATGCTCCGTGCCTGGATTCGAACGGCAATCCTTTTTGGGCTGGAACTACTCCATCGACTCCGAACAATTTATCGCAGTGCGCCGGGCTGGGCCTGCAGCCAAATAATGGCGTGGTTAATCCCAACATTGCTGCCTTTAATCCATTGCTCGGCTGCTACGACCTGACCCGGCCTACCCCCGCGTCAGGGGATGGCTGCCCGAGCGCGAGAAGCGGTCTTTTCGGTTTCCGCGGTCACACGGATGTGAAGGAGCTGGCGCTCTATGTCCGCGACATCATCACGAAGGGGAACTGGTCTTTGAACCTGGGCCTCCGCGGCGATTTTTACAACGGCCTAGTAGATCACAAAGAAGCCGAACCTCGTCTAGGAATCGCTTACAACATTAAGCAGACCAACACGGTGCTGCGTGTCTCCTACGCGCGCGTGCTGGAAACTCCATTCAACGAGAATCTAGTGCTGTCTAGCGTGGGCTGCGACAATGCGGTGCTAAATCCACTTCTTGGCTGCGCTGCTTTCAATCCAACGCCGCTAACTCCCGGTTGGCGTAACGAGTTTCATGCCGGTCTGGAGCAGGCGTTTGGCAAGTACTTGGTTTTTTCCGGTGAGTACATATGGAAGTACACCCACAACGCCTATGACTTCAGCATTCTTGGAGCCACTCCCATTACATTTCCTGTCGCGTGGGACAGGTCGAAAATTCCGGGGTTTGCGGGTCGGGTCAGTGTGCCGAACTTTCATGGCTTTACAGCACTGATGGTCTTTTCTAGCGTCGCGGCCCGTTACTTCACGCCGCAGGTCAGCGGAGCAGGAGCAGTTCCTTCCGCGCCGGCAGGTGTTTTCCGAATCGATCACGACGAAAAGTTCAATCAGACAACGCACTTGCAGTATCAGATCAAGAAAGGGCCTTGGGTTGGGTTCAATTGGCGCTATGACAGCGGACTCGTTGCCGGGGCTGTGCCATTTGCGACCGACACCATTACTCCTGTGGACTTGACCTCCCTCAGCGCAGACCAACAAATGCAGGCCGGCCTGTTCTGCGGGAACAAGTTCCCAACGCTTGGCGCACCTCTAACTAGTTGCTCCCCATTGCAATACGGGTCAACGCTGGTGAAGATTCCAGCTCCGGGTACCGAGAACGACGACAAGAATCCGCCACGCATCGCGCCGCGCCACTTGTTCGACCTCGCTATGGGCGACGACAACCTTTTTCATAGCGACAAACGCAAGTGGAGCGCACAACTAACCGTGATCAACATTGCAAACAATGTGGCTCTATATAACTTTCTCTCAACCTTCAGCGGTACGCATTACGTAACGCCGCGAACGGTGACAGCGCAGGTGGGATTCAGCTTCTAGTTGTGGCACTCGGTTTCGGTCCAAAAGAACCGGACGCGCAATGCCGACTGGGATTGAATATGAAATGCAAGCGCTTCGTTGGAATAATGTTGGATACGGCGGGGGGTGCCATCATAGCTTACGGAGTGAACTTTTTCTTCCCTGGAGATTCTTCAGGGCGCGGAGGTCACACAATGAATCCAGTAAGCAGGCTCCTGATCCGGGGTGTGACGGTCGTATGGTTCTCAATGGCTTGGGCGGCATTCGCACAAGAGAGCAATCAGATCAGCTACACAATGAAAGCGAAAGCTATCATCTCCATCATGAACAGTTGTGGTCCAATCACGGTGAAGCCGTCGGGAAGCCGGCAAGTTATCGTGAAATACCGATCAGATTCGAAGTTTGTCACTTTCGAAAATGAACGCCACGGAAAACGGGTCGTACTACGATGTAATTCCAGCAATCTTGGAAGCCAGCTTGCCGAATACACTGTTCTAGTACCCCGGGATTCTCTTCTAATTTTGTATACGGGAGGTGCATTGCACGTTGAAGGCCTGAGTGGCGACGTGATACTGAAGACTTGGGGTTCGTCGGTTATCGTAAACGACATTAAGGATGCTCACGTTCACGCCAGAACAGTGGATGGTTCCGTTACAGTAACAGGGGTTCAGAACAGCCACCTCGATATACACTCAATAAATGGCGCCATTAATCTTTCCCGCGTTTCAGGCTCGTGGATTGAAGCCGAGTCAGGGAGCGGTCAAATCGCCTACAATGGCGACCCCGGCACTGATGGGGAATATCAACTAACTACCCATTCTGGCGACCTAGAACTCTCGATTCCAGCGTCCTCTCTTGTGGACGTTAAAGCGATGTCGTTCCGCGAGCGGTCCAATGAAGAAGGGGTGACAACCAAAACTCCACCAGAATCTCACAGAACTCTTTTCTTGCAACGCGAAAGCGTCACAGTGCCCCGTTTCGTTTTGCGCTCTTTTGCCGGCAAGATCCGGGTAAAAAGGCCGTAATAGCTTGGTTCGGCGTCTGGAAGATGGCCGATCGCGGTGCGTGGCCCTTGTCGCACAGGCTGCTCTCAAAAAAAAGCCAGCCCCAACGACTGCCAGAAATGGCGCGAAACATCCAGGGCTCCACTGGAACCCCACGACGGGCGACAAGGCATGCGTTAACCAGCTCTGAGATCAGGTAATTCTTTGGCTGGGTAATTCTTGTCTGGTTTCGGCGACTTTCCTTCGCGGAAACGGTTTTCCACCGCGATGGACGCAAAATCCGCGAGTCCTTCGATCAACTTGAAGTCCTCCATGTCGAAAGCCTCACGATGGCGGTGTGAGACAGCCCAGACGGTTCCCCGCACTTCACCTGCCTGCCACGGGATGAGTATGCCATCGGTGATGGGGTCAGCTTTGATACCGAGATAGTCATAGTAGGGCTTGCCCACGCGATAAAGCTGCGCTCTGCCAGAATCCAATGTCGTCCCGCATGGACTAAAGAAACGTGGCGTGGTTCCACCTAAGAATGAAGCGAAGCTGCCAGAAATGGCTATCCAGCGAAACCTTCTCTGTCCTTTGTCGTCGCCCTCTTCCAGGCTGATCCCAGCACTGTCTGCGCCGCAAAACGTGGTGGCAGCATCCACCAGATGTTGAAGGATCACGTCAGCGTTGTCGGCAAATACGCGGGCCACGGTTCGGTAGGCGTCGGCAGTGCAACTTCCTTGCCGCGGGCGCCTCTTTCGAAGCGGAAACCCAGGATCCGCAAGCAGGTCTCGAAGTTCCATTCCAGATTCGGGGCCGTGAGTGAGTTGATTGGACATGACTCCAGTGTCGAGAGTCTTACATTGAAGAGGTTGCCTTGCGGCGTTCAATTCCGCGCGCGCCAACTGCAAGGCTCTCGGGAAACGGTTTGCCAGCTCCACTCGGTTCCATATCTCAACTCTGTCAAACACCGAGTGCAACACATTCTTTACGATCTGCTCGGTTATTTTCAGTTCGGAGGCGATTTCGCGATTGGAATACCCGCACGATGCCAATTCCGCGACTTGCAATTGTCGAGGGGAGAGACTTGAATAAATTCCATTGCCATTTCCAGAAATATCTAGAGACAACCTGCTCTTTCTAGGGGAGTTCAAATGAGCCTCGCGAGATCATCGATTTGGCGGGGGAAACTAAAGTTTCGATTATTTTTGGAGAGCCGTACTGTATCCGGCTTGTTGCCAATCTTCTTCTCTGCAGTAAGTGTGGAATGCCTGCGAGCCGCGGAATTCGGACACTCTCTTTTCGACAGCCGCGTCAATGATGGCGTGGATAAAATCGTAATGCTTGCGGCCCGCAACCAGATCCGTCAATACCGAAGGGACTAGGTTCTTCATGCTTTCCGGCAAGTCCTGCTTTCGGGCGTAGGTTTCCATGTCCCGAACGGTGTTCGTTGCAACCATGACCAGCTTCGCAGTCTCCATAGGAGCTATCCAGTAAATGTAGATCCACTTTATCAGCGACAGTTCTTTGTTCATACGTTCCTGCTCCCTAGAGCTGAATCAGGAGCCAAGGCAGACAAAAAGCAGAAGCCAAAACTTCTTTCACCAGTGTCTCCCAATCCCTAACTGACAACCGCTTTTGATTGGCGTTATACAGTGCGCGTTGCGTGTGAGACACTCGAAAACAGAATGCTTGCTGCGGGAGGAGCCTCTGTGTTGACTGAACGAAAGGCCGAGTGACTCTTTTTTGTTGAAACTAAAGTTTCACGCAATGTCGGAGGCGACAGTTCGTGGCGCTTGCCCGATGCCGCGTGAGTTCTATTTTTGTAATTGCTATAGGCAAGCGTATCGTAGCACCCTGCCCTCCCACCGAAAGGTAATTTGGACAGGTTTTCTGTAGCCATATAGAGAATATTGGCGATTAGAGCTTGCAAAACTTTAGTTTTAATTGCAATGTGGCCGAGAGGCCAACTTTAGATCGCACCGTTGCAACAAATAAGTTAAATGCTTCGGTGTTTATTCTCACCTGAACGACGAGTATCGCGATAGCGTGAGCCCTCGCCCACTCTCTAGCCGGCAGTTGAAGGTTGCGTCCTTAGTTGCTGAGGGCTACTCGAATCGGGATATAGCCAACGAGCTAAATCTGACAGAGCAGATCATTAAGAACGTGGTTCATTCCCTGTTTGATCGATTCGGTGTTTGGAATTGGGTGGAACTTGCCAATTACTTTTCGGAAGGGAGTTCTTCCGTCGCGATCAAATCAGCTCGCAGGCGAATCGAAGAAGATCGCATAAGCTATATTCGTGATCTGAAAATCTTAGACACGCGTGCGGAGCGGATTTTCGATGAGTTGGCGTCACTCGCGGCCCGAATGTTTGAGGTCCCGATCGCCGTCATCGCACTCGCAGACTCTGATCGAATATGGTTTAAGTCTTGCATCGGGCTGGATGTGTCCGAGGTGCCTCGCGAGATTACCCTTTGTCATCGCACTATTCAGCAGTCCAAAGTGTTCGTGGTAAGCGACACCCTCCAGGATGCTCGCCTAGCGTGCAGTCCTTTGGTCACGACCGCTCCTAAGGTTAGATTTTATGCCGCCGCCCCAATCCTCACGGACGATGGCCATGGCTTGGGAACCGTTTGTATCATTGACCGAGTTCCACGTCGATTAAATGAATTACAGCTCGCTATCCTGCAATCGTTAGCACGATTAGCTGCGGAGCAAATGGAAATGAGAAGGCAATTAGTCAAGGCGAACGCAGTCGAATGAGTCCAGATTTATGCCGCGGATTGATTCGTGACTGTATTTTTTTTAATCGGCGTAGTTCTAATCGAGCTGGTCCAGTCAATAAGAGGCGAGCTGCGTCTGCGCGGCCTGGAGGCGCGTTCCGGGAAGGCGTCGGACGATGCGCTCCGTTCCTGGCGGAACGTGTTGGAGGTCGCGTGAAAAAGCGACCACTAATGTTGATATATTCTTTGTTCCGACAAATACAGACAGTGGTAACCGTCAAGGTGTAAACTCGTATTCCGGAACGGCTCTGAAGGCGAACAAGGGCTGTTATCTCAGGGTTGGCAGATACGCCGATTAGAGCTTCCCTCACGGAAGAAGCGCCGGAGAAAATTAATTTCTATATCCTCCAACAACCGTCATGATCCAAAAGAGATTAAACGGCTACTCGCTCGTGCTTCTGCGATCCGCAGCGGCTGTGATCTCGATCTGCTCGTTTTCTTGCATCGACATCCCCGCATGCTGTTGACGAATGAACAAATCGCCGCCTTTGTGGGATATGACATGAAGCTGGTCGCCCAAGCCCTGGATGCTTTTATTGCTGCCGGATTTGTAGAGAGACTTCATAATCCGACCCACGCGGCCCGCATGTATCTTCTTCTGGTCCATGATCTACAAGGCAAGGATCTGAAGACAGTTTTGGAATTGGCTTCGACGCGACAAGGGCGGCGCCACATCCTCGAGATCTTGAATTCCAATAGGTCAAATACCGAGGGCCGCACTCGGCCGCTGCGATTAATGAAAAGCGCCTCCGCTTGAAATGAGAACATCTGGAGAACCCGATGTCACAACCTGATCTCGTTAAGACGGGCGTATCCGGGCTCGATAATATTTTGTCGGGTGGCATTCCGCGCGGCAACATCATCCTGGTAGAAGGCGCGATCGGTTGTGGAAAGACGACCCTCGGTGTGGAGTTCGTGTACCGGGGGGCCAGTCAATTCGATGAACCGGGCATCATCGTCGTCTTCGAAGTGTCGCCGGACAAGCTCATGCGCGATGCCCTGGGGTTCGGATGGGATCTGCGAAAGCTGGAACAGCAGCGTAGACTGAAAATCGTCTTCACCACCCGCGACGTGCTGCGCCAGGAGCTGCAGCAAGCGGACAGCGTGCTGCTCGAAGAAGCCGCAACTATTGGAGCTCGGCGCATCTTCATCGACGGCGTAGCCCGACTGATCGGCAGCAACGGTACCCCGGAGTCGCGTTCGGGCTTTCATGTGGTCACCGAGGGCCTGCAGCGCGAGAACCTCACCGCCCTTCTGGCCGTAGAAGCGTCGTCGCTCAACGGGAGTCACTCCCCCTCGCTACCTGAGGAGTCCATTGCCGACACCGTCATAAGGTTAAAGATGGAAGACGCCCAACGCGCAATCAGCCGGTCGATCGAGATTGTGAAATCACGTGGCCAGGACTTTCAGATGGGACGCCACTCTTTCCGGATCATTGATGGCAGGGGCATTCAGGTGTACCGCCGCGTTCAGGCGCCGCGCAAGCCGAAGCGGGACCGGGCCGCGGCCTTTGATCCGACCACGCGACTTTCATCAGGCATTCCTGGTCTCGACGAGCTTATAAACGGTGGCTACTTTGTGGGCAGTACTACCGTTGTGGCTGGAATCTCAGGAGTAGGTAAGAGCGTGATGGGTCTGCAGTTCATCGCGGAGGGAGCGCGGCGGGGCGAGCGCAGCTTGATGCTCTCGCTCGATGAACAGGTCGAACAGATTATGCGCAATGCCGCCAGTATCGGCATTGACCTTCAGGGGCAGATCAAGAAGGATCTGGTCCGTGTGGAATATGAACCGCCGCAGGAGATCGAGGTGGATGTGCATTTCCACCATATCGAAGAACTCGTGAAAGAATTCAAACCAAAGCGAGTGCTTATTGACAGTCTTTCCACTTATGGCTCCGCTCTTGGCACCCGGGGGAGACTTTTTCGAGACTTCTTTCATGCCCTGGTGGCCCTGATGAAGGAGCACCAAATTGTCGCGGTCTACAACCACGAAAATCCTGAGATGCTGGGAATGAATTCCATGATGGGTGATTTCGCGATGAGTTCATTGGTGGACAACATTGTTCTCATGAATTGGATCGAGCTCGGCGATTCCTTCCGCCTGGGGATGACGATTGCAAAGATGCGGGCGAATCCAGTGAACAGGGTCACGCATGAATGTGAAGTCATTGACGGCCACGGCATGCGGGTGCTGCCGCGTGCACTACCCGTTCGCACGCATCCGTTTTCTGCTTATGCGAGCCTAGTAGCGCGCTCGCCCGAGAGGCGTACTCGGACGTCAGAAGGAGTTGTTTCCAGTGAATCCAGCGAATAATGTGCTTTTCACTTCCGATCTTTGGTTGCGTGCGCTGGAGAGATATGCCAGCGACACGCACCTTAGCGTCAAGTTATTTGATTCCGACGAAAGTACGGTCTTCGGCCCGGTTCATTCGACGCCGTTGTTTCAGTTGTTCGAAGAAAGGGGGTACGATCCCGGAATCTTCGCCGAGTGCGCCCGCCTTTGCCTGGCACAAACCGACCGCCGGCCCGCAGTGGTGGTTTCTGAGGTCTACGGACTGGCCGTAGTCGGAACGTCCCTTGTATTGGAAGGTAAAGTTGTGGGAGCGGCGGTCGCAGGTTACGCATTCATGGATTTTTCTCAGCTCTCCGAAGTTCAGCGTCTGGCAAAGGACGCCGGCATCCAATTCGAACGGCTGTGGCGAGTTGCCCGCGAGCAGAAGCCAGTGCCGCAGCAACGGTTAATGCTAAGTGGCGAGTTGCTGCAAGTCCTGGGAGACGCCCTGCTGCGAGAGAATTACCGTACCCGACAATATGAAGAAGCTGCCCTCAAACTTGGGGAAGTTTCACGGGCGAAGGACCAGGCGCATGAAGATTTGCAGCAAACGGCGTCTGCCTTGCGCAAAAGCGAAGAGCACTATCGCATCTTGTTCGATTTAGGTCCGGTGGCCGTGTATTCCTGCGATGCCTCCGGAGTGATCCAGGAATTCAACAACCGCGCCACGGAATTGTGGGGCCGCACACCGGCGCAGGGCGATACCGACGAGCGGTTCTGCGGCTCGTTCAAGTTGTTCCGTCCGGACGGCAGTTTTATGCCCCACGACCAGTGCCCCATGGCCGAGGTCTCAAGTGGCAAATTATCGGAGGCGCGCGACCAGGAAGTAGTCATCGAGCGGCCCGACGCTACACGGGTAACTGTCATCGTAAACATCCGTTCGTTGAAGAACGACCGCGGAGAGGTCATCGGGGCAACCAATTCCTTTTATGACATAACTGAGCGCAAGCAAGCCGAAGAGACGCTGCGCGAGAGCGAAGAACGTTATCGCGTCTTGTTCGGCTCAGTGCCGGTGGCAGTGTTTGTCTGCGACGTGAACGGCGTGATTCAACATTGCAATGAACGCGCGGTGGAACTTTGGGGCCGTAAGCCGGAATGTGGAGTTGAGAAACACTGCGGCTCCGCGCAGTTGATCCTCCCCGACGGCACAGTATTGCCCCACGAGCAAAGCCCGATTGCGGAGGTGTTACGTACTGGAATATCCGCTTCCAATATTGAAGTGTTCATCCAGCGGCCCGACGGGTCACGGCTTCCCGTGCTCGTCAATTTCGCCGCTCTCAGAAATGAGCGGAACGAAATTACCGGCGCCGTCACTTCATTTATTGACATTACCGAGCGCAAGAACGCCGAACAAGCACTGCAGCTCGCGCATGATGAACTAGAGTCTTTGGTCCAGCGGCGCACGGCATCACTGCGACGGCTTTCCAGCCATCTGCAGCATGTGCAGGACGACGAGCGCCGGAGAATCGCTCGCGAGTTGCACGATAGCGCCGGCCAGTATCTGGCGGCACTAAAGATGAACCTTGCGCAGTTGGACCGGTCCTACCCTACGAATACCAAGACGGTATTGGCGGAATCGAACCAATTGCTCGACACGTGCCTCGCGGAGATACGTACCATGTCGTACTTGTTGCACCCACCAATGCTCGACGAGAGTGGTTTGGCCCCGGCTGCGACGTGGTATGTAGAAGGCTTCGCAAAGCGGAGCGGTATTGAGACTGCCGTCGACATATCTCCGAACCTCGAACGACTGCCGAGAGATGTGGAAATGGTCGTATTCCGCGCGCTGCAGGAAAGCCTAACCAATGTGCACCGCCATTCTCAGAGTCCGAGAGTGGACATTCGCATTCAGGTGGAGAACGGACTGGCCACCCTGATCGTGAGGGACTATGGCCGCGGATTCGGATCGGAGAACTTGGAGACGTTTCGCGGTGGTTCTGACGTGGGAGTCGGACTTGCGGGTATGCGTGAGAGAGTAGCTGAACTGGGCGGGATTTTCGAGATACTGCCGGAGAAACCAGGCACTTCGGTCAGAGTGACGCTACCGAGCGCGAACGAGCAGACCCATACAGCACACATACAAACAGCACCAAAAACGAAACGCTCGGAAAGGAGGGGATCGGCGGCCTAATTCAAAGCAAGGTCGCTACAACCGGTTCATTCCGGTTGCGCTCGAAAAATGTCTCTTTGTTAAACAAAGCTTTGACTCCGCTGACCACCTGACCGGTGTCTGATTTCTGCGCCGCCCCCTTCGCTCCTGCGCTTTTAGCCAGCACAATTAATTGAGCGGTGATGTAAAGAGTGATGATAAGGATTGGAACAGCAGGAAGAACACGACTCAGCACTTGTGCGGCTTCAACTCCGGTCATCCCAGGCATGAAGAAATCGAAGATCATGATGTCCGGTTTGCACTGCTGCGCTTTGGCAACGGCATCCACCCCGTCCACTGCCTCAGCACAGACTTCCCAACCTGGGTTTTGTTCGAGTAAGCCATGGAGGCTGTGCCGAAAGCTGTGACTATCATCTGCTATCAAAATTCGAAGTGGCATAAAGACACAAACTTCAATTAGATTCCTCTTTTAGCGAAGCGGAATGCCCGATGGGCTGTACATTGACAGCAAGAGCTCTGTAGGAACGACAATGCGCGTCGAGTTCACCACGTCACGTTTCGGACGCGCTGGGTCTTCTGCCGGCGGGCGGAGCGTCATACCTCTGTAAGTCAGCGTTACCTTCTCAGCCGTGGACAGTTCGACTTATCAGCGGCATCGGACGTACGCTGGCTGCACAGCTGAGGTTTGATTTCTAAACTCAGGAGGATCTCGCATAGCGAGGTTAATAGACAACACAAGTTAGCTGTTGGAATCCGAAAGCGGTACTCGCGAACGGGAAGGACGAATGACGTTGAAGCAGTGTTTATGAAAATCTGGCGGTAAACACTGACAATTCGTGAACGCGCAGCTATCTGACCTTGAATGGTTTTGATCATGGTTTTCTGAGGCCCGCAGTCACTCTTACAACCTCCCTAGTTGCAAGACTCTGCGTATGGTTGCAACCTGATTCACCCTTGACAGCCCTTGCGCCTTCCGCCAACATTTTGCACGTCGTCGCTGAGCCCTTGCGACGCAAGAATGAGGAGGACTGCGATGTTCCGCTCATTAATTGTAGGCATTCTCTTTTGTTTCTCGTTTTTCGGATTTATCGAAGCGCAGACGCCTCCAGCTGCTGTTTTTACAACCATCGTCGAAGCCTATTGCTTGGCTCGTCCATTCGCTACCGCTTGGAATGCAGCTGCGTTGCCGGCTAAGTTTTTTGGGGACAGTCCGGATGACCAGTTAAGGTCCCGCACGTGGACCATATGGTTCGAAGATCCGAATTCCGCACTAGCTTCTCCGATCCAGATAATCGTGCAGGACGGCATAGCAAGCGTTGGTTCCGGCATTGGGGTGCTCTTTTTTTCCGGCGGTATTTTCCCCGCCAGCTTCCTAAGCGGTCAGGATGCGCTCGCCCTCGTTCGGAGCGTACCCGGCGACGGGACTGTGCCCATAGTGGGTACCCAAGCTGTTTACAATTCTTTCGCACAGACGTGGTACTGGGGCGTCGGGCTTGCTACTGGGGCTACCGTAACCGTAAAAGCAAGCACGCAAGGTGACACAACTCCCCAGAACTGTCTCCCGAGTTGCCAGACGCTTCCAACGCAAACCTTTCCGCAGTATCAGAATGCGACACAGTTCCCCTACCAGCCCGTGACGCAGTATCCGCCACTAATGCTCGATACATCCGTGCCCCCGTATTTTGGCTTTCTTCCATCACAAAATTCGGCCACTGTCTTATGCCCGACTCTCGAGTCTGGCTGTGCGCTTGCTAGTACCGCCACGATGCTGACATCATTCAGTTCATTGGCATCAACTACTCCCACACTCCTGGACTGCCAACTCCGGGGTGATACCCGGTGCGGTGCCAGCAGAGTGCTCTATGGAATGGGAGAGAGTTCGCTTTGTCCAACATCCTCGCCGAACTGCAATAGCTCTCAAAGGGTTAGTTACCCCGATCAATGTGAATTTGGGCCCTCATGGAGTGGGATACAACAACTTTACCCAAATGCGGTGACGTTCGTGGGGAGTGGGCAGTTGGCACAGAACAAAATATTCGATCAATATCAGGGAACTTCGGTGTCCCTTGATCAATATCTGAGCGACAACGTATGCAGACACCAAAACAGGGTTGTTCTTCAGTTAAACGAATATGCTAACGGTGGCTATGCAGGGCAGCATTACGTGTTCGTCACCGGGCAGTCAACCAATGGTTCGGATTGGAATGTCTTTGACCCTGGGTGGCGCAGTGCACCGTCGACCCTGGGAGCCCACGAAACTGGATTTACGACACCAAATGCCGCGGGAGCGTCCACGTTCCGCCAGTTCTCAGTTGGAGGCGTGAGGACCTATCAAGATTCTTCGTCCATGGGAAACACCGGCGCCATAAGTGTTGTCGCGAACTCACCCATCGAGCTACTGATAACAGATCCATCGGGGAACAGGCTGGGAAATCTGAATGGAACCGATGTGTTCGAAATACCGAACGCGAGTTACGTTCGTGATTTTCCATTCGCAGATGACAATGGAACAGGGGCGTCCAACGGCGATCCTTCGGTCATAAAGACTGCACACATTCCATCGCCACCGGCTGGTACGTATGCAGTTATGGTTACCGGAACCGCTCTCGGTACATATTCATTGACATTCCGATTGCTCGCCTCGGATGGTACGGTTCAGAGCGCAACATTTGCAGGCGTGGCAAATGCAGGCTCGACATCAACCTACCAACTTCCTTTTGCTCCCGCACCGGGAGGGTCGGGGCCAGTCGCGTTTATCGCGACGTTTGGCAGCACTCTCGCTGACATTAGCAATTGTATGGCATTAGGCCTGATTGATAACCGAGGTATTGCAAACGCCTTATCGTCTCAGATAACTGCTGCTTCTGCATCAGCGTCGACATCAGATGCTATGTCTGCCAAGGATATTCTTTCTGCGGCGATCGGCCTCTTGGATGCTCAGACGGGAAAACATCTCAAGGGAATAGCTCCTCAAGTATTACTCGCAGATGTGAACTCGTTGTTCAAGCAGTTATAACCCTTTCACGTTTAGAATGATATCGACTCAATCAGGGAGTGCAGCGTCGGCGATTCCCGCCTTGAGGAACTACTTGCCGTACACGCATTCAATAGGGGATTGCCCCCAGGCAGAAGTTCGAGCATGTTGGCAGAACCATGTGTTTGATTCCAGATATAAAAAGCAAACAGCGGCCCTATGAGGCCGATTGAAGTTGACGTAAGCGTGCCGCTAGCGTTTGCCACCATGACGGCTGAAAAGTAGACCGTGTCATAAAGAATTCCGTTTCGATTGGTAGCCGTAGACTCACTTGTAACCTCAGATGCATACACTGGTGACTGGTCTGTCCCTCCGATGCAAAGACCCTGTAGGTAGTGCCACGCTGACTGAACAAATCCAGCTTCTGAAGAAAATGTAGAACTTGGGCCCGAATCGCTGACAAAGACTTCAATGCCGTCATCGATCGCATCTGAGACCATGGATGACGAACCTGATGCATTGAGAAGATATTGAAAATAGTCAGAACTAGCGATTACGGACCAATCGGAAGGATATTGGAAGGAGTAGCCGTATTTTACATCGTGGTAAAGCGTCCAATGCGCGGTTGACGTATTCGTTTGCGTCGCCACCACGTACCCGTCTTGATTGGTAGGGGCTTGAACCGCGGATGGCCTCGATGTCATCCAATACCATACATACGCCCCTCCTACTACGAGGGCGAGCCCCACAAGAGCGGTCGGTAAGATTAAATACTGTCTTAAGTCATTCATCACTTGCATTAAAGCAAATGGCATTTGGGAGGACTGTGTATAACTTTTAACTTTCTCTTGGCAGTGTCGCTCCGAGGAAATCCTGAGAAAAGATTAACGCGCGTCGATTCCTTCGATGAGGTTTGACTTGCGAAAGCTACTGGTCCGATCTGCACATTGAGGGGAGAGATGTTCCGTCTCAGTGGGACATAGGAGAGAAAGTCCCTGAAGGCGGACGTGTTGTCTTCAACAAGGGGGCAACTGGACAGTGAAACAACAAACGAAGTATTCGGTGGAGCGCCCGGTCCCGAACCAGATTCCAGACATTATTGAACGTTGTAGATTCTGCGGTTTCCAAGTGATTGCTGTTGAACCTTTTGCGTCGCCGCTGATTGAAAACTGTTGAACCTCATTGAACTTGTGTGCTTTTGCAGCTACAAAATCGTCTACAAACCCCTGTTCACAGCCTGAGGTCTTGAATTGCCTTATCAATACCACTCACTCTGAACGCTTTTTGCCCTCGGGTCTGAAGAAGGCCGGTCATGCTAACCAGGTCGCAAGGTCATTGGCCCTGGGATAGATCAATACAGTAAGCGTTACCGTCGGGGATTAAGTTCTGAACGTCTTGCAGATGGGACATAGTTATAAGGAAATTTGGCGTCATGCGCGCGGCTAGGCTACGCTGAGAACATGGAAATCGATCAGGCCTCGCTTAATGCCCTCGGGATGATTCGCTCGCTCCTCGCAACGCGAGAGGAGCAATACGATCGAGCAGTGCAAACTTCGGTTTATGGGAAGAATGGCCCCGCTTGGCAGAACTTTCTCACGACGATTCACTTTGCTTGCAAAGGCCAGGATAATCCTCCAGAGGTTCGATACGAGTACCCTGAAACCGCAATTGTTAGGCGCGCGCTAACGCCCGAAAATGCTCTTTCCTTTCTCAGCCAGACTGTAAAAGAGAGCCGGTTAGAAACAGGTCACAAATCAGCAGAGTTAAGCGTAAACGTACGATTCTCTTCCGCTGGATCGGGTCGCCAGTCCCATCCAGAATGGTCGCGATGGCCTGCAGACGTGTTCCTCTTTGATCCGGTTATGGGTCAAAACTATGCGCCGAATACGCCGCTGATTGCAGTTGAAGCACCATACTATCCCTCTTTCAGCCAATTGCTATCGGAATTCTTCGATATTCGAAACCAAAGCTGGACGAACTACTTTCGTGGACAGATAGTTGCTGTCTTGCCCGATTTTCGGGCACGAATCTCGAAGTTTATTATTGGCCAGGGTTGCTTAAGAGCTGAAATCGATGGTCGGTTCAGCGAAGTGAGCGACCTAGTGGCGAAAATTTACGCGGCGTCTTCTGCTTCTCGACTATGTCAAGAAATGATTCGTCTCGAAGAGCCTGCCTTTCGCGTTGACCTTGCCGATACTCCGACGATGGCATCCGTTGTTGTAATGTGCGGGAAGACTCACGATGTGCTCGATCAACGGACCTTCCAGCAAAATACCACTTGGCAGGATCCTGGGGTCAGCATCGAGCAACCTGAACAAGAAATCGAGCAAATGATACTCACAGGTGAGTGCGAGACGTTGGAATTCAAACTGAAGCTCTCGAGATCCGAAAGATTAGTCAAGACCGCAGTCGCGTTCGCGAATACCAAAGGCGGCACGATCATATTCGGTGTGGATGACGAACATCAGGTTCTCGGCTGCGAAATACGAGGGATGGCAGATACCATCACGAACATGATTCGCGGCAACTGTGATCCACTTCCGGAGTTTTCGACTCGCATCGTGGAACATCAAGGCAAGAGCCTGTTCTTGGTCGATGTTATTGAATCGAGCCGTGTACACGTCGTACGGGAACTTGGGCCTTTTATACGCGCTCAGGGTACCACTCGTGTGCCAACCGCCGATGAGCTTGCCGCCCTGTTCAGTAGGAAAGATCGGAGAGGCCTGACGAATGCGCTTTTCAACTTCAACTATGACAATGAGTGACCCTGAGGGTTCAGCCTGTAATGAGTTGAACGGTTTGAGGCCTTGATCATTTCTGTCTTGTTTTCCGCAAAAAAGATTCCACGAGAACTTGCGAATTAGGCCTACAACCGCGTTGAGTTGGAATCTCTATTCCGGCTTGCCGGACTCTGAAGGATTTGTGGACCGCCGATCCGGTGGGCTAACAAAATCCTTCTCAAGATCCGCAATCGTTCTCGCTGCAAGCGCATCGATTATATGGGTGTTTTCAGCCATCCAGCGCTCACGTTTGGCTCTCTTTTCTGCCGCAGAGTTCGGAGGCGTCGACTTCACCTCAGCTGACACAGGCCCACCCGCGAGGGCGCAAGCATTCATCCATTGCATTCTCAACTTATGCGAAGGTTCTTCCGGTACTCTCAGATTGCCTTTAGCGCAAAAGTCTGGCTTCCCTCCTCTTTCGATGACGTGAATCCAATTGTTGATCCACGGTTGCAGTACTTCCCATACATTTCTAGAGTCCAAGAGGTGCCGCAGTACCGCCTCCCGCTCGCCCCTATGCAACAGCTTCTCCGCAAGTTCAAGACTGGGAGCACGAATAGAACATTGGGCGCGCGCTTTCTCATATGCGAGACAAGCACCAATTGAAAGATCCAAGCACCGAACCGCTTCGTCAACACTCCCAGCATTCAAGGCAATCAGCCCCTCTACTACATATATGTTATACAGTTCCCAGGAGCTGGGCTCAAATGTCCGAGTTTGCTGCACGTACCAGCGTGCGCGCTCATAATCTTCAACTTTCGCAGCAAACCGTGATAGTTCAACGAAGAAAACTTGTTGCGCATGCCCAACTACGCGCTCTGTAACGGTCTCCATTCTTGCGAAAACGCGTTCAGCCGATGGACATAGAGCAAGCAGACCCATCTCGCTGAGAGCACCTAAAGCTGCGACCTCGTCGTCTGAGGCAAGTGCGGCAAGCAACTCTCGCCGCCCTTTTTGAACGGTGTCATGCTTTGGTAGCGACGAACAAACTCCAGAAGCATCCTCCTCACGATTAAGGGCGACCTCGAAGTTCTTCGTTGGACCCGTCCATGCAAGTATCTGATAGGCGCCCATTATCGCGTATAGCTCACATAGCGCTGTGGCCAGACGATCGTCGCCCACATAGAATTTATCCCGAATTTTCAAGAGTCCTTCAAAGGCCCCAAAAAGCTCCTCATAATCCAATATTTCCCTTCGCAGCTCAACCTCATTCATAAAGCAAGAGAATATCCCTCTCCTAGAGTGGGCTCGGGTTTCCCGCCCGTTCTATGCAGAGCTCCCAGGCAAAGGTGTTCGAATACCCAAACTCCAAAAGTACCTCTACACAGTCTACTATCGTGTCGATCACATGCGCAGTAGCGCGCATTTCAAGACTCAAGGGCGATTTGAGTTCAATGTCCACTTCCAATTGGAATACGTACTCTGGGGCATCCCGGCCAGTGGGATCGCTGGCGTTAACTGGGTTCTGTTTTACGTAGATGTACGGGTTCCAGCTCAACCCGCAGCACTTCTTGCCTTCGATAGGGTCACGGCTCCAGAACCGACCGGTCGTCTGATTCAAATACCTGGCCCTCAGGTCGTAAAGTCCGATGCTGCTGTCGTAACGCTCACCGCTATAGAGGAACTGGTTCGGAGTTGTACCGCTGCTTCGGATCGGCATCCCAAAGGCTTCATAGTCATAGGAATCCGTAATTGAACCCACGGAGTTGGTGAGGAACCGCACATTCCCGTGGCCGTCGTAGCCATAGAAGCTCGGCGTCCACGTGCCACTGATTAGCTGGTTTTCGCTAATCCGCTGCAGGCCATAGGCGTAGGTACGCGTGACTGATCCACCAGCGATCTCGTCAAGGACTTGAGGCAAGCCCGTGGGATTGTGGTCATCAACGAGATATTTTGTGGTAGTTCCGCCGATGGTTTCGGAAACCCGGTTGCCGTCGCCGTTGTGGACCAGCGACAGCGAACCGTGCGTAAGCATGCGGTCCTCAAAGTCGTAGGTGTTCGAGATTCCGGCGGAGGATGTGGTATTGCCATTTGCGTCGTAAATATCGATTGCGAGCCGGTCATTCGCGTCGTAAGAAAATGACCCGCCGGGCACGGCGCTCAATGTGGATGTCGTCTGCGTGCGATTACCCACGTTGTCGTACGTATTATACGTGACCGTTCCATTATTTCCTGCCGGGTCCCCGGTGATTGTCTCCGAGGTGAGCCGGTAATCGTTGTCGTACCCGTAAGCCACGTTCCGAGAGTTCAGTTCCAAGAGGTTCAGTCGATCTCCGGCACTGCCGAGTGTATAGGTGTACGAAGCCAGCTTCGTGCTCGCAGAACATGCGGGTGCAGTCGTAGCAGCACAGGTCTGCGTCAGCCGATTGAGCGGATCAAAGGCATTGCCGATTTGCACCGAATTCGAATATATGTATCCGGACAGATTTCCAGCCGCATCGTAGCTGTAGGTTGTAGGTCCGGACGGCCCGCCCTGGGCTGCAATGCGGTTATCCGTCACCGTCGCCAGTCGGTTCAAGGCATCGTATGTATATGTCAGTGAGGCGCCATCAGTGTTTGAAGATGCGATTGTTAAGAGGTTGCCATGGGCATCATATGTGTAGTTCAAAGTGCCTTCGGGCGTAATCTTCGTCTTTAGTCGGTCACGATTATCATACGCGCTGTACGTGGTAGTTCCGCTAGCGTCTACCATTGTAGCGCGGGTGCCAGTTGGATTGTACGTGAACGCGACGGTCGTCTGGCCGAGGGACGGGTCTGGTATTTTTTCCGTTAGACGATTCACTTGGTCGTACTGATAGCTCGTGGTCTTGCCATTGAAATCTGTTTTTGTATGAAGATTTCCCGCTGCATCATAAGCCATCGTTTCCGACTGTAGAAGCGGCAATGTGCGCCTGATCCTGCGGTTCAGGCTGTCATATTGATAAGTGGTTGTGTGACCGTTGGCATCTGTGAGTGTCTTGAGATTGCCGTTTAGGTCATAAAAGTACTGCGTTACGTTCGGAGTGGTAAGGGCGTCTTTCACTGAGATCAACCGGCCCACATCGTCATACGTGTTTGTGTTGACATTTCCTGCCTGATCCGTCGTCGTCAAAACGCGACCGACGCCGTCGTAGGTGTACTGCGTGGTTGTGGCCTGGGTCGCAGGAGGCGCAATCGGATAAGTGACGGTCTTTAAACGGCCCCGAGCATCGTAAGCGTAGTTCATCGTGTTATGGTTTGGGTCCTGCACACTAGTTTTTCGGTTGTCAGCATCGTAACCGTACGTTGTAACATTTGTGAGTGCATCTTTGACGGTCGCCAGGTTGCCAGCTGCGTCATAGGTGTTCGTGGTCACGTTGTTTCGTTCATCGGTCGTGGTCTGCACTCGCCCATCCAAATCATAGGAATATTGCAGGGTACCGGCGTCCGCAGTCCCGAAGGCATAGGTTGTACTGATTAACTGCCCCGCCAAATCGTAAACGTACTTGGTGGTTTTTCCCGATTGGTCGACTTCAGTCAGCTTGTTGCCCCGGAAATCGTATGTGAATTGCCGAGTCGTTGCCGGACTGGTTGGGTACGTGATGAGCGTGACTCGATTCATATTGTCGTACTGGTAGCTCGTGGTATGGCCCAAAGGGTCGGTTTCGGATGTTTTGTTTCCGTTATTGTCGTAGGTGTATTGCGTCAGCTGCTGAAGCGCATCGGTCTTGGTCTGCAAGCGACCTAGAGCATCGTAGGCGAAGTGCGTGGTGTTTTGTAGTGGATCCGTGCGGCTAATCATGCGATCCATCGGGTCGTAAGCGAGGTGAATGGTTTCGTTGACGGCGTCGATGACTTGAATGAGATTGCCGTTCGGGTCGTAGCCAAACTCAGTCGTTTTACCATTTGAGTCGGTCGACGTTAGCAAATTACCTGAAGCGTCGAAGGTGCTCGAACTCACCGGAGTGCTGGCCCCGTTGAGCAAATCAGTCACGCTCCGAGGATTGAAATTAGCATCGTAGCTGGTTGTTTGCGTATTAGTGTTTGCTGCATCGGTCGATGTCAAAACACCACCAAATGAGTTGTAAGTCTTGGTGCTTTGGTGATTGAGCGGATCGGTGATCGAAGTCTGAAACCCATTTGCGTCGTAGCCGTAGGTGTACGTGTCACTCCCGGTGGTGTCGATGCACGAGGCATGGCCACAGGGGCGAATGACCTTGATCAGATTTTCCTTGGAGTCGTACTGGTAGGTCGTGATGCGGCCAAGCGGATCGGTAACCGACAACGGATTGCCTAAAGTGTCATCAGCGCGTACGACGGTTCCGGTGTCGGGATTCGTGGTAGTGGTTGTGCCCGTGCTAAGGTTATAGGAATACTGCCACTTGTTTCCTGCCGCGTCAGTAAAGCTGAAGAGTCGACCGTCTAACTGACTTTGGCCGCCGTCGTTGGCGGATGAGAAATACACTGAGGTTGACGTATTCCCGCGTGGATCGGTCTGCGTGAGCAGGGAGTGGTCAGCCGCGTAGGTGTAGCTCTCTGCCTGTGTTAGCCCTGGGTACTGTACTGATTGGAGATTCCCGCTGGCATCGTAGGAATATGAGTAGTTGTTTCCGTTCAGGTCAGTGATCTGCGTAATGCGACCTGACCCGTCGCGTAAAAACGGAATCACAACCCGATTGACGCTGCTCGTAACTCCGCTTGGCGCGATCGTAAGGGTATTCCCGTTCAGGTCTTGAATGGACTGCAATTGGCCGGTTGACGAAATTTTATACACGCGTCCGACCGGATCGGTATAGGTATAAACGGTTGGTTGATATGAAGGAGAACCTAATCCGCACAATGCTTCTCCTTGAACCTCTATCCCGGTTGAACATCCATTAGAAGTAAGGGTACCGTGGACCCCCTGCTGAGGGGTATAAAGGTAATTTAGGAGCCAGGGAAAGAACGCTGAGCTCGGCTGCGGCGTGAAATAGAACGTCTGCCGTTGTCCGTTGAAATTAAATGTAACATTGAGGTGAGCGTCGACAGTTAGGTCGACGTTAAATCCGAGTTTCCAACCATTCCCGAAATCTTCATTCTGATTTTTTTCCAGGCTGTCGTATGTGCGAGCGATGGTAATCGGAATTCCAGCAAGTGGCACTTTAAATTCCGTAACGGTCGATGTCATTCTGCCGGGTTTGTTGCTGCCGACGACGCTCACCGCGATTTGGCTCACCTGGGAGTTGCCATGGGAGTCAATTGCGTTCAACCTAATTGTGTATCCGCCACTCGCGAGTGTAGTCGCGTCAAATGTTCCAATTGTGCCAGTTCCAGTGGTGTTCGCGTTCAAAGTCGTAACCGCGCTGGGTTGTGTTGTGGGCCAATAGATCAAAGTTCCTGATGCAAGAGTTATACCGGATGTCACTGTGATCAAAGCCGGGCCTTGAATCGTCGCGCCATCGTTTGGCTGTGCTATCCATCCCTGAGGTGCAACAATGATCGCTCCGTCGCCCGATACCCCGAAGCCGCTGATGAGAGTTGCTGTCTCGCTGCCGGTGGTCACGGACACATTGCTCAAACCTGAGGGCGCGGTGGGCGAGACATTCACAACTGCTGTCGCGCTCGTGGATGAGCTGACGGTCATCGACTGAACGGTAATACCAGCCCCGAACGTGGCAGAGCTAGTCCCTTGTACAAAGTGGGTATTCTGCCCTGTTATCGCGATCGTTAGCCCTTGTTGCCCTTGCTGTGCAATCCCGGGAGTGAGCTGTGTCAACTGCGGCACAGGCGATGTTATTACGGTTGGATCGATTGTGTTTGCATTCGCGAAGCCACCTCCGGAAACACTTGCCGCATTCGTGAGAGGTGAACTCGCACCGCTATCTACATTAACGCTCACAGTAATGGCGGGAAAGGTGGCTCCGCTTGTGAGCACGTCGCTACGGGAACACGTGGTGGAGGAACAAGTCCACCCAGTTCCTGACATAGACACCAGGGTAAGGCCGGCCGGTACGGTATCACTTACAGTTACTGTGCCAGCAGTGGACACTGAATTAGCTAGGTTAGAAACCGTTAGCGTATAAGTAGCATTCTGTTCACCTTGATAGAAATTGCCGGTGTGCGAACTCGAAATAAGCAATACTGGCATGTTCGCGATACCGATGTTCGCGACAACCTTGTCAAAACAATTGTTGCAAGGCAAGTCAGCATTGCCTGGGCCGCCCAGAAAATTGATCGCCGACGTCGTCCCGTCCAAGGAAGGCCCGATCGTAGCAGCCGGGGTGAACGCGCCGGAGTCCGCCGTGAAGGATGTTTCTAGAGCGGTGAACTGGAACTGCGTGTTGCTGGCGTTGGGCCCGCTCTCACTAGTGTCGAGAATCGATCCGGTGTGCGCAAAGAACGTATGCCCGGTGCCCTGATCATTGGACAATCCAGGTGCAACTGTGACCTGCCCACTAGCCGGGATTGCGCCGACATTAAATGAATCCGTCACACCTCCGCCCGGCCCAATCTTAAGTACTCCTCCTGTCATTCCCGTTGTGCTTGTGTTTCGGAGTATGAAGGTAGGTCCATCAATGAATGTCCCTAGCCCAAAGTTCGTACTGCACAAATAGCAGACTTCGATATTGCCAACTGGTTGCGCGCTCACAGTGACAGTCGTATCCGAACTGCGAGCAAGCTGGTTATCGCTTGCGGTCAGGCGTAGATCATAGGTTCCGGCAGTCGTGAACGTTGCTAAGGCAACGGCTTGATGTGCATTGCTAAAAATGACTGGAGCTGGACCGCTTACCTCAGTCCACGAAAGTAGTAAAGCATTTGCTGGGACTCCGGGCTCACTCGCGGATCCGTTTAAAGTCACAGAATTTGTGGGAAGAGTTATCGTCTGGCTCGGCCCGGCACTGACGCTCAGCCCATCGGAACTAACGGCCCATGTCATATTCACAATATTCGAATACGATGCCATACCCGTGATGCCCGCAGACGCTTGTAGGGTATCCGTCCCCGCATTTGCGCCACTGTACTGGAATGAGGCCTGCCCTGTCGCGTTTGTGGTTGTGCTCAGCTGCTGCGGGTTTGCACCAGTAATCACTAGGTCCACGTTCGCGTTCTGCACGGCCGCACCTGCCGCATCGGTCGCGACAACCGTAAATGTTTGATTTTGCCCAGTGCTGAGCGACGGCGGAGCTGTCGGGCTGAGAAATAGATTACCGGTCGGAGGAATTCCATGCCCGTTATTACTCCCGACGGCCATCGTGAGAACTTCTTGTCCGCCACAGCATTCTGTGTAATCAAGCTCAAATGGGTATGTCCCTGGTGCGGGGAAGTTGACAACGATTGAATTGCCAATGACCTCCGTATTCGTATTGAAGGCCCCAACTACGGTTAACCCCGTAAAAGGACTTGTTGCAGGGGCGTTTACCATTGGACCACTTACCCTAGTTGCACCTCCGCCAATTCCAAGAATAAAGCCATCATCGTCGTACAGATTGATTGTCTGATTTCCGGCGGTTGTGACTACGAGGCTGCCAGTAAATACCGCCTGAAAGGCGTTCATTGGTCCGACGCCTGCTTGGTATCCGTTCCCTTGTGCGATGATGTTTCCTGTGTAATTCCCGTTGTTATCAGTCGTTACATCAGTAAAGGGCCGTGTATTCTCGTTGATATTGGACGGCGTTCCAGGTACCGTTCCGGATGGCGGATTGAAGTCAATAGTCGGGAAATCCTGGGAGAACACTGGTGTTGCCGTTGGAAGCGTGTCAAACGTTCCAGATCCGTCAGATAAGAAGAAGTTACCTAAGATCGTGGTGGTTGAAACCTGCTGGGTGGGCGTGATCCAGCTCACGGTGCTCGAATTGGAATTCTGCCCCGTGTAGGAAGCCTGCACCGTGTCTGTCCCGCTATTTGTACCCGTGTAGGTGAAAGCAGCCCTGCCAGCTGAGTCGGTGGTTCCGTTCCCGCTAGCTGCGTTTGCACCGCTCACAGCAAACGACACCGCGGCGCCAGAGATCGGTGCAGCTGTCGGCCCACTCCCGGTCGTAAGAACTGCCGTTAGCGTCTGCGTGGTTCCTGTCACATTTGGCCCGGCAGATGGCGGGATGAGAGTCAGCGAAATCGGCTCAGCATTGACAGTTATCGTAACGTTCGAGCTAGTGCTCAGTTCAGAATCACTGGCCGTCAGTTGCAACACATATACGCCCGCAGCCGAGAATGTTGCCTGCGTATTCGCTAAGCTTGGATTGCCGAACGTTACGGTTCCCGCCCCACTCACCTTCGTCCAAGAGGTAGTCAGCGTATTGTTTGGAAGGCCGTCATCCGTTGCGGTTCCATCTAAAGTCACTGTATTCGTGGGCAATGCGATCGTCTGGTTCGGTCCCGCGTCAACTGAAGGTGGCTGGTTTGGAGGTCGGGATCGAAAGGCAACTCCGCTCGTAACCGAAGCACCGGTCGAGCTGTATGTGATTGTCGGTTGGAATGTTCCCTTAGCGGTCAGATAAGCTGAAGGATCTGAACTAGCGCCGGGAGTTAAAGTCCACGGCGAAGTTATGGAGCGGAAGGTCCCTAAACCATTGCTGACCTCGAGCAAGAAGTCAAGTAAATTGCCAGTCGTGGTTAAGGAAACACCCGAAAATGTCGAGTCACTTGGGTCACTGGAGGTGCCGGATACGTCTACCGGAGAACTCGGTTCCATGTCGCCAACTTCGTAAACCCATGCCGTCAATGCGTTTCCGCTGGCCGGACTAATAGTCACCGTAACCGCCGTAGCTCCCGCATTGCTGATCGCGCAGTACCAAATATCCGTGAAAGAACCTGAGCGCACCTGGTCCACAATCAGGGCGTTGTTGACCTCGACGTAGTTGCAGCTCCCGCCCGGCGCATTGTCACTTACGCTGCTCACCATAACGCTTGGCTCGTCAGCCGAAACTGCAATCGCCAACAAGTGACCTGCGCCCGTCGCATTCAGAGGAACCGTAACCGAGCTCGCAGAAGACGCTAACGCGCTTTTGTTTTGAATGACTTCAGGCTCAGACTGAAATGTCAAATTCTCGCTGAATTGGACCCAGGTGTCGCCGTTAGACCCAGCGGTCGAAACATCGTAATTCGTCCTCACTGAATTTCCGCTGACCATCGTGCCGCCTGCGTCAATGATCCACCACTTAACAACAATGCGATCACCCACGGAAAAACTGGTGGCGCTCGGTGTAGCGGTCCAATTTTTAGCTGCGAAAGAGGTTCCTAACGCCGTTCCTTGCGCAGAAGTGAGGAACGCCGCACCCTCCGATCCGCCGGAATACTTAGCGATGGTCGCCTTCATTCCGCAATTACAGCCAGCAGTCGCAGTTCTTGCCCACACATTCAGAATTATGGGTTGGGAAATATTCACTGGTGCAGCCAACGGCGGAGAAATCCAAACCAGTGCAGAACCCAAGGCCGTGTTGGTTATTTGTACTCCCGTCGTCGGGCCAGCGACACTGTTCGTCACTGACGTGACAACGCCTTGCCCCTGTGTTGACGTCCCATAGCGATACCCAGTTATCGGCGAACGAACATCATGCATCCGCAGAGTTGTGCTGCACCATGCAGACGCACTCGATAATAAAATGAGACATATTAGAATGGCATTCTTCATTGGGTGGACTCCATTTGTTGCGAGTAACTAGCCGAACTGGCTAGATGATTTTGCCAACTTCGAGGAAGTAGGGTTAGCGGTAGCGAGACACTCGATAAATGTCTCACCAAACATCATCTACTCAGAACCGTTACAAGCTGTATAGGAGTACGTGCCTGTGAATGTCAACCAAAAATAGTTGTTTCTGCACAACTTTTTACAGTTAGTCATTCGTCGCTTGGGACACATCTCCGAGTTCAAAAGACAAATTCGGCTTTACTGAGTGCGAAAGACTATGCTGTTCAATGGGTAAGTTCCTAGAGGAGAAGGGAGGATAAATGTTTGGATCACATCTATAAACGAAAGGTGCGGACACTTCACCCTGCACGGACGCGAGTTAGTTGCAGCTTGCCAATATCCCGACAAGTAAAAGTCGGTGCATAGACTAACCCACTCCCTTCGCGGCGGACCAACAATTCTCCCATCGTCGGTATACCGACGGGCCGCCAGTTAGAGCGTCGGGCCTCCAGCGTCCAGCGACAGTAGTTAATAAAAGTTGGCTTTATAATATTAAATGTTCCTGACGTTCCAAAAACCGAAATTCATTGGACATTCATTAAAGAGAGAAGCGGCTATGAGGTTCACTGTGTGTGGTTTATCTCGAAGCACCCTCATGCCGTTACATTAGAAGAAATTGATCCGTAAGGATACAGTGTTACGAAATCGGAACAGGAAAAGTCAGATTAGCGTTGCAAAAGAATCATTCCGGGAAAATATTGCAAGCGGTTGTGTTTGACAGTCGACTCTACTGAGCCGGTTTAAAACGTTCACCGAGAGTCCCATGGCTGGGAGTCTAGGAGGAAGAATGAGAGGCATCGCACTCACTTGAATATGAGACAAGCTCGGCACCCGCGGCCGCGACATAGATTTCCCAAAAACGTCTGACCGCCCTCCATTGTTGTGGCGTTTGTCCGGCGGTCGAGGCGCCGACGATATGAATGTTGTAACCTCTCAGCGGCACTACGAGGTTGTTTCCCTTCGCTCGCTCAATCATCCGCTCCGGCCCGAGTTCGAGCAGCTGTGGCATAAGAAATTCCTTTGTTTCATTCATCATGTCCGAGAATATCCAAATATCACGCGAAGGTCGGTCTGAGGACCTGCGCTCTTGCCCGGACTCGAACACTGCCTTGACGTGCCAGAGGGCGCCGAAAATGTCCGTGCCGGAATCCGATGCGGAGAACGTGGCGGAATTCGTTTCAAACGAGACTGCTAATTGCCGACGAGCGTCATTCAAATTGTCGGTAAAGATGCCGCGCGCATCCGGTGTAAAACCTTTCAGAATTTCGCGCACCCCGCCGAAGGAATCCATTCCTATCCCTAAAACCCACACGCGAGTATTCGGAGGTTCGGTGGCAAGCAGTTTTTTTGCGCTACGCAGATATTCCTGAAACAAATCCTTATTCGCCCGACCTTTCGCAATCGAGCGGCTCGTGTCTATCAGTATGGTTTCGTAGTGTTCACTTGTCTGCGAATGCAATGTGGCCGGAACGGCTAAAGTGAAGAGAATAATTCCGGCAATTACTTTGTGATACGGAGTGTGCTTTCTCTTCTTAATAATCTCGGCGCGCCGGATGCCCGCCATGCATTGTTTTTTGGCGATTTCTATACTCGCGAGCACTTCTGCGATTCCGGCCTCGATGTCCCCGATGCTTTCATGCACTTCCTTTAGTTGTTTCCACGAAGTGTAATCTTGGTCCGTCCTTTTCCCTATATAGAGCCCGACGAGGAGTCCCAATGAGAGCTCGGCCGCGATGCTTGCCAAGAACAAGGCGTTACCGAATGTTGCATTGACTTTGCTCTCGGTTCCCTGTGGTCCGGGAATATCGCTAACGTCATTTGCAGCGGGATCGTCTACATAGGAGCGGGATTCAGTTTCCTCAGTCGAGGCATCGGCTGTGACTTGGCGTGTTTGGCCGAAGCGGTATCCGACAGCGGCTACTAAAAGGGCAATTGCGAGAACAAGTGCACGTTCAAGCTGCTTGTTACCTACGATGAACTTTTCATAAAACAGGTGACCGAAGGCGAGCGGCAGGGCAGTGATTGCAACGGCTGCGAGCGCAGACCATACTACTGCCCAGCCGAGCCGCAGGAACATCATTAGATTGCTTGCGACGGATGCGGCTGAGGCGGCGACCGCGAGCATTACGTAGATTGCCGCCTTGAGAGAATGCGTCAGCATTGCCGCGTCGTTCACCGGCACCGCACGTTCATAAAGAATCTCCCGCAGAGCACAGGCATGGTGCTGGTTGTGGTCGAGATCGGAATGCAAACGCGTGAGTTTTGGCTGGAGCTCATCCGAACAGGCGTGGATACGCAGGCCGCAAATCTCAATTGCTTGGTCAGCGCGCTCGCATTCGAGCATCGTCTGATAGCCATGCATTTCCCAATCCAGCCCCTTTGGCATTTGTGACGTTTGGTTCATTGTTCCCTCCATGCTTAGCTGTTGCTTTCCGCACTCTTCCTTCATACCCCATGCGATTGCAGGATCAGTAACAAGCCGGGCATCCTGGTTCGACTGTTCTTATTTAAAGCGTGTCTTGCCAACAAAAAGGACCTGCGTGATGCAAGTCCTAAGTACAAAGAGCTAAGTTGATTCGAGGACCTTCCGGACCTCGTCGAGCTTTTGCAGTTGTTTTTTGGACTGCTTCAGCTCTTCTTCTCTGCGCATCACGTCGTCGCGCAGTTTGTCGATTTGGTCAATCACGACTTCGACCGGAGACCGTTTCTTCCAGGGCCTCCGTGAACTCGTGCTTACCGGTGGGTCGGTCGCCTTGGTTGAGGACCTCGACGCTTCCTGGTCCGCTGCTTTTCGTGGTGTCACTTGTTTCTCCTTTCTTTCCGTTCGAGTTTGGGTTTCGGGCTGAGATTGGCGGATCGCGCCACGATTTTGCGGCACGTCCTACAATCCCGTCCTTCGGCCGTCTTATGCCGCTTTGTTTGATCAAGCATGATCAACGAGCAGCCTGCGACGAGATGAGGATTCCACTGGGCGACAAGCTGCTCGGCTTTCCCCGCCTGCACGTTGTGCGCTGAGACGGAATACTGGTTGCGGTTTGCGTCATACACGATGATGAGTTTCAGGTGTTCTGGTTCTGACACATCGTTTTCTCCTTTCTTAGGCGTCTTTCATACTTAATGCGCGATTTCGTGGCGGAGTCCCAACCTTGTGTTCATTCGTGTGCGTGGCTGGCTTCATCGATCCGAAACCGCGCATGGCAGTTGTGACACTCAACCGCTGCGCCGTGTTTGGGAATTGCGATGAGTGTGTTATAGGTTTCGCATGCGGGACAGTTGAACTCATATCCCGACGCAATTACATCGACGCTGGAGAGTGCACCGAACTCAGCCTCCGGCAGAAATACTTCGATTGCTGAATCGCTATGCTCCTTCAGGCTTCCCTGAAGTTTTTCGCTGTTTTCAGGACTGCCCGACTGTTCAGCTTGGTTGCGATTATCCGCAACCACACTCCGTGCTCGTTTTAGCTTCTCCTGGTAATCGCGTGTGATAGCAAGAACCAAATTGGCGCTACGGATTGCTTCTTCGCATCCAGAGAGAGCTCCAAGAGCGGCTAGCACCTCGCGGCTCTCAAGGTTTTCCAGAGCATCGCGCAATTGCAGTGCGACCGGCTTTATGTGAGACACCGCCTTTTGGATCAACTCATCGATGACAGCGTCTCTAGTGGATTCATCCATCCTTCTTTTCCTCCTTTCCGTAGTTGCCTTCACTTAGCTGCTTCTCTTGCTCAGCTCTCCACAATTCGAACCTGCGGATGGCTTCGCGCTTAAGCGGCAGCTCAATGTGGCTGTACGTACTTTGCGGGTCATCACCGAGTGAGTGGCCCATCAAACTCATGCGAACCTCACGGACAACGCCGGCTTCGAGCAAGCGGCTATTAAACGTGTGCCTCAGATCGTGAAAGCGAGAGCGGCGAATACCGGAACGGGTGAGCG
>Ga0157372_10000978_pt1 | contig 31181 bp, 29 predicted proteins | sample C55metaG_FD_115307 | JGI IMG/M metagenome (GOLD analysis project Ga0157372, IMG submission 115307) | Corn rhizosphere microbial communities from Kellogg Biological Station, Michigan, USA - C5-5 metaG | ecosystem: Host-associated > Plants > Roots > Rhizosphere > Soil | place: USA: Michigan...
GGAATCGCGAGGCTCAGCCGATCGGCGCGCGGGCTGCGACGAAATCCGCCCGAGCCCGCTCGTCACCATCACCACGCGCGCATCGTCGTCGAGCAGCGGCTCGAGCGCACGTGTGAGCCGCAACGGGCCGAGCACATTGACATCGCGGATGTGGCGCTGGTCCCGGGGGCGCGGCCTTCGCGTCGCGCACGCCCGCGAGAACGCGCCCCCCTCGGAGGCGAGCGTGCCCGCGACCTCCTGCCGAGGCCGCGGCTTGCCCCCGTAATCAGCGCCGTGCGCATGGGTGCATTATTCCAGTTCCACCGGCCATCGCTTTCCGCAATCGCCGCCGCATTGCATCGCACCACGACGCAACCCCGCCCGGCTCGCGCAGGGTCCGTTGTGCACAGCACAAGAAAGGGGCCGTGGCCCGTCCATCGCGGGATGCGTGGTAGCCGGCCCGGCCTTTTTGAACTACGCTCGACCAACGCTGCTATGTCGAAAAAACCCTTCTGAGGAGGAGGTCGCCATGCCGAAGCAGTCGTTCCCCCGCCGCAAGTTTCTCCAGGCCGCCGGTGCCGCAACCGCGACGCTCGGCTTTCCGTACATCCGCACGTCCTATGCAGCGGGCTCGCTTTCGGTCGCCTTCTGGGACCACTGGGTCCCGGGTGCCAACAGCGCGCTCACCGAGGTCTGCCAGCAGTGGGCCAAGCGCGAGCATGTCGACATCAAGGTCGACTACATCAACACGCAGGGCAACAAGCTGCAGCTCGCCGGCACCACCGAGGCGCAGGCGAAGGCCGGCCACGACGTGCTCGCGTTCGTCGCGTGGGACCCGCTCGAGAAGGCGAACTCGCTCGAGCCGCTGGACGACGTCGTGGGCTCGCTCGAGAAGCAGTACGGCAAGATCGTGCCGGCGATGGAATACCTCGGCAAGAAGAACGGCCACTGGATCGCGATACCGTCGCCCACCGGCACGCAGGTGAAGCCGCCGTGCGCGCGCCTGAGCCTGTGGAAGCAGGCCGCGGGCATCGACTTCCAGGCGATGTATCCGGCGGGGCAGAAGCCGAGCGCCGAAGCGGAGAACTGGACGTGGGAGGCGCTCCTCAAGGCGGCGCCCAAGCTTCAGCAGGCGGGCCATCCCATCGGTCTGGGACTCGGGCAAACCACCGATTCCATCGACTGGGTCGGCGCGATGTTCCACTCCTTCGGCGCGGACCTCGTCGACGCGAAGGGAAACATCCTCGTGAAGAAGAACGACGCGGTGCGCCAGGTGCTGGAGTACATGCAGCAGCTGGTGAAGTTCATGCCGCCGGACGTCTTCGCCTGGGACGACGCCTCGAACAACAAGTACCTGATCTCCGGCCAGGGCTCGATGATCATGAACCCGCCGTCGGCGTGGTCGGTCGCGAAACGCGACAACCCCAAGGTCGCGGAGGACTGCTGGACCTTCTCGATGCCCAAGGGCGCGAAGGGCCGCTTCATCCCGTACCTGCCGATCATCCTGGGCTTGTGGAAGTTCTCGAAGAACAAGTCGGCGGCCAAGAGCCTGCTGCACGAGCTGTGGCAGCGCCAGAACGTGGAGAAGTACGACATCGCCTCCAACGGCTACGACATCCCGTCGTTCCAGTCGATGCGCGACTTCAAGATCTGGTCGGAGGTCGCCCCGCCCAAGGGCACCGTGTACCACTATCCGCCGCGCGAGGACCAGACGGCGTGGGTCTCGGGAGCGCCCGCTCCCGCCAACGTCGCCAACCAGATGTACGTGCAGTCGATCATGACCAAGATGATCGCCAAGTGCACCCAGGGTGGCGAGACGATCCCGAAGACGCTCGACTGGGCGGCCTCCGAGATCGAAGGGTACGCGCGCACGTAGCCGCCGATGGCGATCGCTCTTCCCGGTCAACGCGCCGCGCGGCGCGGCGGCTTGCGCCGCCTCGCGCGGCGCAAGTCGAGCGTCGCCTTCCTGCTGGCGCTGCCGCTGATCCTGCTGATCGCGTCGCTGGTGATCTATCCGGCGCTCTTCTCGCTGCACCTCGCGACGCTCAACAAGTCCATGGAGCACTTCGTGGGGCTCGGCAACTTCGAGTTCCTGTTCAAGCGCGAGCTCTTCTGGATGGTGGTGAAGCAGTCGTGCATCTTCGCGATCACGGCGGTGATCTTCAAGGCTTTCACGGGATTCGTCCTCGCGCACTTCGTCCACAACATCCCGACCCGGAAGCAGCGCAAGTGGCGCGGCATGCTCCTCATCCCGTGGGTGATCCCGCCCGCGATGAGCACGCTCGCGTGGTTCTGGCTCTTCGACCCGTCGTACAGCGCCTTCAACTGGATCCTGCGTGCCGTCCACATCGGGGACGTGAACTGGCTCGGTGAGCCGCACTGGGCCCGCGCCTCCGTGATCCTGGTGAACGTCTGGTACGGGGCGCCCTTCTTCCTGATCATGTACCTCGCGGCGCTGAAGAGCGTGCCCGAGCAGCTCTACGAGGCGGCGGCGATCGACGGCGCCAACTGGTGGCAGAAGATCTGGTACGTGACGCTGCCGATGATGCGCAACATCATCTCGATCACGGTGCTCTTCTCGCTGATCGTCACCTTCGCCAACTTCGACATCGTGCGCATCCTCACGGCGGGCGGCCCGATCGACCAGACGCACATCTTCGCCACCTGGGCGTTCAAGCTCGGGATCGAGGGCAACGACATCCCGCTGGGCGCCTCCGTCTCGCTCTTCATGTTCCCGATCCTGGGCGTGGCGGCGTGGTTCATCCTGAGGGACATCAGCGCCCGGGGGAACGAGGCATGAGCGCCGCGGCGATCGCGGCGCGCCCCGCGAAGTCGGGCAGCATCTCGAAGGACCGGAAGAAGGCGATGTACTGGTCGTACTTCTTCCTCATCCTCTTCGTCGTCTTCTTCCTCACGCCGCCCTTCTACATGCTGGTCATGTCGCTCAAGACCAGCGGCGAGATCGCCGAGGCGAAATTCCCGTGGTGGGTCTTCCATCCCACGCTCGAGAACTACCGCAGCCTCCTCACCTCGCAGAACTTCCAGAACTTCTTCATCAACTCGGCGCTGGTCTCGGCTGCCACGGTCGTGGTCACGATGCTCATCAGCATCCCCGCGGCCTTCTCGCTCTCCCGCATGAAGTTCTGGGGATCGACCACGCTCGCGGCGGGCGTGTTCCTCACGTACCTCATCCCCGAGACGCTCCTCTTCATCCCGCTCTTCAAGATCTTCTCGTGGATCACCGAGCTCACGGGGATCGAGCTGATCGACCACTGGTGGGTCTTGATCTTCATCTACCCCACGCTCACGGTGCCTTTCTGCACCTGGATCATGATCGGCTACTTCGCGAGCATCCCGAAGGAGCTCGACGAGGCGGCGCTGATCGACGGCGCCGGCTGGCTGCAGCTCCTCGTGCGCATCTTCATCCCGGTGGCGCTCCCCGGCATCATCGCGGCGACCATCTTCGCGTTCACCGTGTCGTGGGCGGACTTCCTGTACCCGCTGGTCTTCACGACTTCCGCGGACCAGCTCGTGCTGCCGGCGGGGATCGTGACGACCCTCATCAAGGGCGACGTCTTCGAGTGGGGCCGCATCATGACGGCGGCGCTGCTGGGCGCGCTGCCGCCGCTCCTCATCTACGCGTTCCTGATGGACTACTACATCGCCGGCCTCACGGCGGGAGCCACGAAAGGCTGACGATGGCGCAAGTGACGCTGCGGAAGGTCGAGAAGAAATACGACGAGACGCCCGCGGTCTGCGGCATCGACCTCGACATCCCGGACAAGGAGTTCGTGGTCCTCGTCGGCCCCTCGGGATGCGGCAAGACCACGACGCTGCGCATGATCGCGGGGCTCGAGGAGATCACGAGCGGCGACATCGCGATCGGGGGCGAGGTGGTGAACGACATCCCCCCCAAGGATCGCGACATCGCGATGGTGTTCCAGAACTACGCGCTGTACCCGCACATGACGGTCTACGAGAACATGTCGTTCGGGCTGCGCCTCAAGAAGACGCCGAAGGACGAGATCGACCGGCGCGTGCAGAACGCGGCGCGCATCCTCAACATCGTGCCGCTCCTCGACCGCAAGCCCAAGCAGCTGTCGGGTGGACAGCGCCAGCGGGTGGCGATGGGCCGGGCCATCGTGCGCAATCCCAAGGTGTTCCTGTTCGACGAGCCGCTGTCCAATCTCGACGCGAAGCTGCGCGTGCACATGCGCACCGAGATCAAGAAGGTGCACCAGCAGGTGCGCACGACCACCGTGTACGTGACCCACGACCAGGTCGAGGCGATGACGCTCGCCGACCGCATCGTGGTCATGAACGCGGGGCACATCGAGCAGGTGGGCTCGCCGCACGAGCTCTATCACCGGCCCGCCACCAAGTTCGTCGCCACGTTCATCGGATCGCCGGCGATGAACCTGATCCCGTGCGGCGTGGAGGAGGGCGCCGGCGGCCTGCGCGTGCGCCTCTCGCCGGAGCTCGCCTTCCCGGTGCCGCAGGAGCGCACGGAGCGCTACCGGCCTTATGCGGGGAGGCAGAAGCTCCTCTTCGGCGTGCGCCCCGAGCACATCATCGAGCAGCGGCCGCACCTGGAGCCGGGCCAGCATGCGTTCGAGGCGCAACCCTCGGTGGTCGAGCCGATGGGCAGCGAGTCTCTGGTCTACTTCCCCGTGAACGGCGTGGACGCCTGCGCACGCGTGAGCTCCGACGCGCCCGCGAGCGTGGGCGCCCCGGTCAGGCTCGTCGCCGACCTGCGCCACGCGCACCTGGTGGACGACGAGACGGGGCGCGTGCTCTAGGCGAGAACCTAAGCCTCGCGAGCCGCCAGGCTTACGCCGACCTGTCGGCGTCATTGCTGTTTCGCAGGGATGCTCCGCGACCCGGGCCTTAGCTCGCTATACTCCGCGCTTTAATTGCCGGAGTCCCGCCGCGATGATCCCGAAAGCGCTCCTCCCCGCCGTCTTCGCGCTCGCCGCCCTCGGCGCCCACCCGGCCGCGGCCGGGGACCACGCGGCATGCGCAGCGCCTTCGTGGGCGCCGGTGCCGCTGCCGGGGTACGAGATCGAGAAGTGCGACGAGCGCTCCTGGGATACGTACGACGTGATGGCGGGCCGCGACCGGCAGAGAGTGGGCGGGCATCGCGTGAGCGTCACCTATCGGCTCAAGGATCCGTCGAAGAACGCGACCGCGGATGCGGCACGCAGCTACTACGTGCAACAGGGGCAGAAGAGCGGCGCGGCCGTCACGCGCAACGAGGGCTACGACGCCTACCTGCGCAAGCCCGGACCGTCGGGCGACGTGTGGTTCGTGTACGAGCACGGCGCGGGCAACGAGAAGTCCACCGGCTCGTACAAGCTCACCACGATCGAGGTGGCGCCGGTTCCGCAGGAGGTCGAGACGCGCGCCATGCCGGGCCCCCTCGAGGCCGGCAAGGGCGATTGCAGGGATCCCGCGTGGGTCGTGAAGCAATTCGCCGCGTACAAGCCGTCGAAATGCGATTCGAAGGTGTTCGACCAGGACAAGCTTTCGCTCACCAACGGCCAGCAGGCGGTCGCCGGCAAGCGCAGCAGCGTCACTTACAGCCTCGAGGACGAGAAGCACGTCATCATCCCGGATGAGGCGCACCTGAACTACGCCGCGGCGCTCGGGAAGAGCGGGGCCCAGGTCCTGCGCGGCGAGAAGGAGCCGCACGGCGACGTGGTCGCCATGCAGAAGACGAAGGACGGCGAGTTCTGGTTCGAGTACGAGCAGGCGGGCGGCAACGAGGGCCACCTGTCGGGATATCGATTGACGACCTGGGAGGTCACGCCCTTCAAGCAGGAGGTCGTGGCGAAGACGTTCGAGGGCGCCCTCGATACGTCCGGCTGCAAGGACCCCGAGTGGCTCGAGAAGCAGTTCGACTACTTCAAGCGCACGCGCTGCAACAATCGCGACTACGACACGGTCGAGATCGAGACGAAGGACGGGAGGAAGAAGCTGACCGGGCACGTGCACCAGGTGGCCTACGAGCTGGCCGACACGAAGCGCAACCCCACCGCCGCCACGGTGCGCAAGAACTATGTCGACGCGCTCACGAAGATCGGCGCGCAACTCATGACGAAGCCGGACGACATCATGCAGGCGGTCCTCGAGCGCAAGACCGGCGATGGCGACGTGTGGTACTGGTACAAGCACGGCTCCGGCAGCGACCAGTCGACCACGTCTTATTCGCTGCTCACGCTGCAGGAAGGCGGGCCGCCGCCCAGGTCGTGCAAGCTCGAGATCTACGGCGTGAGCTTCGACTTCGACAAGGCGACGCTCAAGCCCGATTCCGAGCCGGTGCTCGAGCAGGTGCTCGCCATCTTCAAGGCCGATCCGAAGTATTCCGGCGAGATCAGCGGGCACACCGACAACGTCGGGAAGCGGGACTACAACCTCAGGCTCTCGGGCGAGCGCGCCGCCGCGGTGAAGGGGTGGCTGGTCGCGCATGGGGTCGACGCCGGGCGGGTGCGCACCGCCGGCCACGGCGATACCCAGCCGCTGGTGCCCAACACGAGCGACGAGAATCGCGCGAGGAACCGGCGCGTCGAGCTCAAGCGCGACCACTGCACGCAGGCGCCCACGAGGTGAACCGACGCTTGCACGCGTCTCGCGCGGGCTCAAGCAAACTAGGAGATGAATCGCACCTGCTTGTGGATCCGCTCGAGGATCGGCTTCTTCTTCTCGTTGAAGGCGGCCTTGTTCTTCTCGATCAGGTTGTTGCCCCGGGTGTCGATCGAGATGATGAGCGGGCCGAACTCCCTCACCCGGTTCACCCACAGCGTCTCGGGCATGCCGAGGTCCTTCCACTCGGCGGCCTCGATCTTCTCGACCTGGGTCGCGGCGAGCACCGCGCAGCCGCCGGGGAAGATCGCGTGCACCGCCTTGTTCTCGACGCAGCCGGCCTGGGTCTCGGCGCCCATGCCGCCCTTGCCGACGACGAGCTTGACCCCGGTGCGCGCGATGAAGTCGCGCTCGAACTGCTCCATGCGCATGCTGGTCGTGGGACCGATCGAGACCATCTCGTAGCTGCCGTCGCCCTTCTCGCGCACGATGGGGCCGGCGTGGAAGATCGCGCCACCCTTCAGGTCCACGGGCAGCTCGCGGCCGAGCTCGATCAGGCGCCGGTGCGCCACGTCGCGGCAGGTCACGAGCGTGCCGGTGAGGTAGACCACGTCGCCGATCTCGAGCGACTCCAGGTCTTCGTCCCTGATGGGCGTGGTGAGGATCTTCTTCGTGCTCATGCCTTGAACCCGGGGTGCGAGATGACTTCGTGGGAGAGGTCGGCGTTGACCCGGATGCGGCCGCGGCGGTGGGCCCAGCAGCCGGTCGAGACCGCGACGCCGATGGTCGAGGGATGCCGCGCGGACGACTCGATGTTCACGCCCATCACGCTCGCGTTGCCGGTGAGGCCCTGCGGCCCGAGGCCGAGCTCGTTCAGGCCTTCCGCGAGGAGCTCTTCCATGAGCGCCGCCTTCGCGTTGGGGTTGCGCGAATCGACGGGCCGCAGGATCGCCTTCTTGGAGAGCCGCGCCGCGGTCTCGGCGGAGGTCGAGACGCCGACCCCGACCAGCAGGGGCGGGCACGCGTTCACGCCGCGCGAGGTGACCACGTCGAAGACGAAGTCCGCCACGCCTTCGTAGCCCTGGCCCGGCATGAGCACCGTGGCCTTTCCCGGCAAGGTGCAGCCGCCGCCCGCCATGTACACGTCGATGGTCACGCCGTCGTCGTTGGGCACGATCTCCCAGTCGAGCCAGGGAATGCGGCTGCCGGTGTTCGTGTGCGTGTTCTTCTCCTCGAAGGTCTCCACCGCGTTGTGTCGCAGCGGCCCTTCGCGCGTCGCGGTTTGCGTCGCTTCGCGCAGGATCTCCTCGAGCTCGCCCAAAAGCGGGAATTTCGCGCCCGCCGTGAGGAAGTACTGGATCACGCCCGTGTCCTGGCAGCTTGGGCGGTCGAGCCGGTCGGCGGCTTCCTGGTTCTGCCGCATCGATTCGTAGACTTCCTTCGCGAGGAAATTCACCTCCTGGCTGCGCAGCTCGCCGAGCTTGCGCTGCACGTCGCTCGGCAGCCGCTTGCCGATGTAGGCGGTGAACTTCGCCATGAGCTCGGTGAGGCGCGCGACCTGCGCCTCGCGCGCCGGTGCCGCCTCGAGCGGGGTCATCGTCGCGTCCATCAGTCGATCTTCACGCCGATCTTCTTCGCGAGCGCCCCGTACTTACCGGTGTCCGAGCGGATGAGGGCGGCCATCTGCGCGGGCGAGTCGCCCACTTTCTGCGCGCCGATGTCCGCGAACGTCTTCTGCACGTCGGGCTGGTTCAGGATCTTCACGATCTCGGCGTTGAGCCGCGCCACGATCTGCGGCGGCGTCTTCGCCGGCGCGAGCAGGCCGAACCAAGAGCCCATGTCGAAGCCGGAGAGCCCCGATTCCGCGAGCGTGGGCACGTCGGGAAGCGCGGGACTGCGCTTCGCGGTGGTGACCGCGAGCGCGCGCAGCTTGCCCGCCTTGATGTGCGGAAGGTCAGGCGTGATCGTGTCGAAGCTCAGCTGGATCTGGCCCGCGATCAGGTCGGTCACGAGGGGGGCGCTGCCCTTGTAGGGCACGTGCACCATCTTCACGCCGGTCATGAGCGAGAACTCCTCGCCGATCAGGTGCTGCGCCGTGCCCTGCCCGTTGGAGCCGAAGTTGAGCGCGCCGGGATGGGACTTGCCGTAGGCGACCAGCTCCTGCACGTTCCGCGCGGGCACCGAAGGATTGATCGCGAGCACGTTGGGGACCAGCGCCACGACGGTCACGGGCGCGAGGTCCTTCTCGAAGTCGTAGGGCAGCGAGGAATAGATCCCGCTCGCGATGGTGTGGTGCACGGCGCCCATGAGCAGCGTGTAGCCGTCGGGCTTCGACTTCGCGACCAGCGCGGCGCCGATGGTCGCGCCCGCGCCGGGACGGTTGTCGACGATCACCGGCTGGCCGAGCGCGTCGGTGAGCTTCTGTCCCACGGTGCGCGCGAGCACGTCGGTGGTGCCGCCGGGCGGGAAGGGCACGACGATGGTGATGGGCTTGCTCGGGTAGTTGTCGGCGAGCGCGGGCGATGCGGCGATTGCGAAGAGCGCGGACGCGAGCAGCGCGCCGGCGCCGCGAAGCGGGAATTTCATGGAGCCTCCGGTGGTCGAGTCGAAAGCGTACCGGCGGGCCGCGCGCTATCATTCGCCGGCGTTCAATGCACGTGTTCCCTTGAGTTAACAATGGCGCGCGAATCGGAATTGAGCTTCTTCGTGACGCTCGTGAAGGCGGGAAGCCTCACCGCCGCCGCGCGCGAGTTCGACGTGACGCCCCCGGCCATCAGCAAGCGCCTGGCACAGCTCGAGGCGCGCCTGGGCGTGCGGCTCCTGCACCGCACGACGCGGCGCATCAGCCTCACGCACGAGGGGCAGGTCTACATCGACCATGCGCGGCGCATCCTGGGCGAGATCGAGGAGATGGAGCGCGACGTCTCCAGCGCGCGCGCGGCGCCGAAGGGCCTCGTGCGAGTGAACGCGCCGCTGGGCTTCGGGCGCACCTATGTCTGTCCCATCGTCTCGGATTTCGCCAAGGAGTATCCCGAGGTCGACGTGCAGCTCGTGCTGAGCGACCACCCGCTGATCCTCGCCGACGAGTCCATCGACGTCGGCATCCGCTTCGGCGACCTGCCCGACGCGCGGGTCGTGGCACGGCGCATCGCGCCGAACCGGCGCCTCGTTTGCGCCTCGGCCTCCTACCTCGAACGGAACGGACGGCCGAAGGTGCCGCAGGATCTTGCCCACCACAGCTGCCTCATCCTGCGGCAGAACGAGGCCGCGCCCGGCATCTGGCGCTTCACCCACGGGCGCAAGGTGCACACGGTGAAGGTGCGCGGGACGCTGAGCAGCAACGACGGCGAGGTGGTGCTCAAGTGGGCCCTCGACGGCCACGGCATCCTGCAGCGCGCCGAGTGGGATCTCGCCCGCTACGTGCGCAGCGGAAGGCTGCGCCTGCTGCTCGAGGACTACGCGCTGCCGCCGGCGGACATCTTCGCGGTCTACCACCAGCGCCAGCACCTGCCCGCGAAGGTGAAGGTCTTCCTCGATTTCCTCGCCGCGCGCTTCCGCAAGCGCGCGGCGGGCTCCAGCGTGACCTGGTAGGGCGACCGGGGCCCGGCGGTGACCTGCGGGAAATGTGAGTTATTCCACAGTTTCAACAATCCGGCCCGCCAATGGGGTTACCGTGGATGCCAGAAACCCCATTTCAGCCGCCGAAACAGCATCGAAGAGCGGCCTACCTTTCACTTGCGTTGATCGAGGAGGAACCACCTTGCTGAGCAAAGCCACACTCGCGAGCCGCGTCGCCATCGCCGTCGCCGCCACCACCGTCGCCGGCCTCGCCGCCGCCCAGACCCAGACCGACATCCACCGTGACGCCGCCACGCGCAACACCGGCGGCGACGCGTTCATGATCCAGAACTCGCGCGCGTTCTACTGCAACCTGGCGGACAACAACAACGGGATCGTCCTCCAGGCGCGCACCTGGAACAACACGACGGGCGCGAACAACAACCAGTACCGCATCGGGCCGCTGCAGATCTTCGACGACGTCTGGGTGGTCGGAAACCACTACGTCGCGCAGTACATGATCAAGACGGCCGACGGGATCGTGCAGGTCGACTCGGGCAACAACGCGAACGAATTCTCGCACTTCAACTTCCCCGCGCTGCAGTCGATCGGCATGAGCGCGACGTACCCGCTGAAGGCGATCTTCCTCACGCACGGCCACTTCGACCACGATGGCGGCGCGCAATGGGCGCTCGACAACCTGGGCGTGCGCTCGTACATCGGCTCGGCCGACAACCAGCCGCCGATCGGGCCGGCGACGGGCAAGTCCTATCATCCGAACCTGATCGACTCGACCGACCTGTCCATGCGCCAGATGTCGATCGGGGGCAAGACCTTCTGGGTGCTGCCGACGCCCGGCCACACGCCGGGCTCGACCTCGGCGGTGATCGAGGTCAAGGACTGGGGTGTCACGCGCCGCGTGCTGTTCAACGGCGGCCAGTCGATGACGAGCAGCATTCCCGACGTGGTGAACTACCTGAGCTCGATCGAGCGCGCCTACGCGATGGTCGTGGCGCTCAACGTCGACGGCGTCATGACCCCGCACATCTACTGGGACGGGGAGGGCCTGAAGCTGGACGAGATCGCCGCCACCGGCCGCACCAACCCGAGCCAGAACATCTACGGGCACGAGGCGGTGGTGCGCCAGATGGTCGTGGCGCGCGAGTGCTCCGCCGCGTGGCTCACCAATCTCGACACGACGCGCGTGATTCCGGTCTGGCGTTACAACACGATCAAGTTCACGGGCAATCCGTCGGTCACGGGCGTGAGCGCGCAAGTGCAGAACGGCTGGGGCCCGCTCGCGGGGCAGGCGGTGACGTTCACGTCGAGCGCCGGCAACTCGTGCACGGCCACCTCGGACTCGAACGGCGTGGCTTCGTGCGCGATCCGCCCGCTGCGTCCCTTCAAGGACACGGTGACCGCGAGCTTCGCGGGCGCGCAGAGCGACGATTTCGTCGACCTGCCCGCCGACACCGAGGCCGCCACGGTGTGCAGCGAGGGAACGTGCAAGTAAGCGGCTCGTAGGAGGGGCCGTCGATGTATCCCGCGCGCGCAGTGAGCAGGGCTTTGACGGCGGCGATGGTGGCCGCCAGCCTGCTCACCGCCGCGTGCGCGACGAGTCCGGCGTCGTCCACGCCGCAGATCGATCTCGCGCGAATGGCCGCCGTGCCCGCGCCGCGATCCACGCTCGTATCGAGGCCGGACCTGCGCTTCAGCGTCGCGCGCGACATGCGCGGCGCATCGGAGGTGACCGTCCTCGTGCACGACATGGCGCCGGGCACCCGGGTTGCGGTGGCAACGGTGATCTCGTCGAATTCGCCGGAGGGCCCGCACATCGCGGTGCGGCGCCTGCCGTTGCCGGGCGAGCATGACGCCGTGCTGGACGTGGCGGTCCTCGAGCATCTCTACGTGCTCGCGGTGCAGCAGGATGGGCGCGGGCGGTTCTGCCTCGCGCTCGCCGGACCCGCGTGCGACCCCGCGAAGGGCGGCGAGTCCCACGCCGAGGTCCTGCGACGGCTGGTCGATGCGCGGCAAGGCGCACTGAATGCCGCGCATGCCGCCGGCGTTCCCTGGAGCGTGGTCTCGATGACGCCCGCGCTGCCGCCGTCCGCCGGCGCCGATCGAGTGGCGGTGCGCGTCACGGCCGGTGAACGGCCGCTGCCGGGCGCGAACATCCATTTCAGCCGCGCGCCGCACTCCGGTTGCGTGGCGACGAGCGACGCGCACGGCCTCGCCACGTGCGAGCTGGTCGATTATCACGGAGACGACGGCGACGACGACGCCAACGTGCCCGTCGTCGCCACGTACCCGGGTGACGTGCGGGCCGATCGTGCATGGGTACCGACGACCGCGGTCGTGCCGCCGCGCGAGCCGCAGGCCCTCGCGAAGGGCAGCAAATGAGGCCGCGCACACCGGCCACGCGATCGGCCGTCGTCGTCATGTCGGGCGCCCTGCTGGGCCTCGCCCTGTGCGTCCTCGACATGACCTGGGGCGAGCATGCCGCGCGCGCCTTGGGCGACGCGGCGGGCAGGCGCGCCGCAGGCGCAGACGCCGTGCCGCGCTCCGTGCGAAGCGGTGTTTACGCGATGGCCGCGTTGGCGAAATCGCCCGCGCTGCCGGCGGCAATGCAGCCGGCGGTCGAGGCGACGCCCATGCAGGATCGGCCGTTCCCCTTTTCCTTCCTCGGGAAGATCACCGAGGGCGGCGAGGAAACGATCCTGCTGCACGGCGCCGGGCGAACGCTGAAGGTGCGCCACGCCGGTCCGCTCGACGAGCGTTATGTCGTCGACGACGTCCTCGAAGACCGCATCGTGATCCGTGACCTTTCCCTCGGCACGCGCCACGTCGTGGAGCTCGCGGCGCGGGAGTATGCGATTCCCGGCAGCCTGCGCGGGGAGTATCCGCAGGACTGAACCCCGGGGACGCTCGCCGGGCTCGGTTATCATCGTTCGATGCAAGTTCCCGCCTTCGCACGCCTGTCGCCGAGCTTCGACGCGGCGCCGCTTCTCGCGGAGGCCCTCGCGCTGGACGCCACCGAGTGGGTCGCGCATTTCAACTCCGGCTATCACGACGGGGGATGGTACGGCGCGGCGCTGCGCTCGCCCGGCGGCGACGCCGCACGCTTGTACTCCGGCGGCGCGCCGAGCGCCGGGTTCGCCGATACGCCGCTGCTTGCGCGTTGCCCCGCGATCGGCGCGGTGCTCGACCATGTCCGTGCGCCGCTGCGCGCGGTGCGCCTGCTGAGGCTCGCACCCGGATCGGTGATCCGCGAGCATCGCGACGACGACCTGCGCTTCGACGAGGGCCACGCGCGCCTTCACGTGCCGATCGCCACCGGCGACGCGGTGGAGTTCTACGTCGACGGCACGCGAGTCGGCATGCGCGCGGGCGAGTGCTGGTATCTCGATCTCTCGCGCCCCCATCGCGTGCAGAACCTCGGCGTGCAGGACCGGATCCACCTCGTGATCGACTGCGAGGTGAGCGAATGGCTCGAGCGCGAGGTCGCCGGCGCCGCGCCCGCGACCGGCCGGCCTCCCGGCATCTCGGGCCAGGAATCCTTCGTGCGCTTCCGCGAGCGCGTGCACGCGGATGCGGCGCTCACGCAGAGGCTGCTCGCGGTGACGCAGCCCGACGCGTTCATGAGCCTCGCGGTCGAGCTGGGCCGGCAGAACGGCTTCGCGTTCGGCGTGGAAGACGTGCGCTCCGCGATGGCGCAAGGGCGCCGCTCGTGGATCCTGCAGTGGATCATCTGACGCGGCGATTCGATGGGCCCGGCGGTGCGTAGCCCGGCGCCGCGATTCGACGGCTGGCTGCCGATCCGGTTCTTCTGGCACGAGGGCGAGCCGCGCGTGGACTGGTGCCATTTCGGCGATCGGGCGCTCTCGGAGCCGTTCTTCCGCGACAGCGTGGAAGTGGCGTTGCGCCAACCCTTCAACGAGGCATTTCGCCGCGACACGCCGGCCTCGGACCTGCGCGAGTGGCGCTGCGCGAGCCCGGGAATCGAGCCGACCGCCTTCGTGCAGCACGCCTCGCGCTGCGGCTCGACGCTCGTGGCCCAGATGCTCGCCGCCACGGGCGAGCACATCGTCGTGTCGGAGCCGCCCGCGCTCGATTCGGTCCTGCGCGCGCACCGCATGGTCGGGAGCGTCGCCGAAGGCGCGCAGGTCGAATGGCTGCGCGGCCTGGTCTCGGCGCTCGCCCAGCCGCGACGCGGCGAGCGGGCGTTCGTGGTGAAGCTCGATGCGTGGCACATCTTCGAGCTGCACACGCTGCGCGCCGCGTTTCCCGCCACGCCCTGGATCTACCTCTACCGGGACCCCCTCGAGATCGCGGTATCGCAGGTACGCGAGCGCGGCTCGTACATGATCCCCGGCGTGCTGGGTCCCACCTTCGACCTCTTCGCACCCGGCGAAGCGCTGCGGATGCCCGCCGAAGAGTTCATCGCGCGCGTGCTCGGCCGCATGCTCGAGGCGGCGGGCGACGGCTGCGCGCGGGCCGGCGGCGTGCCGATGCATTACTCCGAGCTGCCGCAGGCGTTGTGGACGTGGGCGGCCCCGCTCTTCGGCGTGGAGCAGCGATCGCGCCAGGCGATGCAGGGCGCGACGCGATGGAACGCGAAGCGTCCGCAGCTCGAGTTCGAGGCCGACGGCGAGGCCAAGCGGCGCGAAGCGACGCCGGCGCTGCGCGCCGCGGTCGAGCGCTGGGCGGCACCCGCGTACGCGCGCCTCGAGGCCATGCGGGATTCGGCGCGCGCCCATCGCGCGCACGCCCTCGGCGAGGCGTCGCGATGAGCGCGGCGGGGCGCGAGCCGTTCGTGAAGTCGCGCTTCGAGCGCGCGCTCGACGATGTCTTCGTCATGAGCGCGGCGGACGCCTCCACGTCGATCGAGGTTCGGCTGGTCGAGGTGAAGGCGCGGCCCGCGCCCCCCGGCTACGAGCAGTTCTCGGCGCTCTTCGTGGGTCCGCCTTCGCCCGTCTGGCCGCAGGGGACCTACCGTTTCTCGAGCGAGCGCTTCGGCTCGGCCGACCTCTTCACGGTTCCGCTCGCGCCGACCGCCAGCGGCGCGAGCTACGAGGTGTGCGTGACGGGCCCGATAGCACCCGGGGCGGATTAGCGTGCTTCCCGGAGAAGTGGCCGGCGCGATCGCGCTGCGCCCGACGCGAGGCGACGACGAGGCCTTCCTGCGCGAGCTCTTCCGCGCGTCGCGCGAGGAAATGCTCGCGCGCGTCGCATGGACCGAAGCGCAGAAGGCCGGCTTCTGCCGGTCCCAGTACGAGGCGCGCGACCTCCATTACCGCAATTTCTTTCCCGGCGCACGGCATTCCATCGTCGAGCTCGCGCGCGAACGCGTGGGCGCGATGATCGTGGCGCGCACGGCGGCGACCCTCTACCTCGTGGACGTGTGCATCGCGCCGGCCTTCCAGGGGCGCGGCATCGGGACGCAGCTCCTGCTCGGCCTCCAGGAAGAGGCGCGTTCGCTCGGCGTGCCCCTCACGCTCCACGTGGACAGCGAAAGCCGCGCGCGAAGGCTGTATGCGCGGCACGGCTTCGCGGCGCTCGGCGACGACGGGGTGACGTGCGAGATGGAGTGGGCGGCCGGAACACGCTTGTAACTTTGTTTCACTGTCAAGCATGGGCTTCGTGCGCCATTGGTGATATCGTCCTTCGCGCGTAGCGACGACTCGGCCGAATTCCCGGATGGGCGCGTTCGCAGCCACCGAAAATGTCGCCATCCAAGAAGCCTGTATGCGAAGCGCGCCGCCGCTTCGTCGTCGGTGCCGGCCTGGCCACCGCGGCACTGTCGCCCGCGGCCGCCCTCGCGCGCGCCGTGCTGCCGAGTCCCATTCGCGTCGGCGTGCTGCTCGCGACATCGCAGCGGTACCCGCGCCTCTCCGAGCGCCTTCTCGCCGGGTTCGCGGCCTACACCGCATCGCCTTGCGATGACCACGGGGTCGGGCTGCGCATCGTCCCGATCGCCTGCACGCCCGGGGCCGGCACGTACGCGGCCGCGCGCGGCGCGATCGAGCGCGGCGAGGTCGATGTCCTCGCGGGGTTCGGTGACCGCGCCCTCACGGCACGGCTCGCGCCTTTGCTGGAGGCGCACCGCATTCCCTTCGTGGTGACCGACCTCGGCGCGGACATCGTGCGCCAGCGCCGCGAAAGCGGATGGGTCGTGCGCAACACGCTCGGGCTTTGGCAGGCCAATTACACGATGGGCCAGTGGAGCGCCGCCCACCTCGGGCAGCGCGCGCTCATCGCCTGCGATTTCCTCGAGAGCGGCTACGACATGGTGTATGCCTTCCGCCGTGCTTTCGAGGACGCGGGAGGAGAGGTGCCGGCTGTCGTCGTCACGGGCCTTCCCGATGGCAGGGGCACGTTGCCGGAGGTGGCGCGTGCCGTCGATGCCCACCGCCCCGATTTCGTCTACGCCTTCTACTCCGGCCACCGCGCCGAAGCGTTCCTGCGATTCTACGAGCGCGAGCGCCTGGCACGCGCCGCACCGCTCGCCGGCGCCGCGCTGCTCACGGATTCCGTGACCGGATCGCACCCGCTGCCGGCCTCGGCCGGCGTGATCACCGTCTCGCCGTGGTGGCGCGGCGACGCGAGCGCGGCGAACCTCGCGCTGCATCGCGCGTGCCGCGCCGGGCAGGACGTCGATGGCGACCTTTTCGCGGCCCTGGGATATGAAGCGGCGCAGCGCATCGCCGCCGGCTTTGCCGCGCCCGTGCGCGGGCACGCCGTCCACGCGATGGCGAGCGCGTCCTATGCGGGGACGCGCGGCGAGGTGCGGCCCGATCCGGACCTCGCCGAGACGCGCGCGGGCGCCTACGTGCTGCGCGTGGAAGGAAGCGCCGATGCGCTCGCGCACGTCGCGCTGGAGCGGCTCGCGCCGCCGCGCATTGCGCCCGCCTTGCGGCACGAGCTTCGCACGATGATCAAGTCCGGCTGGGCGAACGCCTACCTGGCCGTCTAACGCACACCGTCACGGGGAATCGACAGATGTCCGCACCTTTCATAGGTGAAATCAAGATGTTCGGCGGCAATTTCGCCCCGAGGAACTTCGCCCTGTGCAATGGGCAGCTGCTCGCGATCACCCAGAACACCGCGCTCTTCTCGATCCTGGGGACCACGTACGGCGGCAACGGCATCAACACGTTCGCGCTGCCCGACCTGCAGGGCCGCGTGCCCATGCACTGGGGCAACTCGGCGTCCGGCGCCGGGAACTACGTGCTCGGGGAGGTGGGCGGCGTGCAATCGACGACGCTCACCTCGCAGCAGTTGCCCGCGCACACCCACGGGCTCAACGCGTCGAGCGCCGCCGCCAACAGCCTGAGCCCCGCGGGAACGTTCATGGCCGCCGTGGACGGGCACGAGCCGGTGTATGCGCAGGGCGCGTCCAACGCGCAGATGGCCCCCGGAAGCATCGCCGTCGCCGGCAACAGCCAGCCCGTCTCGCTCTTGCAGCCGTACCTCACGGTGACCTTCATCATCGCGCTCAACGGCATCTTCCCGTCGCGGAACTGAAAGCGCGGCCGTCGCATTCTCGAAGAAAGTGAAGAAACGATGAACCGCCTCACTCGCCGCATCCTTCCCGTCGTCGTCGCGACCGCCTTCGCCTACGGCAGCGCGGCGCACGCGCAAGTGCCGCGCACGCTCAACTACCAGGGCTACCTCACGTATCCCCGCACCGGGCTGCCGGTCGATGCGCCGTCGAGCGCGCCGATCACGATCACGTTCCGCCTCTACGCGTCGCCATCCGGCGGCGTCCCGCTCTACGCCGAGACGCATTCGGTGGTCGTGCAGAATGGCGCCTTCAACGTGGTGCTGGGGTCGAGCACGCCGCTTTCGCTTCCGTTCGACCAGCAGTACTACCTCGGCATCACGGTGGGCGACGATGCCGAGATGGTGCCGCGGCAGGCCCTCGCCGCGAGCCCTTACGCCATGGCCGCCTCGACCGCGACCACCGCCGCGTCGGCGACGCCGGGCCCGATCGGACCTGCCGGCGCCATGGGGCCCGCGGGACCGCAAGGCTCGCAGGGCGTGCAGGGCGTGGCGGGTCCCATCGGCGCTACGGGCCCGGTGGGCGCGCGAGGGGCTACCGGCGCGACCGGCACCGCGGGCGCTCCGGGATTGGACGGCTCGACGATCCTGTCGGGCGCGGGCGCGCCTGCACCCACGCTCGGCGTGATCGGCGACTTCTATGTCGATACCGTCGCGGTTGCGATGTACGGTCCGAAAACGGCGAGCGGATGGGGCGCCCCGACGCCGCTCGTAGGCCCGACGGGTGCGACTGGTGCCACGGGTGCGACCGGGGCGACCGGCGCACTCGGCCCCACGGGCGCGACGGGAGCGCAAGGTATCCAGGGACCGACCGGTGCCACGGGTGCGCAGGGCATTCAGGGATCCACCGGTGCACAAGGGCCGGTCGGTGCCACGGGTTCGATCGGACCGGCGGGCCCGACGGGAGCACAAGGGACGCAAGGCGCGACGGGCTCGACCGGCGCGGCCGGCCCGACGGGGCCGATCGGCCTTCAAGGCAATACGGGACCGCAGGGCGCGACCGGCGCGACCGGGCCGCAAGGTCCCACGGGAGCGACGGGCGCCGATGGGGCGACCGGCTCCCTCGGCCCGACGGGTGCGACCGGTGCGACGGGCGCCACGGGTGCCACGGGCTCGGCCGGCCCGGTGGGCCCCGCGGGCAGCAGCGGCGCCATTTCGCAGTACGGCGACGGATCGGCCGGTGCGCTCGTCGTGTCCGCCAACACGGACCTCAGCTCCACCACGCCGAACCTCCAGTACACCTCGATCACGGTGAACACCGGTGTCGTGCTCACCGTCCCGAGCGGCACGATCCTGCGCGCGACGGGCAGCGTGAACGTTGCCGGCACGATTCGCGTGCTCGCAGGCGCGGCGAATTCGGGCACGCGTCCGCATCCGGGCGTATCGCCTGCGCCCGCGGGCTTCGGCAACGAGCCCGGCAGCGGGCTCACGAGCACGCAGGCCGCGGACATGAAGGCCGGCGCGTGGGGCGGCGGGGCGGGCTGGAGGTCCGAGGCCGCGAGCGGCGGAGAAGGCGGCGGCCTCGTGGCGATCTATGCCGAGGGCTCGATCACGATCGGGGCGAGCGGCGTGATCACCGCGGCGGGCAACGCCGGCGGCAACCCGAATACGGCCGGGGCAGGCATCGTCGGCACGGGGGGCGGCGCGGGCGGCGTGATCCTTCTCGCGAGCCGGTCGACCATCCTGAACAGCGGCGCGCTCACCGTGTCGGGCGGCAACGGGGCGAGCGGGTTCGACGGCAACGGCGGCTCCGGCGAAGGCGGCGGCGGCGGTGGCGGCGGCGGCATCACCCACTTCCTGGCGCCGTCGGTGATCGCGGGCACGACCGTCGTCTCGGGCGGCGCGGCCGGCAGCAACGCCGGGTCTTCGAGCCTCGGCGTGCTGGGCGGCGGCAGCGGCGGCTCGTGCGCAGGCGCGGGCGGCAGCGGAGGATACGCCGTGAACAGCGGCGGCTCGTGGTCCGCCAGCGCGCCGGGCAACGGCGCATCGGGCGTGGTGCTCACGACCCTCGTGGCGAATCCCGAGAACCTGCTCTGAGGCGGCGCATGCGTCATTCGTTCGCACTCGGGCTGGGCCTTGCGTTCGCGCTGTGCGCGCCCGGCGTCGCACCCGCGCAATCGAGCGGCAACTACGCCGTGGGCGTGCAGCAGGGCGTGGCCGGCGGTATCGCGAGCTCGGACCATTACCGCATCGATGCGCTCGCGGGCAGCCCCGTGGAGACGACGCGCGCCGCGAGCGCGAACTACGCGCTGAAGACCGGCGTGCGCCCCGACGCGCGCTACGACCGTCCCGCGTTCACCTTGGCGGCCTCTCCCGCGCAGGCGATCGTGGGACAGCCGCTCGTGCTGCGCGCCATGATCGCCTCGGGCGCGGCGCTCGCCGGCAACGTGCGCTTCAGCGAGAACGGCAACGCCCTGGCGAACTGCGACGCGGTCGCAGTGGCCGCGCTCGCGGGCAGCGTGACCGGCGCCGGCGTGGCCACGTGCCGCATCGATGCCGCGACGGCCGGCACCCATCGCTACGTCGCGCAGTTCGCGCAGTTGCCCGATCGCGGCCCCGCCGCGGCATCGGTCGACGTGGCGGCCACCGCCGCGGTCGCGGCCGACTACACCGATCTCTGGTGGGGCGGCGTGGCGCAGAACGGCTGGGGCATCTCGATCGCGCAACATGGCGGAACGCAGTTCAACGTCGTCTACACGTACGACGCGAGCGGCAAGCCGCTGTGGTACGTGATGCCCGGCGGCACGTGGGACGCTGCCCATGTCACCTACAGCGGGCCGCTCTACGTGCCGGCTTCGGCGCCGTTCGACCAGTTCGCCGCGAGCCGCACGCAGGTCGGCTCGCCGGTGGGCAACGCGTCGGTCCGCTACACGAGTGCCGACACCGCGCAGCTCACCTACACCATCAACGGCGTCGCGGGAAGCAAGAGCATCGAGCGGCAGCTCTTCTGGACCGACGACGGCGCGCCCCGGCTGCAGGTGAACGACATGTGGTGGGGCGGCGAGATGCAGAGCGGCTGGGGCATCAACATCGCGCAGCAGGGCAGGATGCTCTTCGCGACCTGGTTCTCCTACGACGCGCAGGGCCGCGACACGTGGTTCGTGCTGCCGGGAGGCACGTGGTCGGGCTCGGCCTTCACCGGCGACCTGTATGCGACCACGAGCTCGCCGTGGCTCGGCACCGAGTACTCGCCGGCCGCCTTCGCGCCGGTCAAGGTCGGCTCGATGACGCTCGACTTCACCGACCAGGACTGGGCGACGATGACCTACAGCGTGCGCGGCGTCACGCAGTCGAAGACGATCGTTCGCCAGTCCTATTGATCGCGGGCCGGCGCGGGCGCCTCAGGCGAACGTGAGGTTGAGCTCGATGCGCGCGCGCTGCGCCTCGGGAAGCCCGGGGGAAGCGAGCATCTCTCGCCACAACGCGGCCGCCTCGGCCACGCGGCCGGAGTAGAAGGCGGCGAGCGCGAGCTCGTCGTCGCGGCGCCACCCGTACGCGGTCGCATCGACGAAGAGCCGGTCGCCGGGTACCGGGAGTTTCTTCGCGGCGTGCGCGAAGAGGTAGGCGCCGTGGTAGTCGTTGCGCAGCCGCAGGTAGCGCGCGAGCGCCACGAGCGTTTCCGCGCGGCGCGGCCGCGCCTCGTGCGCGCGAAGGTATGCCGCGAGGACGCGCTCGTGCGCCTCGCCCAGCCGCTCCGAGAGCAGCGCCACCTCGTGCAGCGAGCACCACACCTCCTCGTCCCAGCCGCCCATGGCCGCGCGCTTCGCGTACGCCTCCCGAGCCTTCGCGGCCTGTCCCGCATCGCGCCAGCTTTGCGCGAGATAGAAGGCATGGCGTGCGTTCGACGGCTCGCGCGCCAGGGCGGCCTCGAGCAGCGCGGCATCCTTCTCGAACTTGTGCGGGTCGCGCGAGCGCGCGCCCTCGCTCTTCACCTCGATCCAGAAGCCGGGCACGCGCGGCTGGTCGACCGGGCGCCCGGCGTCGAGGTATTCGTGCACCGCGCCTTGCCAACGCCACGGCAGGCGGGTCGAGACGAGGCTCACGCGGTCGTAGCGCAGCTCGGCGTAGCGCGCCTCGACGGAATTCGCATCCCCGGTGAGCGCGGGCCACGCGACGCGCGGCTCGCAACCGAGCGTCTCGTCGGCGTCGATGAAGAGCAGGTAGTCGGCGCGATCGCGTGCGAGCCCGAGCGCCTCGGTGCGGTTGCTGCCGAAGTCGCGCCAGGGCCGCTCGAAGAGGTCGCCCGGAACGCCTTGCATGGCGCGCCGGATGCGCTCGCGCGTGTCGTCGAGGGAGCCGGTGTCGACGATGACCCAATGGTCGACGTGGGGCCGCACGGAGGCGAGGCAGCGCTCGATCACGGCGCTCTCGTCGCGCACGATCATGTTGAGGCAGACGGACATGCGGGGGAAATTATGCCCCGGATGCCGGCCCATTCCCGCCCGCCGCGTGAAGGCGTAAGCTGCCCCTCGGACAATTCCGCCACGCGCTTTTCCCTTTCGAGGAAGGAAACCCGTGTCCATCAGCTTCGAGGATGTCGCCGCCGACCTGCGCCGAATCGTGATCTCCGGCCGGCTCGACATGCCGGGCACCGATTCGGTCGCTTCGCAACTGGCGCAACTGACCGCCGCGCCGAAGAAGGCGGTGGTGATCGACCTGTCCCACCTGAAGTTCCTCGCCTCGATCGGCATCCGCGCGCTCATCTCCAGCGCGAAGGACGTGCAGAAGCGCGGCGGCAAGATGGCGCTCGTGGTGAACAAGGCCTCCACGGTGATGATGAGCCTGGACGCGACCGGGGTCGACGACCTGATACCCGTCTACACCAGCATGGAGGACGCCGAGAAGGCCGTCCTCGCCTGATCGAACGGCGCCGCGTCGCTCGTGTCGCCGCGATTCGACGAGCTCACGATCAGCGCGAACGGCGAAGACGTGCGACGCGCGTCCGACTGGCTCGATGCCACCTGCCGGCAGCACGAGGTGCCCGAGGAGCCCGTCGAGCGCCTCCTCCTTTGCCTCAACGAAGCGCTCGCGAACGTGATCGTGCACGGCGGCGCGGGCGCGCGCTCCGCACCGGTCCGGCTCATGCTCGAGGTGAGCGTCGATGACGGCTGCGGCAAGGCCCGCGTGACCGTGTCGGATGCCGGCGTCGCATTCGATCCCCTTTCCGTTCCGGCGAGGGCGCTGCCCCGCACGCTCGAGGACGCGTCCGTGGGCGGGCTCGGCCTCGTGATGATCCGCCGCTGCTCCGACTGGCTCGATTACCGCAACGACCAGGGGCGCAACCACCTCACGTTCGGCGCGCGCTGGAGCGTGCAATGAGCGAGCCCGGCAAGACGCCCTTCGGGCGCGGGCTCGACCGCAGGAAGTCGAGCGCCACGCCGGCCGCTGAAAGGCGCAGCGGCGAGCGCCGTGAGCCGGCCCTTCGATGGATCGCGCTCTTCCGCGATGCGGATCCGCGCGAGGTGGAAGAAGCGCTCGCGGCCTCGGAGGTGCTGGCACTGGCGGCCGGCACGCCGCTCCTGCGCCGCGGCGAGGCGAACGACGACGTCTTCGTCCTTCTCTCGGGCCGGCTGGTCGTCCAGGTGGGCGACGAGCCCGGTCCCGACACCTCCATCGACATCGCGGCCGGCGAATGCATCGGCGAGCTCTCCGCGATCGACGGCAAGCCCATCACCGCGCTGGTCAACGCGGTTTGCGATTCACGCGTGCTCAAGCTCGACCGCGACACGTTCTGGAATCACCTCATGCCGATGCGGGGCGTGGGCGCGAACCTGATGCGCACGTTGAGCGCGCGCATGCGCCGCTCGAACGACAAGGCGCTCGCGCTGCAGCGCGAGCGGCTGGAGCTGCAGCACCTGCGCAAGGAGCTCGAGGTCGCACGCCAGCTGCAGGCGAGCATGCTGCCGTTGCAACGGCCGCTCTTCCCCGGTCGCTCCGACATCGAGGCGTGCGGCTTCATGGAGCCGACCTCGAAGGTGGGCGGCGACCTCTTCGACGCGTTCTTCGTGGACGCTCGCACGCTCTTTTTCTGCATCGGCGACGTGTCCGGGCACGGCATCGCCGCGGCGCTCTTCATGGTGCGCGTCATCGGGTTGCTCCGGACCCTCGCCATGGAGTCTACCCGCCCCGACAAGATCCTCGAGACGCTCAACGATCGCCTTTGCGTCGGCAACGACGCGAACCTGTTCGTCACGTTGTTCTGCGCCTTCCTCGACGTGCCGAGCGGCCGGCTGGTCTACTCGAACGGCGGGCATTGCGCGCCGATGCTGTGCAGCGCGGCCGGCGCAGCGGTGCTGCCCGTGCCCAAAGGCGCGCTGGTCGGCGCGGCGAGCGGCCGGCGGTACGCGAGCATGGAGCTCATGCTGGGGCCGGGCGAGACGCTGCTCTGCTACACGGACGGCGTGACGGAACCCGAGGATGCCGAAGGCGTGCCGTTTTCCGAGCGGCGTTGCCTCGAGCTGCTGGGCCTGGCGATGACGAGCCCGCTGCCCGCGCTGCTCGATTCGCTCTACGAGAAGGTCGCCACCCACTGCGGATCGAGCCTGCTGCCCGACGATTGCACGATGCTCGCGGTGCGCCGGCCGCTGCCGCAGCTCGACGAGCGTTGCATCGAGCCGCGGGCGAGCCGCGACGCAGTCGTGCCGGAAAAGGCTCCTTCGGCGGCATAGTGCGGCCGGTCCGGGCAAGGCAGAATGAGAGCCATGGAGGCTCCTCTCGCATGAACGCCCACGTCGAAACCCAGCACCGCATCGAGATCCCGTCGCAGCCCTTCGAGGGCGAGGCCGCATGGCGCGGCGCCGAGCTCGCGGCCCATCCGGAGAAATGGATCCACCGCCTCACCGCCGCGGAGGTCGGCGAGATCGATCGCGCGATCGCGGCGGTGAAGGGCGCGGGAACCGCCTTCGATCGCATCTCGCCGGCGACCTTCCCGCTGCCCACGCTCGGCAGGAAGCTTCGCGAGGCCCTCGACCGCCGGCTGCTGAACGGCCCCGGATTCTGGCTCGTGCAGGGCCTGCCCGTGGAGCGCTACTCGATCGAGGAATCCGCGATCGCCTACCTCGGTATCGGCAGCCACTTCGGCAGCTTCCGCTCGCAGAATGCCAAGGGGCACCTGCTCGGGCACGTTCGCGACCTGGGCCTCGACGTGAGCCACGGCAACGTGCGCTATTACCAGACCACGCGCCAGCTCGAGTACCACACCGACTCGTGCGACATCGTGGGACTCCTGTGCCTGAAGGGCGCGAAGAGCGGCGGCGACAGCCGGCTCGTGAGCTCGGTCACGCTCTTCAACGAGATGCTGCGGCGCCGGCCGGACCTGCTCGCCGAGCTCTTCCACGCGTTCCCGACGGATCGCCGCGGCGAGGTGCCCGCGGGCATGCAGCCGTGGTTCGACGTGCCCGTGTTCAACTGGTACGCGGGACACCTCACCACCATCTACGTGGGCCAGTACATCCGCTCGGCGCAGGAGAATTTCCCCGAGGCGCGCCGGCTCACCTCCGCGGAGCGCGAGGCGCTCGCATTCCTCGACGAGCTCGCGAACGAGCCCGCGCTCAACCTCCAGATGACCATGGTGCCGGGCGACATGCAGTTCCTGCACAACCACCAGGTGCTGCACTCGCGCACGGACTTCGAGGACTGGCCCGAGCCGCAGCGCAAGCGCCACCTCTTGCGGCTCTGGATCGCGCCGCCCAGCGCTCGAGCGCTTCCCGAGTGCTTCGCGCCCCGCTACGGCAGTGTCACGCCGGGCGAGAGAGGCGGCATTGTCACGGCGCAGACGCGCCTCAAGTTCGTGCTGCAGCCGGAGTAGGCGCGCCGCTGCCGGGAGACCGCGCGGCCGCGCTCACCACCGCACGCGCCGCCGGCTCCAGTACCACAGCACGAGGAATCCACCGGCCATGCCGCCCAGGTGCGCGAAGTGCGCCACGCCTTCCTGCGTGCCGGTCACGCCCAGCACGAGCTCGATCACGCCATAGACCACGGCGAAGACGGGCGCACGCATCGGGATCGGCGGGAAGAGCAGCATGAGCCGGCGCTGCGGAAAGCGCAGCGCATACGCGAGCAGCAGCCCGAAGACCGCGCCCGACGCGCCCGCCGTGGGAGACGCCGAGCCGGTGAGCAATCCCACGCCGAGCTGCGTGAGGGCCGCGGCGATCGCGCACGCGAAATAATAAATCACGAAGCGCCGCGTGCCCCAGAGCAGCTCGAGATCGCGCCCGAAGGTGAGCACGCCGATCATGTTGAACGCGATGTGCATGAGGCCGACGTGCACGAACGCGTAGGTCACGAGCTGCGTCGGAAAGAAGCCGGCGCCGAGCGGCCACAGTGCGAGCGCGCTCGTGAAGGCGGTGCCCATCGCCGATTCCAGCATGAAGACGACGATGTTGAGGCCGATGAGGACGTTCGTGGCGGGCATAGGCGCTCAGGATAGCCGACCGTCGTGGCGCCCGCCTGCTGGGTCGACCGCTCCGAGCGCTAAGTCCCGGTGCCTAAACGCGTTTCAGCCGGCGCGTTCGGTTTCCCGGCGCGGCCGGATTTCGGCGCGTCGCCCGGAATGTTAGATTTTTCACAAAAACTGTGCTTACATTCGGCGCACCCCCCGGTTCCATCCTCCAACAACGCAACGGCCGGGAACGATCCGAAGTTCCACTTCTTTGGGAGGAGTCCATGCGCAGAACCCTTTTCCGCGTCCTGTGGTCGGTCGCGGCCGGCGCCCTTGCCGCGTCGACACTCGTTCGCGCCGCGGACCTGGTCGACGAGACGCCGCAACGCTGGTTCGTCGAGCTGTCCAACGCGCCCACGGCCGACGGCGGCAATTCCGCCGCGGTCGCGAACGATCATGCCAATTTCCGGAGCCAGGCCGCGTCGGCCGGGATCCACTACTCCGTCCGCTATTCGTACTCGAGCCTTTACAACGGATTCTCGCTGAACGTCGCCCCGCGCGACGTCGCCAAGCTGAGCACCTTGCCCGGCGTGAAGAGCATCCATCCCGTGCGCGACGTGCCGCTGCCCATGACCACGCCGGGCGATGACGCGGCGCAGCAGGACTGGCTCTCCATGACCGGCGCGGACATCGCGCAGAACGAGCTGGGGTTGAAAGGCGACGGCATCACGGTCGCGGTGATGGACACGGGCGTCGACTACCACCATCCGGACCTCGGCGGCTGCTTCGGGACGGGTTGCAAGGTCACGAAGGGATACGACCTCGTCGGCGACGCGTTCAACAACACGACGGTGCCGACACCCACGCCGGACAACGATCCGATGGATTGCGCGGGCCACGGCACGCACGTCTCCGGCATCCTCGCGGCCGACGGCCACGGGCAGGCCGGCCACGTGACCGGTGTCGCGCCCCACGTGAAGCTGCACATGTATCGCGTCTTCGGCTGCAGCGGCTCGACCAGCGACGACATCATGCTCTCGGCCATGGAGATGATCCTCGCCGACGGCGCGGACGTGCTCAGCATGTCGATCGGCTCCGACTACGACGACTGGAGCGAGTCGCCCACCGCCGCGGGCAGCGATCGCCTCGCGCGCAAGGGCATCGTCGTCGTCGCCGCCGCCGGCAACGCCGGCTCGGCCGCGGGCACGTATGTGACCGGCTCGCCTTCGACGGGCACGCGCGTGATCTCCGTCGCGAGCTTCGAGAACCTGAGCGTCAAGCTGCCCTCGATCGTCGTGAACGGCACCTCCTTCGGCTACTCCGCGGCCGTGGGAGCGCCGCCGCCGCCGACCTCGGGGAGCGCGCCGCTGAAGGCCGCGCCCGCGGGCGACATCATCGGCTGCAACCCGGTGGCCGCGAACTTCTACAGCGGCACCGTGGCGCTCATCAAGCGCGGCACGTGCTCGTTCTACCAGAAGGCCGCGATCGCCCAGGCCGGCGGCGCGACCGCGGTCGTGCTGTACAACAACGCCGCGGGCTTCATCAATCCGACCGTGGCGGGCACGCCGCCGATCACCATCCCGGTGGTCGCGCTCACGCTGGCGGACGGCACGACCATCGCGGGCGAGCTGCCGACCTCCCTCACGTGGACCGACCAGCTCGTCAACACGCCGAACCCGAGCGCGGGACTCGTGAGCACGTTCAGCTCCTTCGGTCCCACGGCCGAGCTCGATTTCAAGCCGGACATCGGCGCGCCCGGCGGGAACATCTTCTCGACGTATCCGCTCGCGCTCGGCGGCTATGCCACGCTCAGCGGCACCTCGATGGCCACGCCGCACATCGCGGGATCGGTCGCCCTGCTCCTGCAGGCGCGTCCGCACCTGCCGGCCAACGGCGTGCGCGACCTGCTGCAGAACAACGCGGTGCCGGCGAACTGGAACGGCAACCCGTCGCTCGGTTTCCTCGACAACGTCAACGTGCAGGGCGCGGGCCTCGCGCATATCGACCGCACCATCCTCAACACGGTCTCGGTCGCGCCGGGCAAGATCGCCGTCGGCGACGCGTCGCATGGGCCGGTGACGCAGGCGCTCACGTTCACGAACACGGGAACGGTTCCGGTCACGTACAACCTCTCGAACGCCTCGGCCCTCGCCACGGGACCGAACCAGCTGGCGGCGGTCGCGGAGTTCAACGTGCCGGGCAGCGTCTCGTTCTCGGCGCCATCGGTCACGGTGCCGGCGGGAGGTAGCGCGTCCGTGAATGCCACCATCACGGCACCGGCGATCCCGAGCCTGTACGTGTACGGCGGGTACATCGTGGCGACTCCCGCGGGAAGCGGAATGCCGCTGCGAGTGCCGTACATGGGCATGACGGGCAATTACCAGGACCTGAACGTGCTTGGCCTTCGCTCGAGCGGCGTGCCGTTCCTCTCGCACGGCGACTTCACGCCGGTGAGCGATGGCGCGGCGTTCAACCTGACGAGCGGCGACCTGCCCACGATCGTCGTGCAGCTCGCGAGCGCAACGCGCAACCTGTCGGCCGAGGTCTATGCGGCGTCGGGCTCCGGGCTGGGCCGCGACTGGCACAAGGCGTTCTCGTTCGACTACGTGCCGCGCAACACCAGCGCAGGCGGGGTGTACGTGATCCCGCTGGACGGCACGACGTTCAACGGCAACAAGCTGAACACGCTGCCCGCGGGCAAGTACATCGTCGTGTTGACGGCGCTGCAGCCGCTGGGAGATGCGTCCAATCCGGCGAGCGTGGAAACGTGGCAATCGCCGGTGTTCGAGCTCCAGCGTTGAGCGCATCCCGCCTCGCGACGAGCGGGGCGGCGGCGTGAAACAGGCAAAGGCGGCCCACCTCGCGTGGGCCGCTTTTGCGTTCAGGAGGCGAACCGCTTCGCACGGAGGGCTCATGGGAAAGATTCCGGGACTGCTGATCGTCGTTGCCGGCTGCTGGATCGCTTCCGCGAGCTGGGCCGACGGCCTCGTCATCGACACCGCCGGCATGGAGAAGGCGATGAAGGCGGGCGCGCTGGTGTGGGACGCGCGCGACGAGAAGGAATACGCGCAGGGCCACATCCCGGGCGCCGTCAACGTCGGCTACGTGGGCGACGTCTTTCGCGATCCGAACCGCGAAGACCCGCCCTCCGCCGCAGCGGCCTCGCGCATCTTCGGCGGCGCCGGCATGGACGTCCTCCACCGCGATGTCGTGGTGTACACGCGCAAGGGCGATGCGTTCGCGTACTACGGCGCGCGCATGGTCGAGTACTACGGGGGGCGTCACGCCAAGGTGTATCACGGCGGCATCGACGACTGGAAGAAGGCCGGCAAGCCGGTCGAGACGGGTGAGGTGAGGCTGGCGCCCGTCGCGCTCGCGCTCACCGTCGAGGGACAAGGCGCGCTGGGCAACAAGGAGCTCATCGAGCGCGTGCGCAAGGGCAGCGCCCAGATCGTCGACGCCCGCACCGTCAAGGAATACGCCGGCGAGGACATCCGCGCGATCCGCGGCGGCCACGTGCCCGGCGCGGTGAACGTGCCGTACGAAGACAACTGGGTGGATCCGGACGCCGCGACGCGCCTCGCCGCGAAGCAGGCCGCGAGCCGCGACGGCATGTCGCTCAAGCCGCGCGACGAATTGCGCCAGCTCTATGCGAAGCTCGATCCGGCCAAGGAAACGGTCGTGTACTGCCAGAGCGGCGTGCGCGCCTCCGAGACGGCCGCGGTCCTGCGCGATCTCGGCTTCGCCGACGTGAAGGTCCACGAGCCGTCATGGCTCGGCTATGCGGGCGTGCTCTCCGCGCCGGCGGAGGACGAGGTCTTCGTGAACGTGGGAGCCTTGAACGCGCGCCTCGGCGCGCTGCAGGGACGCGTGAGGGAGCTCGAGGGCGAGATCGCGAAGATGCGCTCGGAGAAGCGCTAGCAGGAAGGCTATCGGCAATACCGCGCGATGCGCGCCTTGGCGAGCTCGATCGCCACCGGCCGGTCGGCATCCTCGCGGAAGGCCCTCTCGCCACCCTCGTCCACGATGTACACGCGGCCGCCCAGCTCGAGGGTGTGCAGGTCCGCCTGGGCCACCATGCAGCGGTGCCGGCTCGACGCGGCGAGCGCATCGTCCATGGGCGAGGCCGCGGGGTTCGAGAAGAAGAAGCCGAGAAGCGCGGCGGCGACGATCAGGACGAGCACGACGGTGCTGCGGTAGAAGGCCGCCTGCCCGGGGTCGGGGTCCGCGCGCGAGGTCGAGTCCATCGAGATCTCCACGATTGTCCATTCCACGCTACGCCTCCCGGCCGCGGGGCCTTTGACCCCGGTCAACTCGGGCCGCGGCCGCCCACCGAACCCGGGAGGGGCCCGGGCAGTCGAAGCGGGGCACGTTCCCGCGGAGCCGGCATGATCAACGACCTTTGGTACAAGAACGCCGTCATCTACTGCCTCAACGTCGGCACGTACATGGATTCCAATGGCGACGGCGTCGGCGACTTCCAGGGGCTCATGCGCCGGCTCGACTACCTGCACGGGCTCGGCGTCACGGCGCTCTGGCTGATGCCGTTCCAGAAGTCGCCGTGCAAGGACGACGGCTACGACGTCTCCGACTACTACGCGGTCGACCCGAGGTACGGAACGCTCGGCGATTTCGTGGAGTTCGCCCACGGCGCCGGGCAGCGCGGCATGCGCGTGCTCATCGACCTCGTCGTGAACCACACGTCGGACGAGCATCCGTGGTTCCAGGAAGCACGGCGCGATCCCGGATCGAGATACCGCGACTGGTACGTGTGGTCGAAGAAGAAGCCGGCCCATGCGAACGAGGGCATGGTCTTTCCCGGCGTGCAGAAGACCACGTGGACCTACGACAAGGAGGCGAAGCAGTACTACTTCCACCGCTTCTACGACTTCCAGCCCGACCTCGACACGTCGAACCCGCACGTGCAGGCGGAGATCCTGAAGATCATGGGCTTCTGGGTGCAGCTCGGCGTCTCGGGCTTTCGCATGGATGCGGTGCCCTTCGTGATCAGCACCAAGGGTGCCGGCATCGCGAAGCCGAAGGAGCAGTACGACATGCTGCGCGGCTTCCGCGAGTTCCTGCAGTGGCGCGAGGGCGACTCGATCATCCTCGCCGAAGCCAA
>Ga0157372_10000981_pt1 | contig 31156 bp, 25 predicted proteins | sample C55metaG_FD_115307 | JGI IMG/M metagenome (GOLD analysis project Ga0157372, IMG submission 115307) | Corn rhizosphere microbial communities from Kellogg Biological Station, Michigan, USA - C5-5 metaG | ecosystem: Host-associated > Plants > Roots > Rhizosphere > Soil | place: USA: Michigan...
AGCGGGCGGGATAGGCAGGTGTGTATGAGGAACGAGTACACTCCTGCACGTGCGGCGGCGAGGCTGGCGGCGCAATGAAACCCGGAGCGAAGCGCGTGGTGTAATGGAGCTGCCTGCCGCAGCCGCATGGCCACATGATCTTTACTTACCGTGATAGTTGTTGCCCCCGATCATAATCCTGTCCCGGTCTTTTCTTCTTTTTGCGCTTTCTTCCATCGTCTACTGTCGACGGCCCATAGTTTCTGGCGGCACCATCAAGCAATACATTTAGGATGCCTTTGCCGTGCCTTTGCTCGAATAGCTTGCCGGACTCCTGGACCCTCTGTTTTTCCCTGAACTCAACCTTTTGTTCGTAGCTTCCATTTTTCATAGCATTCGCATATTCAAAAGATTCGTTGACCGCCCTTTCATAATCAAGCATCCTGTCAAAAATCTGCTCCGCCGACTGCTTAAAAGCTACCCGGTCAAACTGCCCAACGATCTTACTATGTTCAGCATTCGTCCCTTTTGAATTATTCAAAGGGCTTAACTTGATGGTATTACTGGCATCCTTCCTGCTGACGATGACCTGAACATGCATCTGCTCTCCCGGTTTGATATCTCCTCGATTCGCCTTGCCTTTTCTCACCTCCAGATCTTTGTAAGTGTAATACCTGTTGTTTTCCAGCTTAGCATAATAAACCAGGTCCTGGTTACCATCCACCCGATCACGTTTAAAGTTTTTAGCGTAAGCATCCATTACCTCATTTGCATAGGCCTTTAAATAGTCCTTTGCACCCTCCTTTCCAAACTTCTCTTTCAGGTATAATAACTCTTTTTCACTCGGGCTGATGTTCACCAGGAAAAATTTGGCATCGTCCTTTGAAAGTTTGGCTACGTTATTATCGATACCCAACCTTACCTCATAAGGATGGATATCATCCCGTTTGTGGTTAAACCAATACTCAGGCTTGTAATGCTTACCCTGAGCTTCGGCCATACGGTTTTCTTTTTCCAGGTAGGCTACCAGCCGGCTGCTGCTCCCTTTATTGTTCCCGGTTTCACTTGTCGTGATATTGATGTGCATTTTTTTCTTGATTAGTTGTAAATAAAATACCCCAATACGCGCTGGCTCATTATTGCTATCAAAGACTCGCCAACTGTTCCCTTGCAAAACGTACCAGCTCATCCTTATCTGCCTGCTTCGCAAATACATTTAAGTTCTCCCGCTGGGAAACGTAATGCTCCAGGATTGATTTGAAACGGGCTTTCAGATTTCTTTTTTCCAATTGCAGCCTGTCTATAGTTTGCAGGTATTTCACGATCTCTTCAATTGCTTTTCTTTGGGCCGAATAAGCTTCCTTTTGCTCTTTGTTATGCGTGATGATATGTTGGTTAAAATAATCCACGATTTTTGATTGTGAATTGATCATACGCTCTGAATCTTTCTTTAAAGGCACCAAAAGTTCCTGCTCCTGTGTCCTGATAAACGCAACAATATTGTCCGTCTTCCTGTTGATCGCATTTTTTAATAGCTCATCGTTCAAATCCCTTGGATCTTTCTTTGTCTTATAAAAATAATCCACCATAAACATGAACAGGTCAAGCTTCGAAAGACCGCATTTATTAGCAATGATCACAAGCTTTTCATCTGTCTTTACCGGAAACCTTATCGTTTTTACATTTTCATCCTTGCTCATAAGTTCGTTCAAATTGCAATATTGAGTATACTGCCAGGTATACTGTTTTCTTTTTCTGTAGCATAAAAGCGGGGGGAAAGTATACCGCAGGTATACGTAAAACCGCGTTAGCCCCGCAGGGCGAGCGGAAAAGTCGGGTGTGCCCGACTTCCGCTCGCTCCGCTGACTCGTCCTGAAATACGTTGACAGTTTTTTGTTATTCGTCCTGCAATAGATTGACAGCAGTACGGTAATCCTGAAATGGATTTACAATAGTACTGTTTTTATCAGGACTTCTCAATGAGACTGCCTCGGGATTTTCTTTTCTCATTATTAAATGATTTTTTGTTGTTTGTTTGTCGTGTTGATATGTGGGTAACGCGTAGCGTTGTCCACATATCAATGCGTTTTTCTTTTTTTGCTTCTTTTTTTCTTTTTACAAAACCTCCTTTTTATGTTGATAAATCATGGGCCTGGCTTCGGTTATAGTAATTCTTCCATAGTTGCTCTGGCTTTGCTTTTTCTTCATGAATGGTATTCGGCGTCAGGTTGCCCAAGCTCATATGGGGCCGCTCGTCGTTATAAAGGCCGATCACGAAATCCAGCACCTGTTTACCTTCCTCTATGTTGTGTACGTTATAACTGCTGAGATACTCGTTCTTAATGATGCCATTGACCCGTTCGGCAATCGCGTTGTCCCTTGGGTCGCTGCTTTCGGTCATACTGATCCTGATATTGTTCTCTTCCAGGATCTGCAGGTATTCGTTACAGCAATATTGCAGGCCCCTGTCAGAATGGTGTGTTAAAAAAGATGTATCATCTGTTGTTGTCAGGGCCATTTTGAGCGCATTGACCGTTTGTACAGATAATAAGCTTTCCGCCAGGTTGTAGCCTACGATCTTCCTTGAATAAGCATCTGTTATAAAGCTGATGTAAAGAAAGCCGCCGTTCTGGATTCTCCAATAGGTGATATCGCTCACCCAAAGCTGGTTAGGCCTGCGCGGCACAAATCCTTTTATCTGGTTTGGAAACTTCCGGTACATATGAAAAGAGTCGGTGGTCGATACACGCCGTTTATATCTTTTCACCAGTAGCTTGTGGGAGGCTAAAAGATCAAACAAAGCATCTCTGCCTATTTTGATCTGATGCTCCAACAGAAAGGGCTGGAGCAGCTCATAAAGCTTCCTGGTGCCCATGTGACGGTGATCTTTCCTGAGCCGTATGACCTGTTTGATCACCAGCTCCTGCTCGATGTTCACTATTTCGTTGTGCTGCCAGTGCTGGTAATAGGCCTGCCTGGTGATACCAAGCAACCGGCAGATCCTGGCCAGGCTTACATCCTTGTTGCTTTCTTTCATTTTATAGATTACTTGGTACATGACTTTTTTCTGATACTGATTTTAAGTTCATTCTCTGCTATCTCTATCATGGTCAAATAGTATTGTTCACGTATGTGACAATCCTGTAACTCCTTTTTGAGTTTATCGATCTCAGCGTCTTTTTCATCTTTTGGCGGCAATGGCACCGGCTTACTGGCTGTTTTATCTTTCATGTAAAATGTGGCCGGCTTCTTTTTAACCTTAGCTTCAAGGTAGCCCAATTGCCTCATATACTTTATGATCTGCCCTTTCTCTTCTTCGTCACCAGTAAACTCCTGCCATACCTGCTGCTTTGATTTGCTGCCTTCCAAATAGGCTTTGATGATCTCATGCTTCTGTTTTACACTAAAAAACTTACTGGGTCGCTGTTTCGATTTGAATCTTTTTTCTTCCATCTTTTGTCCTTGTTAGGTGTAAACCTATTTCAGGACAAGACACCCGCTTTCGCGAAAGGACATGAGATCTTTCGATACGTTGATCCATTGATCGGTCGATCTGGAGATCCTCCTTTTCATCATGATCTTGAGATTTGCCAACCGGCAGGCCAGTAAACCTGGCTGCCGAGTTTTGGATGGTAAGAGGGCTGATAACGGATGTACCCATATTCATCGAGTTCTTTGATACACTTGTGATACGTTGCAATCGATGCTATCCGGCTAAAAGCCATGAGCGTTTTTCTGGTGACTGAAAATGGGCTTTTAAAACCACCGCGTTGCCATTGGACAAATAATGCGCTGAACAAGCTGATGTGTGTCGTATTCAGCCGCCCGTCGATGCTCATGCGTTTAAGCAGCTTACCATAACCAGCAAGTTCACTCACCGCAATTTTATGAGTACTCATTGCATCCCCCCTTCCAGAAGTTTGTTGATGTCTTCGAGCTTGTAATACATGATGCTGCCGATACGGGTATGACTTAATGTCCCGTTGATGCGCAGGTTCTGTAAGGTGCCTGGTGATATTTTGAGCAGCTTTCTTACTTCGTTACTTTTAAGCCACTTTTTGGACTGCCCCTGTTCGTCCAGTTGAACCAGTTTCTTGATTTCCGTTAACAGTTCGCTTTTAAATTCATTCAGATCTCCTTTAGTGATCAGTTCACTTGCTTGCATAATAGCCTCCTTCGTTAAATCGTTACTTCATACTTGTACCGCCGGTACCGGGTACGAAGCAAAGATGTTAGCAAAGCGATATCATTCATTACCATAAACCAAGCTATGGTAATGGCAGGCAAAGCATAGTGCTGAAAAAGAGCGTACTGAATAATTTAAAGGCAATTGTAAACGTTTGCCTGCAAAAGAAAAGTTGACCTAAAATTTGATCTTAACTTGCCTGCGTTTTGCCGGAACTATGTTGAAATGCTGATTTTCGGAAGGGATAGCAGATGACCTGCCACTCGGATTACCTGCATCGCGCGGGTAGTAGCGTCGCACGCGGTCTAATTTGATGGGTTCACCGTCTTCCTGAAAGTACCGGCTAATCAGTTTGGCCCAGGTGATAGGCATCTGCGAAAATACCAGTTCCTTATCGCCTACTTTCAAAGCCTCGATCTTCTTGAACAGGTCAACTACGGTGAGGAAATGACCGCTGGCAATGTTGATCGGGTAATCGGTGTCCAACTTCTCAGCTTCTCTGCGCTCATCCATCAGGCGTTGTACTTGTTCCTTAAGGATCTTGATCTGGCCTTCCTTCTCCGCAATGATCTCGGCCTGGGTACGGCCAAGGTTCCACTCATCGATGCTTTGAAGATATTCTGAAAACCGGTTAAGGTGAAATTTATTCCGGAAGTTGTCGGCGTGACTGGAGGTATACCTGTCTTTATGTCTTAATTGTGCGATGGCATCCTGTATGACTTCCCACACATACCTGAAGAACTCCTGCTCGGTTGCATCATCGTATTCGGAAAGGAAAAATTGCAGGTGATATTTATACAGTTCATCGAATTGTTGTTCACTCTTTCGGTAAAGCAGATTAAGAAAGTGGTTGTCCTCAACTTTTTTATTCCAAAAAAATGGGCGGCCTATATCATTAGTATCCTTGTTAAAATCGAACGTTGCCCGGTGTTTGAAGTATTGTTCTCGCATAGGTCAGATTTTAACCTAAAGTTAACAATATATGTAGATATTCGAATTCGAAAACGGAACAATATCGAAGTATCTTAAATATAAATATCAACAGGACTAAAGTCGAACCGCTTGATGAGTAATTTGAGAATATTCTCGGCTATTAGCTGCGGGTTCGAGCCCAGTTTCGGGGGCAATCATTTAACTATATGCTATTAATTCGTCCCCAAACTGGGCGGAATTCGAACCACTTAAGTGACCAAATCCGTGTTTTAAGCGAATTAGAACACTTTTAACGATCCGTGACTATGCAGTTTTCGAACCGTACAGTTTATGGTTCGAGTCCTACTCGGGCTGGCGTTTCCTTAGCCCGAACAGGACTAATTACGAATCGATTGATTAATTCAATGCGCTATATTTTATTCAGATTTCTTGAAAATCAATTTTTAATTAATTTATCTCTCTTTACTTGCTTTTAATATTGATTAATATTTAAAAATATTTTCTCTGATTATATTTTTAAATATAATTGTTATTTTAACACCTAATAATTAACATTGAATAATAAATGATACTACCGTGCTGATTTCTAACGGGCAGCCAGGCAGTAAGTAATAAAAATAAACCTTAAACCTCTATTGCGAAGTATATGAAAAAACTTCTGGTTCTTATTTTATTCCTGGTCGATTTTCCGGCGGGGAATTCTTCAAATATCCAAACTGTAGTACTTCAAATTATTCCCCGTCCCTTGATGTATCGGAAGAAACAGCTATGAACAGCAAGATATCCTTTGCACAGATTGATGATGTTTGCTTTTACCCAGTATCTATCCCGATGACTGCATAGACCTATGATCCCCTGATTAGTATGACGAATATGAAAGGCTTCCATGAGAATGATCGCATATTATGACTATAGCAACTTCCAACGTTTAAAGAACATCAAAGATAAAGACGAAACATTCTTAAATACATAGACAATCATTAACCGAACCAACAATCTTAAATAAACTCCATGAAACGATTAACCTTAATCACAATTCTGCTTGTTTTTATATCGGACTACCTTTTTGCACAGCAATGGACTACCAGTGGCACCACTATTTATAATAATAACACCGGTAATGTAGGGATAGGAACAACCAATCCGGCAACCACTCTTGACGTAGGTGGAGCCATCAGTATTAAAGGATATAATGTGAATGACACCCAGGGTATATCCGTACTATCTGATGGCACCTACGTTATAGCGAGCGGTGCCCGGATAAAAGGAACATATACGGTCAGTTTTGAAGCGGCTAATAGGGTTCAGACGGTGGTGCTTCTGGCTAATGCGACCCAGTTTGATTACAACAGCTCGCTGTCAATTCTAAGCAATACTTATTATAACAACACTGTGGTGATGAGTAACTTCCGCTATGTGTTCAGTTCGGACAATTCTGTTATCTATTTAGTATTCAATATTGCAAACAGGAATGGGGGGAACACGGTAACCGCTCACTTTGACGGCACTGGCGCATACGTCCCTTCCTGGGGTGGCACAATGCCTTCCTCGCCAACAACTGCCGGGATTTACCCTTTGGCTATTAATGCGGGAAATGTCGGCATCGGTATAGCCAATCCACAAAACAAGCTTGATGTTAACGGAACTGTTCATGCCAGACAGGTTAACATAGATCTCAATGGTTGGGCGGATTATGTATTTGAAAAAAGCTATAAGCTACCTGCCTTAAGTTCAGTTAAAGCCTATATCCAAAAAAATCAGCATTTGCCTGAAATGCCATCGCAGGCAGAGATTATCAAAACCGGCCTTGACGTGAGCGAGGCAAATAAGCTTTTGTTAAAGAAAATGGAGGAAATGACGCTGTATATGATTAAAGCAACAGAAGAAATAACAGCATTGAAAAAAGAGGTTAAACAACTAAAAAGCAAATCGAATAAACGATGAAAAAAATTTTATTACTGGCCATAACTGGTTTGGCGGGAATCCATACCGGATTTGCACAAACGAAAACGGTTACGGTAGATGCAAATGACGCATTGAACAATAATACCAAGATCGTCGCCCAGACCTCAATTGGGCAGTCATTTTTTGTTGGCCACCAGTTGGGCAATACCTATTCTTTTCCGGGTTACGGAATTTTTCGGGCATGGACTGACCAACCCGTAGGTTCAGCAAACGTTTATTATGATGGGGTTACCAATGGGGTCACAAACTTCAGTGTCAGGGCGGACGGTCAGGGGTATTTTGCCGCAGCCATAGGCGTGGGTGTTCCTGCGCCTGCTGCCAGGTTGCACATTTTCAACCAGTACGACGTAAATCAGACAACCGCGCTGAAAATGTTCTACCAGGGAACTTGGGGAACCCCGGCCTATGCCAGCAATTTTAGGTTCATCGATCTCAATAGTACCGAAAGCGGAAAAGTGCTGCAGGTTAACGGAACAGGTGTAGGGATCGGGTACGATCCGCCGGCCTGGTCGTCGCCGGATAAACTGTATATCAGTGGGAATGTAGGTATTGGAACCAATACACCGAGGGAGGCGCTCTCAGTTAACGGTAGTATCCGCGCCAAACAAATCAAAGTAGAGACTGCCAACTGGCCCGACTATGTTTTCAAGCCAGCTTATCAGCTACCATCCTTAACGGAAGTTAAGGCATACATCGATCAAAATCAGCATTTGCCAGAAATACCGTCCGAGCAGGAAATAGCGACAAACGGCCAGAATCTGGGAGAAATGAACAAGCTGTTAATAAAGAAAGTGGAAGAATTAACCCTGTACCTGATAGAAAAAGATCGGAAAGACAAACAACAGGAGATCCGCATAGAAAAATTAGAGCATACATTAAAAAAAATGATGGTCCGCAATCAACTAGTCAAAAATAAAACAAATCAAAATGGTAATTAAAAGACTCTGTTTAAGTATACTTATTAGTATGATTCTGGTGCCTTTCTGTAAGGCGCAATACACGGCTATCGCCTGTGGCCCCAACATTACCCCTGCTGTTAATTATGTTTTTTTAGGAAGCCTGGGATTTTCGCCCGATAATGCTGCAAATAGTCAGAAGTTACAAGTAGATATTATAGGCGGCGGCTGGGGTTCTAATGATAAAGGAACTACGACTTTTTACATCGCAAATCGGGGAGGCCTCAGTGTTAACCAGATTACTCAAGGTGGTTCTTCCTTTGGACCTGGCAGTCTCAAGATCTATCAAAGCGGTACTACAACAAGTTTTTATCTTGCGGTTAACAGTGCCAGCGACTACTTTGCGTTCGCTGTAAAAGCCTATTTATTTGGGTATGCTACTACAGCACAGCAGGTAAGTATAACTACGCAGACCGCAGTTCCGGCGGGTACGGATATTACATCATCTATAACGGTTACCCCGGTACTGATCACCGATCTCAATGGTAATATTGGATTAAATACCTCATCTCCCGATCCTGGTTACCGCTTATCGGTTAATGGTAAGATCAGGGCTAAAGAAATCAGGGTAGAAACCGGCTGGGCCGATTATGTTTTCAGGAAGGATTATCAGCTACCCTCCTTATCAGAGGTGAAAAAATACATCGACCAAAACCGGCATTTACCAGAAATTCCATCAGAACAGCAAATAGCAAAGGAAGGATTGAATGTAGGGGAAATGAACAAGCTACTCATGAAGAAAGTGGAAGAATTAACCTTGTACCTGATCGAAAAAGATAAAGAGTTGAAAGAGCAATCACAAGGTAATAGCCCTGTTCAAGCCAAATTGAAATTACAGCAGCAGCAAATTGATCAGTTGAGTAAGCAATTTAACTTGCTTGCCGACAAACTGAAATAAAGCCATAGTTACATATTCATAGTCTTTATTATCATAAACCTTTACACTCTTTAAACCTAACAACGATGTTTCACCGTTTATCGCTGGTCTTATTTTTTACCTTATTTATAGCTGGAGCCGTCCAGGCTCAATCTGATTATACGCACAACTTTAGCATGCATTCGCCGAATGCGTATGCATTCAGCAAGATTGACAATATCCCGATGAATAACTTCACCGGGATGGCGAAGATAGATTTGCCGCTATATGAAAAGAAAATGTCCGTTTTGGATTTCAGCATGCAACTTGTTTATACTGGTGCCGGCGGTATAAAAGCGAATGAGCCTACTAATATAACAGGCAGGGGCTGGCTGCTTCGTGCCGGCGGCACTATCGTAAGGCACACAAGAGGTATTCCCGATGATTTTCAATCCAGTGAAACTTCATCGGATGGAACCCCGATTACCAAATGGAATGGTGTTTTGTACAATAATGGCATAACCTACAAGCCGGATGGCGACAGCAGAATAAACAGTGCGGATCCAACCTTTAATTATGCTGATGGGACTGCAGATTCCCAGCATGATATTTTTGAATTTAGTATTCCTGGGAAATCCGGCAAGTTTTATATCGGTAAAGACAAGCAGGTGATAGTAGTAACAGATAGTAAAGTAAAAATAATCCCCAATTTTACCAGCAGCACGCAATTTAAATTAGCCTCGTTCATGATCATTGACGAAGCTGGAATAAAATATTACTTTAATCAGACCGAGGTAACTGAAGAAGAGGATCCTAATCCTGGCCTGACGCCTACAGCTGTCTATTATATGAAGGAGTATCCCTCATCCTGGTTATTAACTAAAATAGAAGCGCCATTTAGCGAAGAATCGATAACTTATCAATACATAGTTAGGCAAACATGGGCAGGGGCCGGATCAACGGGGGTGTATAGTAAACGATCAGACATGCCGTTCGGGAACGCATCAACTTCTGGGGGAATTGGAGCAAAAGGAGCAGACCTGCAGAGTATTACTTTTTCAGATCAAACTAAAATTAATTTAAATTACTTTTTGGATGGAACTGATCCAGACACATCACCCTTGTTAAAATCGATAGATATTCTTAACACCCAGCAAGAAGTTGTAAAGAGTTATTATTTGAAATATCTCTACTGGGGCACGGACGGCAAGGCCACTTATACCAATACACAACCCACTACAAATACATATTTTGCTACAAAAAGGAATGATTATTTAAATGCCATTGACTTGGTTAGCAGCAATAATAATCATCAGACAATGTATGCGTTCGATTACTTTTTAGATCAAAACTTAAATGAAAATGCTGTGCCACATACCTATTCGGTGAATAGTGCGTCCATAGTAGAAGCTGGTTTGGATTTTTGGGGTTATTACAATGGAAAAACAAATGCTACTGCTTCAACAAATGCTACCGCTTTTGTGATACCCACTGAACAGGGGCCGGCTGCAGATAGAACACCTGATTTGAATTATGCGAAATTAGGTGTTATAAAGAGAATTATCTATCCAACCGGAGGTTCAGAAGAGTTTGAATACGAACTTAACAATAAACGCGGAACAAGCGGCAATGTTACTGTTGCCGGGTTACGTATCAAGAAACGGACGTTGCACGACGGGATAGACCCACAGCATGATATCGTTAAACAATATAATTATGTGGAGACTGATGGCCTGTCTTCCGGCTTTATAGGCGAGACACCGGAATTTACTTTTATTAAAAACGGGTACTATGATGATGGCGGATGGCCGTCTAATCCGCATGTAAAATATACGATGACAACTTCTTATACAAATCCTGCAAATCCTATATCCAATATCGACGGCAGCTTTGCCGGTTACAGGCGGGTAGAAGAAGTGCTGCAAAATGGCAGCAGCAACAACGGGAAGATCGTGTACGAGTATTCTGACCTGAGTTATACTACTTTGTGGAATCCGAAGGACTATTATCCTTACAGGCCGATAGACCAACCCTACTGGGCTGTGGGCCTGCCGCTGACGACTACTTATTTTTCCTCAACCGGCGCCACGACAAAGCGGATCGTTAATGAATATAATATATTTCAGCAGCAAAAGGTTGACGATAACTACAGATCGTTATATATGTCTAAAGATGGAGAAGTTGATGTCCTTGGGGGGGGAGGAGGTTCTGACCCGTACGCCATCAGATTCATATATAAATTCAATAACTACTATCCTGTAATAGGGAGAGCGGAATTAAAAGCCACGCATGTGTATACCTATCCATCAACCGGCTCCGTTTTACCGAAAGAAGTACTTACACAGAATACTTATGATGTTAATTATTTTATGCTTCGTACATCGTCGCAGCTAAACTCCGATGGCAATACCGCAAGAAAATATTATTATTATCCTTTTGATTACAACCTGGGCGGTCCGTTATCTGCACTTGCAAGCAATAATATAATCAGCAAACCGGTATTAACAGAATCGTGGCTGATCAAGCCTTCGGGCAGTTACCTGGTACAATCAAATGTAACAGAATATCAAACGCTGAGTAGCGGCGTTATCAGGCCACTTAAAACTTACACGTCGCAGCTGACAAAGCCTTTGCAGGGAACGCCAGGTTCATTCTCCAGTAACGTTTTATTACCTGCAGATCATAACTTTAAACCTGTTATCATATGTAATGCTTATGACGACAAGAGCCGGCTCGTTGAATTTGAAAACCCGGGAGGCGTTAAAACTGCTATTATTTTAGATAAATCCGGAAATAATCTGGCTAAAGCTGATAATGCATCGTTTAGTACAATTGCATACTCTGGATTTGAAACGGACGATTTGGGTAACTGGACCTATGCATCGGGGGGCATTTCATCATCGTCAAGTAAATCAGGCTCAAAAAGCTTTAACGGGGTTATCACCAAAAGCGGTTTATTATCCGGCAGCTACAATGTAAGCTTATGGGCAAAAGGAAGCGGATCGGTAACGGTAAATGGCGTAAGTACTGCGATCAATAGCAACTGGAGCCTGTACAAATGGACGCTGTCCGGCATTACCGCTGTAACCATCAATACCAATGGTAATTTGGTTGATCAGGTAGCGTTAAGCCCGCAAACTACACAAATGATAACCGCTAATTATTACAAAGGAGTTGAAATTGAAAGCACAGCCGATGCCAATAACAAAAGCAGCTATTTTGAATACGATGAATTTACACGGCTTATAAACGTTAAAGATCAAAATGGCAGTATTGTAAAAAACTACGCGTATCATTATGCTACACCATTTTTAAATACTGCACAGTCAGCCAGCTTTTTGAAAAACGATTGCCCGGCGGGAAATTATGTTCCCGGCCCTCCGGTAACCTATACCGTTCCGGCCGGTAAGTATACCTCTTTAATATCTCCGGCAGATGCAAATGCGCAGGCTGTCAGTGAGATGTATGACGGACAGTCGGCATCTTCCTATGGACAGGCATATGCTAATGCGAACGGTACCTGTATCCTGAAATATTATAATTCGGCATTATCCACACTTTTTACAAAAAATAACTGCGCAGCAGGTACCACACCCGGACAGACATATTATGTTGTACCTGCCCAAACCTACAGTTCAGTTACTTCACAGGCCGACGCCGATAACCAGGCACAAAACGACGTTAACACCAACGGTCAGAATTATGCCAATGCCAATTGTATATGTGCCGCCTCAGTAACGGTTATTTTTAGTAATTCCACTTCGGATTCCATCGGCATAAATTTTTCAACGGGATTAAATTTTTCTGCAGGTACCGGGAATAACAGAAGCTACGTATGCCCTCCGGGTTCATCTACGCTTGTATTACCGGCAGGAATTTATACTGTATCTTTTTCTACCATTGGTTCAAGCAACAGCCATAACTGTTACGTGGGCGCAAGAACAGCGGTTGCCGGGAATCATGTTAGTTTTAGTAATGTTAATATCAATAGCGGTACCGGGGGAGAACGAAATGTTGGGATCTATTAAAACAACAGGTTATTAATACCAGGTATACCAAATTAAAGCATTAACCTTAAACCTCTATAATAAATATGGCCATTTCCCATATCACTATAAAATCAATACTCATGCCGGTGTTCTTAGTTTTCAGCCTTTTGCTGTCGACTATCGCCTCAATGGCTCAAACATATGTAAATGCGCCTATGACAGGCACCCCCTTAGCAGGCGCCTATTACAGCAATACCAGTATCCTGCTTAATCCAACTTTCAGCTTTACGGCAGCAAGTAACAGCAGCCTGAGTTTGTTTATAGTCGGCGCTGATTGCGTACCGCAAACCACGGCTTTAAGTGCCAGCAAAAACTATATATTTACATCAGAACCCCGGATTGGCGGCATCACTACTACTGCGGGTTTAGCCAACCGCAGCACTTGCGAGCTGATGCAAACGGTAGCATACTTTGACGGATTGGGCAGACCGCTGCAAAGCATCCAGATCAAAGGCTCCCCATCGGATAAAGATTTGGTGCAGCCTTTTGCCTATGACGTTTTTGGAAGGGAAGTACAAAAATACCTGCCCTATGCAGCAACTACAGCTGATGGCGGCTACAAAACAGATGCCCTTACATCGGGCGCCGGTGTGATGGATTTTTATTACCCTGCCGGCAGTACAGCAGCTTCGGGCACACAGCAAAGCAACGGTATAGTTTATAACCCCAAGCCCTTTGCAGTAACTAACTTTGAGCCATCGCCATTGAACCGGGCAACAGAACTGGGCGCGCCGGGCACCGACTGGCAACCCGTAGCGGGTAATACTACTGGGCATACCGTCAAAATTGTTTACACCATTAACAACGCAACAGCGATAACGGATACGGCTAATACCATGATTGCTGCGCTTTACGGTGTAACAATAAATACAGACGGGAGTCGCACACTTACCAGGGCAGCCGGAACCAACGCCAATTACCTGGCTGCGCAACTTGATGTTGGCATTACCAAAGATGAAAACTGGAGAAGCGGCCGGGGGGGCACAACAGAAACCTATAAAGACAACGATGGGCGTGTGGTACTGAGACGTACATTTAATTACAGCGGTACAACCCTGCAGATCCTATCTACCTATTATGTATATGACGACCTGGGCAACCTGGCCTTTGTCTTGCCGCCAATGAGCAATGCTGATAATGTGCTGCCTGTACAGACTGTTCTTGATAACCTGTGCTACCAGTACCGTTACGATGAGCAAAACCGGTTAATTCAAAAAAAACTTCCTGGCAAGGGCTGGGAATATGTAGTATACAATAAACTAAACCAGCCGGTGCTTACTCAGGATGCTATCCAGCGGTTAACTAATCAATGGGCAGTGGCCAAATATGATGCTTTAGGCAGAGTCGTCATGACCGGATTGTGGAATGCAGGTGCCGTTATAGCACAATCAACTTTACAGGCCAATATTTATGCGGCTGCCCAATGGGATACCCGCGATAAAACGGATGTAAATACAGGATATGCCGTTAGCAGCTATCCCGCCATCAGCAGCTATCTCAGTATCAACTATTACGATGACTACAGTTTTAGCAATGTTACCGGGCTGCCTCCGGTATTTAATACCCTGCCATCGGGAGCCAGCAGCCAAGCCACAGGCCTGCTTACCGGCAGTAAAGCAAATATTCTGGGTACTGCCGGCATGCTTTGGGCGGTAAGCTATTATGATGACTTCGGCCGTAATATTCAAACCTACAAACAGCACTACCTGGGTGGCGGCACACCTAATGTAAATAACTATGACGTCATAACGAACAGTTACGATTTTACCAATGTAGTAACCGCTACGATACGTAAACATTATAACACTACAAGTACCGCGACCCCCGTGTTAACCGTAACCAACGCTTATGTTTATGACCATATGGGCCGCAAAACGCAAACCTTTGAACAACTTAACGGCGGGGTTAATGTATTGCTAAGTCAGGTGGATTACAACGATATTGGTCAGATGAAGATAAAACACCTGCACAGCACCAATATGGGTGCATCGTTTCTGCAAAACGCAAGCTATGCTTATAATGAACGCGGCTGGCTTTCCAGGATCAATGATCCTAACGTGGCTCCCGCTGCCGATAAGCTGTTTAGCATGGCGCTTAATTACAATACGCCGGTGCCGGCAAATAACGGAAGGCCGCAGTATAATGGCAACATTGCCGAACAATTATATAACAAGGGTAGCGGCGGGCAAAAATTTGTTACCTATAATTACGATCAGCTGAACCGTTTAACGGCGGGCAATTCGGCGGAGGCATTCAGTGAAAACAGTATCGCGTATGATGCAAATGGCAATATACAAGGGATGACCCGTTTCGGGCCGAACAGCGGCATACTCAGTTATATTTATAGCGGCAACCAGCTGCAATCAGTTACCAGCAATAACAGCAGCGTAACCCGGAGTTATAGTTATGATGTTAACGGCAATGCCACCAGTGATGGCCAGGGGAATACGATAAACTACAATCTACTGAATTTGCCGGCCAGTATACCTGGCAAAAGCTTAACCTACAGCTATGATGCTGCCGGTAATAAACTCAGAAAAATAAGCAGCGGCGCACCAACCGATTACGTAAGCGGGATCCAGTACAAGTCGGATGGCACGATAGACTTTATTCAAACCGAAGAAGGCCGAGCGATCAAAACCGGCGCCAACTATATTTATGAGTACACACTAAGTGATCACCTGGGTAACAACCGAGTAACATTTGACCAGACAAACGGTAAAGTAGGTGAAGATGATTATTACCCCTTCGGCCTAAACGTACATCGCCAGCAAAATGCAGGAAATAAGTATCTTTACAACAGCAAAGAGATGCAGGATGAGCTGAACGAATACGATTACGGTGCCCGGTTCTATGACCCGGTGATTGCAAGATGGAATTCGATCGATCCGCTGGCTGAGAAAAGCAGGAGATGGTCGCCGTATAATTACGTGGAGGATAATCCGATCAGAAATATTGACCTTGACGGGATGCTTACCTATGATTATAATACCGGGAGTTACAGAGACGCTAACGGACAGGAAGTACCCACTTATGAGGCAATGGAACAGATAGCGGGAATGGCCTCTGCTACTTACTTTGTGACGCCTGCAAATAGTACAAACATTGTTTCGGCTGGTGGAATCGGCAATTCAACAGGGAATAGTCAGCAAGCAACTCCGGAAGAAAATAAAAGTTCTAACCAGGGAGGAGCTGATGGAACAACTACACCTGAAACATCTCACTTTACAGATATAGATTTAGGAGGAGGTGAAACAGTAAAAGTTTATTTTCAGAACACAAGCGGTGGTGCTAGTTCTGATAATGAGGTAAGTACCAAATTAGTGACAGCAGTTGTTAAGTCAATAGCGGCAACTAACAATTCCCGTCTCGTTCAGCAAATAGAATCAATTACTATAAGTGCTACTACAAATGGCAAACACGCTCCTAATAGCAATCACAGTAAGGGCCTTGCGGTTGATATTTCTGCGATAAATGGGATTCATATTAAAACTGGTCAAGTTGACGCCATTGTACAAATGTTGCAGGTTGCGTTTGAGTTTCAGCCGGGCCGCAGAGAAAATTTTGGACCTATTTATATGTTAAAATCCGGAAATCAATTTTTAGACATTACAAATTTAACTTCAAAACAAATCGATAACAGAATTAAAACTGCCGCCGACCATATGGATCACATCCATTGGTCAGTTGATTCCAAATAATAAGCTTGAATATGAAAATATTGCCTTTGATATTTATAACTGCGCTAACTGCAACACTGGCAGGTTTTGCTAACTTACCGAACACATTTGGTTCACAGCTGAATGGCCTTAACAAATTAAAAGATAATGATTCGCTATTCATTTATAAAAAGGTTGATCCTAACAATGCAGGAGATGTTAACGCTGAAGGAGATATTTGCCTGTTTAATCTGAAGAACCGAAAAACATATACCATAGCAAAACATGAAGTTCTTGACAAAACTGAAGCGTGGATAGTTCCGAATGGAAATATTGTAGTTTTCGGATGGGGAGGCATCAGTGTTTTTAACAGAGATAGGAAAAAGATAGATCAGTTCGATTTTGATGCAGATCAGCAGGTGCTGGGTGCAAATTATAATTCAGCACTGAATTCTGTTTTTTTCCTTCTGATGAGCGGCAGTACTAAACAAGTTGATTTATGCAGGCTTAATTTAAAAGGGCTGGAAATGAAAAAGCTTAAGCGCAATCTGAAAATATCATTAGACGACGGAGAAGCGCCTTTTAAATTATTGTTTTTTGATCCAAACAATAACCTGCTCATCGAAAATGATTGTAATTCCATTTTGTCTGTTAATCTGCACGCTAATTATGATATCCGCACTATAACATTTAATAAAGAAGACTGTAATGGTTACTCTGTTAATTTTAACAAGGAGGGGATCATTTATTTAAGATATAGCAACAAGAATAAAGATCTTTATGAGATTAAGCAATATTCTTTTAATAGCAGCAAAGTAGTAACATTATTTTCAGGGAAGAATGCAAACCGAAAGTCAGTTGAAGTTGATCTGTATACAAATAAAGATATAGCCCCTTTTGTTATCAGGATCAGTAACAAACTTTATATTTATAATTACAGATCATTTCGGGAATTAAAGATCAATGTAAATTCAGACATTGTTTATATTTCTTCAGATAGTGTATACTATCTGAAGGACGACGGCAGTATTGCCAATGTGCAGTTTTAATTGCTAAGACGGGCGGAAGGCTACTTCGATATTTTGATAGTACGTCTACCTCGTGTAGCCCAGCTTCGGCTGGGCTATTTTGGTTATAAGCGTTGTCAACCGGCTTCTATCAAAGCGCATAATTTATTTTAATTTCCGATACCCACTGATAGTTCCGCAGGTGTCTTAGCGATAACCAAGGGATTATGGAAGATCAACAGCAAGAGACGGATCTGCTTTTAGCACATTATATTAAAGGTGAGTGTACTCCGATACAGCAGTTTTTACAAAAAATAAAACACGATCACACCGGCCGCAGGCCAACCGGGGGGCAGCCTATTTGTTTTACAGTCCTATTTTGCGGTCGATCCTGCGTTTGAAGTCTTCGGCAAGTTTGGTGAGGAAGAGGTCGGTCTCTTTTTTGAGACGGGTGATGTCGGTGTATTTGTGATAGGCTTGTTTGAGTCTACCAAGAAGACGTATTCCTAACATTAAACCCACCTATATCAGCTCAACAACGAATAAATGAACATTATCTATCCTTTGATCGACAAACATTGTTTGAATTGAAGAATGTTAAGATGTATTTCTTTGTAATAACCACCTTATTTCTTATTTTCGTATTAATCATTTGAAATCAAACAGTTTTAAAATAAAAGTGAGTTTTAAGAGAGTCGCTTTTATAAAAGTTAGTAAAATATTGATAATGAGCGATCCATGAACATAGTTCATGTCCCGTCCATTCCGCTAAAAAGCATTTTAAAAATGTTCAAAGCCTTTAAATCACGCGATTTAAAGGCTTTGAACATTTACCTCAAAATATTAAATTATCCCTGTTTTGATGCCTTGGTTTGATTTTTGTAACTTTGCTTTATGTCGAAAGCAGAAACACTTCAAGATTTTTATCAAAGAAAGGTTAACTGGCTGCCCGGTAACCTTCAGCAAAACATCGGTCACTTTAATGTGTTCAGGATTGAGGATTGTATTGGCCCTAACGCAAAGCAGGTAACCTACAGCCGCCGTACCTTTTATAAGATCAGCCTGATGCGCGGCGATAATATCATTCATTATGCCGATAAAAGTATCAAGCTTTCGGGCTCAACACTGATGTTCTTCAGCGCCATGGTGCCGTATACATTTGAGCACATGTCTGATGACCGCACTGGTTTCTTCTGCATATTTACCGAAGAGTTTTTTCTGGAGAAGTTCCGTACCGGCTTAAGTGAGTTTCCGATGTTTGGCCTTAATGCCAAGCCGGTTTATGCCTTAAATGATGAACAGGACGCTTATGTAACCGCTCTTTTTCAGAAAATGCTGTCTGAGATTAATACCGAGTATGCTTTTAAATATGATCTGCTCCGTAATTATGTTACGGAAGTAATTTATTATGCGCTTAAAACGGAACCATCCGAAAATGTTTATAAGCATGTAGATGCCAAATCACGCATAACATCAGTATTTACCGAGCTGCTTGAAAGGCAGTTCCCTATTGAAACCCCTTCACAGCGGTTTGTATTGCGATCGGCCAATGATTTTGCACAACGGCTTTCGGTGCATGTAAATCATCTGAACAGGGCAATTCGCGAAACTACAGGCAAAACCACTACCGACCATATTGCCGACAGGCTGCTGAGCGAGGCCAAATCATTATTAAGGCATACCGACTGGAACATTTCTGAAATTGGTTATTGCCTGGGCTTTGAAGAGCCGACACATTTTAATAACTTTTTCAAGAAACAAACCCAACAAACGCCAAGCTCGTTTCGGAATGTTTGAATTTTGTAACCTTTGGTTTGATTAATGTAATGTGCCCCCTTTGTTGCTGCTGTAACTTTGTTTTATCTCAAACAAACAAAGCAAACAATTTTTATGGACAACAACAAAGTATGGTTTATTACCGGGGCTTCGAAAGGCTTTGGCCTCAGCTTAGTAAAACAACTACTGGATGCAGGACAGCTTGTTGCCGCTACTTCCAGAAATTTACAGGAATTAACCGCTGCGGTTAATACAACAAGCAATAATTTTTTACCCCTACAGGTCGATCTGGTAAACGATAGCAGCGTATCGCTTGCATTACAACACACTTATGAGGCTTTTGGCCGTATCGATGTAGTGATCAACAATGCCGGTTATGGCATCGGCGGTGCTATTGAAGAACTCAGCGATGCTGAAACCCGCATGGCGTTTGATGTAAATGTATTTGGCACCTTGAACGTGATCCGTGCGGTAATGCCATACCTTCGCAAACAACGTTCGGGCCATATCATTAACATTTCGTCTATAGCAGGTATTACAGCAAATACCGGATGGGCTATTTATGCCGGATCTAAATATGCGGTGATCGGCATTTCTGAAGTGCTTGCAGCCGATGTTAAAGAATTTGGCATTAAGGTAACCGTGGTTGCTCCCGGCGCTTTCCGCACCAGCTTTCTTACTGCAGGATCGCTTTCAATTACTGACAACCAAATTGACGATTATACAGAAGTACGTGCCATTCATAACAAATACCTCAAAATGGACGGCAAGCAAGCCGGTGACCCGGAAAAGGCTGCAACTGCTATTATCAACACAGTTTATGAAGAAAACCCGCCGTTATACCTTTTATTAGGTGGCGATGCGTACAATCGTGCTTTGGCAAAGCTTGATACTTTACACAATGAAATCAGGCAGTGGGAGGATGTAACCTGCTCAACTGATTTCTAAATTTATTCCGTTTACCCTATATCTACCTATATAAACACCAAATGGAAAGTATCAAGGATAAAGTGATTGTAATAACCGGTGCCAGCAGTGGCATCGGCGCATCTGCTGCCCGCAAACTGGCACAACTTGGCGCTAAAGTGGTTTTGGCTGCCCGCCGAGAAGATCAATTGAAAAACCTGGCACAGGAAATTGGCGAAAATGCAATTTATGTAGTAACCGATGTTGCCAGGCGAACTGATCTGGATAACCTCATTCTGCAGACCATAGCCAAATTTGGCCGAGTTGACGTAATGTGGAACAATGCCGGCATCATGCCCATCTCTTTTTTTGAAGAAGGTCATGTTGATGAATGGGACAAGATGATCGACATTAATATTAAGGGTGTATTGTACGGGATTAATGCTGTGCTGCCCCACATGCTTGAACGCGGCCAGGGGCATATCCTCTCCACGTCATCGGTTGGTGGTTTAAAAACGTCGCCGGGCATTGGCGTTTACAGCGGTACCAAGTTCGCGGTCAAGGCTATTATGGAAACCCTGCGCGAGGAAGTTGCCCAAAACATTAAGGTAACCACCATTTACCCCGGCGCAACTAAATCCGAATTAGGGCATGATATTACCAGCCCTAAGATTAGGGGCTTGTACGGCAACCTTGCGAACATGCCAAAACTTGATGAGGAGGCTATAGCCAACGCGGTGATTTACGCTATAAGCCAGCCGGATAATATCTCTGTTAACGAGGTGGTGGTACGGCCGCTCGGACAAACACGATAATGTCAGTCATCCGGTCAAAATAAGTGAAAATCATAAACGATCACTAAGATCGTAACAAGTAAAATCAAAATCTATCAAATATAACATATGGAAAACAACAAAGTATGGTTTGTAACCGGTGCCTCAAAAGGACTGGGACTTGCCTTAGTAAAAAAATTATTGAATGAAGGCTATAAAGTAGCCGCCACATCGCGCAATTTAAGCGATTTGACCAAAGCAGTTGACACACAAAGCGAGCAGTTTTTACCCCTCGCCGTTGACTTGACCAGCGAGGACAGTGTGCAGGAAGCCGTTGAGCTTACTGTAAAAACCTTCGGAAAAATTGACGTTATTGTCAACAACGCCGGTTACGGATTATTAGGCGGTATTGAAGAATTGACCGACCGCGAGGCCCGTGATAACTTTGAGGTTAACGTATTTGGATCATTGAATGTGATCCGTAAGGCGTTGCCTTATCTGCGTGCTCAAAAATCAGGTCATATTTTAAATGTATCGTCGATAGGTGGTTTCACCGGCGCGTTTGCAGGCGGAGGTATTTATTGCGCCACCAAGTTTGCCGTTAATGGTTTCTCCGAAACATTATCAGCCGAAGTTGCACCGTTTGGCATAAAGGTTACCATTGTACAGCCGGGTTATTTCAGGACCAATTTCCTGTCGGCCAGTTCACTGGCGGTACCTCAAAACCAGATAGCCGACTATCAAAACGTCCGCGATACAGTAAATTTTCACCAAAACGACATGGACAAGCAACAGGCCGGCGACCCTGAAAAAGCGGCCGCGGCTATGATCAGCATAACTAACGAAGCTAACCCACCGCTAAATTTATTTTTGGGCGAGGATGCTTACGGCCTGGTTGAGAAGAAGCTTGCCTTCGTTCAAAACGAATTAGAAACATGGAAAGATTTAACACTTTCAACAGCAATACAACAATAAACGCACACCATTATATAGGTGTATGGGTTACCCGCGATGGATTTATCCGTCACGAATTTTTGCCTAACGGCCGTTACACCGAGGCCCGTGGCGACAAACAAAATGCCTACACAGGTTATTACAGCGTATTAGGGAACCACGTTGAATACCTTGACGATACAGGCTTTACCGCCGAAGGTGATTTCAGAGACGGGGTGTTTTACCATGCCGGCATGGTATTGTACAAGGAAACGGCATAACGAACATCTCAAACAATGCAGTTATCATTTCTACGACCCAGCCGGAAATGTATCTAAACGGAAATCTCCTGCACCATGCATCTTTATAAAGTATGCATGGTGCAGGAGATTTCTCTTTCATGTCATTTACAGGGGAGTTCCTTACGCTGTCGAATTATTAAAGATATGTGGCTCCGACACTTTGCCTATCCTTTAAAATCGGTCAGCTTTTCGGCCATTACCTCGCTGATCTTCCGGTATGAATCAAATGTCCAGCCGGCAACGTGAGGGCTTAACAGCACTTTGCCGCTTTGTTTTAATTCCTCAAACCATTGTTGTTCGGCAAGGGCCGGGAATTTTTCAACCTCCAATACATCCAACCCTGCCCCTAAAATTTTGCCTTCGCGTATGGCGTTCAGCACGGCACTTACTTTAGCAGTTTTGCCGCGTGACGTGTTTAAGAAAAATATAGGCTTTTTAAAGTGGAAAAGGTATTCATCATCTACCAGTCCGTCGGTTTCTGCAGTTAAGGGGATATGCAGGCTCAGTACATCGCTGTGCTTTACAATTTCTTCCATGCTTACCTCGCGCGCATATTTATCACTGAAACCGGTTTTATACTTATCGTAAGCAATAACATTTACCTGGAAGCCCGAAAGCTTCCGGGCAAAGCTGCTGCCCATATGGCCGTAGCCAATAATACCTACTGTTTTACCTTTTAGCTCGTAACCCCGGTTAGCCTCGCGCTGCCACTTCCCCCCGCGAATTTCGGCGTCGCCGCGGTTCAGGTTGTTCATTAATGACAGCATTAAACCTATGGCATGTTCGCCTACGGCATCCGAATTGCCTTCGGGTGCGTTGATGAGTTTTATGCCTTTTTGAGTAGCATAATCTTCATCAATATTATCCATACCAGCGCCAGCGCGGGCTATGAACTGTAAGTTGGTGGCAGCATCAAACACGGCTTTATCCACCCTGAATTTTGAGCGGATCACCAAGCCTGCATAGTCCCCTATGATTTGCATGGCTTCGTCGGCCTTTATCAGCGGACGGTAATCGCATGTATAACCTTTAGCTTCGGCCTGCTCCATAAATATGGCGTGCACATCATCAACAATAAGAATATTATTTTTCAACTTGAATTGATTTTTAATAAGAGGCCAAATTTACAAAATGCCAGGGTATTAGCCGGCAGAGTTTTATAACAGGGAGGTGATTTTTACTATACAAATATAAAAGCGTCATTGCGAGATACGAAGCAATCCCCAACTTGCAGGTCCGCCCTGTATAGTTCGCGATTGCTTCGTGCCTTATAATGACGTGTTGGATGTGGCGCAAATAAAAACGCCCGGCATCTTTCAATACCAGGCGCAGAATATTATTAATAATTTGCTTAGTTAGCCGGTTGCGATACGCTTGTATACTTATTATCAAGGCTGATATAATCAGTCATGATTTGGCCGGCTTCGCGTTTTACAAAGTCAAGGTCTTCGTTTTTAGGTTTGGTTTGACCTTTTTTAAGGGCCGGCAAACCTAATGCTACGCGGCGCAGATTGTTACGCTCAAATGTTTTTGTTTCATCGTCGTCACGTTGTTTCTTCAAGTCCGACTCTTTTAGCGATACGCTGTCATCAGCGTCGTGCTTTTTAAAATCAGCAATATCTTCAAGCAAATATTTGTAACTATCGCTGCTGGTCATACGCTGATCATGCAATTTTTTCAGTTGTGGCAATACGCCGGTAAAATCGCCTGTTTTGGTATAATCTGTTTTAGCAATGATGTCAAAAGGCATTGCAGATGGCTCGGTATCTTCGCCGTATTTATCCAATGGAATAACCGACGGGAATGAAATATCAGGTGTTACACCTTTGTGTTGGGTTGAATTACCACTAATACGATAGAACTTAGCTATGGTCAAATTAAGTTGCCCGTAAGTGCTTTGGCTGCCTGTAGAGGTTGTTTTTTTACCGCCACCAACTACGCCCGCAATTTTATCGCGGAGCGAAGAGCCAATCACCCTGTCAAGATCGATAGCGCTTTGTACCGAACCTTTACCATAGGTTTGGGTGCCCAATATTAACCCGCGACCGTAATCCTGTATTGCACCTGAGAAAATTTCAGATGCCGAGGCGCTGAAACGGTCAACCAGTACTGCCATAGGGCCACTGTAAGTGATATCCGGATCTTCGTCTTTATCAATTTCCACCTGGTCTTTAGTGTCACGCACCTGTACCACCGGGCCGGTTTTAATGAATAAGCCGGTAAGCTCAATGGCTTCCATCAATGAACCGCCGCCGTTTTCACGCAGGTCGATCACCAGGCCATCTACATTTTCTTTCTTTAACGAGTCAAGGATTGCCTTAACATCATGGGTGGTACTTTTATAGTTAGGGTTGCCTGCCTTATAGTCGTTAAAGTCAATATAGAATGCCGGGATGGATATCACACCTATCCTAACCGTTTTACCATTGCTGTTGTAAGTGCGGATCTCTTTTTTGGCCGATTGGTCTTTCAGGATGATCTTCTCACGTACCATTTCAACCACTTTGGGCTTGCTTGATGCATTTGCACCGGCAGGCAATATTTCAAGCCTTACCGTTGTGCCTTTAGTACCGCGGATGATAGCGATGGCATTATCAACACGCCATCCCACCACGTTCTGAAACTCCCCGGTTTTACCCTGGGCTACTGCAACGATACGGTCGTCGACGCTTATCTGGTGGCTTTTATCTGCCGGGCCGCCCGGTACAATGGTTTTAATGGTTACATACTCATTTTCCACCTGTAGCGAAGCGCCGATCCCTTCAACCTGGCGCGACATTTCGATATTGAAATTAGCTGCGTTTGATGGGTTAAAATAGTTAGTATGGGGATCGATGGCCTCGGTAAAGGCATCCATGAAGTATTGGAAAACGTCCTGGTTAGATAACTTGTTGCTTTGGGTTAACAGGTTTTCATAACGTTTTTTGAGCGTTTCCTTGTTCTTGGACATATCAGCATTGGCCAGTTTCAGGTTTAGCAAATCGTATTTTACGCGCTTGGTCCACATGGCATCCATTTCGCTTTGCGAAGCAATCCATGGCAGTTTATCGCGATCATAAACAAAGGTTTCAGTTTTATTGAAATCGAAATTTTTATTGATCTGCTCAAGCGAATATTTTACATGCTCGATATATCTTTTCTGAAAAACGTTGAAGATATAAAAAGCATCGGCCAGGTTGCCGGCTTTAATATCATCATCAAGTACGGTTTTATATTTTTCAAAATCCTTGATATCAGATGCTAAAAAATAGCTGTGGTTCTCGTCGAGCGATTTGATATACCGGTCGTAAATGATGGCGGATACTGAATCGTTCAGCGGAACTTTTTTATAGTTGTAGTTAGAGATTAATGATGCTACCTGCTTACAAACAAGGCTTTGCTGTTCATCGGGCTGTAAATCATTTGAACCTGCTACTTTAACAGGTTTGGATGGTGATGCTTTACAGGCGAGGGCTGCGCCCAGCACCAATAACAAATATACTTTCTTAAACATATCTTTTACTGTAGTTAAATCGGGGTTGGTGTAAAACATCAATACTTGTGCCTATTATTAATTTGCTAATGTAAAATAAAAAAGAGACAGTCAATATGCTGTCTCTTAATTACTAATAACAATAATACGATTATGTTTTACTAATAGTATGCAGGCAGCACCATTTTACGTTTTTGTTACAAAAAAATACTATTTGTTAACTGTTTTTGTACCTGCATCGGCGGTTTCGGCAAAATGGGTTTCGGTATGCAGCGTGTTGAATTTATTGTCTTGTAAATAGCGCGTTTTTTTCTCTACAGTAGCCAGGTCAAAAGTCAAACCGCGGGCAACAGCCAGTTGTCGGGCTTCGGCCAGGTCTTGTTTAGCCTGTGTATAATCGCCGTAATCAGCTTTTACAGTCGCAAGGTCAAGCAGGTTGGCTATGGTATGCCTGTCGTCGTTTTGCTGGCGCGATATGGTGATACTTTGCAGCAGGAACCATTTTGCCTCAGCCAGGCGGTTTTGTTTCATATACATCTGGGCCAGGTCGCTAAAGTTGTAGCTGGCGGCATTGTACACATGAAAACGCATATTGTGCTGCGCGGTTTTCATAACCGATTCCTCGATCATGGCCAGTACATATGGGGTATGTTCAATAGTAAACGGGCGGATCTTTACTTTAGCCAATGCAGGAGCGGGCAGCCTTTTAATAGAGTGGCTTTGTGCATAAGCCATTTGCGGAGACCGGGTACGCTTATTGAATGGCTTGTAATACCATTGCGCTGATGCATCGAACCCAACAGCGCATAAAATAATAAGTAGGAAATATCTCATCTAATCTTTTTCCTGGGTTTAAACTGTTTATTTTTAAATTAATCAGCTTAACAAATGTAATTATTTGTTAACGGGAAAACAATACCCGTAAAATGCAGTAAATACGTAAACGCCTAAAGGCCACCGTTATTTTACAGGTGCTTAACTTATACCCTTTCTACGGGAAAAATAAATTTAGGTTTTAGTTAAAAACTTCAATATCTCCGTCATGCAGGGCCCATACCATGTAAGGGTGGGTGTCTGAGTGATAGATCTGCCCATCAGTAGTAATGCCTATCACACCGGCAAAGCCATCGTAAGGTTTCATTTCATCGAGGGTTTTTTCGGTAGCGGCCATAAGAGGCATGCCATCGGTTACTCGTGTAACAATTTTAACAGCTACCGAGCCACTTACAATATCTTCACCTACGCCGGTACATGAAACGCCGGCAAACTCATTGGCATAATTTCCTGCAGTAGTGGCCGAATCACTAACACGGCCGGGAATTTCAAAACCTTTGCCCCCAGTACTCGTTGCGGCTGCCAGGTTTCCATGCACATCCAATGCAACGCAGCCCACGGTGCCAAGCCTTATAGAATCGCTTAGTTTTTGTTCGTATTCGTGACGTCGCTGTGGGATTTCGGGGTTATAATATTTATGACCGTTTTCTATAGCAAAATCGCATGCTCCTTTGCCGCTCAATACACGATCATCATAGGCTTGAAGTTTTTCGGCTACACAGATAGGGTTTTTAACATCTTCAATGTTGATGACGCCCGAAAAGCGTTGGGTTTTGCCATCCATCAAAGAGGCACTGAGGCGGATCTTGCCATCGCTCTGGATCTGTGATCCCGTTCCGGCATTAAAAAGTTCGCAATCTTCAAGCAGCCTTACGGTATAAACGGCCGTTTCGGCAGCAGTGTGATGTTGCAGGTGTTTGTATCCTAACTGCACTATGCCGTTCAGGGCTTCCTGTTTGGCCAGCTTTACTTCCTGGTTGGTATGCGATTCGCTAAAAAAACCGCCGTGAATAATTATTTTCATAATTATAAATTAAAGTAGATGTACTGCATAAATAAGGCCAGGGTATTTATAAGAACTTTATGCAGTTTAAATTATTGTAGAAGTTTGCTGCCTGGTGCATTGATAAAAACACCTTCTTCAACTTTTACGCTCTTTTTTATGATTAAACGGTGCTGCACCAGATCGTACTTATCAAATATCGACATGACGTGTACCCTCAGGTTTTCGATAGATATTGGCGAACCAAGCTCCACATCGTATATATTAGTTGATACGATGTTGCGTCCGTCAACCAAAATAATAAGGCCCGAGCCGATAGCTTCCATCATATAACCTTCGGTAATAAGTAAACCTGTATCCTCGCCTAAACCTATCCCTAAAATACCAGGATTAGTTGCCACGGCATACATTAACCGGCCTATGCGGCCACGCTGTACAAAGTGAGTATCAACAATCACCGAATCGATAAAGCCAAGGCCGGCGGTTATCTGCACTTCGCCTTTAACCAGGGCTTCGTTACTTTGCCCGCGGTAGATCATGTGTGTTGAAGCCGCTGCAGCGCCTGCCGATGTTCCGGCAATAACGAAATTCTCTTTTTGGTAACGCTGTTTAAGGATCTGTAAAAATTCGGTGCCGCCAAAAATGGCTGTTAGCCTGAGCTGGTCGCCGCCGCTGAACATCACTACATCGGCTTTACGGATCCTGTCTAAGTATGCCTTGTTCCCCGCATCTTCGCGGCTTTTGATGTGCAGTACGTTAACATTGGTAACGTTGAGCTGGCCAAACGCCTTGATATACTCAGCGCCTACAAGCTCCGGAATCTGTGAAGCTGTGGTGATCACTTCAATTTGTGAGCCTTCATGCTTTGCCGATTCATTAATAATGCGCCTTAATATGCCTTGTTCAAAAAATTTGATATAATCTGGTTGCAAAATGTGTTCCTGAAGAGTAACATTACTCCCCATATCAACTGCGCCACCTATAATTATTAGTTTACCTTTCGGGACAATCATGATTATTTCACAATATCTTAATACAACTATATACAAATTACGACAAAAACCTGCACAAACACAGGAACTAATAATAAATAATGGCTTTTCGCCATCAAAAATTTTATTCCCGTGTTATGTTTTATAGTTTTAAGGGGAAATTAGACTGACAAAAAAATAGCATCCTACATAATGAAGATCGAAAATATTCAGGTACTACGCGGACCCAACATTTGGAGCATCAGACGCAAAAAATTAATACAAATGCGGCTTGACCTGCAGGAGATGGAGCACCGCCCCTCCAACGAAATAGATGGCTTTTATGAACGGCTTGAAAAGCTGCTGCCATCGTTATACAGCCACCGCTGCTCTCCCGGTGTACCCGGCGGCTTTTTTCAGCGGGTGATTGCCGGCACCTGGATGGGACACGTTATTGAGCACATAGCCTTGGAGATCCAGACCCTTGCCGGTATGGATACCGGCTTTGGCCGCACCCGCGAAACCAAAACAAAAGGCGTATACAATGTAGTATTTGCTTATCTGGAAGAAAAAGTTGGCGTTTTTGCAGCCGAATCGGCCGTGCGCATAACCGAAGCTTTGATAAAAGGCGAGGATTACAACCTGGATGCTGATATTCAGCAAATGCGCGAGATTAGGGAAAATACCCGCCTGGGACCAAGTACCGGGTCAATTGTGGAAGAAGCGATCGCGAGGGATATCCCATGGATCAGGCTTAACAACCAATCATTGGTGCAATTAGGTTATGGCAAAAACCAGGTACGTTTCCGCGCTACCATGACCGAAAAAACCAGCAGCATTGCCGTTGATATTGCCAGCAACAAGGAAGAAACCAAACGACTTTTACAGGAGCAGGCCATCCCTGTTGCTAAAGGCGTAACTATTTCATCGGCATCGGCTGTGCCGGATGCTATCCGCAAAGTGGGCTTCCCGCTGGTGTTTAAACCGCTTGATGGCAACCACGGCCGCGGCATTTCTATCAACATAAAAACTGAAGAAGAGGCTATTGAAGCTTATGAGCACGCCGCCAAAATTTCGCGCCGCGTAATTGTAGAGCGATATGTTACAGGCTTCGACTTCAGGGTGTTGGTGATTGATAATAAAATGGTTGCTGCTGCCCTTCGTAAACCGGCACATGTTACCGGCGATGGCAGGCTGAATATCCAGGAATTGATAGACCTTGAAAACTCCGATCCACGCCGCGGCTACGGTCATGAGAATGTGCTTACAGAGATAACAATAGATAGGGATACTCTCGATCTGCTGGCCAAGAAAGGTTATACGCTTGAAACCGTGCCCGAAAAAGATGAGGTGGTTTATGTAAAATCAACTGCTAACCTAAGCACAGGCGGCACCTCTGTTGATGTTACCGACCATGTACACCCGCAAAATATTTTCATTTGCGAACGCATTTCTAAAATCATCGGCCTGGATATTTGCGGCATCGACATCATGGCGCAAAACCTTACCGAGCCGCTTACTGATACAGGCGGAGTGATACTGGAAGTTAATGCCGCACCAGGCTTCAGGATGCATATTGCTCCAAGCGAAGGCTTGCCCCGCAACGTAGCCGGACATGTGATTGATATGCTTTACCCGGCCGGTAAATCGGCCCGCATCCCTATCATAGCTATTACCGGGACTAACGGTAAAACCACTACCACCCGTTTGATAGCCCACATTGTTAAAAATAACGGTCACCGGGTAGGTTTCACCACATCGGATGGGATTTACGTACAAAACAATATGATGCTGAAGGGCGATACAACCGGCCCGGTAAGCTCGGAGTTTATACTGAAAGACCCAACAGTTGATTTCGCGGTATTGGAAACAGCCCGCGGGGGGATCCTGCGCTCGGGCCTCGGTTTTGGCTTTTGCGATATAGGGGTAGTTACCAATATCCAGGAAGATCACCTGGGCTTATCGGACATTCATTCATTGGAAGACCTTTCACGCGTGAAAAGCGTAGTGCTTAACTCGGTTAAGAAGGATGGCTGGGGCGTTTTAAATGCCGATAACGAGTATTGCGTACGCATTGGTAAAAAGGCCGAATGTAATATCGCTTATTTCAGCCGGAACGAAAATAACCCAATCATTAAATCACATTGCAAAAAAGGGGGCATTGCCGCTATCTGTGAAAACGGGTTTATCACCATTTTAAAAGGCGACTGGAAGATCCGCGTACAGCGTACCATCCTGATCCCGCTTACGTTTGGCGGTACTGTGCCCTTTATGATCGAGAATGTGCTTGCCGCAACACTGGCTACGTTTTTATGGGGATTTAAAACAGAAGACATCAAAATCTCGCTCGAAACTTTTATTCCATCGGCCTCACAAACGCCTGGCCGCATGAATATTTTTGAGTTTAAAGATTTCCGTTTCATGATTGATTTTGCCCACAATCCGGATGGATACACTGGCATCAAGGAGTTTTTAAGACATATCGATTCACCGCTTAAAATTGGTATCATAGCCGGCACGGGAGACAGGAGGGATGACGATATCCGCGAACTGGGTAAAATATCGGCCGAAATGTTTGATTATATCATCCTGCGCC
>Ga0157372_10000984_pt1 | contig 31126 bp, 21 predicted proteins | sample C55metaG_FD_115307 | JGI IMG/M metagenome (GOLD analysis project Ga0157372, IMG submission 115307) | Corn rhizosphere microbial communities from Kellogg Biological Station, Michigan, USA - C5-5 metaG | ecosystem: Host-associated > Plants > Roots > Rhizosphere > Soil | place: USA: Michigan...
AGTGGCGCGCCTTCACAGCATGCAGGCGGGCTGCATGTTCCGCTTCAACGTTACCAAGGATGAAAAGAACAGCAGCCATTACATTGTGGCGCTCGGACAATCATCGCTCGGACTTCCCGAGCGCGATTATTACTTTAACGCTGATTCGCGCACAACGGAGATCAGGAAAGAATACGTGAGCTACATCAGCAAGCAGTTCCGAAACATCGGTATGGCTGCGGCGGAAGCTGAGAACAACAGCAAAAGCATTATGGCGTTGGAAACATCGCTGGCAAAAGCAAGCCGCAAGATGGAAGACCTGCGCGACCCTTACAAGAACTACAATAAAATGGCAGTGCAGGGGCTGAACAAGCTCACCCCTTCCATCAGCTGGAACGAGACATTTGCTGCGCTCGGACTGAACAGCGTGGATTCGGTGGTGGTAGGACAGCCGGAATTTTTCAGCGCACTCGAACAGGAACTGAAGAAGACGAACATCGGCGACTGGAAAGCATACCTGAAATGGAACCTGCTCGACAGCTACGCGCCTTACCTGAACAAAACCATCGCCGATGAAAGCTTTCATTTTTATGCAACCGTGCTCGAAGGCGTAACACAGCAAAAGCCGCGCTGGAAAAAGATCGTGGAGAACACCGACGGTTACCTCGGCGAGCTTGTGGGACAAGTGTACGTGGATGAATATCTTCCGAAAGGAACCAAGGAAAAGCTGCTCGAGATCGGCAACAACATCCGCGATGTATTTGCGGAGCACATCAGGCAGCTCGACTGGATGAGCGCGCCTACCAAGGAGAAAGCGCTTGCCAAGCTGAACCGGATCACGATGAAAGTGGGCTATCCCGATAAATGGAAAGATATGAGCAATGTGGAGATCTCGCGCAGCAGCTACCTGCAGAACGTGATGAATGTGAATAAATGGGCGTTCCGGTACGACATTAATAAATACGGAAAGCCGGTTGACCGCAACGAATGGCAGATGTACCCGCAAACCTACAATGCATACTACGACCCTACCAACAACGAGATCTGCGTGCCTGCATGCAACATCATTGTTCCGGGCTTCGAAGGACGAATGCCGGATGATGCCGTATTGTACGGAATTATAGGCGGCTCCACGTTCGGGCATGAGATCACCCATGGCTTTGACGACCAGGGAAGCCTGTATGACGAGAACGGGAACCTCCGCGACTGGTGGACAAAAGAGGACCGCGAAAAATTTGTTGCAAAAACAAAGCTGATCGTGGAGCAGTTCAATGATTATGTTGTGCTCGACAGCCTGCACCTGAAAGGCGCAAACACACAGGGCGAGAACATCGCCGACCTTGGCGGCGTGATCATGGGATTAGAGGCCTTTCATAAAACAGCGCAGGGGAAATCGTCCGAGCTGATCAACGGCTATACTCCCGACCAGCGCTATTTCCTTGCCTATGCGTATGCGTGGATGGTGAACAAAACGGATGCATCGCTTGCCAAACAGGTAATGAGCAACGAGCATGCGCCTTCCGAGTTCCGCGTGATCGGGCCGCTTTCCGACATCGATGCGTTTTACAAAGCGTTCAACATTAAGGAAGGCGATAAGATGTACAGGCCGGAGAATTTGAGAGTGAAGATCTGGTAGGCTGTCATCCCGAGCCTGCCCGAGGGATCTTATTCCAAACACAGGAGAGCACGCACAAGTCCGCTCACAGAATAAGATCCCTCCGCTACGGTCGGGATGACAAAACGGGCACGACGAATCACTATTGTAACCATCCGTTCCACTATCTATTAACAGTTAATAAAAAGATTTCCGCTGAATTTCCAAGTTACCTTTTTAATTGTATTTTAGCGCTCGTTAAAAAAATCTAAACTAATTTCTTAAACAAAAACGTAATTCATGGGATACTTATTTACATCCGAATCGGTTTCAGAAGGACATCCGGATAAAGTGGCCGATCAGATCTCCGACGCACTGATCGATAATTTTCTTGCTTTTGATCCGCAGTCGAAGGTGGCTTGTGAAACACTTGTTACAACAGGACAGGTTGTTCTTGCAGGCGAAGTGAAATCGAAGGCTTACCTGGATGTTCAAACCATCGCACGCGATGTGATCAGGAAGATCGGATATACAAAAAGCGAATACATGTTCGAAGCGAATTCCTGCGGCGTGTTTTCTGCGATCCATGAACAATCGGCTGATATTAACCAGGGCGTTGACAAAAAGAAAAGAGAAGAGCAGGGTGCCGGCGACCAGGGAATGATGTTCGGTTATGCAACCAACGAAACCGACAACTACATGCCGCTCGCGCTCGACCTCGCGCACGCGATCCTGCTGGAGCTTGCAGCGCTCAGGAGAGAGAACAAGCAGATCAAATACCTGCGCCCGGATGCAAAATCACAGGTAACGCTTGAATACGATGACAAGAACAACCCTGTTCGCATCGATGCGATCGTTGTTTCCACACAGCACGATGATTTCGACAAGGAAGCAACCATGCTGGAGAAGATCAAAAAGGACATTATCAGCATCCTTATCCCACGCGTTAAGAAGAACTATCCGAAATACGCTCACCTTTTCAATAACAAGATCAACTATCACATCAACCCAACGGGTAAGTTCGTGATCGGTGGTCCGCACGGAGATACCGGCTTAACCGGCCGCAAGATCATCGTGGATACCTACGGCGGAAAAGGCGCTCACGGCGGAGGCGCTTTCTCAGGAAAGGATCCTTCGAAAGTTGACCGCTCTGCAGCATACGCTACACGCCACATCGCGAAGAACCTTGTTGCCGCAGGCATTTGCACGGAAGTGCTCGTGCAGGTTTCCTATGCGATCGGGGTTGCAAAGCCAACCAGCATTTACATCAATACGTATGGTACTGCCAAAGTAAAAATGACCGACGGCCAGATCGCGAAAATAGTGGAAGGCGTATTTGACATGCGTCCTTACTTCATTGAACAGCGACTGAAGCTGCGCAATCCTATTTACAGCGAAACAGCGGCATACGGACACATGGGACGTAAACCGGAGACCGTTACAAAAACATTCACCGCCCCTGATGGAAAACAGAAGCAAATAAAAGTGGAGCTTTTCACATGGGAAAAACTGGATTACGTTGCTAAGGTAAAAGCAGCTTTTAAGATCAAATAAATTGTAAAGATGCCCTTCCTCAACCGAAGGGCATTTTTTTTAACTTTTAATCCTTCTCTTATGAAATCATCCATGAAAGCTTTCCGCCTTGTCGCCCTGCTGGAAGGCATTTCCTTTTTAGTGCTGCTCTTCATTGCCATGCCGCTCAAATACATGATGAATATGCCTTTGCCGGTAAGGATCACCGGGATGGTGCACGGCGTGCTGTTCATCGCCTTCGTTTTTTACCTGATGCAGGTGAAATCCGAGAATAACTGGAGCATCCGGAAGACGTTTATCGCCTTTCTCGCTTCCCTCCTGCCTTTCGGGACCTTTGTGCTGGATGCGAAGGTGCTGAAGCCGGAAATGAAATAATTTGGGGCTTCGTGCAACCTTATTCGGGGCAAAGGTGTCTTGTTTTCAGAATTGATTTTATACTCTAAAATATATAATCACATGAAACACTCCTTACTCCTTTGCTCCCTCGCATTTTCGGCTGCTGCTTTCGCTCAGAGCACCGTAAACATCCCGGCTTCACAGTATGCCACCCAGAAACAGAGCGGCAGCCTCAGCCAGAGCGCTAATTACAACATCACCGGCACTGCGCCCTTCGCCCCTGTGCATTATTCGGGTGCGGCACGCACGCCGAGCACGATCTGCAGCTGCATGATCCCGCTGGACAGCACGTTCATGCTCGCGATGCCGCCGAATGACGATTATTACTCAAGCGTTATCCACATTCCTTTTAACTTCAACTTTTACGGGGTTGCTTACGACAGCCTTTACATCAACAACAACGGGAACATTTCCTTCGGAACTCCCTACTCCACATTTACAGCAAACCCTTTCCCGGATCCAATGTACCAGATGGTAGCGCCTTTCTGGGGCGATGTGGATACACGTGATTCTTTAGGCGGTGCAGTGTATTACAGCATCAGCCCTACTCACATGATCGTTAAATGGGAAGCTGTGGGATATTACGCAATGCATTCCGACAAGGTGAACACCTTCCAGCTGATCATTACCGACGGAACCGATCCTATCCTGCCTGCAGGGACCAATGTAAGCTTCTGCTACGGCGACATGCAGTGGACAACCGGAGAAGCATCCGGCGGTGTCGGCGGATTTGGCGGCGCACCTGCAACTGTTGGAAACAACATGGGCAACGGTGTCGATTATTTCCAGGCAGGTACATTTGACCATCCCGGCCCTTCATTTGACGGCCCTTACAGCGCTGCCGACGGAATCGACTGGCTCGACAACCAGGGAATGTATTTCGATGCTTCCTTACCGGGAAATATTCCTCCGGTGATCATCAACAACAACATCTGCGATACAATCGATGTATTTACAGGCGACACGCTTCACTCGCCTATTTATGATTATGCACAGTTCTCGCTTGCGGTAACCACCCCGGAGATCGGTCAAACTGTTACCGCTGTGATCACCAGCAGCGATCCTTCCGCGTTAACCGTAACACCGGGATTCAGCACGGCTACCTATAAAAAATTCGATTGCAGCTTTTCGGTGGTTGGACTTGCAACCGGACTGCACTATGTTACCATCACAGCAACCGACAACGGAGCGCCTGCGCTTTCATCCAGCAGGACGATCGTGATCCGCTCGCATTACGATGCAAGCGTTGCAACGGGAATTACAGAAAGCAATCCTGCGAACGGCATCAGCATTTACCCGAACCCAAGCAACGGCGCTATTACGATCAGCCACAGCATTGCCCAGGAAGCAACTCCTTCGGTGATCATTACGGATGTGTTGGGTAAAACGGTACAGACAGCTGCACTGACTTCCAATACGCAGAAAATAGACATCAGCGCATTGCCGCAGGGCATCTACTTTGCTACAGTGATCAGCAAAGACGGAAAAAGTAAAACAATGAAAATTGTAAAGAAATAGTACAAGAGTCGCCTGACTTAGTGCTACTCCGGAGCGCCGCAACTTAATGGTTGCGGCGCTTTTTTTATAGAATAATTTTTAAAATAAAAAAATTCACTTTTTAACATCGTTCTAAATCTGCCTTTTGATAAACTATCTTTGCGAATACAAAATATCCTGATAAGAAAATGAAAATCTCTGAGGAAGAAATGACCAACCTGACTAACAGGAAACGAATGGAAATGAAATACTTTTATCCCTTTATTAAGTGGATATATGCTCGCTTTTATGGATGGTATGGCTTTTATTGGGCCTACAAGCTTATTGTTAAGGATTTTACAATTCCATTATGGGAACAATGGGCTCTTTGGTTTTTTGCAATGGCAAGCGTTTATTTTTTTGCCAGAGAAGAAAGATTAGATGGCTTTTTTGATAAGAAAAAGATTTAAAGGTGTTCCAGAGGGGGGAAAAGAAAAACGGCATCAGAATAATCTGATGCCGTCATCTTTAGTAGCGGGGGCCCGACTCGAACGGACGACCTTTGGGTTATGAGCCCAACGAGCTACCAACTGCTCCACCCCGCAATATATCGTAATAATGTGATGTCTTAAAGAACGAAAAGCGTTATCCGGCTTTTTAAATGTGGTGCAAAGATAATATTTTGTTTCTTTGTATTCCAATATCTTATTAACAATTTTTAAAAAATGACGCACAAGGCTGGTTTCGTGAATATTATAGGGAGTCCGAATGTTGGGAAATCCACGCTTATGAACGTCCTGGTAGGCGAACGGCTTTCGATCATCACGTCCAAAGCGCAAACCACCCGCCACCGCATCATGGGAATTGTAAACGGTGAGGATTTCCAGATCGTGTACTCAGATACTCCGGGCGTGCTGAAGCCGAATTACAAGCTCCAGGAATCCATGATGGACTTTGTAAACACCGCTTTATCTGATGCCGATATCATTTTATTCGTCACTGATATTTATGAGGATATCAAGATAGAGGAGAAAGTACTTCATAAAATCAAAAATACCAGCTCCAAAGTGTTGCTGCTCGTGAATAAGATCGACCTCGCCAAGGAACAGGACCAGCTCGAAACGAAAGTGCAGTACTGGAAAACGGAAGTTCCCAATGCAGAAGTGATCCCGGTATCCGCGCTGGAAAAGTTCAATGTGAATTATGTGTTTGACCGCATCATGGCGCTTCTCCCGGAAGGCCCCGGATATTACGATAAAGACCAGCTGACCGACAAGCCCGAAAAATTCTTTGTTTCCGAGATGATCCGTGAAAAGATCCTCATGAACTACAAAAAGGAAATCCCTTATTCTGTGGAAGTAGTGATCGAATCGTTCAAGGATGAAGAGAAGATAATTAAAATTCGCGCAGAGATATTAGTGGTAAGGGATTCACAGAAAGGGATCATCATCGGCCACCAGGGTAAAGCATTAAAGAAAGTGGGGACCGAAGCCCGCAAGGACATTGAGACTTTCTTTGGCAAGCAGGTGTTCCTCGAATTGTTCGTGAAAGTGAACAAGGACTGGCGCGACAGCGACATCCAACTCAGGCGCTTCGGCTATAACAGCTAAGCTTACCTTTTTATCATCAACATTCAATCACACTAAATTTATTTAGATTCACCATGGCAAATATAGTAGCAATAGTAGGGCGCCCGAACGTAGGAAAATCAACGCTTTTTAACCGCTTAACCGATAGCCGGAAAGCAATTGTTGATGAAGTGGCCGGCGTTACCCGCGACCGCCATTATGGAAAGTCGGACTGGAACGGCATTGAATTCTCCGTGATCGATACAGGCGGATACGTGCATGGCTCGGAGGATGTGTTTGAAGGAGAGATCCGCAAGCAGGTGCAGCTGGCCATCGACGAAGCCAACGCGATCCTTTTTGTGGTGGATGTTACAGACGGCATCACCGATGATGACAAGATCGTGGCAAACATGCTGCGCAAAAGCAATAAGAATGTTTTCCTGGTATCCAACAAAGTGGATAACGGCGACAGGCAGCAGCTCTCCGCCGAGTTCTACAGCTTTGGGCTGGGCGAAGTGTTCAACATCTCCGCCATCAGCGGAAGTGGTACCGGCGACCTGCTGGATGCTGTGGTAAAATCGCTGGATAAGGATGCGGAGCTTGAAGAGCTGAACATCCCGAAGTTCGCGATCGTCGGCCGCCCGAACGTTGGAAAATCCTCCATCATCAACGCATTGCTCGGGAAGGACCAGAACATTGTTACTTCCATTGCGGGAACTACCCGCGACAGCATCAATACGCGCTACACGGCCTTCGGCCACGATTTCCTCCTGATCGATACTGCCGGTATCCGGAAAAAATCGAAGGTGGAGGAAGACATCGAGTTCTATTCGGTAATGCGCTCGATCCGCGCCATTGAAGACTGCGATGTATGTCTTCTGCTCATCGATGCCACACTGGGACTCGAAGCGCAGGACATCAACATTTTCCACCTGGCAGAAAAAAACAGGAAAGGGATTGTGATCGTGGTGAACAAATGGGATCTTTATGAGAAGCATACTAATTCCACAAAAGAGTACGAAGAGAAGATCCGCGAAAAGCTGGCTCCTTTCAAGGATGTGCCGATCGTGTTCACATCGGCGCTTACCAAGCAGCGCGTTTTAAAGGCGATTGAAGTAGCTGAAAAAGTGAACGAGAACCGCACACGCGAGATCAAGACCCGTCAATTGAACGATGTGATGCTCGCGATAATCGAGCAGCATCCGCCTGCAGCGATCAAGGGAAAGCACGTAAAGGTAAAATTCGTTACGCAGCTGCCTACACATGCGCCAAGCTTCGCATTTTACTGCAACCTTCCGCAATACGTAACGGAAGCCTACATTCGCTTCCTCGAGAACAGGCTGCGTGAGAACTTTGAGTTTACAGGGGTTCCCATCCAGATCTTTATGAGGAAGAAGTAAGCTGACGATATTTGGCTATATTTGTTATACACAGTATTTCCAAATCCGTCCGCCCATGAAACGATCCGCTTCGCGATTTACCGCACTCATCATCCTGCTTTATTGTGCAAAGCTTTCTGCGCAAAGCCCGCAGGAAATAAAAGCGCCTATCACTTCCGTGAAGGTATGCCTCAATGCAGCGCTCATCACGCACAACCAGAACGTGAAAGTGAAGAGCGCCTTCAATAAATTCCTCTTTACCGGGCTTGCCTCCAACATCGATCCCAAGAACATCAGCCTGCGCAACATCGGCAGCGCGGAGCTGCTTAAGCTATACCTTGTGAAGATCAGCGACTCCACGGAGATCGGTTCGCTCAACGAGGAAGTGATGAGCATCATCCGCAAGTCGAAAGACTCGCTGCTGGCCATGGAAAAAGGAATTACAAAGCTGCAGTTCCAGCTGGAAGCGCTTCGTCTTGAAAAGGACATGCTGCTGCTTAACACCAACATTATTTCGAGCGGAAAAACAGTTAGCCTCGCGGAGCTGAAGCTTACCACCGACTATTACCGCGACCATTACAGCGAAGTGTGCCTCGAGATCCTCAGCAGGCAGAAAGAGCTGAAGCTCGCAAAAAGGAACAAACTGAGGCTGCTGAAATCATTGTTCAACGTGGAAAGCGATCAGGAGAACAACATGGAGCTTTGCGTGGTGATCGCGGAGATGAGAAATCCCGATGCGGAATACACTGCCAACATGGAGCTCTCCTATCTTGCGGAAGGCTCAGGCTGGATCCCGGTGTACAATATCTTTGCAACCAACAACAGCAGCGTAAGGATCGAATACCGTGCGAAAGTACTGAACAATACGGGCATCGACTGGGAGAACATGAAGATCAGTCTTTCCACCGCCGACCCTTTCCAGTATTACGCCGCTCCCGACCTTGCTCCCTTTTATGTGAGCTCCGACTATGCAAACGAAAGGACGGATAACATTATTAACCCGCCGGCCAGCGCCACCGTGGTAGACGAGGAAGAAATCTACATCCCCGACAGGGAGATCATCTTCAACCTTGCGAAAACATACACCTTTCATGCAGGCCGAACACCATACTTGGTGGATGTAACTGTTTACGACAATCTCAATCCCGTGTTCCTTTACCGCTGTGCCCCTAAAAAAGAAGAGCAGGTATATGCGATCGCAAAGATCAAAGACTGGGAGAAGCTGGACCTGCTCGACGGAGAGGCCAGCATTTACAATGACAATGTGCTGCTGGGCAAATCGTACATCCGCCCGAGCGAAATAGAGGAAGAGCTGGAGCTCCCATTGGGCGTGGTGAAGGATATTTATGTGAAGCATAAGCTGGTGAGCGAGCATTCGAGCAAGAAGGTGCTGGCAGGAAATATTGAATCGACCCAAACCTACGAGATCAGGCTGAAGAACAACAGCACAAAAACGGTGCAGGTGGAAGTGATCGACCAGGTGCCGGTTTCGGATGATGTGGATGTGAAGACCAACCTGATCGAAATGTCGGAAGGCGGCGAAAAAGATAATGTAAGCGGCAAGGTGAACTGGAAGGAAGAGCTGAACCCATCATCCGACAAATCACTCGAGCTGAAATATTCGGTAACGTATCCGAAACGCAGCAGCAACAGTCTTTTTTCGAATTATAAGAAGAGAGCGATCAGGGCGAAGTTTTAAAAAGACGCGACAATTAGAAAGGTGATTTAAAAACCAAATACCGCGTTGTAAATATTATATTTTGCCTCGCCCTTCTACCAATTTCAAATAAGATTTGAACATCCTGTTTTGCACTATTTCATGGGATTATTACCCATTTTTTGTCCCAAAAATTTGTTCTGTGTGGCGTTGCTTTAAATTAGTCTTGCAAACCCCTAAAACAAATAACATGAAAAAAATAGTATTATTTGTATTGCTGATTGTAACAGGCAGCATTATAGCACAGACTTGTAACAGCCACGTTATAACATACAGCGGGCCACACAACAGCAATCAATTAGAAAACGTCTTAAACCAGTCAACAAGCCCTGTGCTACAAAGTTTAGATGTAGCGACAAAGGCTTCAATTGTTACAAACTTGGAATTCAGGCAAGGTATGCCAATTGGTTTTACAGCATTAGATGAAAATTTAAAAAAACTTGTAGCTACACCTGAATACCTATCTGCTGTATTCGGGGCAATTTTAGGAAATGAGGTAATTGTGACCACTTTTGATAAAAAGCCAGTAGTAGTTGAAATTACTATGGGAGAATTTCAACAAATGTATCATAATGATCCATCAGGAAATGCACCACGCACGGTAACCAATTGGTGCTCAAATTGTAATGCACCTGATTCAAATGTGTATAAGTGCTGTGAAGTAGCCACAGAACCAAGGGGATGCCTGGATTTTTTCGTTGTCCTGAATGGTCAGAATTATAAGATTAAGTAATTAAAAAGAAGAGCTGTAATTATCTTTGCAGCTCTTCTTTTCGCTTCCTTTTCATCTATTATTTCTTAAATTTATAAAATGCAAAGATGCACCTTTCTGCTGTTAACTATGCTTCTAAGCCAGCTCATTCCTGCGCAGGTTGTATTTACAATTCAGCAGAAAGGCCTGAGTAAGGATTCCGTGCATGAAATTATAATCGGCAACTTCGCGGATGTAGTTCCTAAACAGGTAAACGATTCAACTTTAGAGTACCTCTTTACCCCTAACAGGCCCGAATATTTATTTATCGTGGCAGATAAAACGACACGATGGGTAACACGTCTGTGGATAACACCGGAAATGAAAAGCAATGGTTTGGTGATCGACTATAACAGACGAACCGCGAAGCCGGTAATGCTTAGTGAGTGGGATCTGGTAACTCAAAAGGTCTTTGATTTCCAGGATACAAAACAACAGGCAAAAGCTGACAGCACAATAGAATTGTATTTGAGCAAAGACCGCGACTCATATTTCTCCCTCTGGATATTACGGTTCATGGGTGATAAGAAACGCGAATTACAATTAATGGATCAGCTGAGCCCCGCGTTAAAAGCTTCGGACGAGTTCAGGCAGTTGACAGCAGCTTTAACCGCACGTAAATATCCGAAGCCCGGTGATCCGTTCCTCGAATTTAAGCTAACCGATAAGAATGAGTCTGATTTTGACACGAAGAGCATTAAGAACAAATGGATCCTGCTGAACTTTTGGGCGAACAGCTGCGGGCCCTGTGTAAAAGAAATGGATGACCTTGTTAAGCTTTACAGATCGATCGATACTTCGAAGATCGAATTTATATCCATTTCGCTTGATGAGAATAAAGATACATGGAAAAAAGCGACCGCAACATCGAAGATCATCTGGCCTTCCGTATGGACTATGGATAACGTTTACTGTCCGCTTTGCCTTAATTATAACCTGTATTCGATGCCGTTCTTCATCCTGTTCGACTATAACAAAAAGCTGATTTTTATAAAGGACGGCTCCGATGAGCTGGAGAATATTAAAAAAGCGCTGACTGAGATCAGATAAATTTACTTCTTCCCCTTCTTCTCCAGCCTGCTGATTTTCTCTTCCTGGAATTTGCTTAATTTCTGGAGCGTTTCATATTTCTCCTCCATTTCGGCAAACTTCTTTTTGAATGACCTGATCTCCTCACCGAGCGATGTTATGAGATCCGCCTTTTTTGTGTATCCGACCTTTCCCGGCTCCTTTACGATCGGGAGCTCTTCGCTGAAATAGGAAAAGAAATCGTGCTCCAGCACCACGCTGATCTTTTTGAGCAAGCCTGTATCCAGGTTCTCCTTGTTAAAAATCTTGTACGCCACATCCCTGCTCCTGTTTATTTTCTTGGCGAAATCCGCTGCCGATAAGCCGGAGCCTTCTACCACATTCTTTATTTTCTGGCCAATATAAACCTTTGTCATGCCGCAAAATTCTATGTTTTGACCGCCAATAATTTATTTATTTGAATTCTTTTGTAATACAGTTGTATTTATTTTTAATACATTTGAAGCAGCCAAACTTTCTGATAAATTTAACATGCCCACACTTCACTGGATAGGAAAAGAAAAGATCATCTGCCATCACCTGGAAGTGCCATACCACGTATTACAGCACCGGTATGGGTTTACAGCGCAGGGCATACAGAAGGAGAACACCGGCAGCGGGAACATGCTCATTCATGGCGACAACCTTGAAGCGCTGAAATCGCTGCTGCCGCAATACGAAGGAAAGGTGAAGTGCATTTATATCGATCCGCCGTACAACACAGGGAACGAAGGCTGGATCTACAACGACAATGTGAACCACCCGAAGATCAATAAATGGCTGGGACGCGTGGTGGGCAGGGAAACGGACGATCTCACGCGGCACGACAAATGGCTGTGCATGATGTACCCGCGTCTGCAGCTGCTCCGCCGCCTGCTGGATGAGGATGGCGTGATCTTCATCTCCATTAACGAGGAAGAGCAAGCATCGCTGAAGATCATTCTTGATGAAGTGTTCGGACTTACGAACTACTTAACGATGTTCACGATCAAGCTCAGGCATGAGGAACGGATCCTGAAAGGCGACAAGGACTTTCATGAAGTAACGGAGCAGCTGTTCATGTACAGGAAAACCGCGCGGTTCAGACCGCATAAAAAACAGTACGACAATACTTCGATCGGCGAATATGTATACGAGGTGATCATCACCGATGATAATCCGGTGATGCATGTGATGGATGATAAACAGGTGAAAGAATATGCTCCAACGCAGTTCGAAATAAAAAAAGGCGATCCGCAGTTGCAGCGCTTAAAGAAGATCAACATCCGGGGAACGCTGAAGGACGGCAACAGCAGCGGACGCTTTTACATGAAGCATTTTAATTCCCTTGCGCAGCAAAAGCCCGGCTACCTGTTCAGCGTGCCCGACATGGGCGATGACGGCACAGGCGAACGCTTTTTCCTCTTGCCGAAAAACGAAAAGAAAGCGAACGGCGATTACTTTCAGGGAGTGCCGCAAAACCGGCCCGATGTTAAAGAAGTGCCGTATCCGAATTACTTCGATCTTACCGATGAGTTCAACCGCGTGGGATACGAAGGCAACGTGGATTTCCGCTTCGGTAAAAAGCCCATCGCTTTCCTTACAAAGTTGTTCGAGATCGCAGGCATACACAAACAGCCGGAGGCGGTGATCCTCGATTCGTTCGGCGGATCGGGCTCCACGGCGCATGCCGTGCTGCAGCAGAATAAAGCCGATGGCGGCAGGCGCCGCTTCATCCTCATAGAAATGGAGCACTACGCGGAAACGATCACCGCTGAGCGCATAAAGCAGGTGATCAGGGGTTACGGAAAAACAAGCGGCACAGGCGGCAGCTTCGATGTGTACGAGCTTGGTGAGCCGCTGTTCGGCGAGGACGGACAGCTGAACGCAGGAACTGATCCCGCAAAGCTGAAAGAATACATCTGGTTCAGCGAAACACGTAGCCCTTACAAAAACAACAGCACCGATCCGGTATACCTCGGCAAACACAACGATACCGGATACTATTTCCTTTACATCAATGCGGAAGCGCTTACGCTCAGCTACGACACGCTGGGTGAACATGTGAAAGAGAAAGCGGAGCGCTACGTGATCTATGCGGGCAGCTGCCTGCTGCCGGAAAGCTTCATGCTGAAGCACAACATCGAATTCAAAAAAATAACCGGCGACATCGCCCGCTTTTAACAATGGAACTGAAACCTTACCAAAAACAGGTCATTGCCGACCTTTCAGAATATTTCAGCTACCTGCAGAAAGCTAAAAATCCCGCGAGGGCATTTAACGCTTACTGGCAGGACCGCGCAGGCATCTTCAATCCGCTTGCCGGTGAAGGCATGCGGCCTTACCAGGACAACGTGGAGAACACCGTGCATCTCTGCATCAAGGTTCCAACCGCCGGCGGAAAAACATTTATTGCCTGCCATGCGCTTAAAACCATTTTTGATGCGCTTCCGCCCGAACGCCCCAAGGCAGTGGTATGGCTGGTGCCCTGGAGCAACCTGCTCGACCAAACCCTGAAGAACCTTTCCGACCCGGAGCATCCTTATTGCAGGAAATTAAATTCACTGTTCAACGGGCGCATCGCCGTGTATGAAAAGAAGGACCTGCTGTATGGCAGCGGCTTCAACCCTTCTTCCGTAAAGGAAAGCCTCAGCATCATGGTCATGAACTTCGCTTCCATCCGTGCAAGGAACAAGGACGACCGCAAGATCTTCGAGCAGAACAGCACGCTTGCAGTTTTCGCACAGGCAGGCGGCGTACAGGAATACCTGCTGCCTGAAACGGATGAGTCGGCGCTCATCAACGTGATCCGCAGCCTCAACCCCGTGCTCATTGTGGATGAAAGCCACAACGCGGAAAGTCCGCTGAGCGTGGACATGCTGCGCAACCTCAATCCTTCGTTCATCCTCGACCTTACGGCAACCCCAAAAGACAATGCAAACATCATCAGCCTTGTGCCTGCCATAGAGCTGAAAAAAGAGCACATGGTGAAGCTCCCGGTAATTGTTTACAACCACGAGAACAAGGAAGGCGTGGTGGAAAGCGCGCTGCACCTGCGTAAAAAGCTGGAAGCACTGGCTGTGCAGATGGAGGAAAAAGGCGGAAGATACATCCGCCCGATTGTGCTGTTCCAGGCACAATCGAACACAAAGGAAGACAACACCACTTTCGAAAAGCTGAAGCAGCAGCTTCTGCAGCTGAACATCCCGGAAGAAGAGATCAAAATAAAAACCGCTAACAAAGACGAGCTGAAAGGCGTAGACCTTATGGACCGCAGCTGTCCCGTGCGCTACATCATTACGGTGAATGCCCTGAAAGAAGGCTGGGATTGCCCTTTTGCGTACATACTTGCTTCGCTGGCCGACAGGTCCTCCGAGGTGGATGTAACGCAGATCCTCGGCCGCGTGCTCCGCCAGCCTTACGTGATGCGGCATGCCGACCCGCTGCTGAACCTCTCGTACGTGATCACCGCTTCCGCGAAATTCCAGACAACGCTGCAACACATTGTGGAAGGGCTAAAAGAATCGGGCTTCAGCGAAAAAGATTACCGCGACCACAATGAAATGCCAGTGGAACCGCCGGACGATTTTGTTCCCGAATCGAGCATCATGGAATTTAAGTTTGATACACGGCGCATCCGGTTCGAAGGACATGAAGAGTTTGTTCCCGCCGCCATCGAAACCATTGAAAAGCTTGCCATACAGGAAAGTGAAGCGATGGAAAAGTTTATTGCAGAAGCCGCCGCTGAAAACAGTTTCTTTCACTCTTTCTCCGATATGGGCCTCCAGCAGAAACACTACCCGATGCGCGAGTCGGTAGCGGCACTTGCACGCTCCATCCGCCTGCCGAAGTTCATCATGAAAAGGCCAAGCCTTATCTTCGATGATAACAACTTCGAGCTGCTCGACCGCAACAACCTCATGGAAGGTTTTAAGCTCAGCGAGCAGGACATCTCCATCGGCCTTGAAGGGGCATCCTCAGAGCTTTACAGGATAGACCTCGAGCAGATGGATGCCGGCAATTTCAGGATGAGCCCGTTTAAGATTGAGGATCAAAGCGATCCTGTTTACAACCGCCTCCTCAGCTCCATCCTTGCAAAGCCGCGTGAAAGCCAGCTGCAGGACATTGCCTGGCAGGTGATCAAGCACCTCGGAAAAATGGATCCGGTGAACGAGCAGGATATTAAAAAATACATCCTGCGCATCCTCGGAAACCTCGACGCGGAAGCGCTGCGCGATTTTGCATACAAGCGCTTCACCTACGGCGATAAGATCAAAAAGAAAATACAGGAGCTGGCCGACAGGCATGCCGAAAAAACATTCCGCGAATGGCAGCTGATCAACAAGATCAGCACGCACCCGCACTGGACCTTCCCGGAGTTCATCAGTCCGCCGAAGCTCAGCAGCCACATCGGCAATTCACTGTATGTACAGGAAGGGGAAATGAACAGCCTCGAGCAGCAGTTCATCATGAGCATTTCAGGGTGCTCCAACATTGCTTTCTGGCACCGCAACATGGTAAAGGGAAAAGGCTTTTCGCTGAACGGCTCCCGCTCCGATCATTACCCCGATTTCATAATCGTTACACACAGCGGCACCGTGATACTCGCAGAAACAAAAGGCGCCGACCGCGATAATTCCGACAGCATTGCCAAGATACAGCTTGGTAAAGCCTGGGCGGAGCTTTCGGGGCCACGCTATAAATACTTAATGATCTTCGACCGGAACGCGCCCGAAGGCGCCTACACACTCGATAAAGCAAAAGAACTCATCACACACCTGTAAACCAAAAACTATGAAAATCTTACAACAATTAGCAGAAGCAGCAAAGACAGATGACAACGCCTTATCCGCATTGCTGGCGATCATTATGCCTTAACCTTTGTCGAAAATGCTTCTTCACAAAAAATGAAAGCCGCACTCCTCCACTTGCCTGAACATAAGCAGGCAGAGCTGAAAAGAATTGTTACAGCGCTTATCCCACGCTATAGTGAGATCGAGATGATCATCCTATTCGGGTCTTATGCGCGCGGCAATTGGGTGGAAGACAAATATGTGGAGAAAGGCATTACCTATGAATACAAAAGCGATTACGACCTGCTGATCGTGATGAGCAACAACAGCAAGGCGAATAGCGACACATTAACACAATCCATAACAGGAAAGCTGGAGGAGCTGAACTTACCCACTCCGATACATCCGATCTTCCATGGGATCGATTTTGTAAATAATGAGCTCCGGGAAGGAAATTACTTTTTTGGCGACATCGCAGACGAAGGCATTTTGCTATTCACGACCAACCGTTACCGGCTCGACGAAAAAAGAGAATTCAGTCCGCCGGAAGCACAGGCAAAAGCCCAAAAATATTTCGACAGCTGGTTTGAAAGCGCCAATGGCTTTTATGACTTCTTCGAGCATGGAATGCGTACCAATAATTTAAAAGGAGCGGCATTTCAATTACATCAGGCGACTGAAAGATACTACAGCGCAATACAACTTGTTTTTACAGGCTATAAGCCCAAGACTCATGACATTGAGGTATTGGGCAAGCTGGCGAACTGTTTTGAGCTGGAGCTGTCAAAAGTTTTTCCCCGCGCCACTGTACAGGAGCGACAGCGTTTTACTTTATTAAAGAAGGCATACGTTGATGCGCGGTATAACATGGACTATACGATTTCACGGGAAGACCTACATTATCTAAGTGAGCGCGTACAACTGCTGCGCAGGCTTACAAAGGAGGTATGCACGAAAAAGATCAAAAGCCTTACAAAATAAAATTCATAAGCGGGTTGATTCAGCAGATTGCTAAATCCCAAAATTCAACCCTTATGAAATCTGTTATACAAAAGCTCTCAAAAAAAGAAATGAAACAAATTGCTGAAAAGCTCGCCGGCCCCAAGATCAACTGGATGACGACCGAAGAGCGCGACGTTTATATCAAAGGTGTTACCGCAGGCCTCGCACATTATCAAAAAAGAATGTTACCCGCGAGGCGATTGCATACACCGCTAAAGCCCGAAAGCATCCAGGATCCGGTGTTCTCGTATAATGCGTTGCGGTTGATCTTGCCGTAGGCGATAGTATTTCAATGAAGAGCAGGTGCCGTTCCCCGTACCTGTTCCGAAAATTGTCAGCAGCCGACCCCCCTTTACCCATTGCCTAGCATGAATTTTGAGCCTTCCCGGGTATGGGGAAAAAATTATATATTTTATCTGTAGATGGCGGTGGGCTGAAGGGCCTGATCGCGGTCAGGATCCTCCAGATCATCGAAGAGATCACAGGAAATCCCTTACGAAAAAAGATGAACCTGATGGGAGGTACTTCTACGGGAGGGTTGATTGTTTCTGCCATGGCGGTGAAGGGCGCAGGAAATGAGCCTTTATACGAGCTCTCTCACATCGAGAACAGCTACCTGGAAGTGGGACAATCCATTCTTCAGCGTGGAGAGTTCAGACTTACAGGGCAGGAAACCGATGATTTCAACAACCTGCTTACCAACACATTTGCTGAGGCGCGGATCGCGGATACGTTTATCCCCATTGCTGTTCCCACTTATGACCTCGTGCAGAACAAGCTGGTATTTTTTAAAACCCGCTCTGCTATCCAGGATGCATCAAAAAACTGCAGGCTCTTCGATGTGTGCAGAGCCACCTCAGCCATTCCGCCGGTGTTTCCTACCTATGCCATGGAATACAATCACCGAACACTGAAATGCGTGGATGCAGGCTATCACATCAAAAACCCCTCGCTTGCCGTTCTTGCCGAGGCATGGAAGCACAAAGCCTATTACGGCTATCCGGATCTGAAGGCAGAGGATGTGGTATTGCTGTCCATTTCCACCGGGAGCATTTATGGCGGGAAGCGTGATTGGTCATTAGACCTGAGCGAGTCACTTCCTGATCAGCGGATCGCAATGAATTACATCAAAACACAAGGATTGAGCATCGACCTTTCCAAGATCAATTACATGAGAGTAGACCTGAACCTCGGAAGCGGCAGCTTTTCATTCAGGAAATTAATGGAGATCGGGAACCGCCTGGAAGCGCTGGCCTTGGATAAGGATTTCCATGGTGATGTGATGAGATTGCTGGAAAAGGATTAAATAACAATTCAAGCCCGTTATGTCCGGAAGCGATAGCCGGAATATTGACTAATTTAGCGGCAATGATCCGCACCTTCACCTTTGCTTTGTTAATTCTCACAACATTTATTATATGTTGTAACAGTGCCGGTAAAAAAGCAGAGTTGCCTTCTATTGATTACTCCATCACCGGCACATGGGGCGATTCCTATTCGTTGAAGCTTGCTCCTTCCGGACACTACGTTGTTAAAACTGTATTTCGTAACAATGACAGCGTTGTATATTTTCAGGGTGATGTTACCGACTCGATCAGGGCAGCGTTGATGGAGCTGGCTGACACTATCCGGCATAACGATTATAATTCGCTATACATCCACCTCGTACTGGATGGTGCCGGATGGAGGACCATACTGACGACGGGCGGAAAAAAATACAACGTATGCATCGGTGGATACAGCCACACTTGCTTCGACATGTTTCCGGGACTTGCATGGGCGATCGTGCATTCGAAAAGTAATGTACTCTCAGATACAACCGTTGAATTTGAAAGCGCCATTCCCAGCCTCGGTCAAATGGTTCTTCTCTGCGATTCTGAAGAAGCCAGGCAAATGGAAGCGGAAGCGGAGAAACAGGCACATAACGGCAAATACACTTATACCCTGCGGGAAACAATTGATTCGAGATCTTCCCTGAAGCTATATTCAGATTATGTGAAGACTAAATACGGTATTAAAATACATAACCCCGAGGTTAACGACGTGTTTCATCCCTCGGCTAAAAATTGCTTTTACAGGCGCGCAAGCGACATTGTACTGGAACGGTTTGGCGACGACTTTGAAAGAAGAACAAAACAGGAAGTCCAATCCCTCATCGACAAAGGCCAAACCGGGAATTGAAATCCATGGCGCATTTTTTTACTAAATTTCGGTAACCTTAACCCTGTAAATGCGCCAAAAAGCTTCCGCCATTTCCTCCTTTTTTTTCAGCCAGGCACTGGCCGACGGGCTGCGCATCACTTTCTCAATTTTAGCGCCGGTACTGTTTTTCCGGCACATCGGGCAGTTCGAGCTTGGACTGGCGATTTCCCTGGGAGCCATCTGTGTGAACATCGTCGACATTCCCGGGCCTATGATCCACAAGCGCAACGGATTGCTGATTGCCAGCGGGCTTATTTTCCTGGCGTCTATGACTTCCGGGCTGTTTCACATCCATGTGATGCTTACCGCACTTCTCATCGGATTCTTCACTTTCTTTCTTACGCTGTTTGCCGTGTATGGCATCCGCGCTGCTTCCGCAGGCAGCACCGCCCTGCTGGTACTCATCCTTTCCATGAGCCAGGAAACGCACAGCTTTCGCGAAGTACTGTTGCGCAGCGTACTTGTGTGCGCAGGTGCGCTCTGGTATTCGGCGCTCAGCCTGATCATGTCAACCATGCGCCCCTACCGCATGGCGCAGCGTGCGCTGGGCGAATGCATCCGCGAAACCGCTAAGTTCCTGTCGATGAAAGCGGAGTTCTACAATCCCAAAACAAAGCTGAAAGCGAACTACCGCAGCCTGCTGGCACAACAAGTGATCGTGAACGAAAAACAGCACGAGCTGCGGGAGCTGCTTTTTAAAACACGGCAGATCGTGAAGGATGCCAGCGGCACCGGGCGTTTACTCATGCTCACCTTCGTGGAAACCGTTGATCTGTACGAGCTGGTGCTCGCCTCCTATTATAACTATGACGCCATCCGGGGCAAATTCGGGCACAGTGGTATCCTGAAAAAGATTTCACGCACGATCCGCAGCATGGCGGCGGAGCTGAACAGCATCGGCTTTTCTATACAGTCGAACATCGCGCATAAAAAGAACGAGCAGCTGGCCGCGCAGATTGGGGAGTTCCGCGCCTTCACAGCGCAACTGCAGCTCGACAGCGCCGAAGACCGGCAGCTGCTGCAGAAGATCACCGACAACATGGAAACCATTCACAAGGCCATACTTGAGCTCAGCAATTATTTCAATTCGGAGGAAAAGCAGGAGCGCGACATCGAGCACCGCCCCTTCGTGAGCCACCAGGATTTCAGCCCGCAGCTGCTCATCGATAACCTTACCTTTAAGTCGTCGGCATTCCGGCACTCGCTGCGCGTCACCATCGCCTGCCTCGCAGGATTTACGGTTGCGCAGCTGCTTAATTACGGCGACCACAGCTACTGGATCCTCATCACCCTCGTGTTCATCATGAAGCCTGCATTCGGCCTCACGAAAAAACGGAATTTCGAGCGCCTTGCCGGAACGGCCGCAGGGGGCGTGATCGGCATTGTTATCCTGTATTTTATTCCCGATCCGCGGATCGACTTTATTTTCCTGCTTGTGCTCATGATCGGCACTTACACCTTCATGCGCATCAATTACGTCACCATGGTGATCTTCACCACACCCTATGTGCTTATCATGTTCAAGCTGCCGGGCTCCGGCTATATTTCCGTGATCGAAGAGCGGATCGTTGATACCGGCATTGGATGCGCTATCGCGCTGCTGGCCGGCTACCTGCTGTTCCCGAAATGGGAGGCCGAAGAGTTGGAAGATCACATCCGCCACGTACTGAATGCCAACCTCAGCTACCTCGAAAATTTCCGGCTCATGGTCTCCGGCAATTATCCGAGCCGCGTAAATTACAAGCTGGCGCGGAAGGAAGTGTTCGTAAGCTCCGCCAACCTCTCGGCCGCTTTTCAGCGGATGCTTTCGGAGCCGCAGAAAAAGCAGCGCAACAGCGATAAGGTGTACGAGTTCGTGGTGCTCAACCACATTCTCTCCTCCAACATTGCCGGCCTTTCGGCAGAAACGCTGGCGGAGAACACACATGCCTGCTCCATGGAAGAGCTCAGGATCCTTGAGCAGATCCAGCAGGAATTAATGGAATGTCTCGATGAAACAGGGCACACGCAAAACACAAAAGTTCCTCAGCCTGCAAGTGCTGCGGCCTGTGCGAACAATCCCGGGCTGAAAGAGCAGCTGGAATTTATCCTGCATTTAAGCAACGATATTTATAAGGCAAGGCGGCAGATCCGCGCGGCCGGCTGAAATTTACTTATCTACGAAGGCAAGGGAGACCAGCGTGGAGGAGATCTGCAGGTTATGCTCCTCGATGGCTTTTTTATTAAGCTCGAATTTCAGGGTATCATCATCAAGCGTCACGAAATTAATTCCGGCGCCTTTCTTCACAAGTCCTTCCCGCTCGCCGATCACCAGCGTAGGCAGGTTCTTTGTTTTCTCCAGCGCTTCCTTGATCACGTTGCTTTTACCCGATGAAATATACAGGATCTGCGCGGTTCCAATTTCGTTGAGCGATACAATATTGCGGATCACAATGGTTTGACCGTTAGCCTTCTTCGATGCTGCAAGCGTGCGCAGCTCTTTTGTGATCGGTGAATCACCAATTACGGCAATTACAAACTCACCGGTTTTACTCGACTGCGGCCACTCGATGTACTTGATAAAATTATAAACATAAATGGAATAGGCCTTATAGTCCTTATCCTGCGCCCGCAGCGTACCGCCGGAGCAAAGTCCCAGTATCCAGCCGATTCCGGCGCAGATCATCACACGTGTATAAAAGCTCATCTTCATTCCTCCGCCTCCTTCTTCTTAAAGTGCAATGCATACGAAAGCCTGACCACGAATTCACGCGATGGCCCCGGCAGCGGCGCATGCAGCGAGTTGTACGGCTGGATGTAACGCAGCTCCTCATCAAATATATTGTATACGCCTATTCCAATGTCGAGACCCTTCACTACGTTCTCATAACGCAGGAACAGGTTTGCATAAAACGCGGATGGCAGCTTCGTCACCACACCTTCCCCGAGGCTGTCTACGGCAGTGTACGCGTAGCGGTCCGACTGGAACGTGCAGGAAGGGCTGATGGTGAAATGCCTCGTTATGTAAAAGCTCGTGTTCAGGTTCAGCTTGTGAGCCGGGAAAGCCAGCAGCATTGCGCTGTTCTGCGGCACTTCATAATCCGCGATCTTTCCCTTGCCTTCCGATGTATAGAATGAATAACTGAAATTAATATAGCCCCAATGGTCCTTCAGCTTATACTCGAGCTCCGCACCGCGGCTTCCGTTGCTGCCGGCATTGTGGTAGGCATCCTGCCCCGTCATGTTATCCACATAATATACAATAGCGCCTTTTGTAGTGATATCAAATACATTCAGCGTAAGGATGGATTTACGTGTAAGCTGGTAGCCGATCTCCAGCTCGGCCACGCTGGTGCGCTCCGGGTGCATGCCGGTAGAATCCGTCAGGTTAATGTTCTCGATCGTCGGTGCACGAAAAGCGTTGCTGTACAACAATTTGAAATGCAGCTTGTCGAACTTCTTGGTAAGCCCGATCCTCGGCACAAACGAGCTGCCGTACACATTATGGTTATCGAAGCGGGCACCGAGGATCACATTTACCACCCTGAACTTGGCCAGCGCCTGCGCGTACACAGCTTCATTCAGGTAGCTTACTTTTTTCTGATCATCGGAATAATAGCTGCTGTCGATCCTGTCCTCCGCGCGGTCGTTAAACACCTCGCCGCCCAGCGTGATGTTCAGCTTCCTGTTGTAGTTGTACGAGATGTTGAGGTTTCCGGTGTAACGGTCAACGAGCTTGTAATAGGGCTCCGAAGTGGAATCCCCGTCTGTTTTCCAGGGAACCTGGTGCTTGTAATTTATCTTCGGCGTAATGGTTAATTTCTCCCTGATCTTAAAGTTATATTTCATTTCGCAGAACATGGAGCTGAAACGGTCCCAATACGGAAGCTTCACCTGGTCGTAGCCGTCGGCGCTGCGCACTGCGTATTCATCCATGATAAAGCGCGTGCTGAAATTTTTATAGGAGAGGCCGATGTTAAGGTTAGCAGGATTTAAGGAGGAATATTCAGCCATATCGTAGCTGCCTCCGTACAGGTCCTCAAACACTTTTTCGCTCCGCCTGCCTTCGCCGATGGAAGCGGCAAGACTGAAGTTCAGCGCGCCTATTTTCTTACCGGCAGCCAAAGCAACGTTCCTCCTGGCATACGTATGCTGCATCTGCCCGTAAGTTCCCGAAACGGAGATGCCGTCTATGTCTTCACCGTCGCGCGTAATGATATTGATCACACCGTATTCCGCATATCCGCCGTAAATGGCCGATCCTGGACCGCGGATCACCTCTATCCGCCTGATCTGCTCTACCGTGAAATGATTGCCGAACTGCGTGGTGCCGAATAAGATCTCGTTCATCTCCTGTCCGTCGAGCAGCAGCAGTACCTTGCCTTCGTGCGCCCAGTTGCCTCTCATGCCAATGCCAACGATGCCTTCCACATCCACACCAAAATCAACCCCGGGGATCATATTCAACACATCCATCAGGTCACGGGCGCCCGAGCTCTTTATTTCCTCCTGCGTGATCAGGCTCACGATGCTGGGCGATTCGCGGCCCGACAAAGGCTTTTTGGAAGCTACGCCGATGAGGGAGTTGATAAGCTTTTCAAGCTCACTGGATACCCCTACAGCCTTCAGCTTCTGCAGCTGGTCGATCGACATTTCATAATAATCGAGGGTATCTTTTTGAACTACGGTATCGTTAACATGGAGCGAATCCTGCTGGGCGGCAGAAGAAAAAGGAAATGCAAGGAACACGATGCCGCAGAGCAGCATAAAAAGTAAATGTCGTGTGTGTTGCATAAATCTATGGAGTAACGGAGACATAAATATATACGTTTTGGCGGACATAACAAAAACCGGCACATTTTAGGGGACGAATGGCATAATAATGTAGTCGATTCCTATACACAAAAAAACACAAGCCATGGAAACTAAAAAAGCAGATAAAAAATTTGTTGCGCGAAGCAACTCCGAAGATTTTGAGATCTCAAAAGCAGAGGGAATTTATATATACGACAGCCGCGGTAATAAGTACATCGACTTTGTAATGGGTTGGTGCGTAGGCAATCTCGGCTGGGGAAACCCGGAAATAGAAAAAGCGATGCGCGAGTTCAAAGGGCCCGACTATGTGCTGCCCGGGTTTATCTACAAACCCTGGACCGAGCTGGCAGAGCTGCTCGCGAAGATCACACCGGGAAATCTTTCGAAAAGCTTCCGCACCACCGGCGGCACCGAATCAGTAGAAACCGCAATGCAGCTGGCAATGGCCTACACAGGGAGAAAAAAGTTCCTTTCGCTGGAAGGCAGCTATCACGGCAACTCCATTGCAACCTTAAGCCTTGGCGGAAGCGAGGGCAAGGACAAGCTGGCCAACTCACTGCAAAACTGCCACAAAATAGAATTGCCGCTGGACGAAAAAGCGCTGTCAAGAGTGGAAACACAGCTGAAGCAGAAGGATGTGGCGGCTTTCATCATGGAAGCCGTATCCTGCAACCTCGGCGTATACATTCCGAAGCCGGAGTTTATGCAGGGTTTACAGGCACTGTGCAGGCAATACGGAACGCTGCTCGTGATCGATGAAGTGGCAACGGGCTTTGGCCGCACAGGCAAAATGTTCGCCTGCATGCATTTCGGCCTCGAGCCTGATATCCTTTGCATGGGAAAGGCGCTCTCCGGCGGCTATGCGGGAATTGGCGCCACCATTACTACGGATGAGATCGCGGAAGCGGTGAAGGAAGATGTTTCAATTTATTCCACCTACGGATGGCACCCGAGAAGTGTGCATGCCGCCCTTGTGAACCTTAACCATCTTGTGCGCAACGAGGAAGAGCTGATGCAGCATGTAAAGGAAATGTCCGCGCGGATCGCGAGCAGCATGCTCAGCATGAGCTTTAAAACGGAAACCCAGATCCGTGCAAAAGGCCTTGCGGTAAGCGTGGATGTAAACGACAGTGAATATGCAGAGAAAATCAAAGATCAATGCAGGAAAAACGGGCTGCTGATCACCGTGCAGGAAACAAAATTGGTGTTCTTCCCAGCCCTTACCATCAAAAGAGAGGAAGTGGAAGAAGCCATGGCGATCCTTCGCAACAGCATCTGACAAATATTTTCAAAGCTTAACCGTAATGCCTGATCGTGAAAAAGAACGTGGTGCCTTTGCCATATTCCGATTCCATCCAGATCTCGCCGCCAAAGCGCTGCACGATCTTCAGGCAGATGGCAAGCCCGATGCCGGTGCCTGGATAATGCTGCATGGAGTGAAGACGCTGGAAGATCTCGAAGATCTTCGTGGAGTATTCTTTCTTGATCCCGATCCCATTGTCTTCTACCGAAAACAAATAGTGATCTGCCTGTTTTTTTGCGGTGACCTTAATAACAGGCGTACGGTCGCTCCGGAACTTGATCGAATTGCCGATCAGGTTCTGGAACAGCTGTACCATGTGCAGGCGGTTGGCCTTTACAGATGGCAACTCGTCTATTTCAAGCGTAGCCTGGCTGTCCTTGATGCTGTCGTTCAGGTTTTGCAGCACCTCCGCGAGGATCACGTTGCAGTTCACAGTTTCCAGCGCGCTATCCACCCTGTTGATGCGCGAGTATTCCAGCAGGTCGTTGATCAGCGTTTTCATCCGCCGGCTTCCGCTCACCACAAATTCCATGAACTCGATCGCTTCCGCATCCAGCTGGGTGCCGAACTTTTTCTGCAGCAGCTGGATATAGCTGGTGATGGTACGCAGCGGCTCCTGCAGATCATGTGAGGCAACGTACGCGAACTTTTCAAGTTCCTGCACATTGCGCATCAGGTCGTTAGACCGCTGCTCCAGCTGTATGTTCAGCATCTTCAGGTGCTCTCCCTGGATTCTCAGCTCCTGGTTCTTCCGGTAGAGGTCGACGAACACTTCCACCTTCGCTTTCAGGATCTCCGGAATGTACGGCTTGAGCATGTAGTCCACCGCGCCGGCCTTGTAGCCTTTGAACACATTCTCGGTTGTTTTATTATCGGCCGTGAGGAATATGATCGGGATGTATTTCAGCTTTTCGCTCTGCCGGATCAGCTCCGCAGTTTCAAATCCGTTCAGCACAGGCATCTGCACATCCATCAGTATGATCGCGAAGTCCTGCTCCTTGAGAAGGATCTTCAGAGCATCGCGCCCCGAGTTCGCCTCCACGAGGGTGTAGTGCTCGTTCGCAAGCGTGAGCGACAGCGACAGCAGATTTTCCTTACGGTCATCCACCAGCAGGATCTTCACCATTTGCTCTGTTTCTGTCATCGTCTGTCTGTTGTTCCAGGTACCTTGTTTCGGAAGCACTTCCATTACTGGAATTTTTTCTTTTCCTCGTGCAACTCAGCGATCACTTCATTTGTAATGGACTGAATATTCGAAACCAGTCCCGGTAACTCTTCCATGTGCGATTCGCTGCCGCTGAACTCCTCCACAGAATGAACCATCTCCTCCAGCTCCTTCACGCCCATGAACGAATAGGATGGCTTCATCTTGTGAGCTGTTGCCCGCAATGCATTCCAGTCCTTGTTCTTCAGGTGATTCTGCAAGTTCTCCACTTCTCCGGGGATCTCTTCCGTAAAAACGGTGATCATCTGCAGGATAAATTCATCGCTTCCGTTTGCGATCTGCTTCAGGTATTCAAGGTCAATATGTTTGTTGTTTGTTTCCATTTTGTTTTTTATTTATCTACGTAATTTTTATTTATTGCTGAAATTATTTTTGAATATAGCATCTTTTTATCGAACGGCTTGGAGATATAATCGTCCATGCCCACATTCAGGCATTTCTCTGCTTCGCCTGCGAGCGCATGCGCTGTCATTGCAATGATAGGCACATGGCAGCGGGGCTCATCGAACGTTTTGCGCACTCTTCTTGTGGCTTCGTATCCGTCCATCTCCGGCATCTGGATGTCCATCAGCACCACATCGTAATGGTTGTTCTTGATCTTTTCCACCGCCATCAGGCCGTTATCCGCCACATCCACTTTCCAGTGCCAGTCGTTGAGCACTTTCTTTGCGAGGATCTGGTTAAGAGTATTGTCCTCCACCAGCAGGATATGCAGTTCCTGCAGGAATTCCGGCTCCTGTGTTTCCTGCACTTTTTTCTTTTCGGTATCCGGGTTAAGGTTCTTTTTAAATTTAATGTTGAAGGTAAATACAGAGCCTTCCCCTACTTTGCTTTCCACCCTGATGGAGCCGCCCTGCATTTCGATCAGCTGTTTCACGATCGTAAGCCCGAGCCCTGTACCGCCGTATTTACGCGTGGTTTCATTGCTCGCCTGGGTGAAGCCTTCGAACACGCTTGCCAGCTTGTTCTCCGGGATTCCGATCCCCGAATCGATCACCTTGAATTCCAGCTCCACCTCATCACTCGATTCCTTCAGCAGGTCACAGGTAACTTTTACTTCGCCCATCTCCGTGAACTTGATCGCATTTCCTACAAGGTTCAGGAAGATCTGGTTCAGGCGCGTCGGATCGCCGATCAGGTGGTCCGGAATGTCTTTATCGATCTTGGTAAGCAGCTGGATGTTCTTCTCCGTCGACTTCGGCAGCATCATTTCCGTAAACGTGGAGAACACCTGCGAGAGGCGGAACTCGATCTGCTCGAATACAAATTTTCCCGACTGGATCTTTGAAAAATCAAGAATATCGTTGATGATCACAAGCAGGTTCTCACCGGAGGTCTTCACCGCATTGATGTATTGCTTCTGCTCCGCATTGAGCTCTGTTTTAAGAAGCAGGCTCGTAAAGCCTACAATGGCATTCATCGGCGTGCGGATCTCGTGGCTCATGTTCGCAAGAAACTGCTCCTTCACCTTCATCAGCTCCTCCAGCTCCTTCCTTGCCTGCATCAGCTCCTCCACCGCATCGTTCGCTTCCTTCAGCGATTGCTCCGCCACTTTGTTTGCGCGGATCAGCTCCTCCTCTATTTTTTTCCTCAGCGTAATATCCGATTCAATAGCAAGGATCCTTTCAACATTTCCTTCTTTGTTCAGCACAGGTGTAAGCGTTGTGATCACAAAGTATTCGCTTCCGTCTTTCGCATAATTTTTACTTTCATAGATCACCGGTTTTTTCTCGGTGATCACAGACAGGTAAAAATTGGCCTGCTGTGAAAGGCCGGTATCACTGCCTTTCCGGAGCACCTCGCCATGCGTGTCCTTCACCTCTTCCAGCGTATACCCCGTAAGCTTTGTAAATCCTTCGTTGATCCATTTGATCCTTCCCTCCTTGTCGGCGATGATCACCGAGTTGTTCGATTTGGTAGCCGCTACCGCCAGCTTTTCCATTTCCTCCTCGTTCACACGCTCGGAAACATCCTGCAGCGTTCCGATCACGCGAACCACTTTCCCCGAATCGTTCCTTATCGCTTCTCCTTTTGCATCCAGTGTCCTGATGGTTTTATCCGGACGAATGATGCGGTAATAAAAATTGAACGGCTTTCCTTCACTGATGGAAGTTTCCATCATGGTCTTCACATATTCTTTATCAGCAACATGCGTAAGGTCGATCAGCCGGTCGTAGGTCACCACTTCGGAAGGATCCAGCCTGTAGATCCTGTACAGCTCTTCCGACCATGTAAAAATGTTTGTTTCAATATTCCATTCCCAGTTCCCGATATGCGCCAGCTTCTGCGCTTCTGCAAGGCGCAGCTTCTCCCTGTTCAAGGCCTGTGTTTGCTCCTCGAGCTTTTTCGTTTTTTCGGAAAGCTCGTTCAGCAAACGGTAACGCTCGATACTGTACTTGATGGAACGCTTTAAATTATTGACCTTCAGTTTTCCCTTCACGAGAAAATCCTGCGCGCCAAGCTTCATCGCGTTGATCCCCATCGACTCATCCTCCATGCCCGTAAGCACGATGATCGGCGTATCCGAGGCCTTTTCATGAATGCGCTTGAAGGTATCCAGCCCGTCACTGTCGGGCAGCGAAAGGTCCAGGATAATGATCGTGAACTCGTGCTGTTCGAGCAGCTCCAATCCCTTCGACAGATAATCCGCTGTCATCAGGGTGAAAATGCTCTCGAACGACTCCTTGAGGTAAATGTCGATTAATCGCGCATCTCCCGGATTGTCTTCAACTAACAGTATGTTTATTTTCTCTTCCATTGGATTTATGATGTCTATGCTTTTACTTCAATAAGTTTTGAATTCTTTAACCGTTTCGAGATGGTGAAATAAAATGTGCTCCCGCTTCCTTTCTCCGACTCCATCCAGATCTCACCGCCATGGCGCTCCACGATCTTCTTGCAGATCGCAAGCCCGATCCCAGTTCCCGGATATTTATCCTTCGTATGCAGCCTCTGGAAGATCACGAAGATCTTCTTCGAATATTCCGGGTCGATTCCGATACCGTTATCCCGCACGGAAAAAAGAAATTCGTTTTCCCGCTCTTCCGCCGAAATAACGATCTCGGGAATAACCTGGCCGTCCCTGAACTTGAGCGCGTTGGAGATCAGGTTCTGGAACAGCTGCCCGATCAGCGTATGATCGCCGACCATCTCCGGCATCGGGTTCACTTTTATCACCGCATTGTTTTTCTGGATCGTATCGCGGAGATCGTGCAGCACCACTTCCATCACTTCACCCACATCCATCGGCTCAAACGGCCTGATCCTGTTCACCCGCGAGTATTCGAGCAGGCTCTGGATCAGCGCGCGCATCCTGTTGCTGCCATCCACCGCAAACGCGATGAACTCATTCGCATCCTGGTCGAGCTTATCCTTGTAGCGCTTTTCGAGCAGCTGCACATAGCTCGTCACCATGCGCAAAGGCTCCTGCAAATCGTGTGATGCCACATACGCAAACTGCTCGAGCTCCGCGTTCGAACGCGAGAGCTCCTCCGATTTCATCTTTAATTCGATCTCCGTTCTCTTCCTGTCGGTGATGTCGTTGGAAATGCCAAGCAGGTATCGTGGCTTGCCGGTTTCATCATAGATCGGGATCTTCTTCGTTTCAAGCGTGCGCAGCCCTTTGAATTTTGTATGCACCAGCTCTTCCGGGATCTCCGACAGCTTGCCGCTTTCCAGCACTTCCCTGTCCTTCCGGATAAAAAATTCGGCTTCTTTTTCAGGAAAAAAATCATAATCATTTTTCCCGATCAGGTCTTCCCGCGAATAGCCCAGCAGCTCTTCGCCTGCCTTATTGAACTTCACAAACCGCAGGCTGTCCGCATCTTTCACAAAGAGCATGTTCGGGAGATTCTCCACTACGGAGTCGAGGAAATTCTCCGACGACTTAAGGCGCGACTCTGCAAGCTTCCGCTGCGTGATGTCTTTTATAAAGCCAATAAAAATATATTTTCCATTCACCATGATGGGTGATGAGATGCTGAGCGATACGCTGAACTCGTTTCCTGATTTATTCAGCGCTTCTATTTCAATGGTCTTGTTCAGCACCGGGCCTTCCCCTGTCGACAGAAAATGACGGATGCCGCGCAGGTGCGCCGAACGATGCTTTACGGGAATGATGTAATCGTGCAGCGGCTTGTCCAGCACCTCTTCCGCTTTCCAGCCGAAGATCTGCTCCGCCTTCGGATTCCATTCCACCACGTTGCTCTCGGCATCCATTACGATCACGGCATCCGGCGCATTCTTGATGATCGCCTGCAGCTGCTGCTCGCTTGCCTTCAGCTTCTCTTCCGCAAGCTTCCGCTCTGTCATGTTGCGCGTCACTTTCACGTAGCCCATCAGCTTTTTATTATTGTCATAAAGCGCCG
>Ga0157372_10000987_pt1 | contig 31102 bp, 33 predicted proteins | sample C55metaG_FD_115307 | JGI IMG/M metagenome (GOLD analysis project Ga0157372, IMG submission 115307) | Corn rhizosphere microbial communities from Kellogg Biological Station, Michigan, USA - C5-5 metaG | ecosystem: Host-associated > Plants > Roots > Rhizosphere > Soil | place: USA: Michigan...
CGCTTCCGCCAGCTCGGCCTCGGCTACGCCAACCTCGGCGCCCTGCTGATGTCCGACGGCCTCCCCTACGACTCCGAGGAGGGCCGCAACGTCGCCGCCGCGATCACGTCCCTGATGACCGGCCGCGCCTACCGCCAGTCGGCGCTGATCGCCGCCGGGGCAACCGGGCCGTATGACGAGTACGAGAAGAACCGCGAGCCGCACAACGGCGTCATGCGGATGCACCGCGACGCCGCCTACGAGGTCGACGGGACCGGGATCAAGGGCGAGCTGCTCGAGGCATCGCAGCGGGCCTGGGACGAAGCGGTCGAGCTCGGCGAGGAGCACGGCTACCGCAACGCCCAGGCGACGGTGCTGGCGCCGACCGGGACGATCAGCTTCCTGATGGACTGCGACACGACCGGGATCGAGCCCGACTTCTCCCTGGTCAAGTACAAGGAGCTGGTCGGCGGCGGGCAGATGACGATCACGAACCGCTCGGTGCCGCTGGCCCTTAGAACGCTCGGTTACGACGAGTCCGAGATCGACCAGATCGACGCCCACATCACCGACAAGGGCACGATCGTCGGCGCCCCGGGCCTGAAGGACGAGCACCTGCCGGTGTTCGACGTCGCGGTCGGCGAGCGGGCGATCACCCACACCGGCCACATCGACATGATGGCGGCGACCCAGCCGTTCCTCTCCGGGGCGATCTCGAAGACCGTGAACATGCCGCAGTCGGCCACGATCGACGACATCGCCGATGCCTACACCCGCGGCTGGAAGGGCGGCCTGAAGGCACTGGCGATCTACCGCGACGGCTCGAAGACGGCACAGGCGCTGCGCACCGACGCCCAGGACGAGAAGGAGGCCGAGGCCGAAGTCGAGATGGCCCAGCCGGTGCGCAAGAAGATGCCGCGCGAGCGCGAATCGATCACCCACAAGTTCTCGATCGGCGGCCACGAGGGCTACATCACCGCCGGCAAATACGAGGACGGGACGGTCGGCGAGATCTTCCTCACCGACATCGGCAAGGAGGGCTCGACGATGCGCGGGCTGCTGAACGCCTTCGCGACGGCGATCTCGCTCGGCCTCCAGTACGGGGTGCCGCTGGAGACCTTCGTGCGCAAGTTCAGCTACATGCGCTTCGAGCCGGAGGGCATCACCGGCAACCCGGAGATCCCCTTCGCCAAATCGATGCCCGACTACATCATGCGCTGGCTCGGCAGCCGCTTCATCGAGGACACCGAAATGCTGGAGGAACTGGGGATCATGACCCGGGAGGTCCGCGCCAAACAGGAGGCCGAGACCTCGCAGCTGGCGATCGGCCTCACCGGCGACACCGCCGGTCCGGCCAACGGCGGCAACGGCCACTCGAACGGCGGCAACGGCGACAGCGCGCCGAAGCCGGCGGCCGCGGCGATGACCGAAACGCCTCCGGTGCGCCCGGCGAAGATGCAGGGCCTCGACCTCGGCCCGGCGTGTGAGCAGTGCGGCGGCATGATGCAGCGGACGGGCAGTTGCTACACGTGTTCCTCGTGCGGCAACAACACCGGCTGCGGCTGAGCCGATGAGCGATTCAGGGAGGGGCGTGCTGCGGCTGCTGCTCGCGCTCGGCTACGGGGGCGGCGCCGTCCTGCTGCTCCTGCTGCTGACGAAGAGCAATGCCGACGTTCTGACGGCGAGGGTGAGCTACACCGCGGTGAGCGTCATCGTCCTCGGATTAGTTGCGGCGGCGGGGGCAAGACTGCTCGATAGGGCGGACCCGGTCTCCCTCTGGGGCTGGGGGACTCTGCTGATCGCCGCCGTCACCTTCGTCCTCGTCATAGTCGAAATCTGGCGCAACACCCTCTTTTTTTTCGATGAGACGCGGATGATCGTCATGATCGTCATCTCGATCCTCCTGGGCGGCGGCTCGCTGGTGCTGAGCGTCGAATCCGACGACGCCGACCAGGCTCTCCTGATCGCGCGTCGCGTCGCCATCATCGCCTTGGTGGCCCTGGGAGCACTGACCGTCCTCATCGCCTCCGGCGCCGACATCGGGGCGCGCTGGTTCGGGATCGCCTCAACCGTGTTCTTCGTCTCGACCCTCTCCCTGCCGGCCCTCCGGCTCGCAACTGACGAGAGAGATATCTGAACAGGAGGTATCGATGCTTCGAGTGGAAGGTCCCGAGACCACCGCCGCAATTACGCGGGCTCGTCACCACACCCCCGGAACCGTCCCGCTGATCCTCGAGGTCGCGGTAACCCTGTTACTCGGGTGTTCGCTAGCCCGGGACGGGCACGTCCATCGACTGAAGCAAAGCCGACCCGGAGCCGAAAGCTACGGCCTTTATCTGGAGGACGGGAGGCAGTTCCATTTCCGACCAGGGCCAGGGAACCATGCCGCTAACTCCATCCGTGTTTTTGACAGCTACAGAAGCGGCAAGCTGGTCGTCGAACTGGAGGACGCCGAGGCTGTCTGGAAGTTCTTCGACGGCTTGAAGGCAGAGGCTGCGTAGGGAGCCGGGACTAACTGCTTGGCTCAGCTGAGGACAACCTCGGCGTCGTGCCGAGGCGTCTCGGTGATCGCACGGCGGAAGGGGCGCTCGGAGGCGGGGTTGGCCGGGGCGATCTCCCAGCGGCGGACCAGCTCGCGGAGGACGACCTGCATCTCGAACTGGGCGAAGGCGGCGCCGAGGCAGCGGCGGACGCCGCCGCCGAAGGGGATCCAGGTGTAGGTGCCGGGCGGGTTGTCGAGGAAGCGCTCGGGCAGGAAGCGCTCGGGTTCGGGGTAGGTCTGCGGGTCGCGGTGCATCAGGTGGATGCAGGGGACGACGCGGGTCCCGGCGGGCAGCTCGTAACCGCCCAGCTCGACCGGCTCGGTCAGCTTGCGGATCACGACGACGATCACCGGCCGCAGCCGCAGCGTCTCCTGGATCGTCGCCGTCAGGTAGGCGTCCTCGCCCGCCTCGACCTCCGAGCGCAGCCGCTCCAGCTTCTCCGGGTGGCGGGTCAGCCGCTCCATCGCCCAGGACAGCGCGGTCGCGGTCGTCTCGTGGCCGGCGACCAGCAGGGTCAGCAACTCGTCGCGGATTTCGACGTCGCTCATCGGGCTGCCGTCCTCGTGGCGGGCGGCGACCAGCATCGAGAGGACGTCGTCGCGCTCGGCAAGGTCCTCGGCGGTCCGCCGCTCGGCGATCTCCCGCGCCAGCAGCTCGTCGACGCGCCCGACCCGGCGGCGGAAGGCGGGGATCTGCTTGATCCGCTCGGGGCCGATCATCAGGATCGGCAGCAGCGCCCGCGGGTCGGTGGTGAGGTCGAGGAAGTCGCGCAGGGCGTCGCGCAGCGGGCCCATCCGCTCGCCGCCGTGGACGCCGAAGACGGTCTCGAGCACGATCTCGAGCGTGATCGCCTGCATTCGCGGCCGCAGCTTGTAGGGGATGCCGATCGGCCAGCTCTCGATCTCGCGAGCGGCGATCTCGGCCATCTTCTCTCCGTAGGCCTGCATCCGCTCGCCGTGGAAGGGCGGCAGCAGCAGCTTGCGCTGCTGGATGTGCTTCTTCTCGTCGAGGACGAGGACCGAGTTGTCGCCGAGGATCGGCCGCAGGATCTGGTTGCCCTCGCCGGCATGGAAGACGCGCGGGTCGCCGGTGAAGACCTGCTTCACCAGTTCCGGGTCGGAGAGCACGACCCAGTCGCCCTCGTAGGCGATCTTGATCGTGAACATGCGGCCGAAGCGGGCCCGGCTCTGTTCCAGAAACCACTGGGCTTTGCGCGACCAGATCGCGGTCTGCAGCGCCCGCGGCATCCGCGGCCCCGGCGGCAGCCCCTTGATCGGGGCCGGACCGTGTCCGTTGACTGCAGGCGCAGCGGTGGCGGTCGCCTCCATAGCTGAAACCTAGTGCGGCAGCTACGCGCCAGTGTGTGACATCTGCACTGCGGCCCGAGTTCGCCCATGTGTGTCCGAGCATCCAGCGCAGGACATACATGGGCGCCCAGCGGTCACGTAGCCTGCTCGCGTGGTCAACCTCCCGCGTCTTCCTCCTGCCGCCGAGCACCGGCTGGTCAAGTTCGTCTGCGGGCTGCCGCCGCGGGTGCAGCGGCTGCTCTTCGGGCCGCCGCCGGCCCTCGACGGGCAGACGCTGGCCATGGACATCCACGCTCTGCTGTGGCTCGACCGCCTCGTCTACGACGACGGCTTCGGCGAGGGCAAGGGCGTCGCGGAGACGCGGGCGGAGCGGCTGAAAGAGGCGCGGATCGTCGCCCACCGGCCGCCGGTGCCGATGGAGCGGGTCGAGGCGCTCGAGCTGCCGGGGCCGGCGGGGTCGATCCGCGCCCGTCTCTACACGCCGCCCGGCGCGCCGGACCCGGCGCCGCTGCTCGTCTACTTCCACGGCGGTGGCTGGGTGATAGGCGACCTCGACACCCATGACGACCCCTGCCGCTTCCTCGCCGCCAACACCGGCGCCAAGCTGCTCTCGGTCGACTACCGGCTCGCGCCCGAGCACCCGTTCCCGGCCGCCACCGAAGACGCCTTCGCCGCCTACGGGTGGGCCGCCGCCAACGGCGAGCGGCTCGGGGTCGACGCGGGGCGGATCGCGGTCGGCGGCGACAGCGCCGGCGGCAACCTCGCGGCGGCCGTCTGCCTGATGGCGCGCGAGGCCGGCGGCCCGCCCCCGGCGATGCAGCTGCTGATCTACCCGGTGACCGAAACCGCCGGGACGGCGGCCTCGCGGCGGACCTTCGCCGAGGGCTTCCTGCTCACCCGCGGCGACATGGACTGGTTCGAGGACCACTACATGCCGCCGGGAGTCGACCGCGAAGACCCGCGCGTCGCGCTCCTCAACGCCACCGACCTCTCCGGCCTGCCGCCCACCTACATCGCCGTCGCCGGCTTCGACCCGCTCCGCGACGAGGGCGAGGCTTACGCCCAGCGCCTACGTGAGGCGGGGGTCCGGGTCGCCCTGCGCCGCCACCCCGGCCTCGTCCACACCTTCGCCAACCTGGCCGCCATCTGCCCCTCTGCCCGGCAAGCGATGCTCGAAGCGGCGGGCGCGCTGAGGATGGGTCTCGCAGCCTGAGCTACTCGTACTGCAACGACTGCAGAACGTCGAGCCGCGACGCCCGCCGCGCCGGCAGGATCGCCGCCAGCACTCCGGCGATCGCGGCGAGGACCATCAGCACGACCAGTTCGCCGACCGGGTAGGAGAGCGTGAAGCCTTCGTCCTTCAGCGGCTGGGCCAGCAGCGCCGCGAAGACGATGCCGAGGACCAGCCCGAGGATCGCGCCGATCAGGGCGGTGATCACCGCCTCGTAGCGGATCATCGTCCGCACCTGGCGTCGCGACATCCCGATCGCCCGCAGCATCCCCAGCTCGCGGGTGCGTTCGTGGATCGAGAGCGCCAGCGTGTTGGCGATTCCGAACAGCGAGATCAGGATCGCGAAGAAAAGCAGCGCGTAAACGAGCTGGACCAGCCCGTCGATCTGCTTTTCGCGCTCTTCCTTCAGTTCCCCCTGGTTCAGCACTTCGGTGACGGGGAACAGCCTTTCGGAGCCGGCCGTCAGCAGGGTCTGGACCTTTGCTTCGTCCGCTCCGTCTTCGACCTTGACGAAGTCGAAGAGGTCCTGGGTCTGGTCGAAGTCGCGCGCCATCACAGCCTGGGTGACGAGGACGCTGCCGAGCACGCCGAGCTTCGATTCGAACTCGCCGACGACGCGGAAGCGCGGCTGCGTCCGCGTCTGGGTCAGCAGCTGGAAACTGTCGCCGAGCCCGAGGTTGTGGGAGCTTGCGAAGTCGTCGGAGACGATCGCCTCGCCGGCGCGGAGGCGGCGCAGCGCGCTCGGGCCGCCTTTCTTCCATTCGATGTTGAGCGCCTCGCCGACGTCCCTGGTCGCCGCGTTGACCTGAGTCGTGGCGCCCGGCACGCCGCTTTCGACCACCTTCGCCTGGGCGCCGCGGATCGTCGCCACCAGCTCCACCCCCGGCACCCTGCGCGCCGCCTTCGCCGCCCCGTTCGGGATCGGCGAGAAGCCGTCGCTGTTCTGGATCACCAGCCCGCCGGCGAAGTTTTCGTCGACGACCTGGGCGACGGTGCTCTTCAGCCCGGCGGCGAAGACGGTGACGAAGGCGACGAGGGCGAGACCGATCATCAGCGCCGCCGCGGTGATCGCGGTGCGGCTGGGGTTGCGCTGGGCGTTCTCGCGGGCGAGGCGGCCGGTGAGGTGGCGGAGGCGCTCCAGCGGCCAGCCGGCGACGGCCGCCAGCGGGGGCACCAGGCGCGGGCTGAAGATCGAGACGGCGAAGACGATCGCGACCGCGCCGCCGCCCATCAGGCCGGCGCGGGCGCCGGCGCTGCCGCTTCCGAACAAGCCGATCAGAACCATCGCCAGGCCGACGACGCCGAGCACGATCGAGAGCGCGAGGTAGGCCAGGCGGCGACGCCGGGTCGGCGCCGGGCTGAAGGCATGGAGGGCGGCGATCGGCGGCACCCGGGTCGAGCGCAGCGCCGGCACCAGCGAGGAGACGAGGGTGACGAGGACCCCGACGACGAGGGCGACGATCACCGTCCGCGACTGCAGCTGCAGGCTCGTCGTCGGCAGTTCCAGCCCGAAGGCCTTGAACAGCGCCTCGATCGCCGCGGCGATCACGAAGCCGCCGCCGATTCCGATCAACGCCCCGAGCAACCCGATCGCCCCCGCTTCGACCATCACCGAGGTGAGGATCTGGCGCCGCGAGGCGCCCAGCGTCCGCAGCATCCCGAATTCGCTGATCCGCTGGGCGACGGTGATCGAGAAGGTGTTGAAGATCAGGAACGAGCCGACGAAGACGGCGATGAAGCCGAAGACGAGGAGGAAGGTCTGCAGAAAGCCGAGGTTTTCGCGGATTTCTTCGGAGGAGCGGTCGGCGTTTTCCTTCGCGGTCTCGACCCGCACGCCGCCCGGCATCTCCCTCGCGATCCGCCGTTTCAGCGCCTCCGAGGAGACGCCGTCGGCGGCGGCGACCGAGATCTGGTCGAAGCGGCCGCGCTTGTGGGTGAGGCGCTGGGCCACGGGCAGCGTCACCTGGGCGATGCTGGCGCCGCCGAAGGAGGCGCTGCCGAGCTTGGTGAAGCCGACGAGGCGGAACTTCTCGGCCGCGCCCTGGCCGATCAGCTCGATCGTTTCCCCCATGTTCAGGTTGCTGCTTTCGGCCGCCGCCTTGTCGATCGAGGCTTCGCGCGGCCCGCGCGGTTTGTGTCCTTCGACGTAGTTGAGCGACTCGAGCCCGTCGGGCAGCGTCGAGGAGATGAACTTCGGCGCGAATTTGTTGCCGATCTTTTCCCCGTCTTCGTCGAAGAAGCCGCCGGGGGTGAAGATCGCCCCGGCCGCCAGCTTCACCCCCCGCGTCTTCTGCACGGTCGGCAGCAGCGAGGCGCCGATCGTCGGCGTTTCGCCGTTTTCCTGCTTGACCGGGTTTTCGGCGGTGATGACGACGCTGGTCCCGCTCAGCGACTCGTTGAAGATTTCGTCGAAGGCGGCGAAGATCGTGTCGGTGAGGACGTAGGAGCCGGCGATGAAGGCGACGCCGAGGACGACGGCGAAGATCGTCGTCAGGGCTCGCACCTTTCGGGCCCAGAGGCCCTTGAGGGCGAGGCTGGTCACAGCCGCTTCTGCAGCTCGATCACTTCGTCCGCCGAGCCCGGGGCGGCGTCGTTGACGATCTTCCCGTCCTGCAAGGTGATGAGGCGATCGGCATGGGCGGCGGCGACCGGGTCGTGGGTGACCATCACCACCGTCTGGCCGAACTCGTCGACCGCCTGGCGCAGGAGCTTCAACACGTCGGCGCTCGCCTTCGAGTCGAGGTTGCCGGTCGGCTCGTCGGCGAAGACGACGGCCGGCTTGGTGACCAGGGCGCGGGCGACGGCGACGCGCTGCTGTTGGCCGCCGGAGAGCTCGGAGGGGCGATGGGAGCGCCGGTCCTCGAGGCCGACGGTGCGGATCAGCGTGTCGACCCACTGCTGGTCGGGCTTGCGCCCGGCGATCGAGAGCGGCAGCACCAGGTTCTCCTCCGCAGTCAGGACCGGCAGCAGGTTGAAGAACTGGAAGACGAAGCCGAGCTTGTCGCGGCGCAGCTGGGTCAGCTTCGCGTCGTCGAGGTTGGTGATGTCGGCGCCGTCGAGCTCGACCGTGCCCGAGGTCGGTTTGTCGAGGCCGGCGAGGATGTGCATCAGCGTCGACTTGCCCGAGCCGGAGGGGCCCATGATCGCGGTGAAGCGGTCGCGGGCGAAGTCGGTGCTGACCCCGGCGAGGGCATCGACGGCCGCGTCCCCCTCGCCGAAGCGGCGGTGGATATCGGTGGCGACCACGACTGGTCCGTTGGCGCTCACTGCAGGCACCGTATCGATCTGGCCGAATAGGGTGCGGCCGTGCCCCTCGCCGACCGCTTCGACGGACTTCTGATCGACCTCGACGGGGTCGTCTGGATCGGCCGCGAGCCGGTGCCGGGGTCGGTGGAGGCGCTGCGGGCACTGCAGGGAGCGGGCAAGCGGATCGCCTTCGTCACCAACAACCCGGGGCGGTTGCCCAAGGCCTACGCGGAGCGGTTGCGGGGGCTGGGAGTCGAGGTCGGCCCCGAGCAGATCGTCACCGCGGGGACGGCGGTGGCGCGGCTGGCCGGCGAAGCGGCCGGCGAGGGCGGCAGCGCCTTCGTGATCGGCCGCTCGGCGCTGAAGGAGATGGTCGCGGCGAGGGGGGCGCGGCTGCTGGAGGGCGAGAAGGCGGAGGCGGCCGACGTCGTCGTCGTCTCCGGCCATCCCGGCTTCGACTACGGGGAGCTGAAGACGGCGAAGTTCGCGCTCGACCGCGGAGCGCGGCTCTTCGCCACCAGCCACGACCCGACGATGCCGTTCCCCGGCGGCGAGCTGCCGGGGACGGGCGCGGTGCTGGCGGCGGTCGAAGTCGCCTCGGGCAAGCAGGCGACGATCGCCGGCAAGCCGGAGCGGCACCTGTTCGAGATCGCGAAGGAGGCGGTCGGCGAGGGGCGGCTGGCGATGGTCGGCGACCGGATCAACTCCGACGTCGAGGGCGGGCGCAGGGCGGGCCTGGAGACGATCCTCGTCCTCAGCGGCACCACCTCGCGGGAGGAAGCGGAGGCGGCCGATCCCGCTCCCGACCATCTGCTCGAGGACCTCGCCGGGCTGCTGGCGTGAGCGCCGAGCCGATCGCGGAAAGCGGGCACCGGCGGCCCGGACTCAGCTTCGCCGGGATCTTCGCCGTCACCTTCTTCGGCCTGATCGCGGTCGGCTCGGTACTGCCGGTGCTGCCCCGCTACGTGCGCGGCCCGCTCGACTCCACCGACCTCGCGGTCGGGGTCGTGATCGGCTCCTACGCGGTGACGGGGCTGCTGCTGCGGCCGGTCGCCGGGCGGCTCGCCGACACCCGCGGGCGGCGGCCGACGGTCCTGCTCGGGGCGGTGCTGGTCTCGCTCAGCGGCCTGCTCTACCTGCCCCACCTCGGCCTCGCCGGCCTGATCGGCGCCCGGCTCGTCCTCGGCGCGGGCGAGGGCGCCCTCTACACCGCCGGCTCGGCCTGGATCGTCGACCTGGCGCCGTTCGAGCGCCGCGGGCGCATCCTCGGCCTCTACGGGCTCGCGGTCTGGGGCGGGCTCAGCGTCGGCCCGCTGCTGGGAGAGGTGCTGCTCAACGCCTCCGGCTACACGACGGTCTGGATCTGCGCCGCCGCCCTACCGCTCGTCGGCGCCGCGATCGCGTTCCGCGTGCCCGACCCGTTCCAGCCCCTGACCCATGCAGAGCCGCACCCGCTGATCGCACCGGAGGCGGTGCGCCCGGGGCTCGCCATCGCGCTCGCCTCGGTCGGCTACGCGGCCCTCGCCGCCTTCATCGTCCTCCTCCTCGACGCCCGCGGGATCGGCCACGGGGCCACCGTCTTCGCCGCCTTCGCGGCGATGATCGTCCTCGCGCGGCTGCTCGCCGGCCACCTCCCGGACCGCTACGGCCCGGCGCCGGTCGCGATCGGGGCGGTTTTGATCGAGGCGGGCGGGCTGGTGCTGATCGCCGTCTCTCACAGCCTCGTGCTGGCGCTGGTCGGCGGCATGGCGATGGGCGCCGGCTTCTCCCTGCTCAACCCCTCGCTGATGCTGATCGCCGTCGGCCGGGTCTCGGAAGCGGCCCGGGGGGCGACGATGGGCACCTACACCGCCTTCTTCGACGCGGGCGTCGGGCTGGGCGCGCCGCTGGCGGGCCTGGTCGCCGCCCTCAGCAGCTACGAGGGGGCGTTCCTGCTCGGCGCCGCTGCGGCGGTCTGCTCAGCCCTGCTGATCCTGACCACGCTGCACCGCGGGCACCGCACGGCTTAGCCGCAAGCCTCAGCGCTCGGCGATCAGCAGCGTCTGCAGAGCGCGGCCGATGCGGGCGTCTTCGTCGAAGAGCGTCGACTCGGCAGTCCCGACGCCGTTGTGCCGAGGCAGGGTCGACGCGTCGACACCGATCCATTCCCCCTTCGGCATCCGCTCCAGGTGAACGGTGAGATCGACGTTGATGAAGAGATAGCGGCGAAAGTCGAGCGCGGCGCTGATGCCGTTGCCGACGTCGGCGGCGACGAGCGTGCGCTGCAGCGGAGTCGGCTCCTCTCCGGCCACCAACGGCTGGCGCATCCGCAGCCAGGCAGTGGCCGGCCCCGGCTCGAGGAAGCCGCCGGCGACGAAGCGCACCTCCATCGCCGAGTGGTAGCCGTGCTCCTGCTCGGTCGGGAAGAACTCAGCCGGCCGCCCCTTCTCGGGGAGGGGAGGCGGCTGGCTGGCGATCAGGGCCTCCCCCGGCAGTTTCAGCTTGGCCGTGCGGAGCCGCCAGCCACGGACCCGCATCAGCACCTCGCCCTCGGCATCGCTCAGCTCCGCCTCCAGCATCTGCACCCGCCGCCCCGGCCGCGCCACCCGCGCCTGCACCCGCACCGGCGCGATCGGCACCGAGCGCAGGATCTCGAAGGTGACCCGCCCGACCTGGAACTGGTCGGCTTCGGGCAGCGCCTCCAGCGCGTAGCCGAGCAGCGCCGCCGGCGGACCGGCGTGCTGCGCCCCAGGGTCCCACGGACCCCGCGTCAACTCGGTCGCGCGAAAGAGATCCCCATCCCGCTCGTAGAACGCCTCGAACACGCCGCGCATCCTAGGCCCGGCAGGGGGTGTCTGACTTCATGCCCCCTATAAGGGGCCTGAAGTCAGACACGTCGGTCAGCAGGAGCGGCTGCCGAACTCCTCGGTCCAGACGTGGGCGCCGCCGTAGCCTTCGAGCGTCCCCGTACGCAGGCCGATCCCGGTGTCTTCGTAGGCGCGGAGGATGTTTTCGCGGTGGCCCTTGGAGTGCATCCAGGCCCGGAAGATCGAGCGCGGCGTTCCCAGGCTGCCGCTGCCCCAGGCGATGTTCTCCCCCTCGCTGCAGCCGCGGTAGCCGAAGTGCTTCATCCAGTAGGTGAACTCGCGACCGCAGGCTTCGTGGCTGAATTCGTCGCAGCGGAGGATGTCGCCGGTCTTGCGGTCGGCCGCGCGGTTGAGTGAGCTCGGCGCGACGAGCGGTTCGAGGCCGCGCGAGCTGCGGGCGCCGTTGACGAGGCAGAGCATCGCCCGCTCCTGGGCGGCGGCGGGCGCGCCCAGGTTGCTCTGGCCGGGGCAGGCGGCACGGGAGGCAGTGGATTCGGCAGCCGTGCCCGCCTGTACGCCGACGAAGGTCAGAAACGCGGCGGCGAGCAGCGCCAAGAGGGCTAAAAGGGCGCGGCGGGGCCAGGTCACACACTCGTAATACCCGAGGCGTAACCTCTTTCACAAGAGAAAGGAGAAGGATGGCGACGAAAGTTCAGAAAAGCGAGCAGGAGTGGCGCGAGGAGCTGACGCCCGAGCAGTTCGAGGTCACCCGCAAGGCCGGCACCGAGCGTGCCTTCACCGGCCCCTACTGGGACGAGAAGGCGGAGGGCATGTATCGCTGCGTCTGCTGCGGCACCGAGCTCTTCGACTCCGGCACCAAGTTCGACTCCGGCACCGGCTGGCCCAGCTTCACCGAGCCCGCCAACCTCGAGCACGTCGAACTGCGGCCCGACAACAACCTCTTCATGCGGCGCACCGAGGTCGTCTGCAAGCACTGCGACGCCCACCTCGGCCATGTCTTCGACGACGGTCCCGCCGACCAGGGCGGCAAGCGCTACTGCATCAACGGCTGCGCCCTGACGCTGGAGAAAAAGGAGTAACGAGCGGCGCCCTAGAGGGCGCCGCCGCCGGCTCCGAGGTAGCTGAACCGCACCGCCAGGGCGACCGCCTCGGTGCGGGTGTCGACCTCGAGCTTGGCGATCGCGTTGCGGACGTGGGTGTGGACGGTCGCCGGGCTCAGCTGCAGCCGGTCGGCGATTTCTTTGACCCGCAGACCCTCGGCCAGCAGCTCGAGGATCTGACGCTCGCGCGGCGAGAGCTCGAGCAGTTTCTCGACCTCGGAGGGCTTGCCGCCGGCGAAGTCGCCGCCGAGGAAGGTGCCTCCGCCCGTCACCGCTTTCACCGCCCTGGCGATGTCCTCCGCCGGGGCCGACTTCAGCACGTAGCCGGAGGCACCGGCCCGAAGCGCCAGCGCCAGCAGGTCGGGCTGGGCGTGGGCGGTGAAGATGATCACCTTGGTCCGCGGCCGGGCTTTGAGGACCTCCTTGGTCGCCTCGATCCCGTCGCGCTTGGGCATCTCGACGTCGATGATGAGGACGTCGGGTTCCAGCTCCTTGACGACGTTGACGACGTCGCGGCCGTTGCTCGCCTCGCCGACGATGTCGACGGTGTTCGAGTTGACCATGCGGGCTTTGATCGCGTCGCGGACGATCTCGTGGTCGTCACAGAGGACGACGCGTCTCGCGTCCCGAACAACGTTATTCACGACAACCGTCCCCTTCTACGCTGCTCATCGAGCCGCGATTCTGTCAGGCGCTCCGTACCGATGCAAAGTTTTAGGTAGCGTGAAACTACCGTCGCTCTCCTGTCGGTTCTCGATCAGGGCGATGATCGTCCGGCCGACGGCGCAGGCGGTGCCGTTGAGAGTGTGGACCGATTGCGGCGAAGCGCCCTCCTCCGGGCGGTAGCGGGCACCGAGGCGGCGCGCCTGGTAATCGGTCGTGTTCGAGCAGCTGGTGAGCTCGCGGAAGCGGCCCTGGCTCGGGATCCACGCCTCGCAGTCGTACTTCTTCGCGGCCGGCGCGCCGAGGTCGCCGACGGCGACGTTGACGACCCGGTAGGGGATCTCCAGCTCGCCGAGGAGCCGCTCCTCGATCGCCAGCAGGCGCTCGTGCTCGTCCTTCGAGGCGCCGGGCTCGACGAACGAGAACATCTCGACCTTGTCGAACTGGTGGACGCGGAAGATGCCGCGGGTGTCGCGGCCGGCGGCGCCCGCCTCGCGGCGGAAGCAGGTCGAGAAAGCGCAATAGCGGAGCGGCAGGGCGTCGGCGTCGAGGATCTCGTCGGCGTGCAGGCCGGCGAGGGCGACCTCGGAGGTGCCGGTGAGGAAGAGCTCGTCCTTGGGAACTTCGTAGATCTGGTCGCGATCGCCGGGGAACATGCCGGTCCCCTCCAGCGCCTCTTCGCGGACCAGGACCGGCGGCACCACCGGCTCGTGGCCCTCGCCCCGGACCAGCTCGATCGCGAAGCGGACCAGCGCCAGCTCGAGCAGGACCAGGTCGCCCTTCAGGTAGGCGAAGCGCGAGCCGGAGAGCTCGGCCGCCTTCTCCATCTCGATCAGGCCCAGCTCGGTGCCGATCGCGAGGTGGTCGCGGGGCTCGAAGTCGAACTCGGGGCGCTCGCCGACCTCGCGGATCACGATCGCGTCCTCCTCGGTCATCCCTTCCGGCGCGTCGGGGTCGGGGACGTTGGGCAGGGTCAGCGCCAGCTCGTCGAGCTTGGCCTCGACCGCCTCCAGCTCCTCTTTGGCCGACTCGATCCGCTCCTTCAGGCCCTGGACGGTTGCCATCAGCTCCTCGGCGTCTTCCCCCGCCTGTTTCCTTTCCCCGATCTGCTTGGAGAGGGTCTTGCGCTCGGCCTGGGCGTTCTCGACCTCGGGCAGCAGCTCGCGCCGACGCGCGTCCAGCGCCAGCAGCTCGTCCACCTGCTCGGCCGCGCCGCGCCGCGCCAGCGCGGCTTTGACCCGCTCGGGGTCGGAGCGGATCGCCTTCAGGTCCAGCATGTGCCGCCCCGCTTAGGGGGATTCCTGGCCGGGTCGCGGCGAGGATTCGGCGTCTTCGCCCGCGTACTTGGCGACGAATTTGGCGACCGCCTTGGCTTCGTCGCCGACGACGATGTTCTGGGGCATGATCGCCCCCGAGAAGCCGCCGTTCTGGATCGCGAAGAGGGCGTCGTCGTACGTCTCGGTCCGCTGGTTCAGGTTCGGCCCCTGCGTGCGCTCGCCGCGGTTGCCGCTGCCCTGCGTCCCGGCCGCGCTCAGCGTGTGGCAGCCCGAGCAATGGGTGGCGAAGAGCTCGGCGCCGCCGTAGTTGGGGTCGTCCTTGGAGACGGCGACCCCTTCCGAGCCGAATCCGCAGGCGGTGAGCCCGAGGGCGGCGGCGAGCATCGTTGCTATGACCAACGCGGAGCGCATGCGGCGGGCATCATATTGTCTAGCTCCCCCGCGATGCCGCCGCCCGATTCAGCCAGCTTCCGCGCCGCCATGGCAGGGCTGCCGACGGGGGTCACGATCGTCACCGCCGACGGGCCTGACGGACCGGCCGGAGCGACCGCCAACGCCGTCTGCTCCCTTTCCATAGAGCCGATGATGATGCTGGCCTGCCTCGACCGCGGCTCCCGCACCCTGCTCGCGGTCCAGGCCGCCGACTCCTTCGGCATCAGCGTCCTCCACGCCGGCCAGGAGCCGATCGCCCGCGCCTTCGCCACCAAGGCCCCCGTCGCCGAGAAGTGGTCCGGCGTCGCCTGGAGCGAGCGAGACGGCGTCCCCGCCGTCGACGACGCCCTGATCTGGATCGCCTGCGACCTCCGCGACGTCCTCGCCGCCGGCGACCACGTGATCGTCACCGGCGAAGTGCGGTCGCTTGAGGCCCGGGACGGCGACCCGCTGGTGTTCCACGGCGGCGAGTACCGCCCGTTGGGCTAGTTCTCGCAGTGGAGCGAGCGTCGTTCGACGAGGTCGCCGAAACGGTCGAAAGCCCGCACCTTCTTCACGCAGAGGAAACCCATTCCGGTGAGCACCGCATAGTGGAAGTCGCGCTTCAGGTGAGCGCGATGAGCCTCCGACCGAGTGATCGAACGCAGCTCGTAACTGTGCCAATTGGCCGGGCGGTGTCGTCCCGGATGACCGAGCAGCAGATTGACCCGACTGACCCGCGGAGAGGAGATGCCGAGCTGGACGGTCGGGAAGTTCCCGTTGCCGCCACCGACGCCGAAGACCATTTGCCAATGCCAATGCATCGGGATCCCCTGGTCGCAGACAGCGCCCTTGCTGTAACCCGAACTCCGACCTGACAGCCGCAGCTCGATGCAACGTTCGCCGTGCCCGCCCCCGACTCTGAACCGCCAGTGGCTGCCCCCGAACTTCCCGGAGTCGACCTCGACAAAAGAACGCGGCAGCGATGCGATGGCCACGCCGGGCACGACGAGGAGGACAAGCACGAGGACAGTGATGAGCTTCCGTCGGCGCGACACTGCGCGAGATTATCCGCGTGAGAAGATCCAGCGATGCCGGAGCGGTTTCAAGAGCCGGGTTGGTTCACGAAGAATGTGTTCAACCGCTTCGTCTCCGGCGCGACCAAACTGGGTCTGAGCGTTGCCGGTTCGCGAGTGCTGGAAGTGAAGGGGCGCAAGAGCGGGGAGTGGCGGCGGACGCCGGTCAACCTGCTCAAGTTCGAAGGGGCGCGATACCTCGTTGCCCCGCGGGGCAACACTCAGTGGGTTCGCAACATGCGGGTCAGTGGCGGCGGCCGGCTGGTGCTCGGCAGACGAGTGGAGGAGTTCACGGCGAAAGAGGTGCCGGAGGACGAGCGAGTGCCCCTGCTTCGTGCTTACCTCGAGAAGTGGAAGTGGGAGGTCGGCGCCTTCTTCGACGGCGTCGGACCCGACGCGCCTGACGAGGAGCTGTTGCGGATCGCCCCCGACCACCCTGCGTTCCGCATTGATTGAACGAGCCTGCGATTTCCCACCGGTGAGGTGGCAAATCATCGGCTCGCGGGCCGGGGCTTCCGGTCAGTCGCAGCCGGTCGCGATGGCGAGAGCCCGGCAGACCTCGTGCATGCGGGGACCGGAGAGGGTCGTTATCGGCTCGCCGAGGAATGAGCGCGATATGTGCCTGAGGTTGTCAAGATTGACGACACATTCTTTCGGAACCCCATCCTCGGCATCTAGTCGAACCTCGGTCGGGATGTCGCGAATCCTGGTAGTCAGAAAGGCGACGGTGACCTTTCGCAGGACAGGGATCGCCTCGCTTCGGGTCAAGATCAGAGCCGGTCGCCGACCCTCGTCGGGAGTCTCGGTCCAACATATGGCGCCGCGGCTCACCATGGCTCTTCCCGGATTGCTTCTCGCGCTTCCAGCTCTGCTATTCGCATCTCCTCCTCGGTCGGCGGAATCCGTTCATAGCCTTCGATGATTTCCCGGGTGATCCGGTCGCGCTCCTCGTCGTGAAGGTAGGCCTCGATCGCATCGCGGATCAGGGCCGAGCGCGACCGGCCTTCGCGGGCGGCACGCTCATCCAGCCGCCGCAGCAGATCCTCCGTCAGCTGGACCAGCGTCTGGGTGCGCGCCATTGGCCATATGGTACCTAATGGTCTAGTTGCGGCAGACACGCAGATTCAAGGCGCCAACGAAGCAAGTTCTCCCCCTCCGTCCCGCCTAAAGCCCGCTGGTTCCGGCCGCGCGTAGCGCCAGGAAGAAGATGACGCCGCAGCTGACGGCCATGATTCCCATCTCGCGGCGGACGATGGCCAGGGCCAGGGATTCCTGGTCGGCTTGGGGGAGGGCTTCGTAGTCGGTTTCGCCGACCTCGCGGCCGGCGGCGTCGGCGCGGGCGCCCTCGGCGATGAAGGAGACGACGAGGGGGAGGATGCCGTAGAGGTAGTGAAGGCCTTCCTTGGGCTCGTGGTTGGTGACGACGAGGAGGCCGCCGAGGAAGGCCTGGACGACCACCGAGACCTGGGCGGCGCGGAGCAGGTACCAGAAGGGGACCGAGGGCCGATCGCGGTACCAGGCGACGCCGCCGACGATGCCCGCGGCCGCATTTAGCGCGATCAGACAGATGCCGACGGCGATGTGGAGGCCGACCATGCCCTAATCCCGCCTAAACGGGTCGGGATTCCGCTTGCTGATGCGGAAAATCACTATGTAGCAACATGTCACAAAGTCGGTATATAACAGGGGCTACGGCGGCTAAAGGCGGGTATGTGTCACCCGGGTTCAGCGGCCGCGACCACATCGACTCCCCCGTGCTGAAGAGCTACCTACCGATCCTCGTCTTCGCCTTCCTCGGCCTCACGGTCGGCGGCGTCTTCGCGCTCGTCAACCACCTCGTCGGCCCGAAGAAGCCGACCAAGGCGACCGCGTCGAGCCGCCGCCAGGGCGAGCCCTACGAGTCCGGGATCCCGGTCGAACCGACGAAGGGGCTGCGCTTCGGCGTCAGCTTCTACCTCGTCGCGATGCTCTTCATCCTCTTCGACATCGAGGTCGTCTTCCTCTACCCGATCGGGGTGATCCTGAAGGGAGCCGACAGCCTCCTCGTCCTCGGCGAGCTGGTCACCTTCGTCGCCCTCCTGCTGGTCGCCTTCGTCTACGTCTGGCGGAAGGGGGCCCTGGATTGGAGGTAGAGCGCCGCACCCTGCGCGAGAAGCAAGTGGCCGCGCGCGACCTGCTCCGCGGCGACCTCGAGGGCGAGGACCTCGAGCGCTACGTCGAAGAGCGGGTCCTCACCACCACCTTCGAGAAGATGATCGACGTGGCGCGGGCGAATTCGATCTTCCCGCTCACCTTCGGCCTCGCCTGCTGCGCGATCGAGGGGATACCGATGGCGGCCGTCACGTCCAGGTACGACATCGCCCGCTTCGGCGCCGAGGCGGGGCGCGCCTCGCCTCGCCAGGCCGACCTGATGGTTCTCTCGGGCCGGGTCTCGGTCAAGATGGCGCCGATCATCCGCCGGCTCTACGACCAGATGCTGGAGCCGAAGTGGGTGATGGCGATGGGCGCCTGCTCCTCCTCGGGTGGGATGTTCGCCAACTACGCCGTCCTCCAGGGCGCCGACAAGTTCCTCCCGGTCGACATCTACGTCCCCGGCTGCCCGCCGCGGCCGGAGGCGGTCCTCTACGGCTTCGTCAAGCTGCAGCACCAGATCATCGGCAACGCCGATCAGGGCTGGCGGCAGCGCTACGACGCCTACGGCACCGAGGAGTGGGCACGCGGCGGCCCCCGCAGCGAACCGAGCCCGGAGGCCGCCCGAGCCTACGAAGAAGCGCGGGAGCTGAGCCTTGCCTGACGCTCCCGGACTCGAGCTGATCCGGGGGGAAATCGACCGCGACCACCCCGGCGCCGTCCTCGCCACCTCCTTCGACCGCGGCCAGGCAGCGCTGATCGTCGACCCCGAGCGGGTGCTCGAGGCACTGCGCTGGCTCAAGGAGGAGCCGGGCCAGCGCTACGACTTCCTCTCCAGCCTCCACGCCGCCGACTACCTGCCGGCCGAGCCGCGCTTCGGCGTCCACTACGAGCTGATCAACCGCGACCGGGTCGAGCGGATCCGGGTCAAAGCGATGCTCGCCGACCCGGGCGAGGAGCTGCCGGAGATCGACTCCTGCGTCGAGCTCTTCCCCACCGCCGAGGCGCAGGAGCGCGAGACCTACGACTTCTTCGGGATCGTCTTCCGCGGCCACCCGAACCTGACCCGCATCCTGATGCCCGACGACTACGTCGGCTGGCCGCAGCGGCGGGACTTCCCGGTCGGCGGCGAGCCGGTCACCTTCACCTACTCGGAGCAGCGCTTTGACTGACGCGACCGTCCCCACCGAGCAGCTGGGCCTGAACGAGGACCGCACCAAAGAGGTGATGACGGTCAACGTCGGGCCTCACCATCCGGCGACCCACGGCGTCCTGCGCCTCGTCGTCGACCTCGAAGGCGAGATCGTGCGTGAGCTGCGGCCGGTGATCGGCTACGTCCACACCGGGATCGAAAAGTCCTGCGAGGACAAGAGCTACTGGAAGGTCATCCCCTTCGTCGAGCGGATGGACTACGTCTCCTACTTCTTCCAGATGGAGGCCTACTGCGGCGCGGTCGAGCGGCTGATCGGCCTTGAGATCCCGCCCCGCGCCAAGTACCTACGGACCCTCTTCCTCGAGCTCAACCGCATCCACTCGCACCTGGTCTGGCTCGGCACCACCGCGCTCGACCTCGGCGCGATCTCGATGCTCTGGTACTGCTTCCGCGAGCGCGACAAGATCCTCGACCTGTTCGAGATGGCGACCGGGCAGCGCATGCACACGCGCTACTTCCAGGTCGGCGGCGTGATCGAGGACATCCCGCTGGGCTTCGAGGCCAAGTGCCGCGCCTTCGCCGAGGAAATGCCGGTCCGGGTCGGCCAGTACCAGGACCTGCTCGACCGCAACGAGGTCTTCCTCTCGCGGACCAAAGGGACCGGGATCGTCCCCCGCGAGCGGCTGTTGGAGCTGGGCGTTACCGGGCCGCTGCTGCGCGCCGCCGGCGACCCCTGGGACCTGCGCAAGGTCTTCGACTACCTCGCCTACCCCGAGGTCGAGTTCAAGATCCCGGTCGGGACGGTCGGCGACAACTACGACCGCTACCGGGTGCGGGTGGCGGAGATGGTCGAGAGCGCCCGGATCGTCGAGCAGTGCCTCGACGCCCTCCCCGAGGGCCCGTTCATCGCCGACGACCGCAAGTACGTGCTGCCGCCGCGCTCGGAGCTCTCGACCTCGATGGAGTCGCTGATCCACCACTTCAAGCTGGTCACCGAGGGCTACCGGGTCCCGCCCGGCGAGGTCTACTACTCGATCGAGGGGCCGCGCGGCGAGCTCGGCTGCTTCGTCGTCGCCGACGGCTCGGCGAAGCCGGCCCGGGTCCACTTCCGCGACCCCTCCTTCGTCAACCTGCAGGCCTTCCGCGAGATGGCGCTCGACAGCTACGTCGCCGACATGATCGCCAGCCTCGGGATGTTGGACCCGATCCTCGGAGGCGTCGACCGATGAGCCCCGTCGACGGTCCCGGCATCAGCAACCCGAACCTCCCGGTCGACCCCGCGGTCCGCGACGGCCGCGTCCCCGGCCGCGCCGAGGAGGAGATTCCCGAGCTGCACGAAGTCGGCTGCCCGCCGGAGCTGCGGGAGCGGATCGAGGCGCTGATGAGCCGCTACCCCGACCGCCGCTCGGCCTCGATCCCGGCGCTGTGGGCGGTGCAGGAGCGCTACGGCTGGTGCACGCCGGAGGGGATCCGCCAGGCCGCGGCGGTGATGCGGGTGACGCCCGCCTACCTGGAGTCGGTGGCGAGCTTCTACGACCTCCTGCACACCAGGCCGGTCGGCTCGCACCGGATCGAGGTCTGCACCAACATCAGCTGCTGGATGCGCGGCGGCGACCGCCTGCTCGACGCCTTCGAGGCCGCCGCCGAGGGCGACGAGGACTTCTTCGTCACCGGCTTCGAGTGCCTCGGCGCCTGCGACATCGCCCCGATGGCCTCGATCGACCAGCGCTACTACGGGCCACTGGAAGCGGCCGAGGCGGGGGTGGCGATCGAGCAGATCCGCAGCGGCGACGAGGTGCTGCCGGAGAAGGCGCTGGCGCAGCGCGGACTGGCGGGGGACTCCTGATGCCGCACCAGCTGGAGAAGCGCGTCCTGCTCGCCCACGCCGAGGACCCGGCGCTGCGCACGCTCGACGGCTACCGGCGGCTCGCCGACGGCTACGCGACGCAGGAGCGCGCCTACAAGGAGATGGAGCAGGACGAGGTGCTCAAAGAGCTCGAAGACTCGGGCCTGCGCGGCCGCGGCGGCGCCGGCTTCTCGATGGGCAAAAAGGCCTCCTTCCTCCCCCGCGGCGACATGGCCAAGTACCTCTGCTGCAACGCGGACGAGTCCGAGCCGGGAGCCTTCAAGGACCGCGAGCTGATGCAGCGCAACCCCCACCAGCTGATCGAGGGGATCGCGATCGCGGCGCTCGCCGCCGACGCCGGCCACGCCTTCATCTTCATCCGCGGCGAGTACGCGGAGCAGGCCGACATCCTCGACCAGGCGGTCGCCGAAGCCTACGAGGCGGGCTACCTGGGGACCGACATCCTCGGCGCCCACCGCGACCTCGAGCTGGTCGTCCACCGCGGCGCCGGCGCCTACATCTGCGGCGAGGAGACGGCGCTGCTCGACGCGCTCGAGGGCAAGCGCGGCAACCCGCGCCTGAAGCCGCCCTTCCCGGCGGTGCAGGGCCTCTACGGCGGCCCGACGCTGATCAACAACGTCGAGACCCTCTCCAACGTCCCTCACATCGTCCGCCACGGCGCCGAGTGGTTCCGCGGCTTCGGCACCGAGCAGTCGCCCGGGACCAAGGTCGTCTCCGTCTCCGGCGGCGTCCGCCGCCCGGGCAACTACGAGGTCGAGCTCGGGCTCCCGACCCGGGAGCTGATCTGCGACCTCGCCGGCGGCCCCGAGCCCGGCCACGAGATCAAGGCCTTCTTCCCCGGCGGCTCCTCCTCCCCGGTCCTCACCGCCGAGGAGGGGCTCGACCTCCCCTACAGCTTCGAGGCGATGGCCGAGGCGGGCTCGATGCTCGGCTCCGGCTCGATCATCGTCGCCGACGACCGCGTCTCGATCCCGCACCTGGCGCTGCGCACGGCGCGCTTCTACCACCACGAGTCCTGCGGCAAGTGCGCCCCCTGCCGCGAGGGCACCAACTGGACCGTGAAGATGCTGGAGCGGATGGTCCGCGGCGAAGCCACTCCCATGGACCTCGACGTCGTCAGCTCGGTTCAGCAGAACATCATCGGCCACTGCCTCTGCGTCCTCGGCGACTCGATGGCGATGCCGGTCGGGGCGATGGTCCGCAAGTTCCGAGAGGAGTTCGAAGAAGTGATGGAGGACCCGAACCTGGTGCTCGACCCGCACGCCGTGGTCCAGGCGCCGCCGGAGACGTTGGGGGCGTCGACGTGAGCCCCGCCGGCCGCGAGGTGACGATCACGATCGACGGGCGCGAGGTCGCGGCGGTCGAGGGCGAGATGCTCCACGACGCCGCCCGCAAGGGCGACGTCGAGATCCCGGTCTTCTGTTACGAACCGAAACTCGGCGACCCGGTCGGCGCCTGCCGAATGTGCCTGGTCGAGATCGAGGGGATCCCGAAACTGCAGACCTCCTGCTCGACGCCGGTGCGCGAGGGGATGGTCGTCCACACCCGCACCGAACAGGTCAAACACGCCCAGAGCGCGGTCGTCGAGTTCCTGCTCGTCAACCACCCGCTCGACTGCCCGGTCTGCGACAAAGGCGGCGAATGCCCGCTGCAGGACATCTCCTACGGCTGGGGCCCGGGCAAGAGCCGGGTGATCGACGAAAAGCGCCACTTCGAGAAGCCGATCGAGCTCTCGCCGCTGGTCGCGATCGACCGCGAGCGCTGCATCCTCTGCTACCGCTGCGTCCGCTTCAGCCAGGAGGTCTCCGAGGACGCCCAGCTGCAGCTGCTGGACCGCGGCGACCGCACCTACGTCGGCACCTTCGACGACCGCCCCTACGTGGCGCCGTTCCACGGCAACATCACCGACATCTGCCCGGTCGGGGCGCTGACCAGCTACACCTACCGCTTCCGCGCCCGGCCCTGGGACATCGAGCACGCGGGCTCGGTCTGCACGCTGTGCCCGAGCCAGTGCAACGTCAGCTTCACCGTCCGTGACGAGAAGGTGAAACGGGTGGTGACCCGCGACAACGCCGAGGTCGACGACGGCTGGCTCTGCGACCGCGGCCGCTACGGGTTCGAGATGTTCGACGCGCCGGAGCGGATCCGCGGGCCGCGGCTGAAGGGCGGCGAGGCGAGCTGGGACGAGGCGCTGAAGGTGGTCGCCGAGGGGCTGCTCCGCGCCGACGGCAAGGTCGCGGCGATCGTCGCCGACGCCTCCAACGAGGAGGGCTTCCTGGTGCAGCGGATCGTCCGCGAGGCGCTGGATTCGCCCCACGTCGACTCGCGGCCCTCGCGCGGGCCGCAGGCCGAGGTGCTGCGACGGCTGGCCGAGCCGAGCATCTCGGCAAAGGTGCGCGACATCGACGAGGCCGACGCGATCCTCGTCCTCGGCACCGACCCGCTGCACAGCTCGCCGATCCTCGACCTGCGGGTGCGCAAGGCGATCCGCCGCAACGGCGCCAAGCTGACCGTCGCGAACGAGCGGCCGACCGCCCTCGACGGCGGCGCACAGGCGGTCTTCCGCTACGCGCCCCACGGCGCCACCTCCTTCCTGATGGGCCTGGCCGGCGCCCTGCGCAACGGCGACACTGAGGTGCCCGAGAGCGAGGTCGCCGACGTGCTGCGCGATGCCGAGAGCGTCGTCGTCCTCTGGGGCGAGCGGATCGGCCGCGAGGACCACGCCACCGTCAAGGCCCTCCTCGACGTCGCCGCCACCCTCGGCCTCGCAGACAAGGACGACTCCGGCCTGCTGGAAATCCCCGACACCGCCAACGCCCGCGGCCTCCGCGAGGCAGGCTGCCTCCCCGACGCGGGTCCCGGCCTTTCCGAGACGAGCGCCGGCATGGCATCCGAGGAGATCCGCAGCGCCCTGATCAGCGGCGAGCTAACGGGTCTCATCCTGTTCGGAGCCGACCCTCTGAGGGACTTCCCAGACACCCCAGCTTGGGAAGAAGCATTGACGGCAGCAGATTTCGTCGTGTCGTTCTCAATGCACGAGAACCCCACGACGGCCAAGGCGGATGTGGTTCTGCCCCTAGAGACGCATGCGGAGAAAGACGGCACCGTCACGCACCCTGACGGGCGGTTGCAGCGAGTAAGACCGTCAGCCGGGCGCCCTGGAGATATCCGTCCCAACGTCCTCGTCCTTTCCCAGCTGGCCGAAAACCTAGGACTCGTCACGGGAATCGACTCCCAGCCGACTGCTTTCGCTGCGCTGACGAAAGCTGTGTCCTTCTACAACGGCATCGAGGATGCAGACATCGGCGGCCGAGGAATCAGGTGGCAGGAGTCCGGCAAGGCGTCCGTGCCTGGGTCGCCGGACACTGAGCCGGAGGCCCACCCCCCTATCTCGGAGGCCGGCAACGATCCACGCCGAGCGGCGTCCGCCGACCCAGGCACGGACGCCCTCACCCTCGGGACCTACAGAGACCTCTGGGCAGGCCCGATCACCGAGCTCAATCCACCCCTGAAGTTCCTCACCCCCCAGCAACGGGTAGAGATCTCCCCGGCAGATGCCGAGCGCCTGGGCCTGAAGACCGGAGAACAGGTTCGCGTGAGCCAGGACGATTCGACTGTCGAGGCCCAGGTGCAAATCAAAGAGCGGGTCCCCGCCGGCGTCGTCTTCATGGCCGAGGGCGTCCTCGACGGCAACGCCAACGCGCTGCTGAACGGCGGCCCCGTCCAAGTGACGATCGAGAAGTTGAGCGAGGTCAGCGCCTGATGCTGCCGGTCGCCGACACCCAGTTCGTCGAAGCGACCTGGATCATGATCGTCAAGTCGATCGTCATCTTCGCCGTCGTCTTCGGCATCCTGCCGATCCTGACGGTGGTCGAGCGCAAGCTGATCGGCCGCTTCCAGCACCGCTACGGCCCCAACCGGGTCGGCCCCTACGGCCTCCTGCAGCCGCTTGCCGATGTCGGCAAGTTGATCTCCAAGGAGTCGTTCCGCCCCGCGAACGCGATCCCGACGCTGTTCATCCTCGGGCCGCTGCTGCCGGTGCTGGCGGGCGTGCTGTCGCTGGCGATCATCCCCTGGGGCGACGTCCAGGGCGGGGTCGGCTTCTACGGCATCGACGTCCCGATCGGCATCCTCTACTTCTTCGCCGTCGGCTCGATCGCCTTCTACGGCCTCCTCCTCGGCGGCTGGTCCTCGGGCTCCAAATACAGCCTGCTGGGGGCGATGCGCTCGGCCGCGCAGCTGATCTCCTACGAGGTCTCGATGGGCCTGGCGCTGCTCGGCGTGATCATGATGAGCGGCTCGCTCTCGCTGGTCTCGATCGTCCACTCGCAGGGCGGCATCTGGTTCATCTTCCCCCAGTTCGTCGGCTTCCTGATCTTCATGCTCGCCGGCTTCGCCGAGACCAACCGCACCCCGTTCGACATGCCCGAGGCCGACGCCGAGCTGGTCCAGGGCTTCATGACCGAGTACGGGGGGATGCGCTTCGGCTCCTTCCTCCTGGTCGAATACATGGAGATCCTGGTCGTCTCCGGGATCGCCGTGGCGATGTTCCTCGGCGGCTGGATGGGCCCCGGCCCGAGCTTCCTCGACCCGATCTGGATGCTGGCGAAGATGCTCGGCCTCGTCCTCCTCTTCATCTGGGTGAGGGCGACGCTGCCGCGTCTTCGATATGACCAGCTGATGACCCTCGGCTGGAAAGTCCTGCTGCCGCTGGCGACGCTGAACGTCCTCGTCACCGCGGTCCTGGTGGTGGTCACGTGAGCGAGGGCAACGGCTTCGACCCCCGCAGCGCCTCCTACCTCGACTCGATCGACGTGGTCGAGGTCCAGCGCGGCCCTGAGCCGGGCGGGCTCGGCGGCGCCTACCGCGCCTTCGGCGAGACCCTGCGCGGGCTGAAGACGACGATGGCGCGGCTGATCGAGGGGCCGATGACGATCGAGTACCCCGAGGAGAAGACTCCCGTCTACCCGCGCTTCCGCGGCCGCCACAAACTCCACAAGTTCGAGGACACCGGCCTGGAGAAATGCGTCGGCTGCTCGCTCTGCGCCGCCGCCTGCCCGGCCGACTGCATCCGCGTCGTCGCGGCGGAGAACATCCCCGGCGAGCGGGTCTCGGCCGGCGAGCGCTACGCGGCCGTCTACGAGATCAACCTCTCGCGCTGCATCTTCTGCGGCTACTGCGAGATCGCCTGCCCCTTCGATGCGATCACGATGGGCCACGACTACGAGATGGCCGACTACGACCGCCGCGACCTGATCTTCACCAAGGAGATGCTGCTCGCCGAGCCAGTCGAGCGGACGCCGCTGAAAAGCGAGGGGGAATAGTGGAAGCGGTGGTCTTCTTCGTCGCCGCGATCGGCGCGCTCGGCGGCGCCTTCGGCGTGATCGCGATGCGCAACCCCTTCTACTCGGTGCTGGCGCTGATCGTCCACCTTTTCTCGCTGGCGGCGCTGTTTCTGCTGCTCACCTCCGCCTTCGTCGCCGCCGCCCAGGTCGTCGTCTACGCCGGCGCGGTGATGGTCCTCTACGTCTTCGTGGTCGCCTACGTAGGCGGCGGTGGAGAGTCGGCCTGGGAGCCGATCCCCGGCCAGCGCTTCCTAGCCCCCCTCCTGGCCATCGCCCTCTTCACCGAGCTCTCGATAGCCGTCCTAGGCTCCGCTCTCAAAGCCCTCGAAACCCACGGCCCCGATACCCCCGCCGGCTTCGGTGACCCCGCTGCCATTGGACGCCTGCTTCTCGAAAAGTTCTTGCTGCCTTTTGAGGCTTCGTCGATCCTGCTGCTTCTGGCAGCCGTTGGGGCGATTGTCCTTGCGGCCCGTCGCAGGGAGCGAGACACCCCCTCCAAACACTCCACTTCCCGTTTGGAGGGGGTGTCTCCCTCCCCATGAACATCTCGTGGTACATCGTTTTGTCGTCCCTCTTGTTCGCCACCGGAGTCCTCGGCATCCTCATCCGCCGCAGCCCGATGGTGATCCTGCTCTGCCTCGAGCTGATGCTGAACGCCGGCAACCTTGCCCTGGTCGCATTCAGCCGCATGGTCGGCAACGGCCAAGGGCAGGTCTTCGCGGTGATCGTGATGGTGATCGCCGCCTGCGAGGTGGTCGTCGGCCTCGGCCTGATCGTCGCCATCTTCCGCCGCAAGCTGCCGCTCAACGTCGATGACCTGAGGGAGCTGCGCGGATGAGCGCCACCGCCTGGTGCTGGCTGGTCCTGCTCTTCCCCCTGCTGGGGTCGATCGTGATCGCGCTCGGCTTCAAGGCGCTGCCGACGAAGGTCGCCGGGGCGATCGGCACGGTCGCGATCGGCCTCTCCTTCGCCTGCGGCATCGCCGCCCTGATCAGCCTGCTCGGCGAGGCGCCCGACGCCCGCCACCACGCCTCCTCGCTCTGGGACTACGCCAGCGTCGCCGGTCTCGACATCAAGCTCGGGATCTTCACCGACCAGCTCTCGGTCTTCATGGTCCTCGTCGTCACCGGCGTCTCGACCCTGATCCACCTCTACTCCTTCGGCTACATGCAGTCGGACGAGGGCTACCACCGCTTCTTCAGCTACCTCAACTTCTTCGTCTTCTCGATGCTGCTGCTGGTCCTGGCGGGCAACTTCGTCCTGCTGATCGTCGGCTGGGCCTTCGTCGGCTTCGCCTCCTACGCGCTGATCAGCTTCTGGTACCGGCGCGAGACCGCGACGCGCGCCGGGATGAAGGCGTTCGTGATCAACGTCGTCGGCGACATCGGCCTCGTCCTCGCGGCCTTCCTGATCTTCCGCGAAATCGGCAGCTTCGAATACGGCACCGTCTTCGCCAAGGCGCCGGAAGTCTTCAGCACCAACGAGTGGACGGTGACCGCGATCTGCCTGCTGCTCCTGGTCGGCGCCTTCGCCAAGTCGGCCCAGCTGCCGCTCCACACCTGGCTGCCCGACGCGATGGAGGGGCCGACTCCCGTCTCCTCGCTGATTCACGCGGCGACGATGGTCACCGCCGGCGTCTACCTGATCGCCCGCACTCACGCCCTCTTCGTCCTCGCCCCCACGGCCGCCGACATCAGCGCCTTCGTCGGCCTGGCGACGCTGTTGGTGGCGGCGACGATCGCGCTGGTGATGACCGACCTGAAGCGGGCGATCGCCTACTCGACGATGAGCCAGATCGGCTACATGGTCGTCGGCGTCTCGATCGGCGCCTACAGCGCCGGGATGTTCCACCTGATGACCCACGCCTTCTTCAAGGCGCTGCTGTTCATGGCGGCCGGCTCGATCATCGCCGCGATGGCGAACGAGCAGAACATCGACAAGATGAGCGGCTTCGGCAAGGCGATGCGCTTCACCTCGATCACGATGCTCTGCGGCGGCCTCGCCCTCGCCGCCTTCCCGCTCACCTCGGGCTTCTTCTCCAAGGACGAGATCCTCGCCTACGCCGGGGCACGAGGGGGCATGTACATCACCTTCACCGTCCTCGGCTATTTCGGCGCCTTCCTCACCGCGATCTACACCTTCCGCCTGATCTTCCGGGTCCTGCCCGGCAAGCCCTGTCCCGAGGCGCAGGAGCTGATCGACACCGGGCACGTCCACCATGCCCATCCCTTCAACCCGGCCAGCGGCGAAGAGGAGGACACCGACGTCGGATTCCCGGGGGCCGAGCACCACATCGCCGAGCAGTCGGCGCCGATGCGGGTCGCGATGGCGGTGCTGGCGTTCCTCGCCCTGGTCGGGGGCCTGATCCAGGTCCCCGGGGTCGACGACGTGATCGCCAAGTGGCTCGACCCGGTCTTCGCCGACTCACCGCTGACGGCGATCCATCCCTCGGACGAGTGGAGCTGGATCGGCCTCGGGATCGGCGCCGTGATCTCGCTGGCCGGGATCTGGGTCGCGCACCTGCTCTACATCAGGCGGCCGGAGTTGCCGCGGAGCCTGGAAGCGCGCTTCCGCGGCCTCCACACCTTCCTCTTCAACAAGTGGTACTTCGACGAGGCGATCGACTTCCTCGTCGTCCGCCCGGCCCTGGCGATCGGCCGCTTCGCCAACCGCGTCTTCGAGCGCTTCGTCGTCGACGGGCTCGTCACCGGCACCGAGGAGACGGTGGGCGGCGTCAGCGGCGTCGTCCGCGCCGTCCAGAACGGCTTCGTCCGGAGCTATGCGCTGCTGCTGATCGCCGGCTTCGCCGGGCTCGCCCTCTACTTCCTGATCTCGAGCTCATGACGGAGGCACGGCGATGAGCAACGTCCTCCTCTGGGCCCCGCTCGCCTTCGGGCTGGTCGGCCTCTTCCTGCCGAAGCGAGCGGTCGGCTGGTGGGCCGTGCTCGGCGCCGTCGTCACCCTCGGCGTCGCGATCGGCATGGTCGTCGGCTTCAACCAGGGCGACTCCGGCCTGCAGTACACCGTCGACACGCCCTGGATCTCCGGGCTCGGCGTCGACTACAGCCTCGGCCTCGACGGGCTCAACCTCTTCCTCGTGCTGCTGACCGCGGTGCTGTGGACCGGCGGCGTCGCCTTCGCCGCCTTCCGCGAGCAGGAGCGGCCGAAGACCTTCTTCTTCCTGATGCTGCTGGCCGAGACCGCGACCCTGGGCTCGTTCCTGGCTCAGGACCTGCTGCTCTTCGTCCTCTTCTTCGACTTCATGCTGGTGCCGTTCTACTTCCTCTTCGGCGCCTGGGGGACGGACAGGACCGAGGAAGGCGGGCCGACCGCCTCGGCGGCGACGCTGAAGATGATCGTCTACACCCTGATCGGCTCGCTGCTGATGCTGGTGGCGGCGATCGCCACCGCGATCATCTCCGCCGACGGCGGCCACATCACCTTCTCGATCCAGGAGCTCCAGCACCAGGGGCTGAGCCTCGGCAGCCAGCGCTGGATCTTCTGGTTCTTCGCCGCCGCCTTCCTGGTCAAGATGCCCGCCTTCCTCCTCCACGGCTGGATGCCCGACGCCTACCGGGCGGCGCCGCTGCCGGCGCTGGCGGTCTTCTCCGGGGTCCTCGCCAAGGTCGGCGCCTACGGCTTCCTGCGGATCGTGCTGCCGCTGTTCCCGGCGGCGACGGTCGAATTCCAGGAGATCGTCCTGGTCATCGCCCTGGCCTCGATCCTCTACGGCTCGGTGATGGCCTTCACCCAGACCAACGTGCGGCTGATCGCCGGCTACTCCTCGGTGGCGCAGCTCGGCTTCATCACCGCCGGGATTTTCGCCCTGCGCGCCGACGGCTCCGACGGCGCGGTCCTGCAGATGGTCAACCACGGCCTCGTCGTCGCCCCGATCTTCATCATCGTCGCGATCCTGGTCGAGCGCACCGGCAGCGAGGACCTGCCCGAGATGGGCGGGATGGCGCTGCGGGCGCCGGTGCTGGCGGCGCTGTTCCTGATCGTCGCCCTGGCGACCCTGGCGATGCCGGGCTCGGCCAACTTCGTCGGCGAGTTCTACATCCTCAACGGCCTCTTCCAGGCGAAGATCGTCTTCGCCTTCATCGCCATCAGCGGCGTCGCGATGTCGGCCTACTACGCCCTGCGCCTCTACCAGGGGACGATGCACAACCGTAAGCCCGAGGGATTGCTTTCCCGTGAGATCGGCCTTCGCGACGGCCTGGTGCTGGCGCCGCTCGTCCTCTGCATCCTGGCGCTGGCGCTCAACCCGCAGCTGATCCTGAAGCGGACCAACCCGACCGTCGAGCAGACTGTCGCCAAGGTGCGGGGCGGCGAAGCGCCGAAGGCGCAGCTGGCGGAAGGTTCGAGTCCGATCGGTCCGCTGACGGTGCAGGAGGCCCGCGAAATCATCCGATCGGTCCCGGCTCCTGAATCTCGACCTGTCGTCGGAGAAAACCCGTGAACTTCAACGACCCCCACATCGACTACGCCGGCATCTCGCCGCTGATCGCGCTCAGCGTCGGGATCTGCGTCGTCCTGCTGAGCGCGGTATTCAAGCCGACCAGGCGCTGGGCTCCGGCGCTGACGCTGATGACTCTCGGCGCCACCGCCGGCCTGCTGATCTGGCACTGGGACGACCCGCGGAACCTGATCACCGGCGCCCTGCGGCTGGACGACCTGGCGATCTCGATCTCGCTGATCGCGATCCTCACCGCCGGCTTCTGCGTCCTCCTCTCGACCGGCGAGCGGGCGACCGAGGAAGCGGGCTCGGGCGAGTACCACTCGCTGCTGCTGGGCTCGGTGCTGGGGATGGTGCTGCTGGCACAGGCGACCAACCTCGTCACGTTCTTCGTCGCCCTGGAGACGCTCTCGATCCCGCTCTACATCCTCTGCGCCACCAACCTGCGGCGCGAGGGCTCGCTCGAGTCGGGGCTGAAGTACCTGATCGTCGGCTCGATCGGCTCGGCGAC
>Ga0157372_10000988_pt1 | contig 31100 bp, 25 predicted proteins | sample C55metaG_FD_115307 | JGI IMG/M metagenome (GOLD analysis project Ga0157372, IMG submission 115307) | Corn rhizosphere microbial communities from Kellogg Biological Station, Michigan, USA - C5-5 metaG | ecosystem: Host-associated > Plants > Roots > Rhizosphere > Soil | place: USA: Michigan...
AGCATCCGCCGCAACCAAGTCCGCGGCCCAGGCCGACGGCCCCTTCCATCTCAATTATGGCATTCACGACGGCATGTTCAAGAACAGCGCCGGCAACGACTTCATCGACCAGATAAAATTTGCCTATGACAAAGGCTTCCGCGCCATCGAAGACAATGGGATGATGCGGCGCCCGCCGGAGGAGCAGCAGAAGATCGGCGACGCGCTGGCCAAACTGGGCATGTCGATGGGCGTTTTCGTACTCGACAAAGGCGGCAACGGGGCCAATACCCTGGCTGCGGGAAAACCTGAGTACCTCGAGATATTCCTGAAAGGCTGCCGCCAGGCCGTGGAAGTCTCCAAACGCTGCAACGGCAAGCTTACGACCGTCGTGCCCGGCGATTTCGAACGGCATCTGCCCATCGGTATCCAGACCGGCCATGTCATCGAAGCCCTGCGCAAGGGTGCGGAAATACTCGAGCCGCATGGCATCGTAATGGTCCTCGAGCCGTTGAGCGACACCCCCGATCTGATGCTCCGCAACTCGGACCAGACCTATGCCATCTGCAAGGCCGTCAACAGCCCCTCCTGTAAGATCCTCTTCGACATGTATCACATGCAGCGCAATGAAGGCAATGTCATCCACAATATCGACCTGTGCTGGAATGAGATCGCCTATTTTCAAATTGGCAACGTCCCCGGGCGGAACGAACCGACTACCGGCGAGATGGATTATAAAGGCATCTTCAAACACATCTACAACAAGGGCTACAAGGGCATCCTTGGAATGGAACACGGCCTCTCGCTCCCGGGTAAGGAGGGAGAGACCGCGTTGATAAAAGCCTATCGGGAAAGTGACAGCTTTGCGTAACGCGCCCGAATGCCATGGCCAGGCGCGAGGCCTGGTGGCCGGCCCGGGAACTAGAACGGCTTGAACTGCCCGGGCACCGCAACGGGATAGAGCCCGTTCGCGTCCGGCGTCACCGGCGGCGCAGCATCGAACGCATACACCGCGGGGTGAATATCCATGCCGCTCTTCAGCGCCGCATCCCACTGCATTTGCTGCCCCGAATAGGTGGCCAGCCGCCCGAGGATGGACGTCATCGAACTCTTGGCGCCGCGTTCGGCGTCCCAGAACTTGTATTCCCCCTTCGCAATGGCCGCGAAAAGCTCGTCGTGCTCGTTCTGGTAGGGTTGATTTTCCATCTTCTTATCGAATTGATAGATGGTATTGCCTTTCGTATCCGTGATCCGGGCCTCGTCACAAAAGACCTTTCCCTTCGTTCCGATCAGCATCTCGTCCACCTTGCTCATCGTGCCCTTCTGATGCCGGCACTGGCTGTTCAGCACGACGCCGTTGGCATAGTGAAACTCCACAAAATGGTGGTCGAAGATCTGGCCGTAGTCCTTACCTTTTCTCACCTCGCGGCCGCCCATGCCCTGCGCGCTGACGGGATACCCTTCGAGCGCCCAGTTGATGACGTCGAGGTTATGGATATGCTGCTCGACGATATGATCGCCGCAAAGCCAGACAAAATAGTACCAGTTGCGCATTTGGTATTCCATCTCCGTCCAGCCCGCCTGCCGGGGATGAACCCAGACGCCATCGTTGTTCCACCAGGCCTGGGCGCTGACGATATCGCCGATGATCCCGTCATGAACGCGTTTCATCAGTTCGCGATACGACGTTTGATACCGCCGCTGGAGGCCCACGACGACGTTCAGCTTCTTCTTCTTGGCGATCTCGGCGGCAGCCAGCACCCGGGCGATGCCCGCGGGATCGGTTGCGACGGGTTTCTCCATGAATATCTGCTTGCCCTGGTTCACGGCTTCCTCGAAATGAATGGGCCGGAATCCCGGCGGCGTCGTCAGGATAACGACGTCGGCAAGCGCCATCGCTTTTTTGTAGGCGTCGAAACCGACAAACTTGTTTTCTTCTTTTACCTGCACCCGGCTCTTTTTATCTTCGAGTGCTTCGAGGATATTCTTATAGCTGCCGTCGAGGCGATCCCGGAAGGCGTCGGCCATGGCTACCAGCTGGACGTTCTGTTTGGTGCTTAGCGCCTGCACAGCCGCGCCGGTGCCGCGTCCGCCGCAGCCGATAAGGGCGATCTTAATGGTGTCATCTGCGCCTGAGAAGAGGTTGGCGCGGGAAAGCAGCGGTGCTGCCAGTACGCCCGCGGCGGCCAGCGTGGACGCTTTCATAAAGTCGCGCCGGCTGGGGTTGGAGGACGAGTCACGCCCGCCGTTGTTGGAAGAGGATTGTTCTCGATTCATGTTAACTGCAATTTAAAATGAATAAAAAGTTTATAGGTAACCAATAAAGAGTTTACAGGTAGCGGTTATAGAATTCCTCTGCCGCGGCGGCATCGGGCTGCTTCACCGGCCGGACGATCCGGAATCCGATAAACGGCGCATCCGTATTCCACCATTTACTCCGCGGGATCTGCGGATCGCGGGCATTCCATTTCTTGTCGGAAAGGAGCCGGGCGGAAGGCTGCAAGGCCGTGGCGGCATCGCGATAGCAACCGCCTTTGAGGATCAGGGGCCAGGGGGTCCCGGGCGTCTCGGCATCGAGCGTCCATTCGGCCACGTTACCCAGCATATCGTAGAGTCCCCAGGCGTTGGGCTTTAGCTGTTTCACCGCGTGATACCGGTTGTTGCTGTTGGCCGCAAACCAGCCATAGGACGAAAGGGAATCCGCGGCCCGGCCAAAAGGGTAGGGGGTTGCGGTCCCGGCGCGGCAGGCATAGTCCCATTCTGCTTCCGTCGGCAGCCGATAGAAGACACCCGTGCGTTTATACAGCCATTTGCAATACATCATCGCCGCATACCGGCTCATGCTGTTGGCGGGAAAACCGCCTTGTTTTCCCATCCCAAGGGTAAAGTCGACATAGGGTGGGCTCGGCCGGGTGATGCCGTCGGGCGTCGGACCATGGTCCTGCGATTCATCCTGGAAAAGGATGTATTCTTCGTAGGTGGTCTCGTGTTCTTCCATCCAGAAGGAGTCAACGGCCCCTTTCCCGGCGATGGGGATCATGGTGAACCGTACTTGAGATTGGGGGATGGTTTGCTCGAAAGTCGTAAAGGTCTGCGCGTCGGCAGTCGCGGACAAGAACGGCAAAGCGGTCGAAAAAAGTAAACCGGTGAGAAAGGAGGTCCGATTAACGCGGGTAGATTGGGTCAACAGTCGCATCAGGTAGCAGGTATTGCTTAAAGGTAACGGAACTTTTCTGAATAACCCGGCCTCGTTTCATTTCGGTGACAAGAAGCGCGGCGCCGGGAAAATGCTTTAGTAATTTTAGCGACCGGCGCCAGGAGAGGATGCTACAGGCCGTAGCCAGCCAGTCGGCGGTGGCGCCGTCGGCGGCAATGGCCGTCACGTTGCGGCGGCGGGTGAGGCCGATACCGGTACGCGGATCGATAATGTGCGAATACCGTTTTCCATGCCATTCGAGGTATTGGTAGATGTCGCCGGAGGTGGCGACGGCATTGTGCCGCAAGGAAAGAAGGATTGAGAGTAGTCGTTCCTTTTCACCCGGTGCATTGATGCCGATGAACCAGCCGGATTGCGCCGAAGGCGCATCCCCCGTCACTATTTTGCCGCCCGCGTTGACCATCGCCTTTTCAAAACCTGCCTGTTGCAGCTGCCGTAGGGCGGCCGCTGCCACAAAACCCTTTCCCAATCCGCCGACATCCAGCTGCATCCCGGGGATGTCGAGCCAAACGGATCTTTGTACCGAGTCGAGATGCAGATGCCGATAGCCGCAATGGCCCAGGGCACTGGCAATATCGGCTTCCGTCGGCGGTACGCCTGTCTTTCTGGCCCTGCGCCAAAGCCTGACTACGGGTCCTATCGTAATATCATATCCACCGGCCGTCATTTCCGCGGCTTCCTGCGCGCGCCGCAGGATATCGAACAGCGGCGGCGAAACCGGTACATACCTCTCCTGGCCGCTCGCGGCGCTAAGCCGGTTGATCTCGCTGCTGTCAATATAATCGCTCAGGATGGAGTTGAGCGTGTCGGCCAGGCGGAACGCAGTGAAGGCAGCCCGCGCCGCCCCCGCCGAGTCGCCGGTCGCTATGGTGATCGAGAAAGGCGATCCCATCTTTGGTTCCGTGAAAGTGAATTTTGTTTGCGAAAAAACGGGCTGGGCGCCGAAAATGAGCCAACTGATAGAAAATATGAATAAAATACGCATTATTTTTTATTGTATACTAAATTTTACCGGACGTGATATGAACTTTTATTTGGTTTTCAGTATTATATATTAAATTATTAAATATTGATATTTGTTATCTCGGGCTGTCATATTATCTTTGCGTTAAACGAAATTAACTATGGCGGTAGCAAAACTTGAATACATTTGGCTTGATGGTTATCAACCCATCCAAAGCTTGCGCAGCAAGACAAAGATCGAAAGAAAATTCTCCGGCAAACTGGAAGATTGCCCTGTGTGGTGCTTCGATGGCTCCTCCACCGAGCAGGCCCCGGGCGGCTCTTCGGACTGCCTGCTGAAACCCGTCTTCCTCGCAAAGGATCCGCAACGCCGCGACGGCTGGCTCGTGATGTGCGAAGTCCTCAGCCCCGACGGCACTCCCCATTCCAGCAACGGCCGCGCCCTCATCCAGGACGATGATAACGATTTCTGGTTCGGCTTCGAACAGGAATACTTCCTGTGGAATCCCGAAACCGACAAGCCGTTGGGCTTCCCCGAAGGCGGCTATCCGAGACCGCAAGGTCCTTACTACTGCTCCGTCGGCGCCCGCAACGCCTACGGCCGCGAGATCGTGGAAGAACATCTCGACGCCTGCCTCGATGCGGGTCTCAACATCGAAGGCATCAACGCGGAAGTAGCGACAGGCCAATGGGAATTCCAGGTGTTCGCCAAGGGCGCCAAGGAAGCCGGCGACCAGGTCTGGGTGGCCCGCTACCTGCTCGAACGCATCGGTGAAAAATACGGTATTTCCATCAACTGGCATTGCAAACCCCTCGGCAACCTCGACTGGAACGGTAGCGGGATGCACGCCAATTTCTCCAATAGCCTGCTCCGCACTTGCGGCAGCAGTGAAGTCTATGTAAAAGTTTGTGAGGCTTTCCGCCCCGTCATAAAGGAACATATCGAGGTCTATGGCCCCGATAACCACCTCCGGCTTACCGGCAAGCATGAGACGGCGGCGATCAACGAATTCAAATTCGGTGTCTCCGATCGCGGCGCCTCCATCCGCATCCCCATCGGCACGGTGGAAAGAGGTTGGAAAGGCTGGCTGGAAGATCGGCGGCCCAACTCCGCGGCAGACCCTTACAAGGTCGCTGCGCGGATCGTGACGACGGTAAAAGCGGCTGAAGCGCAGTTGGCCGAAATGATCGAGGCCAACGTCGCATAGGTAATGTCAACTCCGAATATATACAAAAGCCCCCGGTCGAGGGGGCTTTTGTAGCTTTATGGATGTGGGGCTATTAATAGATCAGACTATACTTAATTCCGCCTTTAGGATGTCGTCGATCTGGTGAACTACCGCCTCGAGCTCCAGCGCCGCGGTGGGCTGCCGCAGGTAGGTCTTCACCCCCAGCGAGCGGCATTCTTCCACCTCTATGGGTTGACCGCCCCGGCTCCACACGAGGATGGGAATCCCCTGGTAACGGGCCTCGGACATCAACTCACGGAGAAGATCGGGCGCTTTCGCATCCGGCAGATCGTATTTGACAAGGATCATGGAGGGGAGATCATCCCAGCTGCGGCTGGCGAGGTAGTCGAGGAAGGTGCGGCCATTCTCCACCGTCTTTACTTCGGCATAGGCGACGAGCCTGTCCAACTCCTGCACAAAATTTCCGCAGAGGGTACAGTCGTCCTCCGCTAAAAGGATATAAGGTAACATGATTAACTCTTTAGTGAATTTAAGGGTAAATAATATCGATTAACATAAAGGTAATGATTTCTTAACATTGCGGCAAATTTTTTTAGCAAACCGCCTGTCACCCCTTAAATTCGCTTAAGTTATTGCTTCTCAATCCGGTAGATATCCCCGTCATCGGTGATCGCAAAGAGCATATTGTTCATATAGGCGATATCTCTAAACCGTTGGTTCTTGTCTGTCAGCAGCCGTTCTTCACCCACCACCCGGTTGTTGCGGATGATCAGCCGGTCAATATGCTGTCCGCTCAGGCAGGCCAGGAACAGGTTGCCCTTCCATTCCGGAATGGCGGTTCCATTATAAAAACAGATGCCGCAAGGCGAAACGACAGGATCCCAATAGTATACAGGTTGCTCCATTCCCGGATTCTGCTGGATGCCGGCCCCCACTTTGTCGCCCGAATACTCGAGACCGTACGTGATCACCGGCCAGCCGTAGTTCTTGCCGGGCCGGATCCAGTTCACCTCGTCCCCGCCATGCGGGCCAAACTCCGCCTCCCATAGTTCGCCCGTCGCCGGGTCGATGTCCAGTCCATCGGGGTTGCGATGACCCAGGGAATATATCTCCGGCCTGGCGCCTGCCCGGCCCTCGAAGGGATTACCGGCCACCGGCTTGCCGGCCGTCGTGATCCGGATGATCTTCCCCAGGTAAGTGTCCAGGTCCTGCGCGTGTACCCGGTTTTCGGGGGCGAATTTTTCGCCAAGGCTCACGAACAGGTTTCCCTTCTTGTCGAATACCAGCCGCGAGCCGAATTGCAAATTGCCCCTGGTCGCCGGTGTCGCCCGGAATATGACGGTCACATTGTCGACCTTTCCCGCGGCTTCGTCCAGCTTCCCTTTGGCCACGGCAGTCAACGTGCCGCCGTCCGCCTTCTCCGCATAGCTCCAGTAGAGGATCTTATTGCTGCCGAACTGGGGATCGAACGCCACATCCAGCAGTCCGCCCTGCCCCGCGTAGACCACCTCCGGTAAACCGGTGATCTTCTTTACCAGCCCGCCATTCTTGTCGTGTATCTGCATCGTCCCCGATTTCAGCGTCACCATCAGCCGCCCGTCGGGCATCGCCACGATGGCAAAAGGATTGCCCAGTTGGTTCGCGATCTTCTCCACCTTATACGGCGTCTTCGTTCGGGCGCCGGCGATACGCGTTTGCCCGGCGAATGCCGGTTTATAGTTCGCAAACCCCGGCTTGGTCTCCACCGGTGGCAGTCCTTGCCGGTAGCCGATGGCCCAAACGGCCGTAACAAAAATCGCCAGAATGACTGTAAAGAAAAGTGCAGCTTTTATCCGCATAAAAGAGTCTTTAAATTTGGATATAAATTTACGACCCTTAGGGAAAAAATGTCCGTTGTGCTGTCAGTTTTTCAGTAGAGTGGAAGAACGGCATTTACTTTGTTTGGCATTTTTTACTCTAAATACCCAGTCCATGAGCATCGTTACCTACACCGTTCGTTTTGAGTTCCCGGTAGATGCAGCGCGGCTGAATGTCATCCTGGAAGCCGATGTCCAGGAGCATCACTCGGATACGTACTATGTGGTCAGTAATTTTCGCATCCCGGGCCACGGGAACCGCCCGGCGCTTCCATCCATTAAAATTCGCCAGCAAAACGACGTTTGGGTCCATACCGACAGCGGTCAGGCCACAGACCTGAGTGCCGCCGTCGGCAGGGCCATCGAGACTAGGGCAAAGGATAGCCCTCCCCCACTATAAATTCTGTTTCTTCAACTCGCTCACCGCATGGTCCGCGGCGCGGGCCGTAAAAGCCATGTAGGTTAACGAAGGATTCTGGCAGGCCGCCGAGGTCATAAAGGATCCATCGGTGACATATACGTTCGGCGCATCCCATACCTGGTTCCATTTATTCAGCACCGAGGTCTTCGGATCGCGGCCCATCCGCGCCGTGCCCATCTCGTGGATGCCGCGGCCCAGGTAGGGGTTGTCATCTCCGCCCTTGACGTCCTTGACGCCCAGGGCCTCGCAGATCTCCATGGCATCGTTGAGCATGTCCTTGCGCATCTTCAGCTCGTTCTCCTTCAGCTCGCAATCCATGGAAAGTATGTTCAGGCCCCATTTGTCTTTCTTCGTCTTATCGAGCGTCACCTTATTGTCATGATAGGGAAGAGTCTCGCCAAAGCCGCCCATGCCGAAATTCCAGGCGCCGGGTTCGCTCATCGCTTCCTTGAGTTTTGCGCCGATGTCGAATTCGGCGATGTCCACACCGCGGCCGCGATCGGCGCCGCCCTGGTAGCCAAAGCCGCGCAGATAGTCGCGCTTGTCGCCAAAGAAGTTCCGGAACCGGGGGATATAGATACCGTTAGCCCGGCGTCCGTAGGTGTATTTGTCGAGGTAGCCTTCGACCCGGCCGCCGGCATAGACGCCGAGGTGGTGGTCCATGACGTTATGTCCCAGCTCGCCGCTGCTGCTGCCCAGCCCGTCCGGCCAGACATCGGTCGCCGAGTTCATGAGTATCCACGCACTGTTGAGTGTCGAAGCATTGAGGAAAACGATCTTCGCCTTGTACGTATAGGTCTTCATCGTTTGGGCGTCCAGCACCTCCACTCCCGTGGCCCGCTTCTTATCCTTGTCGTAGAGGATCTGCGTCACGATCGACCAGGGCCGCAGGGTAAGATTGCCCGTGGCCATCGCCGCCGGCAGGGTGACCGACTGCGTGCTGAAATAGCCGCCGAAGGGACAGCCATACCAGCACTTGTCGCGGAACTGGCACTGCCGGCCGTTCAACGGCACCGTAGCATGAGCGCAACGCCCGATGATTATCTTCCGCTTCCCTCCAAAATGCTTTTTGATCTCCTTTGCAAAATCCTTCTCCACGCAGGTCATGTCCATCGGCGGCAGGAACTGGCTGTCCGGCAGTTCGGGCAGTCCCTCCTTCGATCCGCTGACCCCGACAAACTTTTCGACATGATCATACCAGGGTTCGATATCCTTGTAGCGGACGGGCCAGTCGACGCCGATGCCCTGTTTGGCGTTCTCTTCAAAATACATGTCGCTCCAACGATACGACTGCCGGCCCCATAAAAGACTTCTTCCGCCTACATGATAACCCCGGAACCAGTCGAATCGCTTCACCTCCGTATACGGACTGTCCTTGTCGCTGGCCCACCAGGACAGGTTCCGTTCGTTCAACGGGTAGTCCCGCTTAAGCACGGGATAGTTCTTGATCATCTCCTGGGTTCGCTCGCCGTGGTGCGGATAATCCCAGGCTTCCCTGGTGGCTTCCGTGTAGTCCTTGATGTGCTCGATGTTCATACCGCGCTCCAGCATGATCGTTTTCAGTCCCTTCTCGGTCAGTTCCTTGGCAGCCATGCCGCCGCTGATGCCCGAGCCGATGACGATAGCGTCGAATTCATTGTTGTCCATATCGCAATGCAAATTTGACCGGTAATTTACATCGTCCGGTGCCACCAAAAAAAACTAATTTTGATCGATGCTCAATTTTTCTACGGCCGATCTCGAGACCATCAGCAGGTATGCGCAAAGCAGGGAATGCAGGGCGGGAGAGATATTGCTGAAAGAGGGAAGTATCGCCAGGGAGCTCTTTTTCGTCGTCAGCGGCATCCTCAAGATCGTCTCCACTAACGAAAAAGGGAATGAAGTGATCCAGTATTTCATCAAAGAGAACAGATTCTGTACCATCTTGTATAGTTTTAATGGTGAGGTCGTCTCCAACGAAGGGATCGCCGCGGCGACGGACGCAAAGTTGCTGGCGTTCTCAAAGCCGGCGCTGAACCAACTGTATGCCGGGTTGCCGGAGTTTAAGGAGAGGTTAGAAGACATCACCCACCGGACCCTGCTGGAGAAGATAAAGAGCCGCAACAGTCTCATGGGGGAAGAAGCCACGGTCCGATACCAGAAATTCCTGGCCAACTATCCGGATATCCTGTTAAAGGTGCCGCTGAGCGATGTCGCGTCTTACCTCGGTATCACCCAGCAGTCCCTTAGTCGTATCCGAAGGAATACTTCCTAAACCAATACGGTTCCACCATCAATAATAAAGGTCTGACCCGTCGCAAACGACTGTTTCATCAAAAAGACGAAGGTCTGCCCGATGTCTTCCGGCTGACCCACCCGTTTCACCGGCAGCGAAGCGGCAACCGATTGATAGAATTTTTTCCGATCGTCTTCCGGAATGCCGTCCCATAAGTTACTTTCCACGACACCCGGCATCACTGCATTCACGCGGATGGGCGCAAGCTCTATCGCCATCGCCCGGGTAAATCCTTCCATGGCCCCGCAGATGCTGGACGCCAGCGACCAGCCCGCACCCGGACGCTGGCTGGCGATGCCGCTGGTCAGGCCGATGGAGCCGCCCGGGCGGATCAGCGGCGCACCGTATTTAACGGCAGCTAATGCGCCCCAAAAGCGCAGGGTAAAAAAGTCCCTTGCTTTTTGTACATCGGTGTCGGCTATGTTCTGGAGGTTCAGATTCTCCCCGGCCGTATACACCAGGTGATCGAACGGGCCGATCTTTTCGAAAAAGGCTTTGATGTTTTCTTCCTTGCTGAGATCGACGGCATGGCCGCTGCTGTTTGCGGGCAGGGCTTTCAGTGCTGTCTCGATACGCGATGCGTTGCCGGAGACGATGACGACCCCGGCGCCTTCGGCTGCCGCGGCTTTGGCAGTAGCCCAACCCAGGCCGCTGCTGCCGCCCAGGATAATGACACGTTTATTTTTCATGGAGCAAAGGTCGGCGCGGGCTGTCGGGAAGGATTTACCATATGGTAAATTTCTTATACCCCAACCGATTTGCTCCTTCGCTCGAGCAATACGGTATCCCGCCACCGGTTGCCCATTTTCCCGATCTTCTCCCGTACGCCGACCTGCCGGAACCCTGACCGCTCGTGCAGCCGGATGCTGGCGATATTCTCGGGGAAGATGCCCGCCTGCAGCATCCAGATGCCTTTGGCCTCGCTTTCCGTGATCAGGGCCTGGAGCAAGGCGGTGCCCACGCACTGTCCGCGATATTTCGCGTCGATATAGATGCTTACTTCTGCGACGCCGGCATAGACCCAGCGGGTCGATACCTGGCTGAGGGCGACCCAGCCGATCACCCGTTCTCCGTCCAGGGCCACCAGGCGGCATTGCGCCAAGTGGCTGGCGTTCCACTCGTCCCATTCCGGGGCGGCGGTTTGAAAGCTGGCGTTGCCCGTGGCGAGCCCTGCCTCATAGATGGCCTTTACGGTCGGCCAGTGGTCGGGTAAAAGGTCTTTGATGGTCATGGAGTTGAATTCGCGGGGAAAATTAGGAAATTGGTAGTATCCACGCTCACGTTAACGGAAATTTCTTGCGTTCCCAAAAAGACTCGCCTGCTGAAATAAAGAAGAAAGATTGTGACATGTCTTTACCAGCACGTGGATGACTTCTCCCTCCACCTGCAATTTCCCTTCCACCATCAGTAGGGTCGATTGCAGAATAGGTTTGCGATAGGCCTCGAAAACGTTGGGGAATACGACCAGGTTCGCGTCGCCTGTCTCATCTTCGATGGTGATGAACAGTACTCCCTTTGCCGTTCCCGGATGTTGCCGCACCCGGACCCGTCCCGCCACTTTTACCGCCTCGCCGTCGCGACCGGCGCGAAGCCGCTCGATGGGCCAGATGCCGAGGTGATCAAGCGTCGAACGGAAAAAGCTCACCGGGTGCGCCTTCAGCGACAGCGAGGTCGCCGCGTAGTCGGCGGTGACCTGTTCCGGCAGCGGCATGGTGGGTAATGGGATGTTGCCTTCCTGCTCGCTCTCCGATGGCTGACCGGCGAACACCCCGATCGGGTGATCTTTCAGGGCCGATACTTCCCACAATGCCCGCCGCCGGTCCAATCCCAGGGACCCGAAGGCGTCGGCATTTGCGAGGCGTTCCAGCGCCGCCACGCTTACTCCGGCGTCGAGCAGCCCGTTGACCGATTGGTATGGTTTCCCTTTCAGCAACGGGGCCACTTCATCCTCTCCCAACCCCCTGACCTGCCGGAATCCCAGCCGCATCGCGCAAACGCCGTCGACCTTTTCCTCCAGCGTATTATCCCATTGCGAGAAATTCACATCGATCGGCCGAACCGTCACCCCATGTCTTTTCGCATCGGTCACCAACTGATCGGCGTGATAGAACCCCATCGGCTGGCTATTCAGCAACGCACAGCTAAAGACATCGTGCAGCCGCCGCTTCAGCCAGGCCGAGATATAGGCCAGCAGCGCAAAGCTCACCGCATGGCTTTCCGGGAACCCATAACTGCCAAACCCCTCCAATTGTTTGAAGATGCGGTTCGCGTAGTCTTCGCTGTATCCTTTGGCCACCATCCCGGTCACCAGTTTCTCGCGGTGGCGGCTGATCATTCCATGCGCTTTGAAGGTTGCCATGCTCCTTCTTAGCTGGTCGGCCTCCGCGGCGGTATATCCTGCGGCGACGATCGCGATCTTCATCGCCTGTTCCTGGAAGAGGGGCACTCCCAGCGTCCGGCCCAGTATCTCTTCCAGCTCTTTGGATGGGAACTCCACCGGCTCCAGCTTGTCGCGCCGCCGCAGATAGGGATGCACCATATCGCCCTGTATCGGTCCCGGCCGGACGATTGCCACCTCGATCACCAGGTCATAGAAACATTCCGGCCGCAGCCGCGGCAACATTGCCTGCTGGGCCCGGCTCTCGATCTGGAACACGCCGATGGTGTCCGCATGGCTGATCATCTCGTACACCGCCGGGTCGTCCTGTGGGATATTCGCCAGCGTCAGCTCCATGCCATGGTGTTCGCGCGCCAGGGCAAACGCCTTGCGGATACAGGTCAGCATCCCCAGCGCCAGCACATCTACTTTGATGATGCCTAACGCATCGATATCGTCCTTGTTCCATTCGATATTCGTACGGTCTTCCATTCGTGCGTTCAGCACCGGGCACAGGTCGGCCAGCTTCTTCTGCGTGATCACGAATCCTCCTGTGTGTTGTCCGAGCTGCCGCGGGAAACCCATCAGCTGCGTGGTCAGCGCCAGCACCTGGCGCAGCATCGGATCGCTTGCATTCAAGCCGGCCTCTTCGAACGCTTTTCCTTCCAGCCAGCCTTCGCCCGTTTCGGACCGGGCTTTGGAAAGATGGTCCAGCATGTCCTGGCTCAGCCCCATCGCCTTGCCCACATCCCGCACCGCACCTTTATAATGCAGCTGCGTCACCGTTGCGACGATCGCCGCCCGGTCCCGGCCATACTTCTGGTAAACGTATTGGATGACCTCTTCCCGGCGTTCGTGCTCGAAGTCTACGTCGATATCCGGCGGTTCATTGCGGGCCGCCGACATGAACCGCTCGAAGAGCAGATCGAATTTGGTGGGATTGACGAAGGTGATCTGCAGGCAATAGCAGATCGTGGAATTTGCTGCGGAACCCCGGCCCTGGTAGAGTATCTTTTGTTCTCTTGCAAAGCGGCACAGATCGTACACGGTCAGGAAGAACGGCGCATAGTTGCGTTCTTCGATAAAGGCCAGTTCGTGCCGGATGGCCTGGCTCACCTTTTCGGGTATGTCCTCGCCATAATAGTGTCGCGCGCCATCCCAGGCCAGGTGTGTCAGCTCTTCCTGTGGCGTGCGGCCGTTTGCCGTCAGCTCTTCGGGATAGACGTATTGCAGGGAGTCCAGTGAGAACTGGCAAGCCTCTGCCAGTTCCAGCGTCTTTTTGACGGCGTCCGGGTAATGCCGAAACAGGCGGTGCATTTCTTCGATCGGCTTGAGATAGCGTTCGGCGTTCTCGAACAGCCGGAAGCCGGCGTTATGGATGGTGCATTTTTCCCGGATGCAGGTCAGCACGTCCTGCAGCGGTCTGCGGTCGGCCGCATGATAATAGATGTCGTTCGTGGCCAGCAGCGGCGTCTCCAGCCGTTTTCCCAGTTCCGCGAGCCGGTACAGCTGCTTCGCATCGTCTCCGCGGTAGCCGCGGGACGCCCCAAGATAGAGCTCGCGGCCGAATGCTTCGCGGTATTCCTGGATGGCGGTGGCAAAATCCGCTTTTACGGTATTTTTTGCATCCAGCACCGGGGTCGGGGCCACGACGAACTTTATCCCTTTTGCTGCTTGATACACATCGTGCTTATAGAGGAAGCACTGGCCTTTTTCCGCTCGCAGGTTGCCTGTGGTCAGCAGCCCCGAGAGCCGTGCATAGGCTTGTGTGTCGGTGGGGTAGGCCAGCAGGGCCGGGCCGTCGAGCAGTTCCAGGCGGCAGGCGGGGATGAGCCGCAGCTCACGGGCATTGGCCGTGATGGATGGGGGGACGCCGGCTTTGGCCGCGATGGGCCTGGTGTCGCAGGCTTTGGCGGCGACATGGGCGCGGACGACGCCTGCGAGTGTGTTGCGGTCGGTGATGGCAAGGGCGCTATAGCCCAGCTCCGCGGCGCGGTTCACCAGCTCTTCCGGGTGGGAGGCGCCGCGGAGGAAGCTGAAGTTGGTGGTCATCTGTAATTCTGCGTATTCCATCAGGCGAAAAATCCATGGATGAACCACTGGGGTGAATGATCGTCGCGGTAGTGGCCGCTGCGGAACAGCCAGTATCTGCCCCCTGATTCGTCTTCTACGGTGTAGTAGTCGCGGTGGGGCCCGGCGTCCGTCCACCATTCTCTTTCTATCCGTTCGGGTCCGTCGGCCTTTGCCGTCTTGTGGAGGACGCCTTTGTAGCGGAAGAGCATGGGGGGATAGTCGGGTATCGGCGCCGTCACCTGGATGGGTTCGGGGTGGGGGAGCAGTTGTATGGGCCGCGGGCGGTCGGTCGGCCAGGCCGTCGATGGCGTCTCACGGAGATCGGTCGATTCCCGGAACGACCTTTCCGGCCAATATCTTTCTTCCGGCAGATAGCGGTGGATCGCTCCTGCGCCGAACTTGCCCACGAGCCTGTCGAGCAAGGCCGCGAGGCCGTTGTCTTCGAGTCCCGCGGAGCCCGACCAAAGAGTGGTCTGCGCCGGGGCGGCGTCTTCTACCTTCGGCGCTTCGAGGATAAACAGTTCGATCCCCAATGCCGGCTCGATCGTAGCCAGCCGGATCTCGAAAAGCGCGAACAGGTGATTTGCCTGGTGGGTCGCCCGTGTCGTGCTGATCCCGATGGACTCCATTTTCCCATCCACCCGGTACCCTTTGAACACCGCGGTTCGCAGCCCTTTGCCCTCCTGTTGCAGCCGACCGCAGAGCTGGTTCAGCAGGCGTTGCAGCGCGATCTCGATCCCCGTCCGCGTTTGGATGGGTTCCAGGCAGGGCAGCCGCTCGGCGTATGCTTCGACCGGGCAGATCGGCTCCAGGGATTCTTCGGCGTGGCCAAGCGCCTGGTCAAGGCGGTGCAGCAGCTGGGCGCCCAATCGCCGCCGTAGTGCGCCCCGCGGCATCGAGATGAACTGGTGGATCCGGGCAAGACCCAGTTGTTGCAGGCGTTCGGTTGTCGCTTCTTCGAGCCGCAATGCCTGGCAGGGTAGGGGGCCGAGGGTGGCGGCCTGGTTGTCCTTTGCGATTATCGGGTATCCCTTGCCGTAACGAGCTATCGCCCCTGCGGCGAGCATCGTGTCCGCCATCGCGCCCCGCACGTGGTAGCCGATCGCGCGAAGCCGTTTTAGGATCTCTTTCAGATAGGGTTCTTCGCCGCCCCAGAGATGGGCGCAGCCGCTGGCATCGAGGATCAGGCCGTCCAGCCCATCGACCGCACTAATAGGGGCGAACCGGATACTCCACTCGCCAAGCCCCCGCAGCAATCGCGTCTCGCGCCCGGCCTTATCCTCCACAACGATGAGTTCCGGCAGCAGCGCCCGCGCATCGGCGACCACCATGCCCGGGAAGAGCCCTTCCTTTTCCGCCTCGGGACTCGCCGCCGTGATCACCACCCGGTTATGGTCTTTGGCCGAGAGCACGACGGGTTTACCCCGCAGCTCCGGCCTGCGAATAACCAACCAGTCTGTTTTGAGATGCGGGAAGTAGAGGGAGACAAATCGTTTGTTCATGATCGGTAATTTTGAAACCTGTTTCATTATTCCACTCGGCGATCCACTCGCCGGGCCGGCCGTTACGCACCTTCAGCAATTCCACTTTCCATCGTGGGAAACCCACACCCGGCATTTCCCCTTCCGGTTCACTCGCCAGCCCGCCGACCCTCCACCGCGCCACCGCCGCCACGGTCCCCAGGCTCCGCGGCTGATGCCGTAGCAGGAACCCCGTCACCCGGCTTTTCTCTACGGCCAGCTGCAGCTTGCGCGAAGCGGTAAAGTCCAGGTCGCGGATCTCCCCGACGACGGCTGCGAGGCCTTCGCACTTCAAGGCTTCTTCCATCGCCCAGATCGCATCTTTCTCCCGGGCCAGGTCCACAAAAACGATCTTGTCCGGATCGATCCCGAACCGCTTCAACGCCGGAGGAAACACCGTCCTCCGCGTGCCGATCCAAAGGCAGATGCCGCCATCCCGCATCAGCGGCGCCAGCAACGCCGCCACGAACCCGCCCGTCGCCGCCCCATCTTCGGGCGAGCCGCTAAGCAGCTCGTGCACCGCCCCCGTCGGGAATTCGCCCCGCGGAAAAGCGGCCGTCACCGGCCCAAGGCCCATATCCACGCGGGCTCCCGGCGTTGGCGGCCGGAACCCCTGCAGGGGAAGCAATTCCTCTTGCAGCTGGCGGATAAGTTCTCGCTTCGCGATCATAAATAAAGTGTGTGTTTCCCCAACAAAAATACTAAATAAATTAGTATTATCCCGCCCGATCCTCCCAAAAAATTTTCGCTAATTTTTGGCAATAAAACTACATAGTTGTAGATTTAATCCTATATGAGCGCTAAAAAGCAGGCCGGTGGCCTCCATCATACTTGAACGCTTGCGACAGGTTGTTTAAGGGTCAAGACCATCACCTACAGGGTAGGGGTGGTCTTTTTATTTTTAGTGGCGACCCGTCAAAGACTGGCCTTGCCTGTCTTCAGATCGACCGGCACGGATACATGTTCCAGCGCGATCAGCCAGCGGCCATCGATCTTCCGATAGCCATCGGTAACCCGCACCGTCCGGTCGACCGGATGACCTTGCATGTCCGTGCCCACGACGTGCTGGATGCTGTGACCGAATCCGACATTACCGTCGACCGTGATACCGAGATCGGTGATGGTTATTTTCAGCGTGCCCTTGATGTGCGAGAAGAAATCCTGCCAATCCTTGCGATACGCGTCGGCCCCGCGATATTCCTTCCGCGGAACCACGTCAAAGACGACCAGGCTCTCGTCCTGCACATAATTCTTCATGATCGCATCGATGTCCCCGGCGTTAAAGGCCACTGTAAATTTTTCTTCGAGCGCCCGGATCTCCGCTTCATCGTTCGATGTGGCCGCCATCGTTGTCAATGGGGATAGCATCAGCACAAAGGCTCCTATGGGTAGCATGATGAAAGGTTTTTCTTTCGATCATAGTTGCAAATAGTGTTCCCCTGCACGGAACCCGGATCATCCCGGAATTGTTTTCAATTGGAGAACCACGCTGGAGCGGTCCGCGTGAACCTGCGGGTCAAGCCCTATCTTCATGAGATAGTCGCCGGAATACACTTTCCCATCCTCGCGGCCCGCCGGGGCGCCCGGATACCGGTTCACCTCCTGCACCCGATACTGCCTCGCAGGGTCCAGCCCCTTTAATTTCACCGGCAGCTTATTGCCGGCATCATACCGGTTGTTGACGAGATAGTTGAACAGCACCGCTGAAGAACGGGTGGAGTCCACATATAGGATGGACGCGCAATCGTACTTGTACGGATCGGTGAGGCGAAACACGTCGCCCTGCCAGATGACCGGTTTGATCGCGTTGTAAAGCTTCAATGCATCCTGGCAATACGCCAGGTCTGCGGCCGGAAGCTTGCCGACAGGGATGTCGAAACCCAGTTTCCCCATCATCGCGACATCGATGCGGAATTTCAAAGGCTGGTGTCCCCAATTGGTGACGTGATTGGCGCTGGCGATGGCCGGATAGAAATAGGAATATTCCCATTGGATGAAGATGCGCTCCAGCGGATCGGTATTGTCGCTTGGCCAGTATTCGGTAAAATAGTTTAAAGCTCCATAGTCGACGCGACCGCCACCGCCCGAACAGAGCATCATCGGAACGGTTGGATATTTCGCGCGGATGCGGTCGAGTACATGATAGAGCCCGCGGACATAGTCGACATAGAATTGGGATTGACGAGCTTTCAAATAGGTTGAATACGCGTTATAGATAACGGCATTGCAATCCCATTTCAGATAGGCCAGGCCGGGGTTTTTGATGAACAGAGAGTCGATGATGTTATAGACGAAGTCCTGCACCGCCGGGTTGGCCAGATCGAGCACGAGCTGGTTGCGAAAATATTTCTCTTCGCGCGCGGGTTGTTTGACGACCCAATCCGGATGCCGGAAATACAGCTCGCTCCTGGGGTTTACCATCTCGGGCTCGACCCAGATGCCGAATTTCACGCCGTCCTGCTGCGCTTCCTTTACGAGGGCTTTGATGCCATTGGGTAGTTTGCTGCGGTTTTCCTGCCAGTCCCCGAGACCGGCATGATCGTCATTCCTGGGATATTTATTGCCAAACCAGCCGTCATCGAGCAGGAAGAGATCGACCCCAAGGTTTTTCGCGCCCTTTATGAGTCCGCGGAGGGTGTCTTCGTTGAAGCCGAAATAGGTGGATTCCCAGTTGTTGAGCAGGGTCAACCGGTTCCCCCTGCCGTCCACGATCTTGTAATCCCGGGCCCATCGGTGCATCCGGCGGCTGGCATCGCCCTTGCCGGTGGAAGAGAACGTATAAACGAATGCCGGAGTGGTAAAGGTTTCATTCGGTGACAAAACATAGGGCGAGGCGTAATTATTGATACCCGCGATGATGCGCAGCTGGTCGTTGGGATCCACTTCGAGATCGATCCGAAAATTGCCACTCCATTCCACGGAGCCATAAAGAACTGTACCCTCGTCCTCGCAGGCTGGCTTGTCGAGGGAGACCATGAATACGGAAGGCCCGAACAGATCGGCGCGGGTCCCCAGCTTCGTGTCGATCGTCTTTATCCCGTGAGTAAGCCGGGTCTCCTCCGGCTGCATCTCTTTCGCCCAATCGCCGTGGTATTGCCTGAGCCAGTAACTGCCGGCGCGCAGGCAGAGATTCGCGGAGGCGTATTTATCCAGTACGATATTCCCTTTTTCATGGTTGACGATGCGGCTCCACTGTTCGACGACATCCTCGTCGGCATAGACTTTATAGAATAAGGTGACTTCGACGGCGTAGACCGGATCTTTCAGGGTGATCGTGGTGAGCGAGACATTGTTGTTTTCCACGCTCGTACTATGACTGACATAGCGCAGATCGAGCGACCGGTTGCCATCGGCATGGGTGATGGCGATGGCCGGTTCGGCCAGGCTGGTCGATCCCGCGGGCGTATAGGCGGAAGAGAGAATGTCATCGGAGTTGCGATAGGAGGCGCCGGTTTGTGGATAGTCTTTGGCGTCGGCCAGGCGCTCGCCCATATAGCCGGTCAGGAGGCGACCGGCCGCGTCGGTGTGCAGTACGACGGCGTTATGCGCCGAGAGGATGGGGATGGTCGTTTGGGTGGCGGCTGCGAGCGGTGAAAGGAGAAGGGCGATGATCGTCGCCCGGCACAAATAGCTGTTCATGCGACGAAAATAATCGAATTTGGTGGAATCGGCAGGGAAAGGCCGGCGGGGTCAGGAGCCCCGGCGGTTGCCGCTTACCAGCAGAACGATCCCTCCCAGGACCAGGATGCCGCCCACATACGGCGGCCAGTTGACCGTATGTTCCTTGTCCGCCGAGACGTGGACGGGACCTGCGTCGATGACCTTTTCCCGCCGGGTATAGGAAAAACCGGTATAAATAAGCATCAGGATGCCGAGAACGAGCAAAACAATCCCCAGGGTTCTTTTCATGACGTTTATTGTGGGTATTTGCTAAAGTCATGCCACGGCTATGGACGATTCCTCAGCAACAACGCAAAATCATCGGGACTACTGATGATCACATTATGTTCCCGCGGGCTATGCACAAATAATATTCTGTTGTTCTTAAGAACTGCGTCATCCACCGACGCTTCCTCCGACAATCCAAATGGGATCTTATCCTGCCGCAGCCGCAACATCATCGAATCACTCATCTTGTCCGGCCCGTAGCCGGTATTGGTAAACCAATGAACAAAATGATGGTTGCCGTCTTCTGCCCACCGGATGAAGGTGTTCATCCGGCCATACAGGGCGTCGAACAGCCATACCTCATCCACCGGCTGCTTCCCATGCTCCAAAATATCGGCGATCACCGAATAAGCGCCACTATGGCCTGCCAGCACGATACGACCTGCCACGGCATTGGCCGGAACGGCCTTGTTTCGTTTTAGTTCATCCAGAATATCGGCGACCAGCAACTGGAACATACCCTCCTGTCGCATCTTCCCGCCATAACTGTCTGCCGCATTCTTTGCCGCCTCCGGCAGCACCAGCACGGCGTCGCGTCCCGAAGCCGCGAATTGCCGGGCCAGACCATAGAATTGCAAAGCCGTATCGACGTTATTATGCCAGCCATGGAACCAGACGACCAGGTCGACGGTGGGTCCAGCCTGCAATCCTTTCGGGATCACCAATAACACCGAGCTATCATCATAATGTCCCGCCCGCGGCAGCTGTTTGCCGTCGCCGTCCAGGTGTCCACGATCCCTCGCCGTGTCCGGAAAGCAATTATGCGATGAGGCAAAATGCAGGATTTTGTAGGCGTCCTGTGCCCTAAGCCCCGCCAAGGCAGTAGTACTCAGTAGTATCGCAAGTAAGCATTTCATTGGTGTTGAATATACACAATAAATGTCTTTGAAAAACGTCATACCTTTGCCAAAAGTCACCTTTCTTGCCACACGAATCCATCTCCGTCTTCGACATGTTCAAAATTGGTGTCGGCCCCTCCAGCTCTCATACCCTTGGACCCTGGCGTGCCGCCCAGCGTTTCACCGATTCTATAAAAGCCGCCCACGGTCTGGACAAGCTTCAGTCATTAAAAGTCCTCCTCTATGGCTCTTTGGCCAAGACAGGCAAAGGCCACGGCACGGACATCGCCATCCAGCTCGGCCTCGGCGGCGAAGACCCTGTCACCTTTGATCCCGGCAATATCGACACTGCCATCGAAACCATCAAAACTCAAAAACAATTGAACGTCCACGGGGAGAAGCTCGTCGCCTTCGATCCCTTTACGGATATTACCTTCCTCTATCGTGAAACCTTACCCTATCACCCCAACGCCATGACCTTCCTCGCCGAGTGGTCCGATGGGCATCAACGTGCCGAGACCTGGTATTCCATCGGCGGCGGATTCGTAAAAAAGGAAGGCGAGGACCATGCCGCGGGCACGGCCGTTCAGTTACCTTTCCCTATCGATACCAATAACGATCTCCTCCACTGGTGTCGAAAGACCGGCCTCAGCATCTCGGAGGTCGTTATGGAGAATGAAGCCGCCTGGCGCCCCGAGGCCGAGACGAAGGCCGGGGTTCACAAGATCTGGACCGTCATGCGGGATTGCATCTATCGGGGCTGTCACGCCGAAGGCATGCTCCCCGGCGGGCTTAATGTCAAACGCCGCGCCGCCGATCTCAATCGCAAGCTTATCGGCGGTACTACCTATCATGACTATGACAGCTGGATAGAAGCCATCCGCAAGGGCGGCAACAGCTTTAAATATACCCTCGACTGGGTCTCCTGTTTCGCCCTCGCGGTAAACGAAGAGAATGCCTCGTTCGGTCGGGTCGTCACCGCGCCGACCAATGGCGCCGCCGGGGTCATCCCCGCGGTGTTGCAATACTATATCGCCTTCTGCGACGGCTATAAGGAGGATAAGATACTTCAATTCATCTTCACCGCCTCGGAGATCGGGAGCATCTTCAAGAAGGGCGCGACCATCTCCGCCGCTATGGGCGGCTGCCAGGCCGAGATCGGCGTCAGCTCAGCCATGGCCGCGGCCGCGCTCACTGAATGCGTCGGCGGCTCCCAGCGGCAGGCGATGATGGCCGCCGAGATCGCTATGGAGCATCATCTCGGGCTCACCTGCGACCCCATCGGCGGTCTCGTCCAGATCCCCTGCATCGAGCGCAATACCATGGGCGCGATAAAAGCTATCACCGCCTCGCAGCTGGCGCTTCAGAGCACTCCCGACTTCGCCAAGGTCTCCCTCGACGCCGTCATCAGCACGATGTGGAATACGGCCCAGGATATGAACAGCAAGTACAAAGAGACCTCAGATGGCGGGCTCGCGGTGCAGATACCGCTGGGGCTTAGCGAGTGCTAGGCGCCACGATCTGATCTGCTTAAAAAATGCAATTCTGCATCTGTTCTGCAATGCGAACCGACCTTAATTTTGCCCCATCATGCCTACAAAACAGATTCGCGGGATTGCCCTCGCCTATGATGACCTCGGCCCTGCCGACGCAATCTACGCGGAAACTCGCGCAAATGCCCGGACCCTCGTCTTCATCCACGGCCACCCCTTCAACCGCACCATGTGGGCCCAACAGGTCGCTCACTTCCAAAACACGCATCGCCTCATCCTCCCCGATCTCCGCGGCTATGGTGACAGCGGTGTGACCACTCCCCGCGTCCTGCTCGATGAAATGGCCCTCGACATCATCCACCTCCTCGATGATCTGAACATCGCCAACGCGACCTTCATCGGCTTGTCGATGGGCGGCCAGATCGTCCTTGACCTCTGGCGGCTTATTCCTCATCGCTTCAGCGGAATGGTCATCGTCGACTCCGATGCGAGAGCGGAGACCCCCGAGTCTGCCGCCCGCCGCCTGGGCACGGCGGAGGAAATACTAAGGGTCGGCATGGTCAAACATACGGATGAAACGATTCACAAATACATCGCCAGGGCCTCGATGGACAACCCCGCGGTGTACGACCCGTTATACAAAATGATGAGCGCCACCAACCCCGAAGGCGCCGCCGCGGCTCACAGAGGTAGGGCTATCCGCCGCGACCACACCGGAATTTTGAAGAACATCGCCGTCCCGGCGCTTATCGTCGTCGGCTCCGAAGACTTCTTCACGCCCACGCCTATCGCCAGGATCATGAGCGACAATATCCCCGGCGCGCAATTGGCCGTCATCGACGGTGTGGGACATCTCCCGAATATGGAGGCGCCCGAAGAATTTAACCGGCTGCTGCAAAGATTTCTTTCGGACACCCCCTGTATCGAAACCGCACAACAACCCCGTCCGCCGGCAAGCTAATTGATTGAAAAACAATCGGCAGCAAATCCGGCACCCCTTTCGCCCCGGAAATGGTAACCAACGATCTTTACCATGTTCCGCAACTACTTTCTCACTGCCTGGCGCAATCTCCAACGCAACAAAGCCTACAGCGCCCTCAACATAATCGGGCTGTCCATCGGCATGGCCGTCGCACTCCTTATCGGCCTTTGGGTCGAATATCAATACTCCTACGATCGCTTCCTGCCCAATCACGACCTGGTCGCGCAGGTGCACATGCGGTTCCTCCGCAATGGGGACGCCGACCAGATGAGCGCCACGCCTTACGGCCTTTCCGACGAGCTGCGCAAAGAGATCCCGGGCATACAATACACCGCCCATACCGACTGGATGGGCGATCATGACCTCCTCGTCGGCGAGAAGAAGGTCTTCATCTCCGGCGCCCAGGCCGAAGCCGATTTTTTCAAGATCTTTCCTTATCCCGTCGTAAAAGGGTCGCTCGCCGGCGCGCTCGATGAGCCTTATTCCATCGTCCTTACCGAGACCACGGCCCGTTCGCTTTTTGGGGACGCCGATGCGATCGGCAAGCCGGTCCGGTTTGACAACGAGAACAATCTCATCGTAAAAGCCGTCATCGCCGATCTCCCGGCCAATTCTACTTTCAGTTTCAATTATGTGGTTCCCTTCAGCTATTACGTCCTGGCAAGGGAGTGGGTGGGCAAGGCCGCCAGGAGTGGTAACTGGGACAATAAATCCTTTCAGACCTTTGTGAAGTTCCAGCCTAACGTCAATCTCCAACAGCTGGCGCCAAAGCTCACGGCGCTTGTAAAAAAATACAGTCCCGATGACTATAGGGTGGCGAAGACCGAGATCTTCTTCCATCCGATGACGGCCTGGCACCTCTATTCCGACTTCAAGAACGGAAAGCAGGATGGAGGGTTTATCGAATACGTCCGGCTCTTCAGCGTTATCGGCGTGCTCGTCCTGCTCATCGCCTGCATCAACTTTATGAACCTGGCGACGGCCCGCAGCGAGAAGCGCGCCCGGGAGGTCGGCGTCCGCAAAGCCATCGGCTCTCAGCGCCGCGACCTGATCATCCAGTTTCTCATCGAGTCGCTCGTCATCACGGCCTTCGCGGCCTGCCTGTGCCTGCTCATCGTCCAGCTGGCGATCCCCGCTTTCAACAACCTTACCACCAGCAGCATCCGTGTGCCCTATGGAAGCCCTTTCTTCTGGTCCCTTGTAGCGGGATATGTGTTGGTCACCGGCCTGCTCGCCGGCAGCCGTCCCGCGTTATACCTCAGCTCCTTTCGACCCGTAAGCGTGCTGAAGGGAAATTTTCGAGCGGGACGCAACGCGGCGCTCCCGCGTAAGCTGCTCGTCGTGCTGCAATTTACCTGCAGCGTGGCCCTCATCATCAGTACCCTTCTCATTTACCAGCAGGTTCAATATGTCAAACAGCGACCCACCGGCTACGATGCCGACCGGCTCGTTCTCATCGACGGCAGCGACGACCGGACCCTGAGCCAAAATTATCCCGCCCTTCGCAACGAACTCCAGGCCACCCACCTTGTATCTTCGGTGACCAGGTCCTCCAGTCCGATCAACCAGTTATGGTCCTGGACCGGCATAAAGTCCTGGAGCGGTCAGAACCCCGGCGAGACCCTGGGCCTGGCCGAGGTCGATATCAGCGATGATTACTTCAAGACCATGGGAATGCAGCTGGTAAGCGGTCATGGGTTCTCCGGCAATCCGGGCGCGGACAGTCTCCATGTCATTCTCAACGAGGCGGCCGTCAGGCGTATGCGCTATAAAGATCCCATCGGGCAGGTCATCAACCTCTATGACCAGGATCGGAAGATAAAGGTCATCGGCGTTGCAAAGGATGCTCTCATGCAGAATCCTTTCAATCCCGCCGAACCCACTATGTTCCTTTACAATCCCGCCGCCGGCGCCATCGCGTTCCGCCTTGCTCCGGACGCCGAGGTGCACTCCGCGATGCAGAAGCTCGGCGCCATCTTCAGCCGGTATAACCCTGCCTATCCCTTCCTCTTTCATTTCGCCGACGACAGCTACGCGCAGAAGTTCAATCTCGAAGTGCTCGTAGGCGCCCTCTCCGGCCTTTTCGCCGGTCTGGCCATCTTTATTTCCTGCCTGGGATTATTTGGGTTGGCGGCCTATATGGCCGAACAACGGACCCGGGAGATCGGTATCCGCAAGGTACTGGGAGCCTCTGTCGCCCATCTCTGGCTGCTTTTGACAAAGGACTTTATCGTTCTTGTCGCGGTTAGCTGCGTTATCGCGAGTCCGGTTGCCTTTTATTTCATGCATAATTGGCTTGAAAAATACAATTACCGGATCACCATCGGTCCCGGCATCTTCCTGCTTGCTGCTGCCGTGGCGCTGGCTATCACGATCCTGACCATCAGTTTTCAAGCGGTGCGCGGCGCGACCGCCAATCCGACGCGGAGCCTGCGGTCCGAATAAATCAACTGTTAACTTTTTCATCATGTTCCGAAACTACTTCCTCACTGCCTGGCGCAACCTGCAACGCAACAAGGCCTACAGCGCCCTCAACATCCTCGGTCTTTCCATCGGCATGGCCGTCGCCCTGCTCATCGGCCTTTGGGTCGTCTACCAATACTCCTTCGATCGCTCTCTCCCGGATTATAAGAATATCTACCAGGCTCATATCCGCTATGTCGACAATGGCGAGCCGGGACAGATGATGGCCACCCCATTCCCATTAGCCCGGCAACTCCGGCAGGAGATCCCGGAGGTGGAATATTCCGCTCATACCGACTGGATGAGCACGCATGACCTGCTGGTCGGCGAGCGAAAAATTTTCCTGCCCGGCGCCATGGCTTCCGAAGAGTTCTTCCGGATATTTCCTTATCCCGTTCTCAAAGGCAGCCTCAATGGGGCTCTTGACGACACGTACTCCATCGTACTTACCGAATCCACGGCGCATTCCCTTTTCGGCAATTCCGATCCTATCGGTAGGCCCGTCCGCATCGACAACGAGAACAACCTCCTCGTAAAAGCCGTTATTGCCGATCTGCCCCCCAATTCCACATTCAATATCAAATATGTCGTTCCTTTCAGCTACTATATCACGACCAAGGACTGGGTACGTCGCGCCTCCGTTGCAGGGAACTGGAACAACAAATCCTTCCAAACCTTCGTCCGTTTTCGGCCCAATACCGATACCGCGCAACTGAGCGCAAAACTTACTGCCCTTATCAGGAAATACGATGCGGAAGGCTTTAACCTTGGGAAACATCAGCTCTTCTTCCAGCGGATGGCCGATTGGCATCTCTTCTCCGATTTCAAAGCCGGAAAGCAGGATGGAGGGTTTATCGAATACGTCCGGCTCTTCAGCGTCATCGGCGTTCTCGTCCTGTTCATTGCCTGTATCAACTTCATGAACCTTGCGACGGCGAGAAGTGAAAAGCGGGCCCGCGAGGTCGGTGTCCGGAAGGCCATCGGCTCGAGGCGCCGTGATCTCATCCTGCAATTCCTCATCGAATCGCTGGTGATCACCTGCGTCGCTGCCGTACTCTCTCTTTTTTTCGTTCAGCTGGCGATCCCCGCTTTCAATAACCTGACCAGCACCAGCATCGCCATTCCCTTGCAAAGCCCGGCGTTTTGGGCCATCATGACGGGCTATGTGCTGATGACCGGTCTTCTTGCCGGCAGCCGTCCGGCGGTATACCTCAGCTCCTTTCGACCGGTAAAAGTCCTCAAGGGTCCGGTCAGGGCAGGGCGCTCGGCTGCTTTTCCGCGCCGGCTTCTCGTCGTTCTCCAGTTCACGTGTAGTATTGCCCTGATCATCGGCACCGGTCTCATCTATCGCCAGGTGCAATATGTCAAGGATCGGCCGACCGGGTACGACGCCAACCGCCTCGTCCTCGTCGGCGGCAGCAGTGACCTCCAGCGAAACTATCCTGCTCTGCGGAATGACCTGCTGGCGACGCACCTGGTTTCCCTCGTGTCCAAATCCTCGGTTCCCATCAACGCTCTCTGGTCCTGGAGCGGCATCAAGTCCTGGTCGGGGCAGAACCCCGGTGAAACCCTCGCGCTTTCCGAGGTGAACATCACCGACGATTATTTCAAGACCGTGCGGATGCCGCTTGTCGCCGGGGTCGATTTCTCGGGCAACCTCGCGGCGGACAGTCTCAAAGTGATCCTCAACGAGGCCGCGGTCAAGCGCATGCGCTATAAAGACCCGATCGGCCAGATCATCACTTTACAAAGCTATGGCGAGCGGAAGGTGAAGGTGATCGGCGTTGCAAAGGATGCCCTGATGAGCTCGCCATTTGATCCCGCTGAGCCGACGATGTTCCTCTATAATCCTTCGGATGCTTCCAACATCGCCTTTCGGCTGCGCGCCGATGCCGATATCCATACCGCGATGACGAAGCTGGCCCCGATATTCAACCGGTATAACCCCGCTTATCCCTTCCTCTTCGACTTCGCCGACAAAAGCTACGCGCAGAAATTCAACCTCGAAGTTCTCGTCGGCTCCCTTGCCGGCCTCTTCGCCGGACTGGCCATCTTTATATCCTGCCTGGGATTGTTTGGGTTGGCGGCCTATATGGCCGAACAGCGGACGCGGGAGATTGGTATCCGCAAGGTGCTGGGAGCGTCCGTCGCGCAACTATGGCTTCTTCTCACGAAGGACTTCATCGTGCTGGTCGCCATCAGTTGCATCGTCGCGACTCCGGTCGCGCTTTATTTTATGCATAACTGGCTGGACAAATACAAATATCATATCGACATTGGCCCCGGCATCTTCCTGCTGGCTGCCGCCGTGGCACTGGTTATCACGATCGTGACCATCAGTTTCCAGGCGATCCGCGGAGCGACTGCTAATCCGACGCGGAGCCTGCGATCGGAGTGAACCGGCGCCGAAACCTTTCGACTCAATAAACCAAGCAATTTCTGCTATCGAATCAGCCACTGATTCTTTAATTATTATTTCTCGCTGGCCCACTTTCTGATCAGCTTTTTGCTATGGGCCCTCGCTTCTTTCAGCGTGAGAGTCTTTTCGGGTTTGGTTTTTAACGCCGCCTTTTTTTGAAGGGCCTGGAAATTTTCCATGGGAACGACGACATATGCTTTATTCTCAATTACGAGCGTAGTCATTTCTTTGAAATTTAATCTAATATACAAAAAATGCCGAAGATTTCATAGGCGGCGCCCTAATTCAAACTCGGATCCTGCATCATCTGATCCAGGTCATCATCCTTATAATTCCGTATCTCATGATACAACGTATCGCGCTCTACCGGCTCGCGGCCGACCTGCCGGATAAGGCTGACCAGTTGCGCCGTCGATAAACTGGGCGTCTGCTCTTCGCTTCCGGCCATTGAATAGATCTTCGTCGTATCGTCGATGGTCCCATCCAGATCATTCACGCCGAACGCCAGCGAAAGCTGCGCATTCTGCCGGCCCAGCATCGGCCAATAGGCCTTCAGATGCGGGAAATTATCCATATACAACCGCGCTACCGCGTATAGTTTCATGTCTTCCACCACCGGGGACTCGGGGACGTGGCTCATGTCGTTGTCCTTGTTACGAAACTTCAGGGGGATAAAGGTGTTGAACCCACGGGTCCTGTCCTGCAGCTCGCGCAGCCGGTTCATATGATCTATCCGGTGCGCATAGGTCTCGATGTGCCCGTAGAGCATCGTCGCATTCGTATGCATGCCTTCGCGATGCGCCGCCTCGTGAATGGCGAGCCAGCCATCCGCATCCACTTTGTCCGCGCAGATCACGTTGCGCACGTCGGGGTGGAAAATTTCCGCGCCACCGCCGGGCATCGAGTCCAGGCCGGCGGCATGCATCCGCCGCATCCCTTCCTCGACGGACACCTTGGCCTTCCGGAACATATAGTCCAGCTCCACCGCGGTGAATCCCTTGATATGGAGGTCCGGCCGGTGTGCCTTGATCTTCGTCAGCAGTTCCATAAAGAACTCCATATTCATCTTCGGGTGGACGCCGCCGACGATATGCACTTCCGTTACGGGTTTGCCGTCATAGCTTTTAACAATATCCAGCATCTGCTGCTGCGTTAGTTCCCAACCTTCATCCCGGTGAGAATAAACCCGGGAGTAAGAACAAAAGTTGCAGGTAAAAACGCACACGTTCGTCGGTTCGATATGGAAATTCCGGTTGAAATAGGTCTTGTTGCCATGCAGCCGCTCGCGGACCCCGTTGGCCAGCGCCCCCAGGAAGGGTAGGGACCCTTTCTCGAACAGCAGGACACCCTCTTCGGGGGTGATCCGCTCCCCTGCATTGATCTTTTCGCCGATCCGTTGCAGGTCCCTGTCCGTCGTTTTCAACAAAAAATCCGATCCGGATGTCATTGTATTCATCCCGCAAAAATACTGTATCTTCCGGGTTTGTACGAATCATAAATTTGTACGGGTCATAAAATTGTACGGGTCAAAAATATACGCATGGGTATCAAACTCCGCCTCACCGTAATGAACTTCCTCGAATTCTTCGTCTGGGGCGCCTGGCTTATCTCTCTCGGCGGGTACATGTTCAATGCCCTCCACTTCACCGGCACCCAGATCGGCGCCATCTACGGCACCATGGGGATCGCTTCCATCTTCACCCCCGCGCTTTTTGGGATCGTTGCCGACCGGTGGGTCAACGCGGAGCGGGTCCTGGGTATCTGCCATGTCGCCGGCGCCGCCAGCCTGCTCTGGGCTTCCACCCTTCACGACTTCAATACTTTTTACCTGGCCATGCTCCTCAATTCGGCGTTCTTCATGCCCACGATCGCGCTGAACAATACCGTTTCCTACATCATCCTCGAGAAGCGGGACTTCAATATCGTCAAGGATTTTCCCCCCATCCGCGTATGGGGCACCGTAGGCTTTATCTGCGCGATGTGGCTGGTCGATCTGTCACGCAGTGGCCTGCAACCGGCTCAACTATACATCAGCGCCGCCGCCGGGATCTTTCTCGGCATCTATGCCTTTACCATGCCGCCCTGCGCGCCCGTACCCAATATGACCAAGCGCAGCTTTGCCTCTTCCCTCGGGCTCGACGCTTTCGTCCTGTTCAGGAACAAGAAGATGCTCATCTTCTTCGTCTATTCCATGCTCCTCGGCTTTGCCCTGCAGATCAGCAATGCGTTCGCTGACGGTTTTATAAATGATTTCGCAAAGGTCCCCGAATACGCCCAATCTTTTGGCGTACGACACTCGGTGCTGCTGATCTCGATCTCGCAGATCTCGGAGACCCTCTTTATCCTGACGATCCCGTTCTTCCTCCGGAAATTCGGCATCAAGCAGGTCATCATCATGAGCATCTTCGCCTGGGTCTTCCGGTTCGGATTGTTCGGCTTCGGCAATCCCGGCACGGGGCTTGGGCTGCTGGTGCTCTCGATGATCGTCTATGGCATGGCCTTCGATTTCTTCAATATCTCCGGGTCGCTCTTTGTCGAACGCGAGGCCGACATCAAGATCCGCGCCAGTGCACAGGGGCTCTTCATGCTCATGACCAACGGCTTTGGCGCGTGGATCGGGACCTACATCAGCGGCCGTGTCGTCGATCATTTCACCACCAACGGCATCCGCGACTGGTACAGTATCTGGATCAGCTTCGCCGCTTATGCCCTCGCGCTCGGCATCACCTTCCCGCTGGTCTTCCGGTATAAACACGATCCGGCCTCAACCACCACCGCCTTTCAACACTAAATAGCCATGAAAATTCCTGCCTTCATCCTCGCCATCCTGGTCGCCAACGGGGCCATCGCCCAGGGCCCCCCCGGAGCAGGCGCCGCAGCCAGCACGTCAGGCAAGGCCGCAGCCGCGGCCCAACCCGACACCGTCAACTGCCCGCGCACCGACCTCTCCTATGGCCCGCTCCACGCCCGCTTCTACCTGCCCGACCCCGTAAAGGGCTTCTATCGCTCCACCCGCTTCGACTGGTCCGGCGTCATCTATGCCCTCGACTATAAAGGCCATTCGCTGTTCGGCAAATGGAACAAC
>Ga0157372_10000989_pt1 | contig 31096 bp, 37 predicted proteins | sample C55metaG_FD_115307 | JGI IMG/M metagenome (GOLD analysis project Ga0157372, IMG submission 115307) | Corn rhizosphere microbial communities from Kellogg Biological Station, Michigan, USA - C5-5 metaG | ecosystem: Host-associated > Plants > Roots > Rhizosphere > Soil | place: USA: Michigan...
ATTCCAATCCCAGAAGATGAACAAACGCGCGCCCGTAAACTCCTCGCAAAACGCCGGGAAATTAGTGCGCTTATCGAAGCCAAACAACAGGGCCGCACCATTGTACCGCTGGATATGCTCACCCAGGGCCGTTTCATCAAACTACGCATCGCCGTCGGCAAAGGCAAAAAATTATACGACAAACGCCAAACCCTCAAAAAGCGTGATGAATCCCGCCAAATCAACCGCGCGCTCAAACAATCTCGCTAACAGTTGCCACCCTATAAAACATCAGCTATAATTCCCCAAGTTCTCAACCTACCTCAGGCCAGAGGGAAAAGAGCAGCCAGAGTCGGCGGATTATTCCGCGACCCTGCGCGTTGAGAAAAACCGTAGGTTTGTCTCAAGTTTGTTAATCCGGGGTAGCTCAGCGGTAGAGCGGGTGGCTGTTAACCACTAGGTCGCTGGTTCGAATCCAGTCCCCGGAGCCAAGCCGTACTAGACGAAGTCAGAACTGTTTATTCAGTTCTGACTTTTTGTATACCCAAGATAGATTTGAAACTAACAAAAGTGGCTCCATGTAATTATGCTCATGCTTGCTTCTTCAATCTAGTACGTCATGCTTGCATTATGAGTAAAGGTCAATTCGTCAGAGCATTGCCAGAGCAAGTTTATGAAGCTGACAAAATTCTCAGAGTTGAACCACAAAGGCTACAACGTCTAGGGCTATATACAATACGAATAATGTTGCCTCCAGATGCAGATGATTATGCAGTAGAGACGCCTTCGGCAATTCGTTCTGCTGAGCGAATAGGCGAAGATAGGTGGCATGTAGACTTCACTATGTATGCGCCTGATAACAGTGGGGAAATTGATGATGCACTGGGTCAGTTTTCTGATGATGGGCATATGTTCCTTGACAATACAGGCGCTTCAAGAATGCAACAATTCGGTGACAGAATTCTCATGGGCTACTTTGTCGGCACAATAGAGAAAAATCCGCTTATGCTTCATGCCTCGGCTGAAATACCAGAAGCCCTTAGGGACTTGGATTTTGAACCATCACGATTGCTAACTGTTTAAGTAGTTAAATCCAGCTTGATGGTGGTTATAACTTCCTCTATCGTTGTGAGCCAATTTCCGTTTTCGGAGCAAAAAGCCATCGTATTGAATGGCTTTTTTAGTTCCCACCGAAGTAATTTGTCTTTAAGCTCTGTGCAATCCAGTAAGTTTTTACCTATGCTATGAATGTTTTTGCGATGCGGCTGGACAACAGGATTATTGCCAACTCGGCGTAACGGTCTTTGATCTTATACCCTATGAGCCGGAGTAGCTCGGCCTCTTTGATGGTGAGCATGGTGATAAGAACGAGTTATCCCGCGCCCTAGATGCTGTTAACGACCGCTACGGCGATATAGTAGTTGGTTCGGCGTTGCTCGCCAACATGGAAGGCTTTATCCTAGACCGTGTGGCCTTCGGCAGCATGAAGGACGTGCAGGATTTGTATACTGACGATAATTAACCAGATTTTAATGTACCTAGCTAAACATAAAAGAACAAAGGACGATACATACATGAGCGAAGCGCGCATAAAACTACAGGAAGCACAATATTTTCTTGAGCTGATCGATTTAAAATTTAGGCAACACTCAGGGGAGTTCGTCTATCATCTGAACGCTTTTATCAATTCCTCACGAAATGTAACCTTTGTACTACAACAAGAATATAGCCAGGTAGAGGGCTTCAGTGGTTGGTATAAAAAACAACCGTTGCAACATGATGAAGAAGCAAAACGCTTTATAAACCTTCGTAATATATCACTTAAACAAAAGACCATCAGCCCAAGTACGTTTGAAATTCGAGGTGACTTCGGCCCAAACGGACTGCAAGTGAATGGTATGAAAGGCCCTACCAGAGTATTATCAGACCCGATACGATTTGACCAGCCGATACCAAAGTATAGTTATGTAACTGTAGATGATGACAGTGGTCATCGCAGAGTTCGTTACACGTTAACAACTGACTTCCGCATTATAGAGCAGTATGATGATGGCAAAAAAACGGTGGAATTTATAAGCTTCTTACATGAAGCTAGAGAGCATTTATCGAAGTTAGAGGCTTTAATAAGTGATGCTGAATCGCGTTTCGAATCAAAATTGCAAGGAGAATGAAATTAAGCATTTAAATAAGTACCATTAAACTCTCTCCGCCCACAATAAATACTGACTGGTTATTGCGAAGTACGTCCACTAAGGGGAGCCAAGGTTAGAACCAAAATTAACAGAGGTATTTTGCCTTTGTTTTTATTTTGGGTGGGCATTATAGACAACGTTAGAACCGCAATAGTCTCTGGCTTTATCCGTTAATACTTAGAATCCCGCTTAAAAAGCGGGACTTTTTGTGCTTTGTATAACAAACGGGTGGCCTGTAAGGTCAAATATCCCACGCACAATTATCAGTATCTGCGTAAACTTACATAATGTCTGTGCGATTTTCGTATTTATTGCCACGGCCACAATAAAATTAGAATAATTTATATGTCATAATATGAGATTAGCTGTTTGTCAATAATAAGAGTACAGTTATAAGTAGCTAGACCACTACAACACTAAATAACTCGTAGGGAGCAAACGTAAAGATTGTCAGTTGGCCTAACTCAGTTAGACAATAGCAATTTTTAACGAAAGGGCATTAACCATGTCAGTATTTGCGACCTTTAAAAAGAAAGAACAATCTAAAGTTCCGAACTCACAGTATATAAAAACTGAAAACGAGCCGGACAAAGAGGATACAAAGCCTTCAGAGCAGCCGGAAGATACTCCAGCTCCAGCTGAAGCTAACTAATATACAATAACCTAGGGCTTCGTGCATGCTGAGCCTTAGGCCTTGTTTCAAAGGAGGCATCAATGATTAATATTGCGCCTAATAAGAAACAAAAATTATCATTAGCGGAAAAGTATCGGCAATATCTTAAAATAAGACCTGAGCCAACTGAAGAGTTGCGCAATAAGTACAATTTATTTGATGATTTGAATAGTACTGATGAAGCTGTGATGAAAGAAGCTAAGCTCTACCTGTGGCGAAGTAATAGGGCGGCCAATTCAAATAACAAGTCTGAAGTGATTGATAGGGAGAAAACTATGCCTAAAGATAGAGGCCGAAAGGCAATTAAGAAACCAAAGCAAGTAAAAGTGAAACCTGTGGCAAGATATGGGTGATTATGCGGAATTAGTCCTTGGTAAATTTACGGTATCTCGCTTTAATAAAGAACGGGATAAAAGAGACTCCAAGGCGTCCCCGTTAGAACGACTAGAGATAAATCGTAAAAAACATACTGCCAGTTTAGTGGAGCTCGTTGACGGTGCAGAAGATAATCTTCTTGCTATTCATACAGTTTTTCCTTTCGTTTTGGTTACAGACACCTTAAAAATTGACCGGCAAAAGCTTACTGTCGTCCATAACGCTCTGTTTGGAACTTCGCAAACCGCCAGCATACAACTGAAAGACTTGAGAAATGCACAAACCGATCTAGGCCCATTATTTGGCTCAATCACCCTTACATCACAACACTTTCTGAACAATACGCAAACAATAAATTTTTTAAAACGCCGTGACATCATTAAGGCACAGAGACTTCTGCAAGGTTTTATGATCGCTCACGAAGCACAAATTGATACCGACAATATAGAACACATAGAATTGAAGGCACTTCTGGATAAGTTGGGTCAAGAGAATCGAAAATAAATTTTGGTGCTTAATATACTATAGACATCGGTTATAGCGCGCATTACGGCTGACAAGATTTATAAAGCATATAAATCTGACTTAATCACGGTTATAACTTCCTCTATCGTGGAGAGCCAAGCCATAGTAGATAAAGTCAGAACTGTTAATTCGGTTCTGATTTTTTATATCCCAAAACAGAATTGAAACTAACAATGGTAAATATGTCTGTTAGTATAGTTTTATGCTTAAAGTACTGACATGGGTCGTCTTTGTCTCAGTGTTATACATATCATTATTCGTCAAGGGAGTTAGCTTCTCGAATAATATGCTCGCACTGACTCTTATGCTGCTTTTGTTATCTCTTAGCTCAGACCTGAAAGAATTTGATTTCTGGGGGCTAAAAGGAAAAATAAAAGAAAGAAAATTGAGAGAACTTGAGGGAGAACAAGCACTACCAAATAAGGCTGTAGACATTGACGCCAAAAAACTTGATGAAGCGGAAAAGAGTCCAGCATCTCTAAAACTAATGGATGACGCACAAGGCAATTTTTTAGCTCTTGCTTTCGAAGTCGAAAGATTATTGCGAGTATTTGCAACTGTGGGTCTGGTAAAAGACGTACCTAGCAATACAAACATAAAGAATCTCATATTCGAGCTTAGGAAAGCTGATCTACTTACTGATTCAGGGGTTAAGCAATGGGAGGCGATACGTTGGCTCAGGAACATGCTAGTACACGCGAGGCATAACGAGATCAACCAGGCCACCTTGGAAACGGGCGTAGAAATTGCACTTAGTTTCTATACTGAGCTTTACACTAGTATTTATGGCGAATCACCTCAGCTGTAATCCACCTAGTTCCATACAACATCACGTTTAACCACGGTTATAACTTCCTCTATTGTGGTGAGCCAAAGATTGACAAATGCCACAATTTGTGGTATTTTTATTACACTGACATTGATGCTATACGTTAACAAATCGTCATGAACCATCTGACGTGCCGCTCAGTACAGTAGTAACTATTTTGAGCGGTGTGCCAGAAAAGAGTCTGGGATGCAACTGATAGCACGTGGCTATCGGGAGGAGGAGTCCTTTCTGATCATGAGGAGATGATTATGAGAAACTCAGCAAACACCCACCGCCAGGCATGGATCACGGCGTACCGCGTCGTGAGCCCGGTGCTGCTGGTAGCCATCCTGGTTATCACCATCATCCTGCTGGTCCGCCCCGCGCCGAAGACGCAGGAGGTGCCGACGACGGCCGAGATCGCGCAAGCGATCAACGGTCCCGCTACCTTCGAACGCCCTTCAAACATGGAGTACGTCGCAAAGACAAACTCCTGCGTCGTCGGAGGCACCGTCACGTACACCAAGTGGGTCGTCGGCGCCAAGAGCTACCCCGTCGACAAGGTGAACCCGGCCATCGTGGACTACACGGTCTTCGGCTTCAAGTCCGATCAGGGCAGACAGTTCGATGTATACGCCAATGACGCGCTGTTCAACAGTCCTGGTGGGAACCTGGGACTGGAACTTCAGTGCGATCAGAAGACGATGGGCACCGCCAAGTACTTCGAGATGCTCGCGATCATCTACGGCGGCGCGTAGGGCTGTACCTGGCAGTGAGTAAAGTCGCATAAAGTGACAGTAAATCCTGGAAATCCCAGGTCATGGGGTGGATTGTTCAAGTAAGAACTGCGTGAGTCGAAAGATTCCCTTTTCCAAAAGAACAATCCATCCCATGCAACACCATAACCTTATTATTCTTAAATTTCATAAGTACATTATGATTTCTTATCCCCAGAACATTGTCAACGCGCAGGATAATTAGACAGAGCACGCTCTCATATAATATATTTGACTAATATTAGCTCTTATGTTATTATGTTTGTAGCGTCCTGGGGTGGAACAGGCCGTATTTTTTATATTGCGGATTATGTATACATTCTACGAAATGCTCAAAGACTTCTTATCTACAGGTCATCTGCATTTCTTTATGCTATTTTTTATCTATGTATGGGTGCGATGGGGAATCGTTATTTCCCAAGCATTACGCTATAAGCCGTACCATAAAGTTCACCGCAGCTCAGCAGCGGTTATTATCCCCGTTGTAGACGAACCTGAATCAGTATTTCGACAAGTACTCACCTCAATTTCCGCAGAGAAGCCTCAACAGATTATTGTGGTCATTAACGGACCGCGAAACCGGGCACTTGAAAAAATCGCCTCTGACTACAAGCGCGCTCAAGTCATCTGGACACGCAAGCCCGGCAAGCGAAACGCCATTCGCGTGGGCATGCGCCATGTTACTGCCGATCTAACCGTTTTGGTAGATAGCGATACTATCTGGACGGGTAACACACTTCGCGAGCTCAAGAAGCCATTTGCCGATACATCTATTGGCGGAGTGACGACCAGACAAAAGATCCTTGATGATTCCCAGAACTTGGTTACATTGTTTTGCTCAATGATGGAAGAGATCCGTGCCGAGGGCACCATGAAAGCCATGAGCGTTCACGGTAAAGTTGGCTGTTTGCCCGGTAGAACTATCGCCTTCCGAACTGCTATCCTCACGGATATCATGAATGAGTTTATGAACGAGGCGTTCATGGGCTTTCACAAAGAAGTCTCCGACGACCGCAGCCTCACTAACCTTACACTGAAGCTTGGTTATAAAACGGTCATGCAAGATACATCGGTGGTGTACACTGATGCACCGCTGCGGTGGAAGAAGTTCATTCGCCAACAGCTACGCTGGGCAGAGGGATCCCAGTACAACAACCTGCGCATGTTCAAGTGGTATTGGCATCATGCAAAATTGACCGGGTTCATTTACTTCACCGATATGCTTATGCCGTTCGTATTGGTGGCAGTCCTTGGGCAGGCAATTCACGCGCAACTGAGCGGTCTGCCAACAGTTGCATCACTTCATAACAGCCTGACACTGACATTACTTGTAGCCGTCATTGGCGCGGCAGTGAATGTGAGCATTCGGCAGCTTATACCGTTAATGAAGCGACCAATTTTCCTGTTATATATGCCGGCCTTTGTTATCATCCTAACGACACTTATGGTACCGATCCGTCTCTTAGGTCTAGCTAAGTGTGCAGACGACCTAGGGTGGGGAACGCGCAAAGCATCTTACGGTGGAGCAGGCACAGCGACTACGAAGCGTACTAAAGCGAAGGAGATGGGCTATGTCCCTGAGTCAGTCCCTGCGTAATAAGCTGCACAAGCTTAATTGGACACATGTCATTGCCGCACTAGTATGGGTAATGCTAGTGGTTTTTCCAGTGGCCACACTGAAACACACCTCTAACGCAGCAGCTCCAGCCCCAACAAACATATCTCCCACCTCAATGAAAGACCCAACCACAGCTTTTGACGCATCACAGAAAAACCTTGGGATATATGATTATGATCAAAATACCATTAGTCAACAAATTTCGGACATGCACCCAAGCATTTTGGCCTGGTTTGAGCGCTGGAACGTCACATCCTATGGCAAGCTTAATTATGCCTGTAGCAAAGGGCTCACTCCACTCATAACCTGGGAATCATGGAATGGTCAGAATGGCGTGCCAAATCCATACGACTTAAGCGACATTACAGCCGGCAAATATGACAGCTTGATAGCTCATTACGCTGACACCGTCAAAAGCACGTGCCACAACTCTACCGTACTAGTCCGTTTCGATCACGAAATGGACCTCCAAGATGGCTATATCGCCTGGTATCCTTGGCAAGGTCGTCCTACAGACTATATTCTTGCATACCGGCATGTCGTTACACTGTTTCGGCAGCATGACTCTGCAGTCAAGTTTATATGGTCACCAAACCGTCACACTGACATTACCAAATCTTACTATCCTGGATCAGACTATGTTGACTTCGTGAGCATGACACTCAATATGCCTGTCGACGTCACCCGTTATCCGGGTGGGCCAACGGAATTATACGCCGCTAACAGGTCTATCGAAGATTACGGCAAGCCGATTATCATCTCTGAGATTGCGGTGGATAGAACCGACCAATCAACTAAAGAGCAGTGGATAAAAGCAGCTTTTTCGCTGCTCGAGAATAACAGCAAGATAGTTGGCATGGTTTGGTTTAATAACCAAAAGGGCCTTAATGATTACCGTATTGATGTGACACCCGCAATATACGAAACCTATAAAGAGCAAGGCGCCATCATATCAAGGGAGAATGGCAATGAATAAAGCAGGTTTCAGCTTGTATCAAATAATAATGCGCGCGTCAGTCGTCGCATTAATCGTCCTGTTTATCACTACGGGTTTGTTAGTCGATACTGTGCATGTTTCCGGCACCTCGCGAAATTACGGTAACGAGGCCGGCATTTACACTGTGAAGAGCTTCAAAAACGAAGAAGTGGCAACAGGGGTTAATTTCGATCATGTCCTTCTTTTTCAGACCGTACAGCATTTAGACTTCTCCAAAATTAAACCGTATCTAGACGATAACAAACAGGTTATTCTCAATATTGAATTCGTCGATGACCATGCAAACCTGGCAGAAGTCGCCGGCGGTGACTATGATAAGTACCTCAAGCCATTCGCTAACACGCTGAAGAAAGACGGTCGAACCATTTGGATACGCCCATTGCATGAGTTTAATGGCGACTGGTATAACTGGGGCGTGTACTACCAGGGCAATAACATTCAAGATTTTATTCCTGCCTATAGACATGTAGTTTCTGTATTTAGGAATGGCGGCGTACACGCTAAGTTTCAGCTCAACTATAACAGATATAACGGCGGGTACCCGGCTTCTACAACGCCATTTCAGGATTTTTACCCAGGTGACGCATGGGTCGATATGGTGGTAATCACTAATTACAACCGAGCATATACCGATTCAGGGCACCAGTACTGGCACAGCTTCGCCGATGATTTTAAGCCCGCCTATGATCAAGTCGTGAAGCTAACTAAAAAACCTATCGGCGTCGCAGAGATGAGTACAACTTCATACGGCGGCAATAAGCCACAGTGGATTCTTGATGCTTTTCGAGCGCTTCGAGATCAGTTCCCGCAAGTACAGCAGATTACATGGTTTGCCTACAATAGGCCGGTGAATGCATCACTATGGGATTGGGATCTTAATAGCCCGGCCGACAATCAAGCGTTTCGTGACGGAGTGGCGTTATGGCGTAAAGGCCCGGTTCATAAAGCAGCTGCAACACCCACTGTAAAAACTTATCAGATTGTTCCTGCCAAATCTGCTGGGGCAAAAGGTGACACTGGCGCTACCGGGAGCCAAGGTGCGGAAGGTACAACCGGTCCGACAGGCCCACAAGGAATTGCCGGTGTAGCCGGTGTTCGAGGCTTAATTGGTTTAACAGGCGCTAACGGCACCAATGGATTGCCTGGCTCGGCAGGGACGGCCGGTTCGCCAGGACCGAGCGGTTTATCTTCAATTGCGCTTCTGCATGGTGACGTCACCAGCGCTTCTCCTTTAAATATCGATACAACCATTCCGGTAGATGCAGTTAATGCGCAATATGGGACGTTTCAGCAAGTCGTAACCGCACCGGTCACAGGCTATAATCCCCACGATCAAATCGCTCAATTTAACGAATGGTCGGTCGCCCTCGTCGACACGACGAAACATGCCTATAATGTTGGTATTAACATCGTGGTCTGCGACACCAATAGAAACAATTGCATAACGATTGCCGGATGGGCACATGCCAATCATAGCGTCCTGAATGACGCGGCCACGCTCACGCCTCAAGATTTATCAATCCAATCTTCGATAGGGTCCGGTCTGAGTTATGACGCCTCAACCGGAAAAATCGCCAGCTCTGACTCTTATGGAGGCGACTTCAGCGTGGTGATAGATTACGTAGGCACGTTAAGTTAAGACCTTCTAGCGAAAGCGAGCCCGGTGTTTGTGATTAAACACTTCTTTAGTGATTTTTTTGTTTTGCTATGATTACTGCATGAGTTTCTTCAGGGCAAAGTCCAGAATCTTAACTTATACAATCTGGACCATAGTAGCTTTGGTCATACTTCAAGTTATCTGGTTCGTGTATTTTAGTTTGATAGATCGTAAACTCGCTCAAGTAGGTGCAGATGGCTATAAAGTAACTATTCAGGGCAAAACTACTTGGGACAATTACTGTCTGCCGCACAAGATTATTATTGAGAAGCTACACTCAGGTATTAAAAACACATTTAAGCTTGATGCCGAGCCCGAACGCCCATGTCGATTAGCGCAACCTTGGATCAAAGTGATAGATGTCAATGGTGATGGCTATAAAGATATTCAGCTGCTCAATATGGCAATCCCCCTCGAAAAAAACGCCAAACAAAGTGTCTATAAAACCTTTGTTTTTGTGCCCAACAACCTTTTCTTTGCAGCAGAATAGTTATAAAGTTTGTCTATTCTTGGAAGTCAAAGTTAGACCTTAAATAGAATTGAAAAATGCCAATTTATAGCCGTCAGGATCAACCACGATAAATTCTCTATGATTCCACGGGAAGTTTCGGGGTGAACCGGCTGGCATAATGCCTTTGTTTGAGATTTCTTCAAAGTATCTATCGGTATTGTCTACCTGAATCTGCAAATATATACCTGCGCCCTTTTGTGGGTTCGGGATATCTTCTGTGTATTCCTCAGAGACAACTTTACTTTTATGGAGTAGCTCTATCCAGAAAGAACCAAATGACACTGTTATTGCGGTATCTGGAACTTTTTTGGTGACAGTAAAGCCAAGCTTTTGATAAAAATCCGCACTGACCTCAAGCTCGTTAACAAGCAGAATAATTCCCGCTACATTGTTCATACGGATCATTATAACGGCTTGCTATATTACATCCTTTTTGAAGAAAGATTCTAATATCCCTCAGTGCGAAGAGACGAGTATAAATACATCTATAGAATTACGAGTTGTGTTTTTTGTTGAGCAATAGTTCTGACGTTATACTTAACAGATGCTATTTACGCTTTTAGGCATTGCCAGTGCCCTTTTATTTATTGTAGGCAACGTACCCTACCTTACCGATACGCTTCAGGCAAAGACAAAACCTCACCGAATAACATGGGGTGTAGTAGCGCTTCTGTACGGTATTGGCTTTGCCAATCAGTACGCCAGTGGGGCAACAAATTCGCTTTGGTTATTTGCCGCTAGTACGCTCGTGGTAGGCGTCGTCTTTTTAGTCTCCTTACGAAATGGAGTTGGCGGACGAAGCGGTACAGACATTGCTTGCTTAACTATCAGCCTGACAGGGGTCGCCTTATGGGCGCTGTTAAAATCACCGCTTTATAGCATTCTGGCAAATATTATTGCCAATGCCGCAGCGTTGTGGCCTAGCTATCAGAAAGCCAAAAAAGATCCGGAAAGCGAGACGCGAATTTCTTGGTTAGTAGAGACTATAAGCTTGGCACTGGCGGCAATTTCGGTAGGTAAGCTTGATTGGCAACTGCTCTTACTACCTGTTGCATCCATCATTTTGCAAAGTTATATGGTTTACATTCTCTACGTGCAAGCTCCAGGCACCGCCAAATAACCAGTAAGGCACTCTCCTACTAGAAGTCAAAGCAAAAGTACAGATACTTGTTGATAATACTAGGAATGACGGCAGGTCGGACAATTCATTCAGAGCCATAGCTTCCTCGCCAAGAGAATACTCGCATGGATATGGCACTCATCAACTCGACATTCAACATCTAGCAATTGCCCCCCTGGATTTTTATTTACAGACTATTGATAATAGGTAACGGCAAAGTTAATGCAAGGAGCAAACACATGGCAAGAGTAGTAGTTGATTTGTTTATTGTCCCAGCGGGAGCCACAGAAGAATTTCTGCAGGCCACACGGCAAATACAAGCCTTTCTCAAGACACTTCCAGGCTACATAGACGGCTTTCTCTACGAAAAGCAAGATGGTCAAAGTCCATACAATGTAATGACCACCGCTACCTGGGAGAATGAAGCGGCCATTGCCGCGACCAAAGAAATGGTGCGCGCCGAATTTCAGCGACAAGGCATCAACCCTCAAGAAATGTTGCAACGCCTAAAAATAGAAGCTATCCGCTCCATCTATGACAGGCAGCCTTACTAAGGCCAATATCAGAAATAGCAGAAAAGATGAGCAGTGCTTATTTGAATCGGAAGAGTATGTCAATAGATCCGCGACTAAACAACATTGACGATTGTTTGTATCGTGTCGCGGTCAGAGCGTTGGTTGTCCAAAACGGCAAGGTGCTTTTAATTCAAGAAGTTCCAGAGATGTGGTGGGCCTTTCCCGGTGGCGGCGTAGAACACGGTGAAACAGTTAAGTCATCTCTAATTCGTGAGTTAGAGGAAGAACTTGGCCTCCAAGCCCAAGAAATTTTTTCTGATTTCCAGATTGTATACTACGATATCGGGAAAGTAGTTAATGGCATTCCGCGAATGAACCTATTTTATAAAATATCAGTAACAGAGAAGTTATCAGAAGAAACGACTCGGGTTGCAAAATGGAGCTGGTTTACCAAAAACGAATTTTTAAAGGTAGAGACAAGCCCTTCTTACGATAAAATCAAGCTGGCCGATGTGATTTTCGGCGTTTAAATGCATGCCATATTATTACCTTAATCATCGCCACCGTAGAATAGGGGACGTTATCAAGCCTGGCAGTTGGGGCCGTGCAGTACTCAATGATCCCGGTCATAGATTCTGGAAAATGGAGCAACAGTTCGAACTTGTGCGTCTCGGCATAGACCCAGATCTACCAAGTAGACTAAATTGTAATTTTCTGTTCGATAACTATGAGATGGCGATAAAATTTCAAAAACTACAGAGGCAAGATGATAAATTATATGAAGTTATAGTATTAAATGAAATTGTCCGAATACATATTGCCGACATGATGCTCGTACATCCAGAACTAGAGCGATGGAATGCTCAGTGGGGCAACCCTAAGCTATATTGGACTTCAGCCAATATAACCACGACTGAACTCAGAGAAATATTAACGATTAGTCCCATACGAATCATAAGGAAAATAAATCCGGGATCGATGAGCTAAACTAAATGTGTGTGCAAGGAAGTAATTCATAATCTTTGTTATCATTAAGCTATGCAAGCAGTGCAAAAAAATGCTCAGGCAATTCGCTTTAAAACTGAGTTGTTTAAGATTGACACTTGGACCATCCTCAGACTGCCCGAGGGCGTCAGCGCCAAGCTACCTTCGCGGGGCCAGGTTATGGTTGAAGGAACTATCAATGACACTCACTTTCAAGCTCCACTCGAACCAGATGGCAAGTGGAGCCACTGGTTTAGAGTTGAGGATAGCCTGCTGAAAGCCGCCAATGTTACCGCCGGCGACACCGTGACCATAACAATTAAACCTATCAAAGAATGGCCTGAACCTGACATACCAGCAGACTTACAAACGGCACTGGCGGCTGACTCACAAGCCAACGCTTTATGGCAGCGCATTACCCCGATGGCCCGCTGGGAGTGGATCCGCTGGACACGGGCCACTAGCAATTCAGAAACGCGCTATAGACGGATCATGGTAGCCTGCTCAAAACTCAGAGCTGGCGAGCGTCGGCCTTGTTGCTGGAACCGCAACTTATGTACTGAACCAGCGGTTTCAAAAAATGGCGTGCTTATCTGCCCGGATTAAATCATGAAGTAACCAGGCCCCATTAGACTTCCTGAAGTAGCTTCATTAAAAACAGTACTGCTGCTTAAATTAAGCTGTTTTATCAGCTACAATATGCTTAGTCAGCAGGGGATCGTCATGCAGGCCGTAGTCGCAACCAATATAACTATCACCGCCAGCCTGGCAGCAGTGTTTCGCTATTTGACCGATCTTAAATACCACTATTTATGGAACCCACAGGTACGTAATATTTCCGCCACCGGACAGCTCAAACTTGGCAGCCGCTATAAAACCGAGAGTGTAGTTTTGGGTATAACCATTAAAGCCACCAATGTAGTTACCGATTTTAAACCGCTCAAAGAGCTAGTAATCGAAAATTCGCTAGGACCTGTGCAATATAGCGCCCGGTTTCGCTTGTCTCCGCAGAGCAATCAAACGCGAGTCCAGCTACAAGTCACTTTATCAACTGACGCAGTAACATATATATTTACCGGTCCGGTGCTGAAACAGCTTGCTTTGCGCGAATTACGTACTGATCTCCAAGCTCTGAAAATCGCTGTCGAAAATAAATTGCAGTAAGCTTTGGTCACAGCTTTCTATAATATGCCCCAACAAGGTCTTGTTATCATAGAGATATCATAAGGAGGAGACAGCATGCAAAAAATTACACCAAATCTATGGTTCGACGGCAATGCTAAAGAGGCAGTTGAGTACTATGTTTCAGTGTTCCCGAATAGCAAAATAATAGCTACGCAATATTACCCCAACAGCACCGAGGAGGGTTTAGCTGATTTTCAGAAGGACATGGCCGGCAAAGAGCTGGTGATCGATTTCGAGCTTAATGGCCAACATTTCACGGCTATCAATGCCGGACCAGAATTCAAATTCAATGAAGCCGTGTCGTTTGCCATCACATGCGAAGATCAGGACGAGATTGATTACTACTGGGAAAAGTTATCCAGCGTACCCGAGTCAGAGCAGTGCGGCTGGTGCAAAGATCGCTTCGGCCTCAGCTGGCAAGTAGTGCCAAAAAACATGGGTGAACTCATGCAACGCCCGGACGCTTTTGCGCATATGATGCAAATGAAGAAGCTGGTTATCGACGAGCTTTAGTCTTATTTGTTTGGCTTATTTTAAGATGGCTGATCCATTTGTATAGTTGGTATTTGACGAAGTATTAGCAAGGCTGGCAATTTAATTAATTTGTCTCGCCTCTTGCCAATGCCGCTCAAATAGTTGACCTAATTGCTCGGCTACTGGCGCGTAGGTGAAGCGTATGCCAAAAGCTCGGTTAGGAACTATTGGATCGTACGAGGTTATAACAGCGGTGCGCTTATCAAAGATAAATAGCCTGATGCCGAGGTTAGGAAGATATTTCGTTTCGGCACTCATGATCCGGAAGGCTTCTAGATCTACCTCTGGCAGGGTAGGGTCATTTTCGATAATAACATGCAGCCGCACGCCACGTGCCACAGCCTGGCGATAGTCTGCTATGGTACTGTCAGCCACACGGTGTCCTGAGAGGATGCAATCGATTGATTGTTTCGATTTACGAGCTTCTTCTTCGGTAATCCTACGTAAGTTATCACGGTCTTTGATAAATGTAATACTTGGTAAATTATCCTCAACAGTTTTTGGCCCAGGAACAGCAAAATCCCTCTGAAAACTCCGTACGGCCGCTCTTAAATACCATTCGAGTGCCGCCGACATCGAGTCGGCCCGATACGTCGTAGGATAGGTGGGGAGCACTTCAACCATACCAAGTTCAATCAAGGGTTTAATAGCGCGGTACACGGCATTCGGCAGGATATGTAACTGGGCTGCCAATTCCTTAGCTGTCAAATCACCAGCGGTGGATAAGGCTTTAAAGATACTTACCGATTGTTTTGGCACAGTCTGTAAATATGGGCTAGACATATCCTTATTTTAACTTAATTTGGTTAAAACATATAGTCGCCGTTACGCTTGATTTTAATGAAACGGCAAACAAACTATTCGACGAGCATTCGAGTCATTTCCAGCGATAGGTTTGGCAATTTCGATGCTTCACTCGATAATCATTTTCTAGCAAAGCGCTCACTTGGCAAGCGAGCAGTAGCCAGCCTCTTGTTGTCTTCATCTTTTGGAGCTAACGCCTTATTGTATGCTGTTTTCCTAGGTTACCTTATGGGCTTGTGGAGTTTGCTCATTCAAATTGCTTGGGCGCTCAGTTTTTATCTGCTGGCCCGCTTTTCCAAGCAAGTGTACGCTTCCACTAGTCTCCACGAATTCCTCGGTACTAAGTTTGGGAAGTCGACCAGACGAGTCGCCGCCCTATGCTCAATAATAGGCATCACTTACTTTGCGGGCTGGGAAGTAGCAGTGGCTCGCAGCTCACTCTCATCACTGGCTACACTGCCAGGAAATACACATTTGGGCATTTGGCATAATCTGATGTTGGCCATACTGGGTATGGTAATACTAGCGGCCATTATTTACACCTCTGTCTGGGGCAGAAGGGTAAGCGGTAGGGTTAACTTGTTCTTAAATGCCATTAAAATCAGTTGCCTGATCTTCATAAGTGCTGCCTTATTCGGCTCGGTTGCCGCAAATCATGGGTTAACAAGCAGTTTATTCCTGCCGTCATTCAAGCAGGCCATATTCAGCCTCGGTATAGTCGGTTTTGTGACTAATATTATCTTCAATCTGAGCTGGCAGTTCGTAGATAACTCCAGTTGGCAATCTATCTGTTCTTTAGGTAAGCGTGGGCGGAGCGGTGCCCAGACTATTAGATTAGCTGGCATCGGGACATTGCTGACTGTCAATGGTATGGGAGCAGTTTTAGGGGCACTTTTGCGCGGCAATAACGCCATCGACTCAACTAATGCGTTGAGTTACGTAGTAGGCATGACCAGCCACCTTAAAATCAGTGCCTTGTTAGCCATGATAGTTATTTTAGCGCTTTCGGCCATGTCATTGTTTGATGCGGCAATTTTATCTATCTCGCAAGCCCTGTTGGTTGATTTGAATATTAGATGGACGGCTGGTAAAAAGACCTCATTAACGCATGCACGTCTAGCCACACTATTAGTCGGCATAGTGGCTGCCTGGGGTATAAGCCTCATTATCCGGGTGCTGGGCGGTTCTATCTTCAACTTTGTCTACATCGTTATACTAGCGCAGCTAAGTCTAGTAGGCCCTGTACTAGTTGGCTTATTAAGCTCGCGCCGAATCAAAGGAATGTGGCTGGCAATTGTCCTGAGCCTATTGGGTGGCGCAATTGCTACAATCATCGGGACAGTAACTAACAATCAAAGTCTTTTACAGGTCGCGGGGGCTATCACTGCCATTGTATCTCTCGTTACAGCTATAGTTTTATATTGGCGGTTTCCTGATAAATCGGGGTTGCCATATCTTATGTAAGCCCCGCCCACATCAAAACTGACCATTTTTCGAGGTATTAAGGTATTTTACTTTCTAACTAATCAGTGTATTTACAAAGTTAGTATTTTGTGCTATTATATAGTCATGTCTGATCCGAACAGATTATCCTTTCCTTGCCCTGATTTCGTTACTCTACCTATGGGCATTATCGAACTGAGCGTGCCTTTGGTTGAAGATATTGTGCAAGTACGTATGAGCGGGCCGGTCACCTGGGGCAAGATGGTGATAGATAAGCAGGATTACCAAAGTATAAAGGTTAGACGCCTGGAGTCAGCACAGCTGCAAGCCAGTGTTCTGTGCCGGGCATGGCGTGATAGCAGTGGCCAAGTTCAGGCTACTAGGGTAGACGTTTTCGATAAGCCGGTGGATCAAATAACATTCAGCGCAAAATTTACTGACGGACAAGTACTGTGGCTACCAGATGACCCACGCCGAATAAATGACCCATGGGCATTAGAAGAGCTCGGCCTTACAATCGGGGAATATGCGTCAACGAAAGTCCAAAAACTCGCAGAGGTCGCCTGAAATTTCTTGCTCTAACAAACTCGCTTGCTTGCATCATACTATCAAACTGCTTTATGATTAATCGTAGATGTCTGTAGACGCAATTATTGGCCTGCAACGGGGAGATGAAGGGAAAGGCCGGTTTGTCGATTTGGCGGCCGGTGATTATGACGTGATCGCCCGTGGTAATGGCGGCGCTAATGCCGGTCATACCATCGTGCCGGAAGGTAAAGAACCAATTGCCTTACACCAAATTCCCTCCGGCATTACCTATAGTGACAAATTAAATATTATCGGCCCGGGTGTGTACGTAGACCCACGGCGGCTGACTGATGAAATTAACTACGTAAAAGCCGCTGGCATTACGGTAGATGATCATTTATTAGTCAGCGACACAGCTCATTTGGTGTTGCCGCACCATATTTATCAGGACGTTTTGCGCGAGGGCGGCGCTGGCAAGCAGGGCAGTACTAAATCCGGTATTGCCTACGTGGCTTCATCTAAATTCTTGCGCGAAGGCGTGCGGGTAGAAATGATCTATGATCAAAAGAAATTATACGAGCTGGCACTGGCTGGACTGATGGAGCTACGCGAAGCCATTGATAAAACCACTGAGGAGCTAGAAGCCGAAGCCAAAGCCTGGGTGGCGAGTACTGAAAATCTGAAGCCATATGTGGCCGATACTGTCACGATCATCAACGACCGCATCCAGGCCGGCGATAAGATTTTGGCAGAAGGTGCCCAAGCTTTCTGGCTGGATATCACGCATGGTATGTACCCGCTAGTCACATCTTCAGCCACTACAGTCCAGGGCCTGCTAGATGGCTTGGGGATTGCACCCAAGCATTTGCAAAAGGTGACTGGCGTGGCCAAGGTTATTAAATCCCACGTTGGTGACGGGCCAATGGTTACCGAAATCCACGATCCGGCGTTAATCGAACGAGTCCGCGGCAAAGTCGGTGCTGTCGATAGTGAGTTTGGCGCCACCACCAAGCGGCCGCGACGGGTAGGCTATCCAGATCTAGTAGAGCTTACCAAAGCCGTACAGGTTAATGGCGTGACCGAGATAGTGTTATCCAAAATGGATCACGTTTCGCGTTTCGGCAACACATTCTCCGTCGCCACCGCTTATAACTACAAAGGCGAAACCCTGAAGACCGCACCCAGTTCTGCTCAAAAACTCAGCCAGTGCCAGCCAGTCTATACTGAACTGCCAACCTGGGAAGATATCAGCAGCTTACGAGACTTCGGCCAATTGCCGCCAGATGCCGTTAAGTTTATTGAAATGGTCGAGAAACAAGTAGGCATACCGGTCGGTAAAATCGGTGTCGGCCCGCAGCGCGAACAAGTTATTCTCCGATAATCACCAACTAGGAGTCTCCATAATCCCAGTACTTTACAGAGACAGCCTATATGGTAGTAGCATATCTCACAACCCAATCTGCTCGTTAGACTTACCATGGTAGCACCAGTTAATAGGGAGGTACTAGCGTGGAATATCTTAGCCGCGAGAACTTGGACCAATTATTAACAATCGAACCGCACACCCCGGCCGTGACTATTTATATACCGATGTTAGCCACGGCAGCCCCGCCACACATCACCGAGAAGCAAATTCGTTTTAAAAACCTTATAACTCGCGCCATCGAGCAGTTGGAAAATATTCAGAAAGGTAGCGCTCTAATCAAGGAGTTGCGACAGTATCAGCAGAAATTACAAGATGATTTGGAATTTTGGAAAGATCAAACCGCCGGTCTGCTAATTTGCGCGGCACCGGGCCTGTTCCGATTATTTCATTTGCCCTATGACACCGAAGAATTTGTATCTGTTGGCGATAATTTCTTCTTAGCACCCGTATTGAGCATTTTACATGACGCCCAGAGCTACTACGTATTGACGATTGCTCAGCAAAAACCACAATTATTTAATGGTGATCTTTATGGCCTCCACCCGACTGATTTGCAGTTGCCTACTGATGTGGCAACTGCGCTAAACATTGATGAAAATAATCAAAAGAGTGAAAATCAGAGCTCGGCTATGGGTTCCAGCCTGAGCACTCAGGGCTTTAATGGCCGCGGTGGTGGCCGCAACCCCGCAGAAAATGATCGCCTGCAATTTTTCCGCATTGTTGATACTATGGTTAATCGCTATATTCATGCCGATACACCGCTTATCTTAGCCGGCATCGATGCCGAAGTAGCCGAATACCGGGCTATAAGCAAGTATCCGCGCATTTTGGAAAGCTCCATAGTCGGTAGCTACAGCAACATCAAGCCGGAAGATGTAAGCTCGGAGGCCGCTAGAATTATTGAACAAGAGATTGTTTTACCGGCACATAGTGCAGTGATTGAGGAATATAAACAGATTCACGGAGCAAATCCTGATCGTTCAGCTACCGACAAGACAGCTATCGCCGAAGCAGCTGAACAGGGAAGAATCGATAAGCTATTGGTGCGCATGACCCGTACGACTACAGATGTCGTCCGTGACACTATGCAAGCTGCCAAACGTATAACTTTTCCGGAGGCAGAGATTAGCACGAGTTTAAATGATTTAGCCATTAAGGTCTGGCAAATGAGCGGCACCGTGATTGGCCTAGCCGCCAATGAGATCCCTAACGGCGCCCCGATGGTAGCTCGGCTGCGCTATTAAACTATAAAAACTACGCTGCCTGCAGTTCGTAGCGCACTGTTGACAGCAGCTGACGAGGAGACAAGGTGGCCTTAAGTACGCTGTTGTGGGCGCCTAGCCGCATCGCTTTATCTAACTCCGTACCAGCGGAAAGATTACTCAGAATAACTATTTTGGTGTGAGGATTTGGTTGATACTGTTCCAAAAACGCCACCCCATCCACAATAGGCATCATGAGATCTAATAAAATCAAGTCGTAGACTTTGTCTTGGCATTTATCGAGCGCCTCCTGACCATTGGTAGCGCTATCGACGTCGTACGCTTCCGTAGAAAGAATTAAGACATAAGAGTCCCGCAATAGCTCTTCATCTTCGACTAAAAGTATTTTACGCATACAGCTCATTTACTGGCACACAAACTCGGAAGATAGTGCCTTTATCGACTTCCGATTCAACTTCAATCCGGCCGCCGTGCAAACTAATCACTTTGTGTACCCAATACAGCCCAAGCCCACTGCCGCCAACACTCTGAGATAGCACATTAGGTATACGGCTGAATTTATTAAACAGCTTATTCATATCTTCGGAGGCTATACCGACGCCGTTGTCATGAATGGCTATAATTGCTTCGGCATTCTTACGTTCGGCCGCCAAAGTAATAGCCCCGCCCCGACCAGTGTATTTAGAGGCGTTATCGAGCAGATTTTCTAGCGCCATTCGGAAGTTTTCATTGTCCAGCATAAGCGTGTCCGGCAAGCTGGCCGAAACATCCAGGCTGACAGTTTGATGGCGAGCTTTAAAAGTATCCGTCTGGCCCTCTATAATGCCCGTAAGTAGCCGCCGTACCTCTACCGGTGTTTTGCGTAAAATCAGTTTGCCCGAATCCACATGAGCCACCCGTAAGAGATTATTAACCGTATTAATCTGGCGCTCATTGCTCTCGTAGGCTTTAGCGATTAGTGCCAATTGGTCGGGAGCCACCTCTCCCTTAAAGCCCTCCATCAGAATTCCCAACAGCTGCTTAATGGCAGTGGCAGGTGTTCGCAATTGATGGGAGGCGAGCGATATAAATTCATCTTTGCTTACATTAAGCTCTTCTAATTCCCGCTGCTGTTGCTGCAGCTGAATGTTGGCGGCACGTAAGGCATCCTCATGCTGTTTACGCTCAGTCAGGTCGCGGGTAACCTTGGCGAAACCGACCAGTGCACCAGTCTTGTCGTGCAGGGCAGTAATGACCACGTTGGCCCAGAATTTGCTACCATCTTTGCGCAGACGCCAGTCTTCGTCCTCCACCCGACCCAAACGCTTAGCCAGTTCCAGTTCTCGTTCAGGCTTTTTCGCTTCCACATCTCTTTCCAAATAAAAGGTGGAGAAATGCTTACCGATAATATCCGCGGCCGTATAACCCTTATTCTTTTGGGCGCCTTTATTCCATGTTTGGATATAACCATTCGGATCCAACAGAAAGATGGCATAATCTTCCACGCTGTCAACCAATAATTTATAGCGTTCCAATTCCGACTGTGTAGTTTTGGGCAATAGCCGAACTGGGGTTTTAACTGTGTGTTTGGGCAAAAGGATTCCTCCGAGTGATACTTCTAGTTAATTAAACCAATTTTAAACAGCTAGTATTGTACGAAATATTACAGACAAAGACGAAAGGAATTGCATAAAAACCCTTGACTACAGACGAGCAGACTTAGCTAATATTGTTAAGTGATATCGATAATTTTCGGATCAATTATTAAATATATCTTTGCAGTAATTTTGACTGCCAAGAACACTGGATTCTCTAAACGTTTTGACTATACTGAGTCACATGCCTACTGCAACCACCCTAGCTTACGATTTAGATGACCATGATATTATCATGCAGGATCCTGCAGACACTTCATATGTACTGCGCTTTCGTGACATTCCCGATCATCAAAAGCCACGTGAAAAGCTACTACAATTTGGGCCCGACACACTATCCGCCGCCGAGCTAGTGGCCATCGTCTTTGGTCAGGGCACGCCTAAAGAAGATGTCCTCAGCATCGCTGAGCGTGTCGTGAAGGAGTACGGCGAGAAAGCAATCATCCACGAGACCAACCCTGTCAATCTTGTCGAAGCGCTAGATATTCCTATAGTAAAGGCCTGCCAACTGATTGCTTGTTTTGAGCTAGGCCGCCGCTATTTTGCCAAAAGTGCCGGTCGGCCAGTGTATATTCGCCACAGCAAGCAAGCGTACGAGCATCTAAAACACATGGGTGATCTAAAGAAAGAACAGCTCCGGGGACTGTATCTTAATAGCCGCTACCAAGTAATCCATGACGAAATTATCTCGATGGGTAGCCTAACCGCGAATATTGTTCATCCTCGGGAAGTTTTCCAGCCCGCCATTGAACATGGGGCAATTGCCATTATTATTGCCCATAACCATCCGTCCGGTCGTTTACACCCTACCTTGGCCGACACGCAGCTCACGGAACGCTTGATCAACGCCGGCAAATTACTCGGTATCGATGTTGTGGATCACCTTATTATCATCAATGGGCATTATGTCAGCCTAATTTCTCCGCAGTAAATCTAATAAAATTCATCGCAACCAACTTTATGTAAATTAAGTACTGCTCAAGTAACTATAAGAAGTTTAATAATTATTTAATGTTACGATTTAATAATGTAAGGTACGATGACTACTAAGATATTGATAATCGACGATAATTTTGCCGTTTCACTTGCCCTTAAGCAAGCATTGAAGCCGGCATATGAAGTCGATATCGCCCATACCGGTGCCCGCGCTCTAGAAAAAGTAGCGTCCTATCAATATCAAACTATTATTCTGGATTTGGGCCTACCCGATATGAATGGTCTTGAAATCTGTACGGCTATTCGGCGGATGGGGAACACCGTGCCAATAATTGTCCTGAGTGGAGAGGCGGCGCCCAGCCGCAAGGTAGAGCTGCTCGACTCCGGTGCTGACGATTACCTAACAAAGCCCTTCAGCGTTGACGAATTAAAAGCCCGTTTACGTCTGGTTATCCGGCGCACTCGCTCCCTGCAAACTTTAGGCAGTAAGCTTACTATTAGCGGCGTGAGCCTAGACAGCATCAAGCACACAGTGGAACGAGACGGTAAAAATATAAGCTTGCGCCCGAAGGAGTTTGCAGTTCTGGAGTGCCTGATGAATAACGCCGGGCACGTGGTGAGCCGAGCGGTTCTACTGCAATATGCCTGGGACGAAACTGCTGATGTTTGGACAAATGTGGTGGATGTACATATTAAACACCTTCGGGATCGACTGGATGCTCCATTTGAAACGCCGTTAATCAAAACGGTTCATGGCTTAGGCTACAAATTTGATGCTTCATCAAGGGTGGCAAATACAACGAAAGGAGGCGATAAAAATGAGCAAACTATTACAAACGGTTCTCACTAATCCATCGGCGCGTACAACTACTGCGTTGCCAGCTGCATTAGCTGAAGCTAGTAATAACTACCAGCCGTGGGGGAGTGTAGCTCCACAATAGTAGCAATGAACCGGCGGGGTATCCGAGGATTTCTTGGGTATCCCGCTCCGTTAAAATTTGGTAGGCTTTAATATATGGAATACGGGCGGGCTTACTTACAAAAATTTTACAGCGTCGCCTTACAGCCGACTAGCCAACACCCGGACGATTCTCGGCGGGAATTTATCCTTAATGTTCTCTTGAGCGGTTTTATCACCGTGTCGGTCCTGGGACTTATCGGCTCGACAATAACTCTTTTTATTCACCAAAACACCAATGGCGTGCAGTCGCTGGTGATTACCGCTATATTCCTACTGTGCCTTATCATCGCCCACCGGGCGATTCGCTCGGGTCATGCCGTGCTGGTTAGCTATATTTTCGTCGTACTACTTGGTTTGGCAGCTACCCAACTGATGGTGCATTGGAGCTTTGAGCTACCACAAGTGCTGTTAGCTTTTACACTTACCATCGTAGTAGCTAGCGTTTTGCTAACAGCTAGGGCCGGCTTGTTATTTGCTGCCGGTTTCGCCGCCTTAATTTTAGTAGGCGGTTTTTTGCAAATTAAGCATTACTTGCCAGCCGATACAGCTTGGCGCCAGAAGCCATTTGTAGTCATCGATGCTATCGGTTATGCAATGGTGTTCGGTATTATCGGGCTGGTATCATGGCTTTCCAACCGCGAGATTGATCGCTCCCTGGAACGGGCACGGCAATCAGAAGCCGCTTTAGTGCAAGAACGTGATAATTTGGAGGTAAAAGTCATTGAGCGCACCAAACAGCTAGAACGAAGCCAACTGGAACGCACCATGGAGCTGCAGCGCTTTGCCGCCTTTGGTAAAATTAGCGCCGGCCTGGTGCATGAACTAGCCAACCCTTTAATGGCAGCAACCATGAATTTGGATCAATTTAAGCCGACCGATAACAATGAGCTCTTGCAACGGGTGCGCCAAAACCTGCAACATCTGGAGCAGTACCTAGTGGCGGCCCGTAAACAACTACACAGTAGCAGCACCATTACCGAGTTTGATGTTAAAGCCGAGCTGCAGCATGTCTTTAGCCTGGTGCAATCTATTGCTCAAAATGCGCAAGTAAAATTAGAGTTACCAGCGGACTCGCACTGGTTGCTGTATGGTGATCCCATAAAATTCAGTCAGCTGGTCAGCAACTTGCTGGTTAATGCTATTGAATCTTACACGCCTGATATTTCCTCTGAAAGACGTGTGGTCAGCTTGGATATTAAAGCAGCCGAAGATAAAGGCATTCTATTAAGTGTGCATGACCACGGTTGCGGTATTAGTAAAGAGCAGCTGCCTCATATTTTTGAACCGTTCTACACCAATAAGCCCGGCGCAGAAATGCACAGTGGCATGGGGATTGGGCTAGCTCTAGTTAAGCAGTTTGTGGAAGAAGATTTTCAGGGAAGTTTAAAAGTCACAAGCACACCCCATAGCGGCACAAAGTTTGAGGTGTGTCTAATCGGGGCAAAACGGCAGAAATAATGCCGACGGCTATCGCGTCGAGCATTGCAAAAGGTCTCAAATATTTGGCTCAGCAGCAACGAACTGACGGCGGCTTTGACGGCGTGGCTAGTGCCGATGCCGTTGGCTTCACCAATACGCGTCTGCACCCGACCATTTTCTTTACCGCTTTGATTTGCCAGTGCTGCAATGAAATTAAAAATGCTCAAAATATTTCTGAAAAGGGTAGTGCCTATTTACTGCGACATAAAAGTAAGGCCTGGACCTGGAATTATTGGCAGCGAGACGAGCGTGGCGCCCAGATGCAAGGTTACCCCGATGATTTGGACGACACAGCCTGCGCTTTGGCCGCTATCATTGGTTTTGATACATCGCATCTGGACGGCACTCTGTTGGGCCATATTGGACGCCAGCTTGTAGCGGCAGAGGCTGCCGTCGGCGGCCCCTATGAAACGTGGTTAGTTCCAGCTAGTAAATTAGATATCTGGCACGACATCGATGTAGCCGTAAATGCTAATATCGCCTATTTACTCTCGTATGCCGAGGTCATGCCGCCTGGTTTAGAGCACTATCTGCATGATAAAATCGCTTCCGACCGCCTGGGCTCTTCGTACTATATCGGCGACATTCCCCCGCTTTATTTCCTAGCCCGCACCGGAAAGCACAGCTTTACGCCATTACTAAAACGTCAGATACAGAAAGAGCTGCGTCGAGCCAATGAGCGTAATCCACTTATGACCGCTTTACTGTTGGCGGCCGGTTGCCGATTAGGAATTTCAAAAATACTACTACAACCTTTGGCCGAAAAACTCGTATATGAGCAGCAAAAGGATCACTGGCCAGCCTGTGCACTATATGTTGAACCGCCGATTAATAGGGTGCCCTATTACGCCGGTTCAGCGACTTTGACAACAGCATTTGCCTGTGAGGCGCTGCAGCTCTACAGCCTATCAAAGAAACAGCCCGCAGCCGCTTCGTCAGTTCGTCGTCAGTCTACTTTCCCAGCTCTGCAAGCGGCTCGTCGATGGAGCCAGCGTATCGAGCATAACGAGCTGCAAAGGCAATACCAACAAGCCATCGAGGCTATTGCTAAGCGTGACACCGACGGGCAAATTAGTGCTATGGCCCAGCAATTTGCAGCTGATCTCGGCCAGCCGATTCCGGCTGCACCCATCCGCCACCTCGATGCTGGCAGCCTTAATGGCTGGATAGCCTATACCTTATACGACGACATACTGGACGGTGAAAAGAGGGCAGTGCAGCAACTGGCGACCGCCAATCTGGCGCTGCGACAAAGCCTTGAGCATTTTAGGATCGCACTGCCTCGTAATCATTACTTTAAGGATATTACTCACTCGGTATTTGCCACTGTTGACGCCGCTAATTTATGGGAAATTACCCACGCCCGGGCAGTGGTAAACAAAACGGCAATCAAGATTAGCCAGCGGCCAGACTATGGTAATTTTGCTCAACTTGCAGATCGCTCATGGGGTCATGTCCTGGCTTCTACGGGTGTGCTTTTGGCAGCCGGCTACACTTTAGAGGGAGATGAAATTACCGCCTGGCAAGAATTTTTTCGTCATTTTCTCATTGGCCGTCAGCTGAATGATGATGCTCATGATTGGTACGAAGATTTAGCAGCTGGGCACCTCACCGCTGTGGTTTGCGCGACACTGCAAGACCATTCGATACCCTTGGAAATCCCATTCGCCGATCTGCCGGGGCTGCGGCAACATTTCTGGGAAACAACTATTACTGATGTCTCGGCCATTATCACCGATCAGCTGCTAAAGGCTCACAATTGCCTGGAAAAATGTGACTTTTTACGAGATAAAACACGCTACGAGGAGTGGCTCACCAAACTACAGGCCGCCGTTGATGCTAGCCGCAACGGCCGCGCCGAGGCATTAGCATTTATGCGTAGCTTCGAGACAGCAGATTAAAGGGCAGCTTTTAACAAAACACGCATAACAAAAGGAGCGCTTTTTTTCGGCGCCCCTTTTGCGTCAGTAGCCGAATTAGCTACTTCATAGTTAGCGTTAGCTACTAATTGTTTTTGACATTAAAGTCGACATTCATTGAATTGTTTGCCGTAGCATCACCGGTGCTAGTGGTCGTACCACCACCGCTGCTAGTGTTGTACTTAGACGTTGCATCCCCGCTTGATACATCTTGGTCGTTGTAGCTGCTTACATGGATGTCGGTATCATTTTTAACGGTATTGGTCTCCGTTTGATTGGTGTTGATCGAAACATTTGCCCCGGCACCAATAGTGCCGCCGATAGATGCATTACTGGTAAGGCCACCACCTATCATCTTAGTAATAAATGTTTGCGAACCGCCGCCACCTTGACCACCTTGGCCTCCCTGACCGCCCGCCGGGCTACTGACGGTGCTTGAGCCCAATACTTGGCCGCTGCCCGCGCCACCACCTAAGCCGCCCACACCAGAGCCAGAAGTAGCTGGTTGCGAACAGCTGAGTAGATCATCGGCCGGCGTAACAGACACGACGTGCTTATTGGCTTGACTGACGGCACTAGCCAATTCTTGGTGCATCACTGGCATCATTACCGCTACAGTCAGCGGAACGGCAGCGACAACGCCTGCAAAGGCTGCCAGAAAGGTAAAGAGACCCGTACGAGGAATCTGTAATAAGTGAGCCGCGCTAGAGGTTTGTGCTGAGGTTTTGGATTTTGATTTGGTCGTGCTTCGTGTTTGTGCCATAGGAATACCCTCCTTATTTATTAACACTTCGTCCGGGTCTCTCATAAACCCTTAAGCAAGACTGTATGCCAATATTGGCCATGAGCAGTAAGATTTTTTACTTTCTAGCATCTATGGTATTCCGCTTATCTGTAAAACTTTTAGCTTTTCTTACAAAATTAGGTTGTTACGACAGTCTGCTCTCATAATTTTTTATAGAAAATATTGCCTTTGCTCTAGAAATGTGAAACAATGTGGCCACTAGAAGAAGCTGCTAGGAAATTCTTAGTTCTTAAGGATCGTCTAGAAAAGTAATAGAAGTAAATGTTCGTGATTCGAGGAGCAGCTAACTGGGTGACCATGTTACCTCTAAACGAAGAAAGAGGTATTATTAATGGCAACTAAACTATTCGTCGGCTCTTTAGCTTACACTGCTACCGATGATGACTTGGCAGCATTTTTTGCTCCCGCTGGCACTGTCGTGTCCGCTAAGGTCATTATGGACCGCGATACTAACCGCTCGAAGGGCTTCGGCTTTGTCGAGATGAGCTCTGACGAAGAGGCCAAAGCCGCTGTTGACCAGCTGAATGGCAAAGAACTCAACGGCCGCGCCGTTGCTGTTTCTGAGGCACGTCCGCAGACTCCTCGCGAAAACCGTTCCTTTGGTGGCGGTGACCGCGGTGGCTACAACGACCGTCGTTACTAGAAGAGTAGTAAAATCTTCTCTAAAAAAATCCCCGGTGTAAATCGGGGATTTTTATGTATACACAGCCGCATGAAGCGTAATAAATCCTACAGCGATCGCTCCGTTCCTGACGCATACTGGCCATAGATAACCTTAAGGAGGCTGTTATGGCAGATTTACACGGCAAACATGTGGCAATTATTGTTGATAATTATTTTGAAGAGGCGGAACTGGCTGAGCCTAAAAATGCCCTGGAAAAGGCTGGCGCAATTGTGGATATTATCGCACCGAAGGCCGGTACAGTACAGGCTATGCAAAATGATGTTGAACCAGCCGCAAAGTTCACTGTTGACCACACCATTAACGAAATTGATTTGGATGATTACGACGCCATGGTTGTACCGGGTGGCACCGTCAACGCCGATCATTTGCGCACCATTCCCGAAGCAGTTAATGCTATTAAAGAGTTTATGGATTCCGGGCGGCCGCTAGCCGTCATTTGTCATGCACCATGGGCCCTGATTTCGGCCGGTATCGCCAAAGGCCGCAAGCTTACTAGTTTCTTTACCCTGCAAGACGATCTAAAGAACGCTGGTGCCGAGTGGATAGACCAAGAAGTAGTTATCGATGAGAATCTCATCACCAGCCGCAACCCCGATGATCTGCCGGCGTTCAATAAAACACTCATTAACATGATGGCTAGCTAGTCGAAAGGAGGAAAGCCATGAACAAGTACGGACCAAAAGCTCAGGAAAAAGTTCACAAAACCATGGAAGAAATGAAGGAAGGCAAGCTAAAGAGCGGCCGCAGCGGTAAAAAAGTCACCAGCAAGAAGCAAGCCGTTGCCATCGGCCTTTCCGAAGCCCGCAAAGCCGGCGGCAAAGTCCCCAAGAAAAAATAGCATTTTATTTATATTCGGTGTTATTTTGTGATGAGCGTCTTGTTTGGTACTGTTAGCTTATGTCGCTAAAATTGCTATTCGGGCTTTTTTCAATTGCTTTAGCACTGATAGGCTACATACCTTATATACAAGACATTCTGGCTCATAAAACTAAGCCCCATGCTTTCTCGTGGTTGGTTTGGGCCATCCTTTCGGCTATTGCTTTTGGCATTCAGCTAACTAAACATGGTGGTCCCGGCGCCTGGTTAATGGGCTTTACCGCCTGTATAACCTTTTTTATTTTTCTACTTGCCAGCAAATACGGCGAGAAGAATATCGTTTTACTAGATTGGGCATGCCTGTCATTGTCACTTATTGCTTTAGGATTATGGGTGCTCGTTGATAAACCACTTGAATCTGTACTATTAATAGCATTCGTTGACGCCGTAGGTGGATTTGTGCCAACCTTTCGTAAAGCATTTCCAAAGCCTTATGAAGAAACGCTTATTTTATATTACCTATATGCGGTATCACTGGGCTGTTCTTTGTTAGCACTTCAGAGTTTCACACTGATAACCGCATTCTACCCGGCAAGTTTTGTCGCTATCAACCTTTTGATGGCTACATTTTTAAGCATCCGCCGCCGTCAATTACGATCAGTGTAACGTTTTATTTTTACATCAACTTATGCTAAAATATAGAAAACTGGCGCCGAAGGAGCGCTTTATTTTATGCAAAATACTCAAGACCCGTCTAAAATCCGTAATATCGCCATTATTGCTCATGTTGATCATGGCAAAACTACGCTGGTTGATGGTTTGTTGAAGCAGTCGCACACTTTTCGGGAAAACCAGGCCGAGATGGGGCAGGATTTGATCATGGACAGTGGTGATCAGGAACGAGAGCGGGGCATTACCATCACCGCCAAAATCACCGCTGTTCAGCACGGCGAATATCGCATTAACATTATCGATACACCGGGTCACGCCGACTTCTCCGGAGAAGTAGAGCGCACTCTGAATATGGCCGACGGTTGTCTGCTAATAGTTGATGCTCAGGAAGGACCAATGCCGCAAACCAAATTCGTACTGGAAAAAGCCCTGGAAGCCGAGCTGAAACCAATTGTTATCATTAATAAGATTGATAAACCAGGCGCTCGTATTGCAGAAGTGGAAGATGAATTGGCTGATCTGTTTTTGGAGCTGGCCGTACACGAGGACCAGCTGCATTATCCGGTGTATTACGCCATCGGCAGAGAAGGAAAAGCTTGGGCATCCATACCAACCGATCCGATGAATGATTCCGCCGATTTATCTGTTATTTTTGATGCCGTCATCGAGAAAATTCCGGCTCCAATCGTCGAGCAGGATAAGCCATTCCAAATGCTGATCACAGCCTTATCATGGGACACCTATAAAGGCAAATACGCCATCGGCCGCATCAGCCGTGGAACCGTCAAACCTGGTGATCCAGTCATGCTGTGCAAAAAAGACGGCAGTCAGATAAAAAGCAAAGTAGAATTAGTATTTATGAGCCAGGGCGTCAGTAAATTCGAGGTGCCCGGCGGCGTAGCTGGCGACATTGTGCAACTGACCGGTGTTGGCGATGCCCAAATTGGCGAAACTATTGCCGATGTCGACAATCCAGAAGCCTTACCAACCATAGAGGTGGAGGCACCGACGCTACGGATCTATTTGGGACCAAACACCTCGCCGTTTAAGGGTCAGGAGGGCGAATTCAGTACTTCGCGGCAAATTAGCGAACGATTGCAAAAAGAGTTGGAAATCAATGTCGGCTTACAGGTAGCGGAAGACGGGATTGGTTTTACTGTTGCCGGGCGCGGCGAACTTCACCTTGGAGTTTTAATCGAAAGTATGCGCCGCGAAGGCTATGAGTTCGAGGTCGGCCGGCCGCAAGTCGTCACCCACGAAGAAAACAGCCAGACCATGGAACCGGTCGAGGAAGTCATCATCGAAGTTCCCGCCGA
>Ga0157372_10000990_pt1 | contig 31090 bp, 27 predicted proteins | sample C55metaG_FD_115307 | JGI IMG/M metagenome (GOLD analysis project Ga0157372, IMG submission 115307) | Corn rhizosphere microbial communities from Kellogg Biological Station, Michigan, USA - C5-5 metaG | ecosystem: Host-associated > Plants > Roots > Rhizosphere > Soil | place: USA: Michigan...
ATGCTGGAAAAAGGATTCGATCGCGCAGCCGTGATGGAAGTGACCGGACTGTCAGAGGACGATCTTCGGCAAATTAAGCACTAACTTTCCTGCTTCCAGCTCCGCCGCCGGCAGCTTACCGGCGGCGTTGTACTGTTCAGACAATAATAAACTCGCGATAGCCCGAAATAATCACGTAAACCGCGAAATAGCTGAAGATTATGGCAGAGGCCATATAGGAATATTTCAGCAGACGAGCACCCAGCAGCCTGCCGCCGAAGCTGCCTACCAGACATAAAACGCAGGTCCAGAAGACGCCCGCCAGGAAAAAACCGCTCAGAAACCAGCCCGAATCCGTTGTGCTGTGCTGCCCCATACGAGAAATCAGCGCGCCGCCGACGGTTGCGAACCACAGGATTGCCGTGGGGGAGGACATAGCCAGCAGCACGCCGCGGCCAAACTCGTTGCGTAGCGGCCTGGCCTGCTGCGGCTCGTCAGTACGCAGTTCACCCTGACGACGAAACGCGGCCAGCGCCATTTTCAGCGCGAACCACAGCAGCATCGCGCCGCCGCCAATCCACAGTACCCAGCGCACCGCGGCAAACTGTAACAGCACCGTCATACCGGCCAGCGCCAGCAGCGCGTACGCCAGGTCGCCCACACAGGTGCCGATCCCAAGCCAGAAGCCATGAAAATAGCCGCGCTGCATGGCCAGCGTGATCATAGCGATATTGGCGATGCCGATATCCAGGCAGAGCGACAGGCTGAGAAAAAAACCGCTGGAAAATTGCATCACGAAAGCGTTCCTTATAGCCGATCCGCGGCCGTCATCAGACGGTGTAAAGCATGATTGCTCAACAGAAACAAAGTATCCTGGTTATTCATAGCGTTAAAAGGAAAAGTTGCGCCGCGAAGGAAAGTCAATCAACCCTGCTTAAGCGCACGTTTCAGCGCGGAGAAGATGGCAGGATCATTACACTGTGAGACATTAAAGCGCAAAAAATCCGCTGCCGAACCGGATTGACTGAACGCGTTACCGGGCGCCAGCACGACGCCTTCTTTTAAGCAGGCGCGTGACGCCCGTGCGGCATCGGCACCTTCAGGTAGACGGCACCAGAGGAACATACCGGCCTGTGGCGTATGCCAGGGCAGGATATCCAGCGCCGCCAGCTTTTCCAGCGTGGTTTGCATCGCTACCGCCAGCCGTAACCGTACCGATTCCATATGGCGTCGATAGCCGCTGCCTGTCAGCGCGCTGTGCAGCAGCATTGAGGCAAGCTGACCGCCGCCGAAGCTGGTAGCAATTTTCAAATCGACAAGGCTGTCCGTCCAGTCTCGCCGGGCGACAATATAGCCGCAGCGCACCGCCGCCGAAACCGTTTTGGAAAAGCTGCCGATTTGAATAACGTTATGTAAACCGTCATACGCCGCCAGTCTTGGCGCGGGATGGGTTTCAAAATCGGCAAAGATATCATCTTCCACAATAATCAGCCCGGCCGCTTCCGCAAGCTTAAGCATCTGATGGGCAACCACTGGCGTAAGCGATACGCCAGTAGGATTATGGATACCTGCATTAGTGATATAAAGCCGGGGAGCGTGGTTTTGCAGGATTTGGGCAAACGCCGTCAGATCTGGCCCCTGCGGCGTGAACGGCACGCCGACGATCTTTACCGGGTGAGCGCGAAGCAGCGCGTGAAAATTGAAATAGCAGGGATCGTCAACCAGCACGCAGTCTCCCGGCTGGAGTAAAAAACGGCAGATCAAATCTACGGCCTGGGTGCCTGATTCGGTCAGCATGATCTGATCTGCCGTCGCGGTAATCCCCGTTTTCGCCAGCTTGCGGCCTAAAAACTGGCGTAGCTCTGCGTGCCCATAGGGCGAGGCGTAGTCGGTCAGTAGCGCGCTCTGCGCTCGTGCCGCCATGCGCATCGCTTTGCGTACGCCTTCTTCGTACAGCCATGAGGGTGGCAGCCAGCCGCAGCCGGGCTTAAGCAGCTGTGGATCCGCCTCCAGCGCCTGGCGCGATATCCATAAAGGATCGATATCGCGCTCTTTATCGGCCGTCAGCTGCGTTAAATCAAGCGGAGCCGCCGGGCCTGATACAAAAAAACCGGCGCCGGGCCGGGCCGCAATGAGGTTTTCAGCGGCCAGCCGTTCATAAGCTTCCACTACGGTAGAAACCGACACGCCAGAAAGGCGCGCCTGCTGGCGCACGGAGGGCAAGCGCGCGCCGGGAAGATAAGCGCGGGCGGCTATCTGTTTGCGCACCTGCTCCATTACCGAAGCGATACGTGTCTGGCTACGCGGCATGGCGTTCCTCACGCCTGTACTGCATTCACAGCCAGTACAGTTCAGATTAATTGTACTGGATTGTATCTGGCGTAAGCGATCCTGCCAATGCTTAACTGAGCGAAGTCCAACGGGAGAAAGCATGAAAAATAAAGCGAACGGCTGGCTTAGCGGGCTGGCGGGTGTGGTAATTTTTGCCGGATCGCTACCGGCAACGCGGCTGGCGGTAGCGGACTTCACGCCGCTGTTTTTAACTTCTGCGCGCGCCAGCCTTGCGGCGGTGGCGGCACTGCTGCTGCTGGCGCTCGGTCGTCAACGAATGCCGCAGCGTGCGGATCTGTTTTCGCTTATGGTGGTTGCTATGGGCGTAGTGATAGGTTTTCCGCTGCTGACGGCTTTTGCGCTGCAGGACGTTTCCGCCGCTCATTCGCTTATGTACCTTGGGCTGTTGCCGCTCTGTACTGCCGCCTTTGGCGTGGTTCGCGGCGAGCGCAGGCCGCAGCCCGCTTTCTGGCTATTTTCGCTGGCTGGCGGCGCTGTTGTGGCGAGCTACGCGCTGGCCGCTAAAGAAAGTCATGCTTCATGGCAGGATTTACTGACCATAGCGGCCGTGATCGTCTGCGGCGCGGGCTATGCGGAAGGCGCTCGTGTGGCGCGCGGACTGGGCGGTTGGCAAACTATTGCCTGGGCGTTAGCACTGGCTCTTCCGGTAGCGCTGCCCATTGCTGCGCTGACCTGGCCAGCTTCGTTCCAGGCGGTGACGTTTTCCGCATGGATGGGATTAGGCTACGTCTCGCTGTTCAGCATGCTGATCGGCTTTATTTTTTGGTATCACGGCCTGGCGAAGGGCGGCACGGCGGCGATAGGGCAGCTGCAGCTGCTGCAACCTTTTATCGGCTTTGGTTTTGCGGCACTGTTTCTGCACGAAAGCATCAGCGGCGTAATGCTGGCATGCGCTTTGGCCGCGCTGGGCTGCGTGGCGGGCGCAAAAAAATTTGCCTGAGGGTGAACGAACCGGCGGCATGGGCTGCCGGTTCGCAGGCCGAAGGTTAATCGTTTTCGAGTTTTTCCGGCCAGGCCACGACAGGGAAAGCGTTCAGCGTGGACGGCGCGAACAGCGCGCCCTGGAAGTTGCAAATGCCTGCCGACTCCAGCCACATCCACTCTTCGGGCTTGTTAACGCCTTCGGCAATCACGGCGATCTGCAAAGAGGAGCAAAATTTCAAAATCGCCTGCACGATAGCCTGTTTCGGGCCGCTTTTATGCACGTCGGCAATGATGTTGCGATCGATTTTGATTTTGTCAGGCTGAAACTGGGTCAGCAGCACCAGCCCGGCAGAACCGGCGCCAAAGCCATCAATCGCCAGGCTGATACCGGAAGCCTTGAGTTTTTTAATCGCCGCCTCGAATTCGTCCGCGCGGAATACCGTGCCGTTCTCCGTGACCTCAACAACGATTTGCTCAGGCACCAGCCCGTTAGCATGGATCGCCTCCAGCAGGAAATCGACCGCATCCGGCACAATCGCCAGCGACATCGGCAGCAGGTTGATCGACAGCGTCAGGCCATTAATGCCCAGCTGCTTCGCCATCGCAAAAACGTGCTGTTTGGATTTAAGATCGACGCTATACCTTTCACTGCGCGGCAGCCCGGCGAGATAATCGGCCGCCGACATGCCCGACGTTGGGCGCATAACGGCCTCAAGCGACACGATCTGGCGGGAAAGCGGATCGATAATCGGCTGAAAAGCGAAGCTGTAGTCGGCCGTGGCCGAGGGAACGGCCTCGCGGGGCAGCGCTTCCTCGCGATCGACAACGAACTCCCAGGAGTCGCCCGGCGGGATCTCAAAATAGTTTTCCCGTTCGGTGGCGTCGACAAACACGCGCAGGAACTGCAATGCGCGATCGTCGTAAGTCAGCTGATACTTAGAGGTGCCTTTATCGAGCACGGCCTGCAGCACGTTTTCCGGGTCGTATTCACGCAGGTCGAACAGTTCCATGCCGACATTGCCAAAACGTCTGGCGGGCGCGTAATCGCGCATCAGTTCTACCAGATTATGGTGCCGGGGATCGTTGCAGATCTCCTCATAGATAGCGGTCACAGCGTCCTCCGGGCCCTCCAGCACCTGGAAAAAGTGGGTGCCGTTGAACAATAAAATGCCCGTCACGCTGTGTGATTCGTTGACCTGATTGGCTTGTTCGGCCAGTTTCCCCAACGTCTTATACGCGACGTCATCGGAAATATGGCTACGATAGATGATGGTTGACAGCATGGGGGCTTCCAGATTTTTCGCTATTTTATGCATACCTTACCAGATGCCTTTGCGGTGTTGTCCAGCGCAATTTGAAATCGATTAAAATTCAGCTTGTGGCGTCAGCCCGCGAGCTTACTGGATTTCGACGACGTAGTCGTTAACCGGCGTAATTTTTTTAATCAGCCCATGGTTAAAAAGAAAAGTTTCATACTGCCGATAGCGCTGGCGATCCAGGCGGGCCGGGTCGCGGGCAAACAGCGGCAGCGTTTTTACCCATGCCTGTCTGTTCAGCCCGGTGTTCAGCTCAGAATGCAATTTAGCGAATGCCCGCCAGCTTTCTTCAGGATGGGCCTGTAAGTAGTCATTGCCCTGCTTGAGCGCTATCAGGAACTTTTTGATAGCGGGTTTGTTCAGGCTATCGCGATTCGCCACCAGAATTAGCTCATCATAGGCCGGCACGCCGTAGTCCTCGACGTTGAACACCACGGGATCTTTGCCCTGAAGCTTCACTTCCAGCGCTTCAATATTACGGTAGCCGCCGATGACCGCATCAACTTTGCCGGTCAGCAACGCGCTGGTCAGCTGAAAATTGACGTTAACCAGCTTAACGTCGCTGAGTTGCCGCTGGTCGTGCTGCAGCATAGCGGCGAGCGTGGCCTGTTCGATGCCGCTGACGGAATACCCCACCGTTTTCCCTTGCAGGTCTGCCGGAGAATGCACGCTTTTATCAAGCGTAATCAGCGTGTTGAGCGGGGAATCAATCAGCGTGCCGACGCGTACCAGCGGTAAGCCCTGGTCGGCAAAAAAGTGCAGCTGTGGCTGATAGGTCACCGCCAGATCCACCTTACCGGCCGCGACCAGACGTGGCGGCAACGCCGGATCGGAAGGCGGAATAATCGTCACATCCAGCCCCTGAGCCTTAAACGCGCCAGTCTGCTGCGCCACCATAATCGGCGCGTGATCGGGATTAACATACCAGTCCAGCATCAGCGTCAGCTTTTGCGCCGCGCTGGTGAAAGGAGATAACGTTGCTACCACCAGCCCACAAACTAAAGCTTTTTTCATTATCTTGTCCTTACGGTGATTAACGCTCCGGCGACCAGCGGATCAGGCGGCGCAGCAGGATATCGGTACTCAGCCAGAGCGCAATCGTCATGGCTACCAGCACAAACAGGGCGGCGAAGCAGAGATCGCTCTGCATTCGCGCGTTAGCATTCAGCATTACAAACCCCAATCCTTCGGCGGAGCCCACCCATTCGCCGACAATCGCACCAATGGGCGCGACGGCGACCGCCATCCGCAGCCCTGAGCCAAAGGCCGGCAGCGCCGCCATCAGCCGCACATGCAGCAGCTGCGAAGCGGAAGAGGCACCCATCGTGCGCGCCAGATCCAGATAGTCCTGTTCGACCCGCCGTAAGCCATCAAAAAAAGCGGAGGCAACCGGGAAAAAAATCACCAGGATCGCCATCACAATTTTGGCGCTGATGCCGAAGCCAAACCAGAGCACCAGCAGCGGCGCCAGCGCAAACACGGGGATCGCCTGGCTGGTCAATACCAGCGGCATCAGCCAGCGTTGCAGGCCGGGCGAAAAGGTCATCAGCAGCGCCAGCAGGGCGCCGAGCAGCACGCCCGCGATAAGCCCGCCGGCGATTTCAGTAGCGGTAATAAGCGTGTGGTAAGCGAGATAGCCAGCGTTATCCCGCATAGCCGCAGCCACGGCGATGGGCGAGGGCAACAGAAAAGCCGGGATGCTGCCAGGCGTGGCCAGCTGCCACAGCGCCATCAGCCCGACAAATACCGTGACGCCACGGCGTATCGTTGCTGCATTCATGCCATGTCCTCTGTCAGCTGGCGCATAAGCTGCGCCTGGCTACGCAATAAATTGGGATCGTCGGGCGCTCGCGGCGGCTGACCAGCCAGCTCAGGAAGCTCGCTAAGCCCGGCAGCAGAAAGGATCAGCAGGCGATGACTGAGGCGACAGGCTTCTACTGGATCGTGCGTAATCAGCAGCACGGTGCAGTCGGCCAGCAGCTCTGCGGCCAGCGCCTGAATTTGGGCGCGGGTAATGGCATCAAGAGCGGAAAAGGGTTCATCCATTAGCACAATGGGCCGTCGCTCGTACAAGGTCCGGGCGAGCGCGACACGCTGACGCATCCCGCCCGACAGCGTGGCGGGCAGCGCGCCGGCATTGCCAGCCAGGCCCACGCGTTCAAGCAGATGTTCTGCCCATTGTCTGTCAGCTTTCTCGCCGCGTAAACGCGCACCCAGCGCGACATTGTCGATCGCGCTAAGCCACGGATAGAGCAGATCCCGCTGTCCCATCCAGGCGATGCGTCCGGCAACCGGCAGCCCATCGCTACCCAGCACCGGTCCTGTCGAGGGTGCAAGCAGCCCCGCAATGATTTTCAGCAGGCTGCTTTTACCGACGCCGCTGGGGCCAAGCAGAGAAGTAAAGCGGCCACCTGCCAGCGTAAAGCTCAGCTGCTTAAATAACGTACGATCGCTAAAATGCAGGCTGACCGCCTTCACCTCTATACCCGGCGTCATCGCGCTTCCGGCGTAGCGCAGGCAGCATCAAGCCCCATCTGCCAGAATGCCGTTTCCAGCCGCGTCGCGGTGGCGAATATTCCTGCCAGCGCCTCAAAGCGGCTCGCGCCGCCGCGCTGGGCGGCCAGGTTTTCAAACAGCGTCAGCGAAGCCTGCACGCCGCTCAGGTAAAGCGGATCGCCATAGTTTTCAATCCACGGCGCGTAGGGATTGCCGGTCAATACGGTTTGCGTATCGTTCAGCAAGCCGATGCCGATCTCGGCATAGCCAGCCACGCAGGGCATCAGGGCGGTCAACAGATCGAGCGCGTCGCCCGCGTGACCAATATCCAGCACATAGCGGGTATAATTTAGCGTTTCTGGCGCCTCGGTTTCCGCCGCCATCGCCTTCCCGGTCAGGCCCCACTGCGCGCAGTAGCGCACGTGGAGCGGCAGTTCGTCGACGATGGCGTTCAGCGAGCGGGTTGCCGCACGCATCTCCGGCAGCGTTTGAAATTTGCTGACCAGCAGCGCGTAGGCGCGGGCAAAGTGGATAAGGAACAGATAGTCCTGGATAAGGTAACGGCGAAAAGCCGACGCAGGCAGGGTGCCGTCAGCCAGCTGGCGAACAAAAGGGTGATGGATATAGTGCAGCCAGCGATCGCCGGTCTGTTGACGCAGCCGTCCGTAGAAACCGTCAAACACGGAACCTCCTCAATACTTGAGATCCGGTCAGGCGCGGGAACGTGCGTTATCTGGCTCAGCCGTCCCTTCGCTGGCATGACCCAGATCAGGTTCAAAGGGTTCGGCTTGCGCCATCTCAGCCCGTAACAGGACACCCCTCGGTGCGTATTGTTATACGGTATTTACTTTCTGTTTACAATGCGCAGGCTCAGCACCATTGTGGATTCAGGTCGCTGGCCGCTATGGGTTATTAATAGCGCCATTCGGTAACATTCTGAAAGCAAAAAACCGGTCGGAAGCCGCATGCTGTTCTAAGCTAAAAACTGGTTTGTAATGTGATGCGGAGTCGTATGAAACAACATAATAAGACTATTGGAATAGCGCCTTACGGTGGTTCAGCGGGGGGTTGGGGAGCGTTAAAGGCCGTTGCCGACGCGATCCGCGGCCAGATGTCGGTCAAACAGGACGTGATCGCGTTGTTTAAAGTCAACCAGCCGCAGGGCTTCGATTGTCCCGGCTGCGCGTGGCCCGATCCTCAGCACGGTTCCTCCTTTGAATTTTGCGAAAATGGCGCCAAGGCCGTTTCCTGGGAAGCCACCAGCAAGCGCACCACGCCGGAATTTTTCTCTGCCCATACCGTCAGTGAGCTTTGGCAACGCAACGCTTTTGAGCTGGAAGGCGAAGGCCGTCTGACTCACCCGATGAAATACGATGCGGCCACCGATACCTATCAGCCTATAGAATGGGAAACCGCCTTCCGTGAAATCGGCGAAAAGCTGCAAAGCTACGAAGATCCGGATAGCGTGGAGTTCTATACCTCAGGCCGCGCTTCTAACGAAGCAGCGTTTCTCTGGCAGCTGTTCGCGCGCGAATACGGCACTAATAATTTCCCGGATTGCTCCAATATGTGCCATGAGCCGACCAGCGTCGGCCTGCCGCAGTCCATCGGCATAGGCAAAGGCACCATCGAACTGGAAGATTTCGATCACTGCGATCTGGTGCTGTGTATCGGCCATAACCCCGGCACTAATCATCCACGCATGCTGGGTACGCTACGTGAAGTCTCCAAACGCGGCGCAACCATCGTGGCGATCAATCCGCTGCGGGAAAGAGGGCTTGAACGCTTTACCTCTCCGCAAAGCCCGGTAGAAATGCTGTCGCTCAGCTCCACCACGCTCGCTTCTACCTATTACAAAGTGCGCGTTGGCGGCGATGCCGCCATGCTGAAAGGCGTGATGAAGTGTCTGCTGGTGATGCACGAGCGGGCGCTGGCGGCCGGAGAGCCCGGCGTGCTGGACGAAAGCTTTATCAGCGAACATACCGAAGGTTTTGACGCCCTGAAGGCGGACCTGGATGCCACCGACTGGCCGCATATTCTGAAAGTCTCCGGTATGACGTTTGAAGAGATCCAGAATATTGCCCACCTGTATGCCAAAGCAGAAAGAACCATTATCTGTTACGGCATGGGTATCACCCAGCACCAGTACGGCACGCAAAATGTACAGCAAATCGCTAACCTGCTGTTGATGCGTGGCAATATCGGCAAGAAAGGCGCGGGCATCTGCCCACTGCGCGGCCACTCTAACGTACAGGGCGATCGTACCGTCGGCATTACTGAAATCCCGCCGCAGTCGCTGCTGGACAACCTGGAAAAAGTGTTTGGCTTTAAGCCGCCGCAGAAACATGGACACGGTGCGGTGCAGGCTATTCAGGCGATCCGCGACGGCCACTCCAAAGCACTGCTTTGCCTGGGCGGCAACCTGGCGGAGGCGATCTCCGATCCGCAGCAAACCTTCGAGGCGATGCGCAAGCTGGATCTGGTGGTGCATATGGCGACCAAGCTCAACCGCTCGCATCTGCTGTTGGGCAAACATAACTATCTGCTGCCGGTGCTTGGCCGAACCGAAATCGACAGGCAGGCATCGGGCGAGCAGAGCGTGACCGTGGAAGATTCCATGTCGATGGTGCACGCCTCGCGCGGCTCGCTGAAGCCCGCTTCGGAATGGCTGAAGTCGGAGCCGGCCATCGTAGCGGGTCTGGCGAAAGCCACGCTGCCCAACACTAAGGTGAACTGGGACAGAATGATCGGCGACTACAGCTTTATCCGCCAGGCTATCGAAGCCGTTTTCCCGGCCTTTGAGGATTTTAACCGCAAGATCCTACAGCCGGGCGGCTTCCGTCTTTACAACGCCGCGTCGGAACGCAAATGGCTGACGCCGTCGGGTAAAGCGCAGTTTAAGATCATGCAGGGCATTAACGAGGATCCGCGTTCGCTGAAGTGCCACGATTTGGTGCTGACGACGCTGCGCAGTCACGATCAGTACAACACCACGCTGTACGGGCTGAACGATCGCTATCGCGGCGTGACGGGAAGGCGGGACGTGCTGTTTATCTCGGCGGATGAGGCGGAAAAACGCCGCCTGCGGGTCGGCGACAAGGTGCATATGGTGGCGCTCGATCCGGACGGCAAGCAGACCTCGCGACGCCTGGATAATCTGACGATAGTGGTTTACGACATGGCGCCTGGCTCGGTCGCGGCCTACTATCCGGAAGCCAACGTGCTGGTGCCGCTGGACAGCTTCGATACCGAAAGCGGTATTCCGGCTTATAAAAGCATTCCTGTCGCGCTGGAGCACGCAGAAGCGACCGAAACGTCGGGCACGCTGCGCTAAAAATGGGAAGGAGGGGGCGACCTCTCCTTTTCTTCCTGACCCCGCAAAAATAAACGTAATGGCTTTAAAATTGCTTCAGCTGAGCGTACCCTGAGCACGCAATCCTTTCTCCTGCGAGGTTACTGAGCTTCCCGAATATCCGCAGTAATAAAACGAGTAATCAGCACAGAGTAATAAAGAACATAACTCGGATAAAATCGCATAGATATCAAAACGGGAAATTACGGATAGCCTTTCGGAAAACTGACCTAAGTTGAGGTCAATAACATGTTAAAACCTCCTGATACTTTAATGGATAAATAGCGATATTAAGGAAATAAAATGCGGCAGAGGATAATCGTATGTCCTGTGATTCAAAACGAAGGTGAGTATTTGCTTTGTAAAATGGCTGCGGATCGTGGTGTTTTTCCGGGGCAGTGGGCCTTGCCTGGTGGAGGGATGGAGGCGGGCGAAACACTGGAAGAAGCCCTGAGGCGCGAAATAAATGAAGAGTTAGGCGAGGAGCTAGGCATCACAGATATTCAGCCCTGGACTTTTCGTGATGACATCCGAACCAAAACGTACCCGGATGGCAAAACTGAAGAAATTTATATGATTTATCTTATATTTGACTGCATCAGTACTAATCGAAATATTACTTTTAACGAGGAGTTTCAGAAAATCGCATGGGTACCCCCTGAAACCTTAAAAGCTATGGATCTGAATGAAGCGACTCGTATCACATTTGCCCACAAGGGGCTTATTTAGCGGCCTGCCCGGCCGCTAGCCCGGTTTATTAGGATGTGAGCCCCCTTATTTTTGATTAAAATCAAAATTATCTGTTAAATATTTCCTTAACTAAAATTTTTACTTTCGCTTGCTTCACAAACTGATTTTTCACCACTACTTTTTCTTTCAACAGGCTTTCTTAATTTCCCGATAGCCTGTGCTACAGGCGCTTTTGCACGCAGACGTAGGGATAGTGTCTCTTTCGAACATTATACCTGCTGGTTGCCATCAGCCTGAAGGATACTTCTATGAGAGAACTTGATGCTTCAGAGTTAATTTACGTAAACGGAGGAAGCGATAGCATTACCAGTGGCCTGACTGAAACCGAAACAACGCTAACAACCCGCGGCGGAATTAAAGATTATGATGGCTGGCAAAGCGGTGCGATAGGCGCAGCGTTAGGAAACGCGCTGTACGTTTTGGGAAAATCATTAGGCTGGTGGAGTTAAAAGAGAAAATCCAGGTGTTTAATCGATACTATTGAAAATGGGATTCAGGGACGTTCGGCAAAATAATCAGAATAGTTTAAGGAGGCGATCAATCAGCATTTTTTCTAAACACATCATTGAAAAGATCCCCGCGCCATCCGGCGCGGGAAACAGGATTTACAGCGCCATATCGTGCTGGGCTGGCGTTTTCTCAGCCTGGCCAGTAATGGTGGACTGCGCAGGCTCCTGAGCAGGCATCTTGATAACCGGTGGCTTGGTCAGCTGCAGCGTGGCCGCGGTGTCATCCCAGACATGCTGCGTCAGCTCGGTGTTACCGTTCAGCGTCTGGCCGTAGGTTGGCACCACTTTATGGATCTTTTCCTGCCATTCCGGCGAGTTGAACTGCTCCGGGAACAGCTTCTTCATCACGTTGATAGCGATAGGTGCCGCAGTCGAAGCGCCTGGCGATGCGCCCAGCAGGGCCGCCACGGTTTTCTGCTGATCGGTCACAATTTCTGTACCCAGCTTCAGCACGCCGCCTTTATCCGCATCTTTCTTGATGATCTGCACGCGTTGACCCGCCTGGATCAGTTTCCAGTCTTCTTTCTTCGCGTCCGGATAGTACTCTTTCAGCGCGGCAAAACGGTCGTCGTCGCTCAGCATGACCTGACCAATCAGGTATTTCACCAGGTCAAAGTTATCCATGCCCACGTGGGTCATCGGCATAAAGTTGCTGGTGGTGGTGGTGCTCAGCAGATCGAACAGCGAACCGTTTTTCAGGAACTTGGTAGAGAAGGTCGCGAACGGCCCAAACAGTACCACACGCTTACCGTCCAGGTTACGCGCATCGATATGCGGAACGGACATTGGCGGTGCGCCTACGGAAGCCTGACCGTACACTTTTTGCAGGTGACGGCTGGTAATGGCCGGATTCTCGGTGACCAGGAAAGAGCCGCCAACCGGGAAGCCTGCATAGTTGTCCGCTTCCGGAATGCCGGTTTTTTGCAGCAGCTTCAGCGCGCCGCCGCCAGCACCGATAAAGACATATTTCGCGTCAATCGCGCGTTCGCCGCCGTTTTTCACGTCTTTGATGGTCACGTGCCAGGAGTTGTCGCTGTTACGCTTAAAGTCGGTCACTTCTGAAGAGGTTTCCAGCTTAAAGTTGCTGTTTTTCTTCAGGCTGGCGGTCAGCTGACGAGTGATCTCACCGTAGTTAACGTCGGTGCCTACCGGCGTCCAGGTGGCCGCGACTTTCTGCTTAGGATCGCGGCCTTCAATAACCAGCGGCGCCCACTGTTTGATCTGATCCTGATCGGTAGAGAACTTCATGCCCTGGAACAGGGTGGTTTTCTGCAGCGCAGCATAGCGCTTGCTCAGGAACTCAACGTTGTCGTCGCCCCAGACAAAGCTCATGTGCGGCGTAGAGTTGATAAAGGAGTGCGGGTTGTTCAGCACGCCGTTTTTCACCTGAGAAGTCCAGAACTGGCGAGAGATCATAAAGGCTTCGTTGATCTCCAGCGCCTTGCTGACGTCGATGGTGCCGTCGGCACGCTCAGGCGTATAGTTCAGCTCCATATTGGCGGAGTGGCCGGTACCGGCGTTGTTCCAGCCGTTGGAAGACTCAAGGGCGACGCCGTCGAGCTTCTCAACCATAATCTGTTTCCAGTCTGGCTGAACGTCTTCCAGCATCGTGCCCAGCGAGGCGCTCATGATGCCGCCGCCGATCAGCAGAACGTCGGTTTTCTCTGGTGCAGTTTCAGCATGGATCGCTGTAGAAATCAGTAACGCAGACAGCGAAACTGAGGTAATCAGTTTTTTTGATTTAATCATGGCAGGTGTCGATAGTCGGGATTTGACATTAGTTAAAAAGTGTCCATAAATATTAAAATATTGTTATGGCAGATTGTATGTGTTTTTAGTTACAAAACTAAAAAATGTCATATTTTAGTTAATTTAGTTACAAATGGGCAGGAAAAAGCGGAGCATCTGTTACGAGATGGTTCAGACATGCCGCTTTCGGCAAGCGTTAATGCAAATTAGCGGCAGCTTCCGTAATACCAGCGTTAACTATAGGGATAAGTTACAGCAGCACGTCCTTGTGCTGTAGAGTCAGCTTTACCGGCTAAGCAGAATAACCGGCATCCGCCGATCGCCTCCCGCCAGGCTAAAGCTTGTCTCCAGCGCAGATTCTGCGCCACTGATCAGATTGATATAGCGTCGGCCAGCCAGCGCCTCCGGCAGGGCGATTTCCGCCGGCGCCCAGTGCGCCTCCTGCAATCGGTTAAACACAAGGCGGGGCAGGATCACAATCAGCGCCGCCTCGTCGTTGGCTCGACCAAAAGCCAGCACGTTCTCCGCCTGCTGACCCGTGGCGCTCAGCGGCAGATAGTCGCCTTTACGAAACAGATCCGGCAGCTGCTGACGCAGGGGCAGCACTTTAGCAATCAGCTGCTGCTTCAGGCGACCGTCCAGCCAGTGCGCTTCATTAGCGGGATCGACCTGCTCAACCTGATTTAACAGCTGCTCCAGCGCGGCGAAATCCGGCTCGCGACGGTTGTCGGGATCCACCAGGCTCAGATCCAGCGTTTCGCTGCCCTGATAAATATCCGGCACGCCCGGTGCGGTCAGCTTGATGGCCGTCTGGGTCAGGCTGTTAACAAGGCCTGCGTGGATAAAGGGCTGGAGCGACGCGGTGAAGTCCTGCAAAAAAGCCTGATTATCGGGCGACAGCAGATGACGCACATAGTCGAGCACGGCATTTTCATAGGTTTCGTTGCTGTCGGCCCAGTCGGTGCGCAGCTTCGCCTCACGCAGCGCTTTTTCTACAAAGCCGGTAAAGCGCTCCTCCAGCGCCTTGAGGCCTTCAGCATCATCAGGCGCCAGATCGGTGGGCCATGCGCCCGCCAGCGACTGGTACAGCATCCACTCCACGGCGGGTTTTGGCGCAGGGCCGTCCTTAAGCTGCACCACCTGAGACTGGTTGCCTTGCCGCCAGCGAGAGACGCACTCCGCCCAGCGCTCCGGCGCTTCGCTCAGCGTATAGAGGCGCGCTCGCGCATCTTCGCCACGCTTGGTGTCGTGGGTAGAGGTGCCGGAAAGGGCGTCCGGCTGACGGGCCAGCCGCTCCTGCATCTCCTGGTGGAAACGTTCCGGCGAGAAGTCATCCGGCATCGGCTCCGCGCCGACCTCATTCAGCGCCAGCGCCATATGCAGGCGGAAAAACAGCGTGTCCTCGACCGATTTTGCCATCAGCGGCCCGGTCAGCTGCTGGAAGCGGATGCGGAAGCTGGCGGCGTCGTCACTGGCGGCAGCGGAAACTTCGCCCGCCATAATCCGCGTTAAAAAGCCCAGCGCCTCGGGATCCGGTGCCTTAACGCCCTGGCGCACCTCGTCCGCTACTTTCAGCAGCAGGTCGGCATCTTCGGGCGGCAGCCCCTCTGTTGTGCCGTAAGTGCGGTAAACGGGGAAGGCGACCAGCAGCTCCCGCAGCGCCGTCAACAGCGCTTTCTCTTCCAGCGGCTCGTTATCGGCGGCGGCGATAGTGGTGGCAAGCTGCAAAAGCCTGGTCGCTTCACCGGCGAAGTTGCGGGTCGCCATCAGCATTTTGGCCGCGCGCAGCTCCGCCTGCACGTCAACCGGCTTGCCCAGCAGCGTTTCATAGGCCTGCCGCAGCTGACGAATATGTTTGCCGTCCACCAGCGCTTCGGACAGGGAAGCAATAAATTCATACCCAGTGGTGCCGGAGACAGGCCAGTCGGCAGGCAGATGCTCGCCCTTAGCCAGGATCTTTTCTACCGTGATATAGCAATCCGGTCCGGCTTCCTGACGCAGCCGTTCCAGATAGCTTTTAGGATCGGCCAGCCCGTCGACGTGGTCAACGCGCAGGCCCTGCACCGCGCCGCTGCGCACCAGCTCGAGGAGCAGCTGGTGCGCATCATCGAACACCGCCTTATCCTCCACCCGCACGCCGGCCAGCCCCGTGATTTCAAAAAAGCGGCGGAAGGAGAGGTCGCGCGGCGCGTCCCGCCAGGACATCAGCCTGTAGGGCTGGCTGTCGTGCAGCGCAGCGATATCGGCTTTGTCGGTGAGTTGCAGCACCGCCTCCGCCCGATCCTGCCAGCTTGCAGGCGTCAGCGGATAGAAATGTTCGTAGTAAGCCAGCGCCGGTTTCCCGGTTTGCGGATCGGGTTTAACCGCGATAGCGCCGTTTTCAAGCTCCACCTCAAAATCATCGCCAAGGAAAGGCAGCGTCAGACGACGTGACCAGTCGATATCAAAATGGCGGGCGTAGCGGCTGTTTTCGCCGTGCTCCACTACGTCGTGCCACCAGGCGTTTTCCAGCGATGAGGCCATATGGTTCGGCACGATATCGATGATCAGCCCCAGGCCAGCCTGTTGCAGCGTTTTCACCAGACGATCGAAGCCCTCACGGCCGCCAATCGCCGGATCGATTTCATTGGCGTTGATAACATCGTAACCGTGGGTAGAGCCGGCAAGCGCGGTAAAAATGGGCGACGCGTAGAGATGACTAATGCCCAGCTGTTTCAGATAGGGAACAAGCGCGGCGGCCCGATCGAAAGTCATGCCGCTGCGGAACTGGATACGGTAGGTCGAGGCTGGAATAGTCACGCGGTTTCTCCCGGAGCAAGGCGAACAAGGATGGCATGCTGGGGCAGCTCGGTGATGGCCTGCGGCCAGCTAAAAATCGTCTCGCCCGGCATATCCGGCACGGGCTGGGTTTTCTCGCCGATATTCAGCGCGATCGACAGCGTGCCCTGAGGGAACGTCCAGCTGACGGCGACGAAACCGGCGGCGGTTTGCAGCACTTTGCCGCTGTTGCCGCCCGCAGTGGCGAGCAGCGGCACGATATAGCGCTGCCGCACGGCCAGCAGCTCTTTGGTCAATGCCAGCCACGCCTGTCCCTGCGGGCTTTGCGTTTTTTGCCAGTCCAGCTTTGAGGCGTCAAACGTGCTTTTGGCATTAGGATCGGGCACGCTTTCGTCTTCATGTCCGGCGTGGCCCTGGAATTCACGCGCGCGCCCTTCGCGCACCGCTTTAGCCAGATCGCCGTGGAAATCGGTAAAGAACAGGAAAGGCCGGGTTTCGCCGTACTCTTCGCCCATAAACAGCAGGGGAATATGCGGCGAGCAGAGCAGCGTGGCCAGCAGTACTTTGGTGCGATCGGCGCCCGCCAGCTGGATCAGCCTGTCGCCCTGGGCGCGGTTGCCCGTCTGGTCATGGTTCTGAATAAAATCGACAAAGGCGACCGGCGGCTGACCTGAACTTTTCACGCCGCGTTTTTCACCCGACTGCGCCGAAACTTCGCCCTGATAAGCGAAGCCTTCCGTCAGAATGCGCGCAATAAGCTTTTCCGGCTCGTTAGCGAAGTCGCGATAGTAGGCGTGGGTTTCGCCGGTGGCGAAAACGTGAATGGCGTTATGGAAATCATCGTTCCACTCGCCGGTAAACAGCGGCACGCTGCCGTCCTCTTCACGCGGGTGCAGGAAAATGACGTTACGGCTGTCCTCGGTGGTGAGGTGAACCGGCCGGTCGGTGATTTCCGCACGAATACGTTCGGCGATAGCGATCAGCGCATGTTTTTCCGAGGTGTCTTCAATCTGATCGATGGCGTCAAAACGCAGCCCGTCCAGATTGTACTCCTGTAGCCAGTACAGCGGCGCTTCCACCATATAGTCGCGAGCCGCCGCGACGTCATAAGCGATTCCGGCTCCCCAGGGAGTCATGCGCTCTTTATGAAAGAAGTCAGGCGCCAGCAGCGGCAGGTAGTTGCCTTCCGGGCCAAAATGGTTCAGGACGATATCAAGCACCACCGACAGGCCATGACCGTGCGCGGCGTCGATAAAGGCTTTGAAATCGTCCGGCGTGCCGTAAGCGGAGTGCGGCGCGTAAAGCAGCACGCCGTCGTAGCCCCAGCCGCGATTGCCGCCAAACTGTGAAACGGGCAGCACTTCCAGCATGGTGATACCCAGCTCCGCCAGGTGAGGCAGTTTCTCTATGGCGGCCCGAAAGGTGCCTTCCGGGGTAAAGGTGCCGATATGCATTTCGTACACCACCGTTTCAATCCACGGACGACCGCGCCATTCATGCTGCCAGCTATAGCTTGCGGGATCGATAACCACAGAGGGGCCGTTAACGTCCGCCTTTTGCGCACGCGATGCCGGATCCGGCACCACCATGCCGTCGGCAAGCACAAAGTTGTATTCCGCGCCGGGCGCTACCTCGCTAACCTCCGCCTCAAACCAGCCGTCGCCGCTGGCGGACATGGCCATATCTTTTCCGGCCAGCCTGAGCGTGACGCTTTTTTGCCCGGTAGCCCAAAGGCGAAAACGAACCTTACCGTCGGCCACATACTCGGCCCCCCAGCTCTTACTAAATGTTCCGGATCCCATTCAATAGCCTCTTTAAGCACAGCGGTGAGCGATAGACGACATCGCAAGGAGTGCGATGTAAGCTTTGAAGAAATCATAGACTATTGCGTAGAAAGTGAAGGGTATGCGGCAGGGCGCAAAAGGCAGGATGAGGTTGGGTTTTGCCGGGCCTGGCGACGGCCCGGACGTGCTTATTACAGGCCTGGTGGAAAAATCACGGGTAAAGCTGCGCCAGTTCAACCTTGCTCAGCCCGGTTAGCGTTGCCACGGCCTGAAGGTCAAATCCCTGCCGCAGCATCGCCCGGGCGATATTGCGCGCCTCCGCTTTTCGACCGAGCCGCATTCCTTTTTCGACGCCCATTTTCATCCCTTCCTGAACGCCTGTTTGCTTGAGCTGCTGTGCGATAGTCATCAGTTTCTCCTCGTGTTGCGGCACGCGCTGTGCCAGCTGCTGTACAAATACCTTTGCGTCTGAAGCTTCACCTGCAAGCAATAAATAGTTTACCAGTGAAATCAAATGCTGTTCTGTGAGATCTCCCGCTAAAATCAACGCGGTCAGCCTGTCCAACAGGTCCGTCATATCGCGCTGGTGAATATGCTTTTGTACCAGCGTCAGCGCCGCCATCTTCCGGTGATGCACAATCTCGTCATCGGGGATCGCCGTGACGTCGACAAGGGGGAAATGGGTGCCATAGATCCTGCCCGCCATATCGGGATCGGTAAATCCATGAAGCCAGTGGGTCGAAAAGGATAGGGCGACCGTTTGCCGTTATAAAACAGCACCGGGATCACCAGCGGCAGCTTAGTGTGACCGGCGTCCAGATGGCGCTGCATCACGGCAACCGCGTAGCGCAGCAGCCGGAAGGCCATATGACGATCGGGCGTCGACTGGTGTTCAATCAGCACATAAATATAGCCGTCGCCGCCGGCGGTTTTCAGGCTATAAAGCACATCGCTGAAGCAGGCGCGCAGGCTCTCTTCAACAAAGCTGCCGGACGCCAGCCGCAGAGTCGAAAAATCGCAGACGGCCCGCACCGACTCGGACAGATGCTGCGCCATAAAATCTTTCGCGACAGCGGGATCGGTCAGAAATTGCTTAAAAACCGCATCGTGCGGCGTGCGGGTGATTTTTTTCCTTTTTCTGGCGGGCATACCAGCCTCCACTGCTGTCCGGCTTTCCTTTGGCCGCACTATAGCGCACCAGCCGCCGACTGACCGCCACGCAGGTTAATCCGCGAGAGCCAGCTTCCAGTATCCTTCGCCCAGCGCTTCGCGCGCCTGAGCACTCAGGCGGCTATCGGTGACGATGGTGTCGAAGATCTCCAGCGGCAGCGCCATAAACGTGGCGATTTTATTGTATTTGGAGCTGTCGCTGAGCAGTACGCGCTTGCTGCTGACGTCGCACACCGCCTGCTTTACCGTGACCTTGTCCTCGTCCGGGGTAAAGAGGCCTCGCGGCCCCCAGCAGGATGCAGAGATAAAAGCGATATCAATAGCGAGATGGCGCAGGCTGCGCGCCGCGCTTTCCCCGACGCAGGAACGATTTTCGCGGCATACCGTGCCGCCGGTGTGGATCAGCCGACAGCGGCTTTTCTCCATCAGCAAGGCCGCCACCATAAAGTCGTTGGTCACCACCAGCAGGTCGTCGCGATCCAGCAGCTCGCCGGCCAGCGCCAGCGTGGTGGTGCCCGCATCAATATAAATACAGCTGTTGCGGGGAATATGCTGCGCGGCGCGGCGGCCAATCGCATTTTTCTCCGCGTTATAGAGCGAGGTTTTGGTCTGGTGCGACGGTTCCGCCGCCAGCCGTTCCGCCGAACGCACGCCGCCGGATACCGCCAGCAGCGCGCCTTGTTCCTCCAGCTTCTGCACGTCGCGTCGAATGGTCATATGCGATACGCCCAGCCGTTCGCTCAGTTCCGAAAAGCTCACCACGCCGCGTTCGGCCACCATCGCCAGGATCTGCTGATGTCGTTCAACCGGGATCACGTCTGCTCCTGTGAAATTATCAATTTTTCACATTGTAATGGAAAGGGATGGTCGCGCGAATAGAAAATTTGCCGGTTCTGCGGTGTGGTTCCGCCTTTTCGCCTCAAGATTCAGTGCTGACAGCGCTTGTGAAGAAATGTTCTTTTTTGTTCGCCGCCTTCAATTTGTGATGCGCGGCACATTTATTCATCCGATAAGCTGGCACGATTAACAACATTGAACAAATAATCACTTAATTTAACAACGGAGGCCACGGTGCCAATTCAAAACGTTTGCGTAATCGGTTTAGGGTCGATGGGGATGGGTGCAGCCGCCTCCTGCATTCGTGCGGGGCTGAACACCTGGGGCGTCGATCTTAATCCAGCGGCGCTGGAAACGCTGCGCCAGGCGGGCGCCCGAGATGCGCAAACCGCCGCCGACGGGTTCGTCGATCAGCTTGAGGCCGTGCTGCTGCTGGTGGTCAACGCTAAACAGGTTAACGCTATTTTATTCGGCGATAATGGCCTGGCCGCCAGGCTGAAGCCGGGCACGGTGGTGATGGTGTCGTCCACTATCTCTGCGCAGGACGCGCAGCAGATTGAACAGCGGCTGGCGCAGCATCAGCTGCTGATGCTGGACGCGCCCGTTTCCGGCGGCGCGGCCAAAGCGGCAACCGGTGAGATGACGGTGATGGCCTCCGGCAGCGATGCCGCGTTTGAACGTTTGCAGCCGGTGCTGGAGGCGGTGGCGGCAAAAGTCTACCGCGTCGGCAGCGAAATCGGCCTGGGATCCACCGTAAAAATTATTCATCAGCTGCTGGCTGGCGTGCATATCGCGGTGGGAGCGGAAGCGATGGCGATGGCCGCCCGCGCCGGTATCCCACTGGATACCATGTATGAGGTCGTCACCAATGCGGCGGGCAACTCATGGATGTTTGAGAACCGGATGCGCCACGTGGTCGACGGCGACTACAGCCCGAAATCCGCAGTCGATATCTTTGTGAAAGATCTCAACCTGGTGGCCGAGACGGCAAAAGCGCTGCAGTTTCCGCTGCCGCTGGCCTCTACCGCGCTGAACATGTTTACCGAAGCCAGCAACGCCGGCTATGGCCGTGAAGACGACAGCGCGGTGATCAAGATTTTCAGCGGTATCACGCTGCCTCAGGGCAAGGAGCAGGCATGACGCGTTTAGGAGTGATTGCCGACGACTTTACCGGCGCGACCGATATCGCCAGCTTTCTGACGCAGAACGGCCTGGCCACCATCCAGTTTAACGGCGTGCCTGAACAGCAGGAAAGCCTTGCCGCGCAGGCGATCGTTATCAGCCTGAAGTCGCGCTCCTGCCCGGTTGAGCAGGCGGTTGACCAGTCGCTGGCCGCGCTGCGCTGGCTCCGGGAGCAGGGCTGCGATCGTTTCTATTTTAAATACTGCTCCACCTTCGACAGTACGGAAAAAGGCAATATCGGCCCGGTCACCGACGCGCTGCTATATGAGCTTGGCGAAACGCAGACGGCTATCTGTCCGGCGCTGCCGGTGAACGGCCGCACCGTCTATCAGGGCCATCTGTTTGTCGGCGAACAGCTGCTGTCGGAGTCGGGGATGCGTCATCATCCGGTCACGCCGATGACGGACAGCAATCTGCTGCGCCTGATGGCGCGTCAGGCTAAGGGCAAAGCGGGCCTGATTGCCGCCGCCACGCTGGACCTCGGTGCCGAAGCGGTGCGCGAAAAACTAAGCGAGCTGAAGGCCGCCGGGGTGAATTATGTGGTGCTGGATGCGCTCAGCGAACAGCATTTACTGACCCAGGGCGAGGCGCTGCGCGAGATGCGCCTGGTCACCGGCGGCTCCGGCCTGGCTATCGGGCTGGCGCGCCAGTGGGCTACTACGCAAAACCTTGGTAACGAGGCCGAAACGGCAGGGCGTCCACGCGGCGAGCGCGCGGTGGTGATTTCCGGCTCCTGCTCGCAGATGACCAACCGGCAGGTCAACGCCTATCGTCAGCAGGCGCCCGCGCGTGAAGTAGAGGTCAGCCGCTGTCTGGACAATGTAGACGACTATGCCCGCGAGCTTGCCGACTGGGTTGCCGATCAAAACGCCCGGCCGCTGGCGCCGATGCTTTACGCCACGGCGGATGCGCAACAGCTACAGCTTATTCAGCAGCAATACGGTGCACAGCGCAGCAGCGAGGCGGTAGAAACCCTGTTCGCCGCCGTGACCCGCAACCTGAAGGCGCGCGGCTGGCAACGCTTTATCGTAGCGGGCGGCGAAACTTCCGGCGTGGTGGCGCAGAGCCTGGACGTGACCGCTTTCCATATCGGCCCGACCATTTCCCCCGGCGTGCCCTGGGTAAGGGATATTCATCAGCCGCTGTCGCTGGCGCTGAAGTCAGGCAATTTTGGCGACGAGCAGTTTTTCCGCCGCGCGCAAACGGAGTTTTCATCATGACAGAACAACAGGCCCGCCACGAGATGGTGAAGCTGGGCGCCTCTTTTTTTCAGCGCGGCTACGCTACCGGCTCTGCCGGCAACCTTTCTGTGCTGCTGGAGGACGGTAATCTGCTGGCGACGCCGACCGGCTCCTGTCTGGGCGAACTGGACGGCGGTCGCCTGTCTAAAGTGACGCCGCAGGGTGAATGGATCGCCGGCGACAAGCCCTCCAAAGAGATCGCCTTTCACCGGGCGCTTTATCTGAACGATCCCGACTGCAAAGCGGTGGTGCACCTGCACAGCCACTATCTGACCGCGCTCTCCTGTCTGGAAGATCTGGATCGGCAGAACTGTATCCGACCGTTTACGCCTTATGTGGTGATGCGCGTCGGCGATGTGCCTGTCGTGCCTTATTACCGGCCGGGCGATACGCGGCTGGCAGACGATCTCGCCACGCTGGCGGGGCGCTATCGCGGCTTTCTACTGGCGAACCACGGCTCGGTAGTGGTAGGCAGCTCGCTGCGCGAGGCGGCGGATAATACGGAAGAGCTGGAAGAGACGGCGCGCCTGATTTTCACGCTGGGCGACCGCGCGATCCGCTACCTCAGCGAGGCCGAAGTTGACGAGTTAAGGAGCCGATAATGCCGAAGTTTGCAGCCAATATTTCCACCCAGTTTACCGAAGTGCCTTTCCTGGATCGCTTTGCCGCGGCGGCCGACGCCGGTTTCGAGGCCGTGGAATTTCTGTTTCCCTATGACTACCCGGCGCAACAGCTAAAAGCGCGGCTGGATGAACATAACCTTAAGCTGGTGCTGTTTAACACCGCGCCGCGCGACGTGCAGTCAGGAGAATGGGGCGTAACGGCGATCCCGGGGCGCGAAGCCGATGCCCGCGCCGATATCGACAGCGCGCTGGAGTATGCGCTGGCGCTGAACGTCTCGCAGGTGCATATCATGGCTGGCGTGGTGCAGGAAGGCATGGATCGCGCGGCCTGCGAGCAGACGTTTATCAGCAATATTCACTATGCGGCCGACCGTTTTGCGCCGCACGGCATCACCATCCTGCTGGAGGCGCTCGGCCCCAAAATCAAGCCCAACTATCTCTATGCCAGCCAGTATCAGACGCTGGCGATGATGGCGCGTATCGATCGGCCAAACGTCTTCACCCAGCTCGACCTGTTTCACGCGCAGATGGTGGACGGCAACCTGAGCCACCTGATCCGGGAAAACGCTGGGCGCTATCGTCACGTGCAGATCGCCTCTGCTCCGGATCGCCACGAGCCGGACGAGGGCGAAATCAACTACCCGTGGCTGTTTACCCTGCTGGATGACGTGGGCTACGACGGCTGGGTAGGCTGCGAATATATTCCACGCAACGGCACGCTCGCCGGGCTTGGCTGGTTTAAACCCTGGGCGAAAAAACGCTAAGCCTGTGTTACCCGGCGCCTTCGCGCCGGTTTACCTCACCCTTTACCTGCACCGGGTCTGTTAAAACGATAAGAATAGAAGGATTACCATGTCCACCGCTATGCTGTTAGCCATCGCGACCGCCAGCGTCGTTGTTCTGCTGCTGCTGGTCATTAAAGCCAAAGTCCATCCCTTCGTTGCGCTGTTGATTGTGAGCCTGCTGGTCGCTATCGCCACCGGCATTCCGTCTGAAAAAATCATGGAAATCATTATGAGCGGCATGGGCGGGCTGCTCGGTCATATCGCTATTATCATCGTACTGGGCGCGATGCTCGGCGCGATTATTGAGGCATCGGGCGGCGCAGAGTCGCTTGCGCAGCGTTTCAGCAAGACGCTGGGCATCCGGCGCACCGTAGCGGCGCTGACCATGGCGGCGTTTATCCTGGGGATCCCGGTGTTTTTTGAAGTCGGCTTTATTATCGTGATCCCGCTGATCTACGGCTTCAGCAAAGTTGCGCGCGTCTCACCGATCAAGTTCGGTTTGCCGATGGCGGGCGTCATGCTGACGGTGCACGTGGCGCTGCCTACGCATCCTGGCCCGGCGGCGGCGGCCGGGATCCTGCACACTGATATGGGCTGGCTGATGCTGCTGGGCCTGGTAATTTCGATCCCGGTGGGCATTGTCGGCTACCTGGTGGCGAAGGCGATGAATCGCCAGCGCTTCCAGCTGTCGGTGGAGGTACTGGAAAGCCTGCAAATGGCGAAGCCGGAAGGCGCAGAGAAAAAGAGCGAGACGCCGGGCGCGCTGATGATTTCTGGCCTGATCGTGGTGCCTATCGCGCTGATCGTGCTGGGTACGCTGGCGCATTCGCTGCTGGCGGAAGAGAGCCTGCTGCGTAAGGTGATGACGGTGATCGGCACGCCGCCGATAGCGTTACTTATCGCGCTGGCGCTGGCCGCGTGGCTGCTGGGATTGCGTCGCGGCTGGAGCAAAGATAAGCTGGAAGATCTGACCGGCCGCGCCATTCCGGGATCGGCCAGCGTAATTCTGGTAGCGGGCGCCGGCGGCGCATTTGGCAAAGTGCTGGTAGAGTCGGGCGTAGGTAAAGCGCTGGCGTTAACGCTGGAAACGCTGCATCTGCCGCTGGTGCCGGCGGCGTTTATCCTGTCGCTGGCGCTGCGCGCCTCGCAGGGATCGGCCACGGTAGCGATCCTGACCACCAGCGGCTTGCTGACGTCGGCGGTGGGCGGCGCAAACGAGATGGACAGGGTGCTGGTGACGCTGGCCGCCTGCTTTGGCGGGCTGGGCCTGTCGCACGTGAACGATGCGGGCTTCTGGGTGGTAACGCGCTATCTGGGGCTGTCCGTGGTCGACGGTCTGAAAACCTGGACGGTGTTAACCACGGTGATGGGCCTGAGCGGCTTTGCGCTGACGTGGCTGGTGTGGGCGCTGGTCTGACCGGAGTGATAAAGGAGGAAGGGGTACTTTCCTTCCTCCTTTAAGGCTTACTGCGGATCGGCGGTTCTTTTTTCCAGCTTGCTGGCCAGATAAGGCGCGGTCAGGCTCTCAGCCGCCTGGCTGACCGTTTCAGGTGTTCCAGCCGCCACGACGCGGCCGCCGTTACTCCCGGAACCCGGCCCTAAATCGATCACCCAGTCCGCCTCGGCGGCGATGCGCATATCATGTTCGGCCATGATAACGGTATCGCCACGCTGCACCAGCCGATCCAGCACGCCCAGCAGTTTATCCGTATCGGAAGGATGGAGGCCCGAAGATGGCTCGTCCAGCAGATAAAGCGTTTTCCCCCGCTGCGCGCGCTGAAGCTCCCAGGCCAGCTTGATGCGCTGGCATTCGCCGCCGGATAATTCCGTGGCCGGCTGGCCTAATTTCAGGTATCCCAGCCCCAGGGCGGTAAGCGCCGTCAAAGAACGCTGAATGGTGTCATTGCCTTCAAAAACGGTAACGGCCTCATCCACGGTCAGATCGAGGACGTCAGCAACTGTTCGGTTTTGCCACCGTATCTTCAGCGTTTCCTCGTTGTAGCGGGCGCCGCCGCAGGCGGAACAGGGCGCGCTTACGCCCGGCATAAACATCAGTTCAATGGTGATTTGCCCCTGGCCTTCGCAGACCGGACAGCGCCCCTCGGGCAGATTGAAAGAGAACCGGCTCGCGGTAAAGCCTCGCCGTTTTGCCTCGTCGGTTTCTGCAAACAGCTTACGCACAGTGTCAAAAAAGCCGGTGTACGTTGCCAGGTTGGAACGAGGCGTGCGTCCGATAGGGCGCTGATCGATGCGGATCAGCCTTTTAAGGCTGTCGCCTCCGGCAACAATGTTCCCCTGCACATCTGACGTCTCGTCTTCTTCCCCGGCCTCTTCATCCCCCGGCGTGTTATCCAGCCGTGCCAGCAAGCCCGGCAGGACGCGGGTCAGCAACGTTGATTTCCCCGAACCCGATACGCCGGTGATCACGGTCATGCTTTCAAGGGGAATGGCCACATCAAGCGCGGAAATATTGTTGCAGCTAACCTGTTCCAGCCTGAGCCAGCTGGCCGGGGTGTTACGCTGGCGTAAACCCGGCTGCTGCTCGCTGAACAAATAAGGCGCCGTACGTGACGCTGTCACTTTCTCCAGCCCGTCCGGCACACCGTTATAGACGATTTCGCCTCCCTGGCGGCCCGGCCCTGGCCCCACCTCAATCAGCCAGTCGGCTTCGGCAATCACATCAAGATTGTGTTCTACAATCGCCAGCGAGTTGCCGGCCTCAAGCAGCGAACGCAGGGAATGCAGCAGTGCCTGCACATCGTCCGGATGCAGCCCGGCGGAAGGCTCATCCAGCACGTACAGCACCCCGAAAAGCTGTGAAATAAGCTGGGTCGCCAGCCGTATCCGCTGAAGCTCTCCGGAAGAGAGCATGGTGGTCTGCCGTCCCAGAGCAAGGTGGCCCAGCCCCAGCTTCTCAAGCTGATCAAGACGGCCGCAGATGTCCGACGCCATTCTTGTGGTGGCTTCCCGCAGCGCCGTTTCCTTTGGCAAAGAAGCAGCCTCGCCCTCGGCAAACGGCAGCAACAGCGTTTTCAGCTGTGTCAGGGTCAGCTCGCCCATCCCGGCGATATCGTAGCCGGCAAAGGTGACGGCCAGGGCGTTTGGGTTAAGCTTTTTCCCCTGACAGGCGGGACAAGGCGCCGTGGCGATAAAGGGGGAAAGCCGCTTTTTAACGGACTCTTTTCCGCCGGCATAACTTTGCAGCAGATATCTTTTGGCGCTGGTGTAGGTGCCGGTATAGTCAGGTTTCATCCCGGCCGCGATCGCCGCTTTTTGCTGCTTCGCATTCATATCCGGAAACACGGGCACGGAGGGTTGCTCATCGGTAAACAGTATCCACTGCCGATCCTTTGCCGATAAGGTTTTCCACGGCGCATCCACGTCGTAGTCGAGCATTTCAAGAATGGTGCGCAGGTTTTTTGCTCCCCAGCCGTTTGGCCACGCGGCTATCGCGCCTTCGCGAATACTTAACGACTCATCAGGCACCAGCGCATCGGCTTTCACTTCATGCGTCCTGCCCGTGCCCTGGCACAGCGTACAGGCACCCTGCGGATTATTGGGCGAGAACGCCTCGGCAGGCATAAACGGGATCCCCTCAGGGTAATGCCCGGCACGGGAAAAAAGCAGGCGGAGCGTGACCGAAATACGGGTCAGGCTGCCTACCGTGGAGCGCTCCTGAGCGCCTGCGCGACTCTGCTGGAGCGCGACGGCCGGCGGCAACCCGTCGATGTTGTCCACGTCCGGCACCGGAGCCTGCTCAATCAGGTGGCGCACGTGTGGCGCGACGGATTCCAGATACCTTCGCTGCGCTTCCGCATAGAGCGTATCGAAAGCCAGTGAGGATTTGCCCGAGCCGGAGACGCCCGTAAAGATGACGATGGCATCGCGAGGGAAAGAGAGTGAGACATCTTTCAGATTGTGTGTTCTCGCTCCGTGTACGCTTACGTCAGTGCTGTCGACTTTCTGTTGAGCGGCGCGTTCAGTTCTGGTCGGCGTCATAGTATCCCTGTAAAAATTGATGTGGCTGACAGTATCGGGGCGTTCAAAGCAGGCCCGATCCTGAATGGCGTGCAGGAAAGGGTAGTTCTGTTAAGGCGATCACACAATTCGCCTCAGTCAGGCGAATTGCTAAAATTTTTTTTATCTCAGCGAAACTTTTCCCTGTTGTTCGACGAACCTCTGGTTAAGGAGATGGTTTCCTTTCACCTGTCGAATAATGGAGAGATGTTTATGCGTATGAACCTGAAAGCCCTGACCGCCGCCACGCTGCTGGCGCTTACCTTACCCATGACCAGCGCCTTTGCCGCCCTGCAGGTCGGTGAAAAAGCGCCGGACTTTAAGCTTGATGCCGCTTTGGCCGGTAAATCGACCACGTTCTCGCTGCAGCAGGCGCTGCAAAAAGGCCCGGTGGTGCTCTATTTCTTCCCGGCCGCGTTTAGCGCAGGCTGTACCCTGGAAGCGCATGACTTTGCCGAAGCGACCGATGAGTTTAACAAGCAGGGCGCGACGGTGATTGGCGTGACGGCAGGCAATACCGATCAGATTGCTAAATTTTCCCAGCTGGAATGCCGCGATAAATTTACCGTAGCCGCCGATCCGGGTGCGAAAGTCGCGACGGAATATAAAAATACGCTGGAGATGAAAGGGAAAACCTATTCCGACCGCACTTCCTATGTGATTGCGCCGGACGGCAAGATCCTGCTCAGCTATACCGACAAAAATCCGGACGCGCATATTCAAAAAGCGATGGACGCGGTGAAAAAATATCGCCAGGCCAACCCGGCATAACGGAGTAGGTTTATCATGCTGACTGCTATCGCTGCCGCCTTCCTGGGCGGCCTTATCCTGAATTTAATGCCGTGCGTGTTTCCGGTGATTTCGCTGAAGGCGCTGAGCCTGCTGCGCCATCATGACAGGCCTGCACAGGCTCGTGCCGAAGGCCTGGCGTTTCTGCTCGGCGTGGTGGTGACCATGGTGGCGCTGGTGGGCGTGCTGCTGCTGGCGCGGGCGGGCGGATCGTCGGTCGGCTGGGGATTTCAGCTTCAGTCGCCGCTGGTGATCGCGCTACTGATCCTGGTGATGCTTGGCTCGGCCCTCAATCTTTTTGGGCTTTTTGAGGTCGGGCTTTCGGTGCAGCGGGTAGGGGGAATAGGCGGCGATCGTGGCGGTCTGACCGGCTCTGCGCTGACCGGCGCGCTGGCAATTATTGTGGCGACGCCCTGTAGCGCGCCCTTTATGGCCAGCGCGGTTGGCTATGCACTGACTCAGCCACCGGTGGTCAGCCTGATTATCTTTATCTCGCTGGCGCTGGGATTTGCTGCACCTTTTACGCTGATTTCTTTTTTTCCGGTGCTGGCGAAAGTGCTGCCTGCGCCCGGCGCCTGGATGTCGACGCTGAAACAGGGGCTGGCGTTTCCGATGCTGGGCGCGGTCGGCTGGCTGATTTGGGTGCTGGAGCGGCAGGCCGGCTCGGCGGCGCTGGCGGCTATCCTGGCCTGCTGTCTGCTGCTGAGCTTTGCCGCCTGGCTGTATGGCATGGCGCAAAAACGTCAGATGATGGGCAGGCGTCACTGGGCGCTGCATAGCGCAACCGTGGTATTTCTGCTGCTGGTGGCGGTGCCGCTGCTTAACCTTAACGCCACCGCCACGCCGCAAAACAGCGCCGAAACCGCACAGGCTGCGGCAGCCGTTGCCTGGACGCCGCAGAATGTCGAGGCGATTAAAGGGCAGGGCAAACCGATTCTGGTAAACTTTACGGCGTCCTGGTGTATTACCTGCCAGGTAAACGATCGCACGTCGCTTTCTACCCAGGCTGTTAAAGCAGCAATGGCGCGTACCGATACCATCTATATGGTTGCGGATTCCACTAAGTACAATCCGGATGTGGAACAGGCGCTGAGCGATTTCGGTCGGGGCGGACTGCCGCTTTATGTGGTTTATCCGGCAGACGGTGGCAAACCGGTCGTGCTGCCGCAGGTGCTGACGCCCAATATTGTTATCTCGGCGCTGGATCGCGCCACTGAACACGGGAAAAAATCGTGAGCAAGCGTAGTGACTACAAGCCCGGCAGATAACGTTTTGCAGGCGGGCAATGCCCATCACTGAGACGCAGCACTGGCCTGCGCTGATGGCGCGCGCGCAGGCCGGCGACCGCGAAGCCTATAACCGGCTGCTGAAAGCGATGGTACCCGCCATCCGCGCCTTTGCGCGTCAAAAAATCAGTGATGAAGCGCTGCTTGAAGATGTTATTCAGGAAACGCTGCTGGCGATCCATCGCGTCCGCCATACCTACGATCCGCAGCGTCCCGTTCTGCCCTGGGTAGCGGCGATTACCTCGGCCAGGGCGATTGACGCTCTGCGGCAGCGCGGCAGAAGTCAGGAAGTTCAGGACGAGGAGGCGGTAAACCGCCAGGCTGCTGTCCTGCCGGAAACGGATACCGATGGTCATGAACTGAATGGCTATCTGGACAGCCTGCCGGTAAGGCAGCGGGAAATTGTGGAATCCGTTCATCTGCGCGAACAGAGCCTTGCTCAGGCCGCGGCGGAAAGCAATCTGTCGATAGCCGCCGTAAAGTCGCTTTTGCATCGCGCAATGCTTAACCTTCGCAAATCAGGAAAAAGCAATCATGAGAAATCATGATCGGTTTATCGATCAACTTAGCGACTCGGCGCGGCCGGTTAAACGCCTCTGTCCTACGGGCTGGCGCGTGGCTGCCTGGATAGCGCTGGCCTTGCCCTGCGGCATGGTAAGCAGCTGGGCGCTGCACAGCAGATTCACCGACTGGTCACGGCCCGATGCGCTGCCTGCGCTGCTAAGCCTGCTGCTGTCTTTTATTCTTGGCAGCGGCGCTATGGCGGGCGCGTTTACGCTCAGCCTGGCCGGGCGACCACCTGTTCGTCTGAAATGGCTGGGCCTGCTGGCGCTCATCTGGCTGGCGCTTAATTTAGGTAATATGACGGCCACCTTACCGCCGGGCGGCAGACAGTTTGGCGAGGGCGTACACTGTTATCTATTTATGCTGTCGGCCAGCCTGCCGATGATGGTGATTGCCGTGGCGGCGCTGCATCGTTCCCGCTCGCTTTATCCGGGCAAAAGCCTGGCGCTGGCGGGCGGCGGCATCGCCTTTATGTCATCCATGCTGCTGTCGCTGTGCCATCAAACGCATCTGCATATGCTGGATTTCATTATGCACCTGGCCGCGGGCATCACGATTATCGCCGTGACCGTGCTGGCGGGAAGGCGCTGGATCCGGCTGGATTAAT
>Ga0157372_10000992_pt1 | contig 31047 bp, 32 predicted proteins | sample C55metaG_FD_115307 | JGI IMG/M metagenome (GOLD analysis project Ga0157372, IMG submission 115307) | Corn rhizosphere microbial communities from Kellogg Biological Station, Michigan, USA - C5-5 metaG | ecosystem: Host-associated > Plants > Roots > Rhizosphere > Soil | place: USA: Michigan...
CGAGTCCAAGCAGGGCACTTGCATAATCGTACGGCTGAGCTTTCTTGTTACGGCCGTACAAGTCGACGGCTTCCTTGAAAAGTTTTTCGCTTTCCGCAGGATCTTTGTGCGAAAGCAGCCGCGCAAGGTTGCGCAAAGAAGCGCCAATTGTGAGCGTGTCCGGCCCGAAAATCTTTTTCTTTAGTTCAAGTGCCCTGCGGTAATCGGTTTCCGCCACCGCTACATTGCCCATGGAGGCGTAGAGGGCGGCACGATTGTTCAGATATGTCGCATAGACCGGATGGTTTTCGCCGAGTTGTCGTTTGAGGAGATCACCGCCCTCCGCATATAGCTTTTCCGCCGCCACATAATGGCCGAGTTCCGCCTGCAGGTACGCTGCCGCAACCAGGCTGGCGGAATAGGCAGGATGGTTGACGCCCGGCCTTACGCGAAGCACCGCCAGACCTTTGTCAAATAATTCCTCGGCTTTTCCGTACTTGCCGACGCGCTGGTAAGTCCCGGCGAGGTTAATGCACAGGGTGCCGTACTCCTCCGCTAAGTCTTGCGGCTTAACCTGTGATTCATGGATGCTCCTGGCCTGCTCAAACTTCGAGATCGCCAGATCATATTCTCCGAGCAGTCCGGCAATACTCGCCAGCGTGTTAAGGCTTTCAGCAACTCTCAGATCGGAAGCTCCCAACAAACGGGTGCGGACATCCACTGCCTGTTCAGCAAGCGTGCGCGCTTCTGGAAGCCTGCCGGAGTCGCGGTAGAAAAGCGCGAAATCATTTGCACTTTCGGCGTACTCCGCGCTTTCTACGCCGAAGGTTTGTTTGCGGAGATCGAATGCCTTCCGAAGGTCTTGCTCGGCGTCTTTCAGATTACCGGCGGTGTATTCGAAAAAGCCCAGCCGGTCCATACTGCGGCTGGATTGCGCGGGTCCCGTTGCCGCATCGACCGCCAGCTTTGCAATACGGATGGCCGCATTGAGATCGCCTCCGGTATAGAGCTGTTCCGCCTTCTGATCGAGCGTCGTCCAATCTTGTTCGACAGTAGTTTGCGCATACGCGGCGGAAGACACGATGGCCAGCGCGCACACGAGACTGCGCACAACGCGAGCCCAACTACCAAATGTCAATGCAATCCTTTAACTCGAGCCAGATTAGCTTCCGCGACCCTTCTTTCGTTGGGCAAGTCCTGGGGGAGGATTGCCAGCGCCTGAGTATAAAAAGATTCCGCCTGCGTACGATCGCCACGGGTTTCTGCCAGCACTCCAAGATTGTTGAGGCGTTCGGCGCGTAAATTGGGTTTCGTGGGAATCGGCGGGTTTCCACGAAGTAGTTTATCCGCGGAGTTGTAATCGCCCCGCAGCATGGCGAGTGCAGCCAGATCATTCTGAACTTCGGCGAGATCGTTTTGCGAGACATGCTGGTCGGCGCTCAAGAAGTCGAGCGCCGCTCGGTAGTGCATTTCGGCGCCGGCAAGATCTTTTGCTGTGAAATCCAGTCTGGCAAGAAGTTCTGCCGCGCTGGCCTTTTGGGAGGTTGTAACCGTAGCATTGTTAGCCCATTTGATCGCAGATGCGGCAGCGCGTCGCGCCTCCGTCAAATCTCCTCGGGCCTCAGAGGCCGTTGCTTGTTGTATTAGAGCCTGGAGGTGATCGCCATCAGTGACTTGAACTACGTATTTGACCTTGAGATCTTTAGGCCCGACATCGGCTCTGGCCTGTTCTCGAAAAAGAGTTCCGACCAGCAAGGTACCTGCGGGATGCTTCAATGTATTATCGCGGTAAACTTCGACCTCGCTTCCTTTGGCGAGCCCATCGACCGAACCGAGGTTAATTGTTGCCTGGCCGTCCTCAACCAAAATAATTGCACCTGTTTGTCGCGGCGATCGAGAGCTTTGATTCCCGCGAAAAACCTGCGTTGTGCGTGCCGGGGTGGCGAGCTGTAGGCCTTCGGCAAGAAGAACGGGTTGCGCTGATCCAGGAGCAAAAGCAAGTGTCGGAGAGGGCCGGTACATTGATGGGGGCTGTAGGCTTGCGATCCGAGCAGAGTCCCGTTGCTTTGACGAAACTCGCATCGCGTAATTCACAACAAAAATTCCGATTACGATCGCCGCCGCAGTGGCGAGCAAGAATGGCGATCGCCATCGCGCATGACGCAGCGGCGCTGCAGGAACGGGGACGGATGAAACTGCAGTCTTGGCCAGGGCTGTTGCCGTAAGATCCTCGAACCACGCATGCGATTCCAATGATGCTTGCGCGAGCTCGCGGGCTTCATCGAGGCCGACTTCGCCTCTCGCGAAGCGCGCCAGCTTTTCATCGAACCATGATTGAGTTATTTCCGACATCTATTTCTTCCCAATGCGTTGCATACGGCGCTTAATGCACCCAGCCAGATCTCGTATTGCCCGGCTGAGCCAGGTGGCAACGGTATTTTCTTTTTGCCCGAGTCGGACTGCGATTTCGTCATACTTCATGCCGGCCCCGCGCAACCGCAGTACCGCTTGATATTCAGAATCGAGCTTTGGGAAACATTCGCTGAGAATCGATTCGAGTTCTCTTTGCAGTAGTTGGTGAAGCTGATTGGCTCCGGGGTCCGACGGCTCCGGAAGGCTCCTCTCGTTCCAAGCCTCCGAATGTCGATCAAGGGACACCTCCATTCGATATGCGACTCGGCCGCGTTCCTCGGAAACGACATAACGCAAGACCACGTGCAGCCATGCCAGGAGTTGATCCAGACTCCACGCCGGTGGAGCTGCGTGCGGGGCGACATCATTACGGAAGTAAAATTCCAGGGCCGCTTTTGATTTCGTGTTTTCCCATGAGCGAGTCAACGCCTCCTGGGCAGCAGCCTCGGGATCTCGCGATCCGAAGCGGTGCGCTCGGGACGCGAGCGCGGTGAGGAGATGCCGATAGCCGCCCGAAATCTGGTGCTGTACCGGTGCGGGCTCCAGCTCTCCAGGCCCGGAGTTACTGGCTGCTTGGGGCTGCATGAGAGGGATTCATTTTCTCCCATGCATTCCGGCTTGCCAAGCCTATTTCAGCAGGTGTTTCCAGCGACTTGGAGATGTGTTTCAGCGACTTGGCCTAGTCGTCCCTTCCTTTCATGGCTTCGAAGCGGCCGCAACCGGCATAATCAATGATGCCCGACACCTTGCCGGCCTGGGTATCAACCGCTCCTTTCAGTCCCACCATCATGTAGCTAGGAGGTTCGGGTCCCTCCCATTTCATGGGGTTCAGATTGAAACTTCCAGACTTCGGATCGAAATGGCCGTTCAGGCTGAAAGTGTATGCCCTGGTGTGGGAACCAGGTGGCAGGTAGAACGTGAAGGTAGCCGTCAAGAGACCATATTCTGGGGCGTTCAGAGCCAGTTTTAAATCGATCGGTCCTTTCGCGCAGGCATAAGTGCCGGTGTAAACGCCATTGATGGCGCTGGCGGGATTTGATTCAGATTCGGAGTGCGGGTGGGAGGCCGTTCCTTCCTGAGCGTTCGAGTGAGCACTGGATGTTGGGTTGCCGTGTGGGTTGTAACTAGGCAGCGGCTGGGAGCTACCGTGTGGGTTGTAACTGGGAACATTGTTTTCGCCGGGTGCGGGCTTGTAAGTCCATCCTGTTTCAACCACCTTATTGCCTGGTATCGGCTTGCTCATCTGTTGCATCTTTTTCAGGGCTTTTTGCTGATCAGGATCTCCGAAGCAGGCAACATTGCCCGCGTTGCCGTATTTGCTGGTAACGAATTCTTTAAACGCAGTCGAAATCGAATTGTAGGCAGTTGACGCAAGCACCGGAAACAGCCCGCTGAAATACTCCGTCTTCGGGGACGGATTCGCCATGCAATAGTAAAACGATGGCGGGGGACTGTATCCCGTGTCACCTCCGGGAGCTTCCGGCGATGCAGAGCGCACCCACGTCAAGGGAAGCAGAACGAGGATCAGTTTCAACGAAACTCCCTTAGGGTTCTTCATGCCACATCTCTCGATAGCCTGGGTCAATTCGTGGAAGCGAGGTCTACCGTCACCCGGTAGACAGAGCCGTCCTTAATACCCAGAAACCTGTAAGTGTTCGGATTTTCAAAACGCGCGATGTTAAGGTTCGCTTCGAGTAGTTCCTGGTAGCCAGGTCCCAACTTGCCATCAGCGAAGAATGAGTAGCCGTGACCGTTCCAGCCCATCACAACAAAATGTTTACTGTCCGGGCTGAAGCTGGGGAATTCGAAGGTGGTTCCGTGTACCACCTCTTGTCCGTTAATCACGTATACGGACTGAGAAGTTCCATCTGATTTTGAATACGAGTACGCCACCTGGTTGCTGTCTGGACTGAAAAAGACGGGCGGAAACATATACACCGGCCTCAACGTGCGCGCCGAGAACTCGCTGACCCCGGGAACGGTAATCGCGCTGCCGTCCCGAACCACTTCGCATTTCATGATCTGCGGGCAAGCAGCGTAAATGTAATGCTTGCTGTCGGGGCTGAAGGCGAGTGAGTGACCGATGAAGTTGTAGTAGCGGGGACTCTCCTTGCCATCTACCACTACGTGGTTCCCGTCCTGCATGTATGCCAGATACGCAAAATGCATGCCGTCGTTGCTGAAGATGAAATTCTCCATTCGGTTGACGCCGGTCATCTCTTTGCCATCAGCGACGACGAAGTATTGGCCGCGCTGCCCCACGAAATAGTCATGTTTGGAGTCCTGGCTGAACTGAATGATTCCGATACCGTCATAGGCGCGTCCGACTTTGCCCTCGACGACGGCAGCGACGCCCCCCGGGATTACTTTGGCATAAGCATATTTCGAGCCGTCCGGACTGAAGACCACATACGCCGAAAGCGGGTTCCCCATTCGATCAAGGCCCGTGAACGGGCGGACGTCTTTGGCAACTTCATGATCATCGACAAACAGCACTGGCTCATTGTGTTCTACAGGACCCCCGGCTGGAAGTTGGGCCATGTAGGCGGTGCGGGCATTGGACGAGAAAACCAGGTCCTGCATGAAAGTTAAGAAGTGCCGCGGAGTACCGGGCTTGCCATCCACCACGACCATGTATGCCCCGTTTTGCTGGGCGGCGAAGGCATAATGCTTCGCATCATCGGTAACGCGCAGAAAACGAACCTCATCGTATTCCGGGCCAGGTTTGTCATTCACGACCACGTGCCGCTTTCGATCAGGCGTTGTGGCGACATAGACGAGCTGTTCATTGACGAACGCGACCTGGTCTTGGTCAATGGCCATCATGTCAGGCCCGCGAACTCCATCGAGAACCATGTGGGACCATGGTTTGCCTGGATCGGTTGCGATGCAGGCATAATGAGCGCCGCTGGGACTGAGTAGAATCGGGTGGCGCATGTTCATCGCCTGATTGCTGACTGTTGGCGGATAGTTCAGTGTGGTACCGACGCCTTGCAGTTCTCCCATCCCGGCACCCTTGGGCAGTTGCTCCACGGTTGCCCGTTGCTTACCATCCATCACGACCATGAGGGAATCGCCGCTTTGTCCTACGTACGCCGAGTGTTTGCCATCCTTGGTGAATACAACATCGATGGCGCCCACGGTATAGGCGTGACCGGCGTGGTCGAATTCAGGCCCCTCGACTCCATCAATGATGATCAGTTCGCGACTGCCGTGCATGGCAAATGCCGCGTAGTGGCCGCCGTCGGGGCTGACCACATACTTGCCGCCGGCTTTGCTGGGAGCCGGGCCCAGAACGACTTCGCTGATCTTTGCTTTCAGGGCTCCACCGGATCCGCCCGCGATGGTGTTCGGGGCAGCACCAATACTCGCGGCGCCGACTCCCATCGGCTGTGCCACTCCTGCGCTTCCTCCGCCCAGCGCCGCACTCGGAAGGCTGGAGACACCGCTAAGAACAAAGCGCAGCTGCGTGCCTGGAGGCAATACGACTCTATTGCCGGAGGCGACGGCCTCGGCCTCGGACGGAGCGTGTGGTTTCTTGTGCCCGAAGCCAAATCCGCCCAAAGCTGATGAGACGGTGTTCATGGCGCCCGAGGCCATGTTCTGCGCAGAGCCCATGGTGGAGTTCATCAAAGTCGCTGGGCCGCTCGAAACTGAAATGGTCTGCCCTTTCACCATGACTGAATGCAATTGAGCGACCCATCCCGATTGGCTCTTCGTGAGTACGATGATCGCGGCCGAGCCTCGTGGAATTGCCATCGAGCCTGCATCAGCAGCTTGCGTAACAATGCCGCGGTATTGATGACCCATTCCATCTTTCGCAGAATCGGCCGCCTCCAGCATTTGGACCGTAAGCGTAGCTCCCGCAGCGTTTGTGTTGGACTGCACCCCGGCGCTCGAAGCGCCGGCAGTGGAGTTCTGAATTTGCCCCGGCGAGCCTTGCGAAGAAATATCTTGCGATTGGGACGAGGAGCCCTGCGCAGCCACGGCTGAGGACTGTGCGCCGTTCTCACACGCGGCCTTATATTCTGCAACTGACTTCCATGCATCCGCGTCATTGCAGTCGGGATGGGACACGCCATTTCCGGCCTGAAGGGAGCCCGAATTTGTCCAGCCCGTTTCGACGATTTTCCATTTGGCGGCTTTCAATTGTGTTATTGCCTGTTGCATTTGGGCCTGAGCGGCGTTCTGGTCCGGATTACCCTGGCAACTCGCCGCCGCGTTGACGCCATACTTTTTGGAGAGAGAATGCTTGAAATCAGTGGCTGCCTGGTTTTCTGCGACGGCGGACGCCGGCAAATCGAACAACGCGCTATAGTAGCGGGTCTTAGGCGCAGGATTCGAGGTGCAGTAATAATGACTGATCGGTGGTTTGTAAGTCCCCTCTCCTGCGAACGCACTTGATATCAGCAAGGCTAGCGACGACACACGAAACAAGCCCCGCATAAGCCGGCGCGATGGAACCGAGATGCAGACTGACGTTGGCGCGCAACCCGCAGAACACTCCATTTATCTGACTCCTGAGTAGAGTTGGTTACCCACAAATTCACTGCGCATGCCCGGACAAAAAGCTACCGACGTATTCTGGGAGCAAATAGCGATCCGGTCCTCAGGGCAGGAACAGTGACGCATGTATTGGGAATGGGGAGGGGAGGAGTTTTCTTTCAAAATTCTATTGAGCTCCCTGCAATCGCATGAACGGCGCCGAACTCTGGCTGCCACAGGTTTTAAATCGCGCAACCACTCCTGATCTGACTGACAGCAGAGCGCCCAGGTGTCTTGGGCTTGATTGGAGCGCCAATTCCAGGAGGGAACCTCGAGCCTCGTCAGCTATTCATCGCCGGGCAGCACACTCGCGCATAATATTCCTTGACAAGTATATACGTATTAGAGTATATACAAAAAAAAATGGAGTCTGTTTTCGGAATCATCGCCGAGCCGAACCGCCGCGCGATATTGGGTCTACTCGCCGCGTCTCAGCAGTCGGTGGGTGAGATCGAGCGTCAGCTTGGTATGCCGCAGCCGACCGTGTCCAAGCACTTGCGAGTGCTGCGCGAGGCCGGTTTTGTGGAATCCACGGTGGACGCTCAGCGCCGTCTTTACCGGCTGAAACCTCGACCGCTTCAGGAGATCGATGCATGGCTGGCCCAGTTCCGCCGTTTCTGGTCGGCTCACATCGACGCTCTCGAACGCCACCTCGACCGGATGGAGCGTCAACAGCATGGACCATCAACACCAACGAAAACGAAGAAGAAGACAACAAGGCCCAAACCGCGAACTAATAGATGACGAAATAAATAAAGGAGAAGAACAATGAAAATCAAAGTGACCAGCCTATACGTAAACGACCAGGAAAAAGCTCTGCACTTTTACACAGACGTATTGGGCTTTGCCAAGAAGAACGATTTCAGCCAGGGCCCATATCGCTGGCTGACGGTGGCCTCGCCCGAAGAGCCGGACGGCACTGAGCTGCAATTGGCACTCAACAACAACCCCGCGGCCAAGGCGTATCAGCAGGCGATCTTTCAACAGAACCAGCCCGCGATCATGTTCTTCACCGACGACGTCAAGGGCGACTACGAGCGCATCAAGGCTCACGGCGCCGAGTTCACCATGCCGCCCACCGACGTGACTGCCTCGACCATCGCCATGCTGAAGGACACTTGCGGCAATCTCATTCAGCTTACGCAGCTGAAAAGCTGGTAGGGCGGATGTTTCATCGCCGCCATAAGATGTTTTGGTGGTTTGTCGATGGCCGTCGCAATACAGACTTAGCTGACGACTGATGGCGAACACGTTGACCCCAGCAATAGAGGATAAGAATAGTGACCAATCTCAATCACTACACACCGGGTTCCGCTTACGGCGCACAGGTTAAAAAAGATGGGCGCGATAACGCCAAGTGGACGCTCATTCTCGTCCGCGAGCTTCGTCACTCGCGGGAAAGGGTGTGGGAGGCATTGATCGACCCGGTGCAGTTGCGCGAATGGGCGCCGTTTGTAGTCGATGGGGGCCTGGGCACCGTAGGAGCCACCGTAAATCTCACCTGGGTGGGAAATCCCACCCCAATCGAAACACGAGTGACAAAAGCCGAAGCACCCAAGGTGCTTGAGTACGGTGATATCCGCTGGGAACTCGAAGCTTTTGGTGGCGGCACGCGTCTGACACTATGGCATAGCATCGATCGCCGGTTCATCTCCTGGGGAGCTGCGGGCTGGCACATAGCTTTCGATGTTCTCGATCTGCTTCTCGCGGGCAAGCCCATCGGGCGTTTTGTCGGCGATGAAGTCATGAAGTTTTCCGGCTGGCAACGATTGAAAGCCGAATACGCGAAACAGTTTGATGAGTAGTGTTTTAAGTTGAGGGACGTCAAGAGCTGTTTAACGGGAAGGAACGCAGACGACATCCGCGAGATACGCGCAGAAAATCCGATTGGAGAGTAACCAGTAGCGGGTCAACGGTAGACAACGCCGCCAGCCCAAAGTTCATGAATCGAGGTCAACCAATGATGAACCAAGCCATCTCACGTTCGATTTTTCGTTGCATTCACATTATTTTTGCTATCCCGATCGTCGGTTATATTTATAGTCCATTCGAAAAGCTCCCGGACTATGCCTTCCTAACTCGATATGTATTTCTTCCTGGCATGGTGCTTACCGGATTGTGGATGTGGAAGGGGCATGTTGTCAGGCGACTTACTTTGAAGAGGTCGACCCAGCATTCTTCGAAATCGTCCGCTTATTAGGCCGGGACCTATGTCAACCGCCATCCTTTCACAAAAGCAAGCTGGAGAACTACTCGTAACACTGAAAGCTCGCTTTGAGCAAAACATGAGCCGCCATAAGAATCTTGAATGGGCTCAGGTACGCGCGAAGCTCGAAGGGAATTCCGAAAAACTCTGGTCACTCAATGAAATGGAACGAACCGGCGGAGAACCGGACGTCGTCGGCCAGGACAAAAAGACGGGCGAATACATTTTTTATGATTGCTCAGCGGAGAGCCCCAAGGGCCGCAGAAGTCTTTGCTATGACGGTGACGCGCTGCAGTCAAGGAAAGAGCACAAACCGGTAAACATCTCGACAAGACTGACTGCGGGTAATTGCAGGAGCTGCCACGAGAATATATATCAGCAATTCCTGCGGAGTCGGCATGCTGCGCCCGCATGGGCGGCGATCTATGGCGAGAAGGGCCTGACTCCCGAACAGGTGAACTTCTCCGAGACATATCAGCCGGGTGGTACGCGGCGGCCGGCTCATCCTTTTGCGCAGCAGGAAGGTTCGTCGGCCATGACCAGTGGCTGCGAACTCTGTTGGAGATACGAGAGAGGAAGAAATAGAGGCTACTTGCACATCGCGGGTACCTAGTCCGGACGGAACATTCGTCGTTCAGGATACGCCAGCATCTATTTCCGAGATTTCCGGGTTTTCGCACGCAACTTTGACGTTGTCCTGTCTCATCTGAACTTTAATTACTTCAGGAGACCTCATGAGTTCGAAGCCGAAAAATACAATTTGCCTCTGGTTCGATAAAGACGCGCAGGATGCGGCCCAATTTTATGCCGCGACATTTCCGAATAGTAAAGTCACCGCGGTCCACAAAGCGCCCGGTGACTATCCGAACGGCAAGCAGGGTGATGTGCTGACAGTGGAGTTCACGGTTGTGGGCATACCGTGTCTTGGTCTCAACGGCGGCCCGACGTTCAAGCACAACGAGGCATTCTCTTTTCAGATTGCGACCGACAATCAGGAAGAGACTGACCGCTACTGGAACGCGATCGTCGGCAATGGCGGCCAGGAAAGCGCATGCGGATGGTGCAAAGATCGCTGGGGCCTCTCGTGGCAGATTACCCCGCGAGCGCTAACGGATGCGCTAGCCGCTGGCGGTAGTGAGGCAAAGCGCGCCTTCGACGCGATGATGCAAATGCGGAAGATCGATGTCGCTAAGATTGAGGCAGCCCGGCGGGGATGACGTGGATATCCGCGCGAGAATCAAGGCATCCGAAGCGGTCCCCATTCCATTCATATCAACTTTCGCATCAAGATGCCCGGACCAAAGCGGGTTTCTGTTTTCCCGATCACCTCGAAGCCGCAGGCTGAGTAAAACTCTGCAGCATGGGGATTGCCCACAACGTGAATGGCCTTAGACCCTCGCCTGCGGACGAGTTCAGCGCAATGCTCAATCAAAGACTTCGCAATCCCACGACGTTGCATGCTGGGATCAACAAACAGTCCGTCAAGTTCAGTCTCACCATCTTCTCTAGTTTCAATCGCTGCGAACCCAACAATCGCGCCCTGGCACTCCGACACGAACACTCGACCTCCAGCAATTTGCTCAACGGGTACCTGAATCGCATCGGGATGTGCGAGTAAAGCGTCGCGATCCCCGTCGTTCGCAAGCGATGCACGCGTCTGCAATTGTTCGAGTTCGAGCTTCTCCGAAGGCAATGCCAGGCGAATACGCAATCCGTTCACCGCGCCTCCATTTAGTAGGTAATCAGCCAGTTTCTCGAACTGACCCAGTCGTCCTTCACTGCCTCTGTTTGCGGATAAGTTCTAGCTTCACTGTCGGCATCGCCAGCGCCCGCCGAGTTCCCCTGACCTCACGATTTTCCAGCTTGATCTCCATATTCCCAGTCATAAGGTACGCCCGTATTACCGAGAATGAATCGGACCAGGTCAGCAAAACCAGCTTCGAGGCCCAGCCCATGCAACTTGCAGCCTGCGGATTACTTTGAGTGCATCTAAAATAAATTGGAGAATTGGAGCTGTACATGAAAGAAATCGTGCCGATCAGCCATTCCAGGAAGCAAAAATCGGGTTTAGTGGGGACCACTATGGAATCTGCCTCTAAGTCAATCGACGCGAAGATCAAGGAACTAGGTGACTGGCGCGGGAAGATGCTTGCGAAAGTGCGCGACATCATACATGCGGCAGACCCGGAAATGGTCGAAGAGTGGAAGTGGGCGAAGGCGACATCGCCGGGCGTGCCGGTGTGGTCTCATGGCGGCCTCGTGTGCACGGGAGAGACTTACAAGAACGTCGTTAAGATGACGTTCGCCAAGGGAGCGGCGTTGAAAGACCCGGCGGGTCTATTCAACTCCAGCCTGGAGGGCAACGTCAGGCGCGCCATCGACATTCACGAAGGCGAGAAGATCAATGCGGCGGCACTGAAAAATCTTATTCGCGCGGCGGTCACGCTGAATCTTAAAGGCAAAGACAAGCCGAAGACTAAGCGTTAGAACCTGCCGTATCGCAAAGTGCGCGTAATGGTGGGGCCAGTCATGGTGTGAATAAATTGGCCGCTGAAATTATGACTCGCGAATCCGCCGTGGGGAGACGGCCGTCATCACGTTCCGATCTGGTGATAAACTTTGGCGTTATGGCTGCCAACAAGAAAGCTAAGAAGACTCCCAAGAAGAAGGCCGGAACAGCGAAACCAAGTCCGAAGAACCGAATCCCGCAAAAAACAACCCGAAAGAAATCGATTCCGAAGAAATCAGCGAAGAAGAAAGCTTCGAAGCGGAGGACGGCGTCAAGAAAGTTCTCCGCAAGCAGACCCGCGAGCTCGAAGCCGCGTCCCAGAGCAAAGAAACAGGTTCGCTTCTCCGATTTTTCAGGATCACGAAGAGCACAGGCCCAGTCAGGGGATGCGGACTCGCAAGGCTTATCCACCATCGAGGGTGCTGATTCGGAAAGCGTTAGTGAATTGCTGGAAGAGGGGAATGCATTCGAAGCTGGAGTATTGACGGGGGTAGAGCGGGCTGATGATGCCGATGAAAGGGAAGTTCGAACCCGCCAGTTTCCTGAAGACGATGTGCCCCAAGAGTATCTGGATAAAGACTAGCGCTCCGCAAAGGCTTCTGAATCCTGCGGATTTTTGTCGCGGCGATCCGGCCCGAGTCCTGCATGATGCAAATGACCGCAGCCAATGACGACTTCGAGCGGTTTCGCACCGGCGCAGCGAAGTACGCCGCCTATCTCGAGACGCCCGAGGGCCGACTGCGTCTCGATCTCGCATTTGCCAACTTGCCAGAGTTTCTGCCGCATCCTACGCGGTCTTTGCGTGCTCTCGATGTTGGGGGCGGTACCGGCGTCATTGCGGTGCGGCTGGCGCAACTTGGTATTCACGTCACGCTGCTCGATGCCTCTGCCGAGATGCTGAATATCTCCGAGCGCGCGGCGCAGGAGGCAGGCGTCGCGGGTAGGTTTGTATTGAAACAAGGCGAGGCTGCGCAATTAACAGACTTGTTCTCGGCCGAATCGTTTGATGTAATCCTTTGCCACAATGTGCTGGAATATGTTGGCGACCCGTGTGCCGTTCTGCGCAGTGCCGCTCGCGCCTTGCGAGATTCTTCCAGCATGGTCTCGATCCTGGTGCGCAATCAGGCGGGTGAAGTGCTGAAGGCGGCAATAAAAGACGGCGGCCTTGAAGCGGCTGAAAAGAATCTCACGGCTGAGTGGACAAGCGAGTCCCTCTACGGCGGAAGGGTGCGTCTATTTTCCGCCCAGAGTGTGCAGGCAATGCTGGATTCGGCGTCGCTGGCTGTGATCGCCGAACGCGGTGTTCGAGTATTTTCGGATTACTTGCCACTGAGCCTTTCACGAACTGATGAGTACGACCGAATCTTTGAATTAGAGCGTCGGCTGGGGCTTCGCCCGGAGTTCTCCGCTATCGCCCGCTATAGCCACGTACTTGCACATCGCGTATGAACAAGGTGAAACCTCAGCCTTCATCACCCGGGGCTCGCAACATTTGTGATGCCGGCATTTCGCTCGGGCTCGGGCTTACCAATGAATGCAATCTCGCGTGTTCCTTCTGTTATCGGGATCCGGCTCGCACCGATCGCCTCTCATTGGATCAAGTGAAATCTGTGATGGAGCGCCTCCCGGTGCGTTCGGTGAATCTGGGCACGGGCGAGAATGGCATGCACCCGGAGTTCAAGGCGATCCTGGGTTATCTGCAAACAAAATCGGTCAAGCTCACCATCACTTCCAACGGCCACAGCGTTGCCGTGTTGCAAGACAACGATCTGCGCGCGTTCCACGACATTGAGTTTTCTCTCGATTATCCAACCCAAGCTGAACAGGACGCACAGCGCGGAGCAGGGAATTGGGCTCTTATCCATGAGCAGGCAGCGCGGTGCGTGAGTCTGAGTGTGCCCGTGACCATCATCGCCGTCATGATGAAATCGAACTATTTGCTTCTGGCCGACGTCGCGCGAGTCGCGAGAAAGTTTGACGCTCCGTTGCGAATTAACGTTTACCAGTCCGTGCGCTCGGACGTTTATGCCTTGAGCTACGAAGAATACTGGGAGGGATTCCAGCGGCTATTCGCCGAAACCGATGTCATCGCGGTTGGCGAGCCGCTGGTTCGGGCGATGGCGGGGCTTCAACCGCATGCCGGAGGATGTGGCGTAAGCACCGTACGAGTGACACCAAGAGCCACTACTCAGCCTTGCGTTTATTGGCCGGGAGCGGGCGAGCCGCTTTCAGATTTGATTTCAGGAGGCATCGGCATTCTAGACTCCGTGTCCTTTGAACAGGCCCGCACTCTTCCGCAAGCATGTGAGTCTTGCGAGTTCCGTGAATCCTGTCACGGGGGATGTGCCGGACGCCGACGATTGCAAGGCGCTCTGCAGCAGCCTGATTTTTATTGTCCAATCATTCGTGGGGAGCGCACACGGCTCGCGATCCGGATGGCCGCAAATCGCGACCTCCCCAAGCTGAGCAGCTCGTGCACAACGGTGGTGATCGCGAGAGACACTGCTTCCTGAGAGCCGATGCGGTGTACATCACAACGTCTTGCGATAATGAACGCAGCGGTCCACCACCTCGTACCCCAGTGCCTCGTGCACGCGCTGGGAAACTTCGTTGTCGATCCACGTATCTGACGCGACCTCAACGCATCCTTGGCTGCGTGCCCATTCTTCTGCCGCAATGAGGAGTTTCCTGCCCACCCCCTTTTTGCGATGATTTTCGGCAACGTACCAGCCCTCGATATAGCCCGCCGGACGTGATGGGTCGCACCCGTCCGCGTGCGAACGCAGGTCAACTTCAAGAAACCCAGCCAGGGTTCGATTGCTCGCTTCGTCGGGGCGATCGCCTGGATCGGCGACCAACTCGGCGACCAGGATGATGAGCGGCAAAGTCGTAACCGGCTTGCCCTCGAGAATCAGGGCAAGTTCTCTGGAATGTTCGTCGGCGGAAGCGTTGGGCCACAGAGCCTCGCGAAAGCGCAGCAGTTGCTTGTGATCCGACAGCTGCGCGGGCCTGATGCGAATATCCGGCACGGGGTCATCGTAAACGAATCTACCGCAGCCGTGGCGAGAAGTCGGTCAGCGCCATGAACGTCGAGTCGATCTTTTCCGCCAGTTTGCCGTTGGCTTCGGATTCCTCTTTGACCCGCTTCCACTCGGGATCGTCCTGGAATGATTTCCAGTTGGCGGTTGCAGCTTCGCGGCTGGGATGCTGAAGAATGTAGATCACCGTATTACCTTTGTCGGGTTCGTCCAGCGGCGTCCAGTAAGCAATAACCTTCATTCCGTGCTTCTCGAAGAGTTTAGTGGTGTGATCGCGGAAGCGCGCCAGCAGTTCTCCCAGCTTTCCGGGCGCGGCATGATAGATCCGCAGCTCATAAACGGTGGTTGAGAATTGCCTGGCATCAGCGCGTTGCGAGGACGATATAAGCGCTGCCGAAAACAATGGCAACGAGGAAAGCGATTCGAGCAAGAGTCGTCTTGTCACGTCAGGCATTTTAGCAAATGGTGAGACGGTGACCCCCACTCAAGCCAACCGCTTGAGTGGGCCACCTTGTCTGTTCGAATGGGTCATCGTTATTGTTATTGCGCGGCCGTCCACTTATCTGAGCCCGCCAGCTTGACCGCCACATTGGTTATCCATAGGTGCAGGGGCTTGCCGTCAGCGTTGCCGCGGTGTTCGGTTGAAACAACCAGAGGACCTGCCTTCTTGTAGCCCGTCCACGATGCGGTGACCAGGAGGGGCGGCTTGTTCCCGCCACGGTGATACACCATTGCCTGGACTCGGTAGTCTTTTCCCACGTATAAATCCCAGGTGTCCCCTGGCGTGTAGCCGCCCGCTTCCTTGGGATACTTCACGGTGACCAGCGTGGCCGACCCCGCGCCAATCGGCAGTTTCTTCGTGCCCTCGTTAGTGATGGTGGCGCTCTTATCCCAATAAGCGTGGAACGGGAACAAGAGCCAATAGTTATCGTTGACGAAAGCCGGTTCTACTTCGTTCTTCACTGCGTCGGGCTGGCTGGCGAGCTGAGAGCTGTCGTAGGCGACTTTGACCGGCTTGCCGTCTTTGTCTGTACTTTCAAATAAGATTTTGCCCGTCTTTGGCTCCCACTCCCATTTGTGGCTGGCTTTGAACAGTCCGGGAATATCAATGTTCCAGGTGTAGCGGATGGCTTCAATCTTGTCATACGAATCGAGGCCGTATGCATTGGCAACTTTTTCGATGATTGGGTCGCGCTGCTGCGCCCAGGAGTTTGCAGAAAAGAGAAGCACTGCGAAAACCAGGAACCCGAGAATCGTTGCACGGTTCTTTGTCATGAGTTTGCTCCTCGACCAAAGTGGAAGAATACCGTCAGAGATGATGGCGCAAGATTAAAGATTCATGAATTCGTATCGGGAGCCGTACACTCACGCGACGCGTCGTTGTTCGCCGCCAGCGGTCGAGTCGTACGCCGGAAGATGATGGCTGCACCAGCCACAGCCACCCATCCATATTCCAGCCACATTACCCAGCCAGGAAGCGGTCCCCACACGCCAGTGAGCGCGCGTGCGTGCCATTGGATATAGACCGGAATAATGCTCACCGTCCAAACGATAATCAGCAGCGTCGAGGCCGACGTCAAAAATGGCACCAGCCAGAGAAGATACCAGGGGAATACGGCAGGAGCGCAAATAAGGGATGCTGCCATCGGCCAGGCAAATTTGTCCGGAGAGAAGTTAGGCGATGCTCTTCTTAGCCAAGCTGCCGTCGCTAGTCCGACGAGCAGTGCCAGCCCAACCAGCAATTGAGGAGGCGCGACGTGATCGAGTATCGCAAATACAGGACCATTAAAGCGGAAACTGTTCACGTATGTGCCCAGTGAGCCGAAAGGAATCCGGCCATGATTCAAGAATGGCAGGTACAGGAGTGCGACTAGAACGACCGCCAGTCCAGCGTCACGAATCCGAATCCGTTTCCAATAAAGAGGCAGCAATACAATTGGCAGGAATTTCACCGCTACTGCCAGCCCAAACGCGACGGCTGCGATGGCCCGCCAACGACGCGCGAGGGCGGCGACCGATATCAGCAATAGCAGCGCGCCAGCGATATCAATGTGGCCGCTGCCCGCCACTTCGATGGCCAACAATGGATTCCAGGCGTACGCCAGAACCAGATGCTCGGCTCGTCCGGTGGTGCGCAATAGATCCAGCAAAATAAGCGCGATCGCAAAATCGCACAAGACAAATGCCACTCTCATCGCAAATGTCGATTCGCGAATGCTGATTACCGCGCGGAAGAATAGCTGCGCTCCTGGTGGGTAGGGGCTGGGCAGATTCGGGTTGTTCAAATTGCGGGTTTCCGCAGTGTGCAGACTCTTGACAGCAGGATCATTGGGAACGACGAGATAAGGGTTGTAGCCGAGTCGCTGCAGCCGGCCGTCCCAGACATAGCGATGGATGTCGTCGTCTGCACCCGACGGTAATCGAAGAAATTCAACGTGCCATACAGCCGCCAGGATTAGCCCACAGACCGTGACGCGCCTGGAAAATGCTGGTGTGCCGCGGGCGTCCCGCGTGCGAAAAAACTCGCGAATCGCTATGAGGTACGCGATGCCCGAGAGCGACAACGAGGCCATGAAGTACGGCCCGCCCCGGTCGCCGAAGTAGTGTGAGCAGATGGTCAGGGCCACGAAGAGGATGGCGCCGAGGGCGTAAACTCTCCACGGAAGGGTGGTCTTCACAGTTCTCCCGTGCGGAGCGGACGCTCCTGTTCGCTCTGCTTGGACTGACAACAGTTAGCGGGCATGAGTGCCCGCTCCACACCGTCTCTCCCACTCTTTAAGCCAGGCCGCTGTGCGTGGCGCCTTCTCCGGAGCCAACCGCAACTCTTCTGCGAGCCGATTCAAATCATCTCCGACATCGATGTCATAAAATCGATCGGCGAATCCTACGGACAGATCAAGATCTCCTGCGCGCGCCAGGAGTCTCTCCATAGCAGAGTTAGTGCCCATTCCGTCGTTGGCGAAGAGCGAGGGATGACAAGCCTTTGCCCCCACCAGATAGTAGCCTCCGTCGTGCGTTGGTCCAACGACTAAGTCATGTGCGGCCAGTGTTTCGAACGCGCCTTCGAGAACGAAACGCGCTAGGTGCGGGCTGTCGCTGTTGAAAGCGATAACGCGCCGTTGATGGGCATCTTCTCGATGACCCGGCGTGAAGTGCGCAAATACCGACGTGAGTCCTGCGGCAAGACCCTCACCTTTCTGTGAAACTACGGTCTCTGCTTTCCCCGCCAACCCCGCCAGCTCGTTGACGTCCGACTCCGGACACATGATGGCAACTTCAACATCATTCAATGACCGCGCCAGCGCCAGCGTGTCGTCGAGAAGACAGCAATAGAAATCAGTGACAGCCTCCTGAGAAAGTCTGGAAACAAGGCGAGTCTTGACCGCGCCTCGCCTCGGCGCTTTCGCCATGATGACCAGCACGCGGTCCCTATGGGACGAACGCGCCGGCTTCTCAGTTGAAGAATCCATGATTATCTAGGGCAACGATATACGACGCGTGGAGCAATTATGTGGTGGGCGCACCCAAGCCTATCGTCGCCGAAAATAATAGCGCACGATTAAGCTGAGAATAAACCAGGCCGCCCCTACTGTGCCCTTCAACGTGCCGCTGATCTTCGATTTGCCAATACGCGGGTAGTAGCTGACCGGAACTTCAACCACGCGGAATCCAGCGAGTGCGCCCTTGAGGATCATCTCAACCGCCCAGCCGTAGGTAGTCTCTTCGAGGGCGAGCGCGTTTATTACATTCGCGCGTGCAGCGCGAAACGGGCCGAGATCGCTGATCTTTAAGCCATAGAGCGCCCTAATCAGGGCCGCGGCCAGACGGTTCCCAAACACCTGATGCCATGGCAGCGCATCACCAGAATTGTGCTCATGCAGCCGCGAACCGAGCGTAATGTCCGCTCGCCCTTCAATAATTGGCGCTAACAGAATCGGCAGTTCAGAGGGACGATCGCTATAGTCGCCATCCAAAAACACAACCACGTCAGGGGAATTCGCCGCGCCCATCCCAGTAAGGCACGCACGCCCATAGCCGCGGCGCGGTTCCTGAATAACGCGCGCTCCCATTCTTGCCGCGATCTCGGGCGTCCCATCATTCGAGTTGCTGTCAACAACGATGACCTCAGTTACGAAATTAGGTGGGAGATCGGCGAGGGAAAGGTCGGCAAGCACGCGCCCAATCGCCTGCGCTTCATTATGAGTGGGGATGATGACGGACACTCGCACGTGGCATCAGCTTAAATCAGCCACCATGGAGCCGATGGCCATCGTTGCGCGAGCCACCGGTCAGCGCCCCACGCTCGGCCGGCGCTTCCGATCGCCACACCCAGCGAGGCCATCACTGGAACCAGCAGTTCCCATATCCAGGCCGTGCCCCACTCCGAAACCCATAGGCTGCCAAGATATAGAAAAGCGATAAATGCGGCCGGCCTGGTGAACAGACCGATGACAAGCAGAGTTCCCAGACCGATCTCGGTCAGCGCCTGCATGGGAGCAGCCATCGCAGCATGACTGGCAGCCAGAGCCATCACCGACTTCCAAATGGCCGGCGCATGATCGTGTTCTATGTAGTACTTGATCAGGCCGGCGTAGCCTGCCGTTGTGTAGAGACCTTTTCCCAGATTTTCAAAAAACACCCACACCAGCATTGCCCCAATTGTCACGCGCACCAGCGCCAGCCCGCTGGGCGCTGTAGTTGCATCAGTTCGCGGTGAGGTTGCGATCGTCGTCATAGTGAGCCTCGTGCAGTGGATGCTACACCAGATCAGAAATATTCGACAAACTCGAATCCTGTCTCAGCGCCGCTGCACGTGCTGCGCGCCTACTTCTTGTAGAGTTCTGGAAACTCCTGCCTCAAGTGCTCTACTTTAGGCGCGTCGTTGATCGCAATATATGGATTGTCAGGATGAAGAGTTGCGTAGTCCTGGTGATACCCCTCGGCAGGGTAGAAAGCTTTCAACGGCGTGATTTGAGTAACAATGGGATGTGAAAAGGCCCTCGCCTGCCCGAGTTGTGAGATGTAAGCCTGCGCGATTCGCTTTTGCTCGTCATTGCCATAGAAAATCACCGAGCGATATTGACTGCCTTCGTCCGGGCCCTGACGATTCAGTTGCGTGGGGTCGTGCGCCACCGAGAAGAAAATCTTAAGCAGCTGACCGTAGGAAATTCGGGCCGGATCGAATTTGATTTGAACTGATTCGGCATGTCCGGTATCGCCGGTGCTTACGACTTCATATTCAGCGGTTTTGGAGGAGCCCCCGGAATATCCGGATGTCGCGCTCTCGACCCCTTTGACATGCTGAAACACCGCCTGGATTCCCCAGAAACATCCTCCGGCGACGACAGCTGTTTCGGTGCCCGGTTTATCCGCACGCACCGCATCTACAACGGGATTGGGGAGGGCCACAGCATTCTCGGCGGCACTGACCCGATGCGAAAACAGTGAGGCAACGGTCGCGATAAAAACAACTGCGATAAGTCCGGCATGAAGCGGCTTGGTGGAATTCATCTTCTGACCTCGCATGAACTGATGCGCGTCAATCGGAAAAGTTACAGACCAGGGCCTAATGCTTGGGCACAAAGTGCAGGAACACAGAAACCGTTTTGTCGGTTGGGTTTACAGTCTGCTTCGGAACCACGTTGAGCGACTTGCCGAGCGTGACATCGCGGTACATGGATTCAAAGAAGCGCTTCAGGTAACTGTCGTCGAACGGCTCGCCTTTTTTCATCTGCCACTGTGTCGCGATTCTGGTTGCGGCATCGTCAGCGAGTCCGTCAATCCGCAGGTCGCCCATGCGATACAGGTCGCCTTCATTCACCCGCAATGTATAGTGCACTGTGGCTTGCGAATCATCCATTGCTGCATCGGGATTGACGTGCGCGGCGAGAAAGCCCCTGGTCCCATAGAGCTTCTGTACTGACTCGATGTCAGTGGCAAGCTGAACTGCATTTGCCGGCTCGCCCACTTTCAGCTGGACCATTTTCTGAAGTTGATCGGAAGAGAAGGCCGCATTGCCCGCCCACTCAATGCCAGTTAGCTTGTACCGAATGCCCGGTGTGACCGGAAAACTGACATCCACCATAGTTGGCGGGCCGTCGCTGGCTATCTTGGCCTGCGCGTCGCTGAAATTGGCTTTCAGGTAACCACGTGAAAGATATACCGGCAAGAAATTAAAATGCTCCTGCGGCCGCATCGCGCTGCGCAGATAATCTTTGCCGGCGAGCGCCTTCGCAGCAGCTGCAAGCACAGGCACTTCAGCAGGAGCTGCCCCTGGAAAATCCGTATTGCGGATGATTACCGGGTGCAACGTGACCTTATAAACATAAGTATCAACCGGACCACTCATCTCGCCTGATCGTATGTATTCCGCCTGACCGGTGATTTTTCTTTCCGCCAGAATCGCATTCAGCGCATCGGAAACCTGGTCAGAAAGATTCCCGCCCAGCGGTAAGTGGTCTTCGAAAAGGGGCAAGTGGGCGTGAAGGAGCCGGAACAGTTCATCGTCGGAAAACCAAACGAAGTTGTCGAAAAGAATCGGCGCCAGCTTGTCGTTTTCGGTCAACTGCAAATCGAGATTGCATCCCGTCGTTGAGTACTGATAGGAATACGCCACATCGTTGAACAATCCAGTTTCGCCAAGCTTCGCGACTGCCTGTTTAAAATCTGCCTCTGTCGCCGACTGCCCGAGACGCAAACCCGCAGCCCGGACTATCTGTTCTTCCCTGTAGCGATGCAGGCCTTTTACATGAACGGACAAAAGCTTGTAGCTCAGCGTGGCCTTTCGGCCGCTCTGCGCTGCTGAAAAAGCGGAACAAGACAAGAGAGCGAGAAGAAGAGCAACACAACGCCGGCTCACGCGCGAATTGTACAACAGGGGCAGAATAGCTTCCGCCTTTGCTTGTGCATTACAGCCGACTAAGAAATTGCTTTGCCTGCTCGAATTGCGCAAATAGCTTCTCTTCAGCTTGAAATTCTGCCGGATGCACGCAGCGCCGGCTCCCTCGCAGCTTTACGGGATACTTCAGGTGCAGCATTTCGTGATAGACGATGTATTCGACGACATACTCAGGAACCCGGGGATCGTCGAATATCCGGCTGACGACGATTGCGTTGTGTGCCGGGTCGTAATGTCCCAAACGGTTGCGGGCCCGCTCGCTACTCCAGGTCATCTGCGGACGACCCAGCAGGCCATGGAAAAACCTGATATTCAATTCCTCGAATATCGCATCGAGATCATAAGAGTGCCCCTGTGCAGAGTGAATCTGCTTTCGGCCGCGCAGTTGGCGTACAAGGTGCGCCTTACGCGACATGTGCTGGGTCGAAACGTACCGCCGGTAATGTGCTGCACGCTGGCCGTCTACCGGCCTGCGGTACATCTTTGCCAGCAAAATGTGCGCGATCGCTCGCAGTACATTCTCCGGCGCGCCTTCCAGTAGATCGGAGAGACGCACCAGCAGGCGTCCTTCGCGCAGGCGAATAGTGTTATTCACATTAGCAAAGGAAAAGAATTCAACTCGCAGTTCGGGCAACGGAGCACGCGGACGTAACTCTCGGTAACTTTCCTCGAACATTTGATGGAGCTTTTCGCGCAAGGGAATTAGAGGCAGGTTAGCATGCGGTTGCGGCCGGGCGGAGCAAGCGGTTAGATCAAGAACCTTATCCGCCACCCGCCGTTTCCTTGTGTGCCTTGTTCTTCTTGTTCTTGAACTTCGCGTCTTGCTCGGCCAGCAAGTCGCGGTGATCTTTCGCCGCGCTATCCACGGCTTCCATGGCTGTTCCCAAAAGGAAATCGTATTTCTCGGCTTCATCCCTCGAGCTCTCGAGAGCCAGCTTGAAAGCTCGCAGCTTCGACCCGAACTCAGTATCCGCTTCGATCACCGGCTTGAGCGCCTTACGTAGATCGTCACCGCGGTCAGCGAAGGTGTCAACGTTTTCATCGAGTTCGTCGTAAATCTCGGTAAAATCCTGCAAGGCAGCCCGGATCTGTTTGTCTTTATCAGTGTCAATGATCTTCGGATCGCTGCGGATTTGCTGCAATTTTTCCAGGCGCGCCCGGGCAAAAGCGATATACAGCTTTAGCCGCGCTTCTGGTTCCTGCGCAGCATCTCGAAGCTGATCGATTTCCAGTTCGGAGAGAGGGTCGCGGCGGTGCTGCTGCGCCGCGCAGGAAAGAGCCGACGCGGTCAGAAGAAAGACCGAAAGTGCCAGCTTAATCATTGCTTAGCCCAAACATGGCCTTAAACAGCTCCGCCCGGAAATGCTCCAATTTGTCGACTGCTGACTGGACCGAGGGTTGATCATCCGGATCCACATCCAGTTTAATGTCCCGTAAGCGTTGCGACATTTGCCGAATTTTTATCTCCGTGCGTTTGATCTTTTTTTTCGATTGAATCGCTGAAGCTTGCGCACGCTCAGAGTATTTGACCACCTGCTGCAACTCAGGGCGGAATTCTTCCCAACGCTCGCCCTTGGATGCTTCTGTCAATGCTTTCATCTGCCGCTCGGCAATTTCGATGTACAGTTCCGGCTGTTTCTCCGGTTTGGCAGCGTCGGCACGCGCGATCAACTGCTCCAGCGTTTCTTCTTTATTGCCGAGAGACAGCGCGGTCAGAACCAGCACTACCAGAGCGACCGTTCCCACATGCTTGACCATTTCAACTCATCACTTCTTGGGTTCAATTGCAATCAAACGGTGCCTGGCCTGCCATTCCTGATTGGGAAACTTGCCTTCTGCCACATCCAGGAACTGATGATAATACTTTGCTGCGTCTTTCACGTCGTGCAGATTATCGTAGGCGGTGGCGCGGAGGAAATATGTCATCGGTATTTCCGGCAAAAACTTCGCCCGCATGTCTACGGCTTTGATGGCGAATTCATAGTCTTTGTTCTCCGCAGCGGCTACCGCCAGGTCGCCATATGCGGGCCCAACATCGGGTTTCAGTTGAACTGCTCGCGCCAACTCGCGCTCGGCGTCGGCGTATTTTTTCTCGTGTAGCAGCGCCCGGCCCAAGCCATGGTGAAAGGCGGCATCGTTCGGATGCGAGGCTGTCAGCTTTCGGTAAAGCTCTTCTGCTTCCGGGAACTTGTTGGTTTCAAGATACAGATCAGCAAGGTCGTGCTGCGCCTGGCTGTCGGATGGGTCGAGCTTAAGGCCGGTTTCAAGTTCGCTGATACCATCGGCGGTTTTTCCCGAGATCGCCAGCATGCGTCCCAGTTGCATATGGGTGGTGGCATCGTTAGGGTGCACAGCCACAAGCTTCCGCAGGAGCGCCTCTGCGTCTGCAAAGCGCCGTTGCCGCATATAGAAGTTGGTCAGCGCCGCCAGGGCATCACCGGATTCCGGTCTCAGAGCGAGCGCGTTCTGATATTCCTTCTCTGCGGCTGCCGGGTGGTTCTTTTCCAGTAAGGTTGCGGCCAGCAGATGTGGCTCGGGGTCCGTGGGGTCGGTAAGTGAGGCCTGCTGATATGCAGTCGCGGCTTCATCAGGTTTGCTGCCTTCGAGAAGATGTCCCAGCCCCACCCACGCTCGCTTCTTGCCGTCGGCCGGATTCGAAATCGGCGTCAGCTTGGTTGCCGCACGAAGATACTGCTCTGCGCCCGGCTGTCCAGAGTCGGCCAATGCCAAGCCAAGATTCAAGTTGGATTCAAATACATCCGGCTTGGCCGCAACAGACTTCCGATAAGCCGCGATCGAATCATCGCGTCGGCCCATCGCGTGATAAACAAAACCCAGGTCATACCATGCAGAATAGTTCTCCGGAGCTCCAGCCACTGCCTGCTTCAACAGCGCTTCCGCCGAGGCATAATCCTGTTTGCCGATGTTTTGTTCGGCTTCGTTTATTTTGGCCGCGATTGGGTCCTGGTCTTCGACCTTATGATGACGAATGGTCTTGCCGCTGGATTGGGCATCCGCAGCGGAGATCGCGAAAACGAAAAAGGCAACTACCGAAATAATAAAAACGGTAGACACTCTGCCGAGTATTCGACTCCGAAAAGGAACGGCTTTCGGCCGCGCGATTGCCAGCCACTGTTCGACAGCCCTCTTCAATAACGCATCAGTTTCCATTTGAACGCGCAGTCCCGCCTGCGTTCAGCGCCCGCGCCAGGAATTGCCCAGTGTAAGACCCAGCGATCTCCGCAATCTTCTCCGGTGGCCCCTCGCCGAGGACGTAGCCCCCGCGCTCGCCACCTTCCGGCCCCAGGTCGATCACCCAATCGGCAGTCTTGATCACCTCAAGATTATGCTCGATCAGCAGGATTGAGCCTCCTACTTCAATAAGACGCCGAAAGGCCGTGAGTAGTTTACTGATGTCATCAAAGTGCAGGCCGGTAGTCGGCTCGTCAAAAATGTAAAGCACCCTTTTCCTGAGAGGTTTAGCGTTCAATCTCCGGCTTGCGGACGCCGCGGGCTGAAGGTGGGCAGCAAGCTTTACCCGCTGTGCCTCGCCTCCGGAGAGAGTGGTTGCGGATTGCCCCAACCGCAGATAACCCAGTCCGACTTCATCCAGCATGCGCAACTTGTCGGCCACTTTGGGTGCACTGGCAAAGTGGTGAATAGCTTCGCGGACCGTCATGTTCAGCACGTCGTGGATGTTCTTGCCGCGATACCGCACCTCAAGCACTTCCGGCTTGAAACGCGCGCCTTTGCACTCCTCGCAGATCAACTCGACATCCGCGAGAAACTGCATTTCGACCACGACCGTGCCGTCTCCCTGGCAGGTTTCGCAGCGTCCCCCGGGGACATTGAACGAAAAATGTCCTGCCCCAAACCCGCGCTTGTGGGCCTCGGGAGTGCCCGCAAAGAGTTCGCGAACGCCGTCGAACGCCTTGATATACGTGACCGGGTTTGACCGTGGTGTCCTGCCGATCGGCGATTGATCCACCAGGATCACATCATCGATATGATCATCGCCCTCGACCTCTCGCACACCCGCGGGCTTTCCCGAATGTCGCTCACCTGAGGCTTCGGTTGGGCGGACGATTTCATTCGTCTGCTTCTTGGCGGCGCTCAGCGCCTTGAACAAGACATCGTGCAGCAGTGTCGATTTTCCGGAACCTGAGACTCCGGTAATTGCGACCAACATTCCTAACGGGATGGTGACGTCGATGTTCTTAAGGTTGTGGACCCGTGCACCACGAATCACGATCTGCTGCCGTCCCGGCTTTCTCCGGTTCGTGGGCAGCTGTATGCGAAGATCATTAGCTAGGTATCTTCCGGTGAGCGAACCCGGAATGTGCTGAATCTCATCGAATGTCCCGGTCGCGATCACTTTGCCGCCGTTCTCTCCCGCGCCTGGACCGAGGTCAATAATCTGGTCGCTCGCCCGCATCACGTCAGGATCGTGTTCGACGACGAGCACCGTATTTCCGAGATCTCGCAGCCCGTGGAGGATTTTGATCAACCGGTGCGTGTCCCGGCTGTGCAGGCCTATAGACGGTTCGTCCAGCACGTAAAGCGTGCCCACCAGTCGTGAGCCAAGTGATGTCGCAAGTTGTATCCGCTGCGCTTCGCCTCCGGAAAGGGTGGAGGTCAGGCGGTCAAGTTCGAGGTACTCCAGGCCGACATCGTTTAGAAACCTCAGGCGCGACGTGATTTCTTCGAGCAATCGTTCGCCAATTTCAGCTTCCTCATTTCGCAGGGAGGATGCCGAGTTCTCTACTCGTGTTTTGGAACCACGGTCCACCCCGCCCGGAGAAGAAGTTTTCACCAGATTGTCAAAAAACTCTCCCGCTTCCTCCACGGTCATCGCGCAGACGTCGCAAATGTTCTTCCCGGCGACCCTGACCCGCTGAGCTTCGCGCCGCAGCCGGGCGCCTCCGCAATCGGAGCAGGTCGAATAGCCGCGATAACGGCTGATGAATACGCGCACGTGCAGTTTGTATTTTTTACGCTCCAGATATTGAAAGAACCCACGCACGCCCGGAAATTTCCGTTCACCCTCAATCACCATTCGTTGATGCTCGGGGGCAAGCTCGGCCCAGGGCACGTCCATGGGGATTCCTGACAGTTTCGCGTAGCGCTTTAGTTCGGTCAGCAACGGACGATATTTCGGCTTGGTCCAGGGCTCGATTGCGCCGTCGCTCAGAGTTTTGCTCGGATCAGGAATCACCAGCGCCAGATCAAAGTCAATCGTATTTCCAAACCCCTGGCATCGCGGGCACGCACCAAACGGATTATTGAATGAGAACAACCGGGGCTCTGGCTCGGCATATCGTATGCCGCAGTTCTTGCATTCGAATCTGTTGGAGAAGCGCAGGCGCTTTGGAACGGCGGCGTCTTCAGCGCCAGAAGCGACTTCGAAAATTACTTCGCCGCTCTCCCGGAACCCGATCTCCGCCGCGTCCACAATTCGGGCGCGTGAATCGGCTGCAATAGCGATGCGGTCAACGAGCACAAACAGCGGTTCGGCAAAGTTAACGTCGAGTAGAGACTCCGGCGTGGAAAACTCAAAAATCTGTCCGCGCTGGTATAGGCGGTTAAACCCCCGTGTCCGCAGTTCGAAGAGGCGGGCCTTAATGGCGTCGGTTGATTGCCCGGCGGCAGTTCTCGTGTTTTTTTTGACGCGGCCGCGACCCTTCTTTTCAGCAAGACTGGGAACTGCACGACTTCCAGTCGTGCCAATATCGCTTCGGCTTTGTGGAGCGGATTTGGCCGATGAAGTCGCCACGACCGGGAACAGCACATTCAGCCGAGTGCCTTCGCCCAACGCCAGAACCGTTTCTGCGACTTCATCCACCGTGTCCTTCTTTACTTCGGCGTCGCAGTTGACGCAGTACGTGCGGCCGATTCGCGCGAACAACAGCCGCAGGTAGTCATAAATTTCGGTTGCCGTGCCCACCGTGGAGCGAGGGCTACGGGTTGTGTTCTTCTGCCGAATTGCCACCGCCGGAGCGATGCCCTCGATATGGTCCACATCCGGCTTCTCGATACGCTCCAGAAACTGTCGCGCATAGGCCGACAGGGACTCGACATATCGGCGCTGCCCCTCGGCGTAAATGGTGTCGAATGCAAGGGAAGACTTGCCCGACCCGGAGACTCCGGTCACCACGGTGAGGGCGTTGTGCGGGATTTCAAAATCAATGTTTTTGAGATTATGGGTACGCGCCCCGCGGACGATGATCTTGTCGTTTTCGCCGGGCGTGGATGGAGACAGCTCGGGCACAGCACTTAGGTCGTGATTGGAAACCGACGTGGACATCACAGGGCAGGGCAGTGCTTAACATCAAGTCACGGAGTACCCTACAGGCGCCTCCGCAAGGGCTGCCGAATCTTTCTATTATAAGCGGAGTCAGATAGTGGCTCTTGCAGGTCAAAAAGATTGGATCGGGAACTCGCTCTTGAATGAACTGCTTGATCCGAAAGACATCGAAAACGGAAGCCAAAATGCCTTAGCAAACGGGGAGCCCCAACACGTCCTTCGCGTGTTGGGGCAGCGAGGAACATTCCGAGAGTCGAGGGTCCTGAGAAATCCTCGGCTACTCCCCCCGTTCCTTCACATATCCGGCGCTCAACGTCCCTTTCGCCTTTGCGATCGGCAGCAGTGTCGGATAGAACTGCACAAACGTGGTGTCCACAGCCCCGTGATCGGCGTGGCAGGAATAACAAGACGCCGAGGTCGGGACCATATCGCCAAGTTTCGAATCATCGAAACCGAAGAAAGCCCACTTTCCGGGAAATTTGGCCTCATCTTTCACGTGAACTTCAAGCCCCATCCTATTGTCGGTTTGATAGTTGCCGCGTTGATTAATGGATCCTTTGCTCTGAGCTCCGCGGACTTCGAGCACCAGAACGGTTTTGTCAGGCCACGTGCCAGTCTCTTTGAAGGCCTTATAGGAGCTGGGATTCACGAAGACGTTGTCGAACATGTGGTGGTCCGCTCCCGCCGCCTGTGCCGCCGGGCTGTAACTCATATCCAAGCCCGTGCTTAAGTAAACCCACTCGCGATAATTCTCCGGCAGCTTCATTTTGCCGTCGCTGCTGTATTGAGGATCGGTCGGAGCACTGGCCGTCTGATTAAGTGCCGCAAGTGAAACCAGGGTCACGATGCCAACAATGACCGCCTTCATTTGTATTTTCATGCTGGGAGTCTGCCATGCCTCTCCGGGCTAGGCCAGACCGTTGCCTGCGCGCTTCCGGTGCTTGGCTGCATTTGTTCCCGCAACGATCCGCCGTACAATACCATCGCAATATGAGCTCGGTCGAAATATCGAAGTCACCACGCTGGTTGTGGATCGCCGTGCTGTGGGGCGGCATGGGTCTGTTTGACGCGACCCAGACCGTCGTCAGCATGCACTCACAAGGCATGCACCATGCCTGGACCCAGCTTTTCTTTACGATTTTGTTTTCCTGGATGCCGTGGGCGCTTGCAACGCCGGTTGTTATGTATCTGGGCCGCCGATTTCCTCCCGTGAGATTGCGGCCGGTTTCGATCTGGTTTATTCACCTCGGTGGCGTCGCCATTATCGATCTGGTCTCGGCCGCATGGCGGGCCTTCATGGAAGTTGCCATGAATCCATGGGCTAACCCGAGCGGCCCGGGATCGTTCACATCTCTCTGGTCGCAGACATTCAACAACGGGCTGCTGGCCGCCATCATTTTCTATGCTTCGATTCTGGCGATCTCCTACGTGCTTGAGTCGCGAGAACGGATTTCGCATCAGCAAGCCGAGACTGCTCGTCTGAACGAGCAATTATCCAAGGCGCAGTTAGACGCACTACGACATCAGCTTGAGCCCCACTTTCTTTTTAACGCCCTGAACGCGGTCGCTGCTCTGGTACGCGAAGAGAGAAACGATGACGCGGTGGACATGATTGCCGGACTCAGCGATCTTTTGCGCCACGTGCTTCAGGATTGCAGCAAGCAGGAGGTGACACTGCGGGAGGAATTGGAGTTATTAGACAAGTATCTGGCGATCCAGAAAGTACGTTTCTCCGACCGATTACACATCGACGCGAATATAGCGGCAGAGTTTTTGGACGCGCAGGTACCGAGCCTCGTTTTGCAACCAATCGTCGAGAATGCTCTTAAGCATGGGATCGCCAAACAGATTCAAGGTGGCACGGTCCGCATTGGCGCCTCGCGCCTGAATGGCCACCTTTTGCTGAGCGTTTACAATGATGGCCCGCCACTCTCAGGGGACTGGGAAAATACCGCTTCCGGTGTAGGCATCTCAAATCTGGTGACCCGTCTCCGCGGCCTGTACGGGGACGAATTCAAGTTCACTCTTGCCAGCTCTGATTCCCGCGGGGTGCAAGCGTCAGTTTTCTTACCCTATATCGCCGCCCGTGGCAAAAACAATCAGGAGCGGTAAGTGCCAGCCGCCGTACCGAAAATCCGCACCCTGATCGTCGACGACGAGCCGCCGGCGCGACGTAATATTGCTGTGCTTTTAGAACGCGAGCCGGATGTAGACGTAATTGGCGAGTGCGGATCAGGCAAAGAGGCGCTGTCGGCAATTCATAATTTTTCTCCAGATCTAGTTTTTCTGGACGTGCAAATGCCCGAGTGGGACGGCTTTGATGTCCTCGAAATGCTTGGCAGCAAATCGCCCGCAGCGATAATTTTGGTCACCGCTTACGATCAATACGCACTTCGCGCCTTCGATGCCGGCGCCCTGGACTACTTGTTGAAGCCGTTCGATAACACCCGCTTCGCCCGCGCGCTTTCGCGTGCAAAGGAAAAGATACAACTCTCCAGCAACGCGCGGCCTAAAACCGAACGACTGGTAATCAAGTCGGCCGGACAAGTTTCCTTTGTGAGGACTTCTGAAATAGATTGGATTGAGGCGGATGATTACTACGCCTGCTTGCATGTTGGTCCACGAAATCATCTTCTTCGCCGCAGCCTGGCAGATCTTGAACACGATTTAGATCCGGCGCTTTTCTGTCGTATCCACCGCTCCGCGATTGTAAACATAGGGCAGATAAAAAATCTGAAACTGAATCCTGATGGCGAGTACAACGTCGTTCTTGAAAATGGTTCAGAGCTTCGGCTGAGCCGGCGTCATAGGAAAGAGTTGCAATCTCGCCTGGGTGTCCGCTCCTGATTCAAGCGCCGAACATCGGTACGAACCGCTCACTTCGGTGTCTCTCGACTTCACACTCGGTCCGGCGGCTAACCGCAGGAATGAAGGGTCATGTAGTCAATCAATGACATTTTGTGCTCTTTTTCTTTTGATTTCCAGGCCGAGAGATCAACATTCAGCATGGTTTCCAGACTCTCGACCTCGGGAAGGAACATGTCCAGCACCGCTCTTGAGATGATTGGCGACAGCGGCGTGAACGGATCGCCACCTGAAAGAAAAATTCTTCCCAAGGCTGATTTTCGGATCGCCAGGGCGATCCTGTCCAGATGC